>Ga0116161_1001975_pt1 | contig 20429 bp, 11 predicted proteins | sample AD_JPNAS3_MetaG_FD_89877 | JGI IMG/M metagenome (GOLD analysis project Ga0116161, IMG submission 89877) | Active sludge microbial communities of municipal wastewater-treating anaerobic digesters from Japan - AD_JPNAS3_MetaG | ecosystem: Engineered > Bioreactor > Anaerobic > Digestate | place... | reverse complement strand
CACATCTACCCGAAGAAGCACCTCAAAGAACAGGGACTATCGCGGGGCCGGTATAACCAGATTGCCAACTTTGTTCTCGCACAAAGCGAGATCAACATCGCCATCAGCGACAAACCGCCCGAGAAGTACTTCGCGGAGCTGGCCGACCAGGTAAACGGCGGGAAAAGAAGGTACGGTGGTATTACCGATGCCGCCGAACTCCGCGCCAATCTGCGAGAGCATTGCATTCCGGAGTCAACGTTGGATGGCGTGATTCCACAATATGACGACTTCCTGGAAGCGCGTCGCAAACTGATGGTGCTCAAGATCAAACACTGGTTCGGGGTGTTGTAATGACAAGGAAAGCCCGTGCTGGCCAGACCAGCACCAATTCAACCGTCCCGCGCCGCGCCCGGGGAGCCAATGCGGCTGCCCAAGTGAAGTTCAACCGCAAACTGGCCCTCAACCAGTGGCTGCTCGGTCTGTTCGGCGTCGAACGTTTCGACCAGCTCGCCGCCCATTTGAAGGATGAGTCGCTGGAGGGACTGGACGCGGACAACATCCACCGATTCCACCACGCCCTTTGCCTGCATCTTCCCCCGGAGAACAGGCCGGAGCTGCCGGACGAACAGCTGCTGGAATACGACCAGGCCATCGTTTCGGTCACGCAACGCCTCAACGACCGGCGCATCACCCGGGGTGAGGAGCCGATCGTCTGGAAGTACTTCCAGTACCTGGCGCTGCTGTTCACGGAGATCTACCTCGACCGCTACTTCCGCGACCCCGCCGGCCTGCGGCAGGCGCTCAACGCGCGCATTGCGGCGCTGAACGAGACGCTCCCGGAAGCGGACCGGATCGCGGCATTGGAGGAGTCCGAGGATCCCCGTCTCCAGCTCAACAAGATCGCGTTCTGGATGGCCACCGGCAGCGGCAAGACGCTGCTCATGCATGCCCACATCCTCCAGTACCGGCGGTTCCTGGAAACGCATGGTCTTTCACGCGAGCTGAACCGGATCATCCTGCTCACGCCCAACGAAGGCCTGTCGCAGCAGCACCTGCGCGAGTTCGAGAAGTCGGGCATCTATGCCGAAATCTTCAACAAGGACGGACGCGGCCTGTTCGCCGGTTATGCGGTGGAAATCCTGGAGGTCACCAAGCTCAAGGAGGACATGGGCGACCGGACTGTCGCGGTCGACGCCTTTGAGCGCAACAACCTCGTGCTTGTGGACGAGGGACACCGCGGCGCTTCGTCCGGGGGCGACGGCGCATGGCTGAAGTACCGCAACACGCTGTGCGAAAAGGGCTTCTCGTTCGAATATTCCGCCACCTTCGGCCAGGCGGTGGCCGGGAACCGGCAGTTGACCGAGCTCTACGCGCGCAGCACGCTGTTTGACTATTCCTACCGCTGGTTCTACGGCGACGGTTTCGGCAAGGACTACCACATCCTCAACCTCGAGGACGACCGCAACGAGGAATGGATGAGGACCTACCTCACCGCCTGCCTGCTGTCGTTCTTCCAGCAGCAGCGGCTGTACCGTGAGAACCAGTCGACCTTCCGCCCATTCAATATCGAGAAACCGCTGTGGATCTTCGTTGGCGGCAGCGTCAACGCCGTCCGTACCGAAAGCAGGGAACAGGTCTCGGATGTCGTCGCCATCCTGAAGTTCCTGACACGCTACGTAGGCGACAGAAGGGGCAGTATCGACCGGATCCGGCGAATCCTCAACGAGGGCCTGACGACGGCCAGTGGCCAGAATCTGTTCTCCCGCAGGTTCCCTTACCTGAACGCCTGCGGACTGAACCCGGAACAGATCTTTGACGAAACGCTCGCAACGCTTTTCAACGCCCCCAATGGCGGCGCCCTGCACGTCGAGAACCTGAAAGGGGCCGCGGGTGAGATTGGCGTGCGCGTGGGCGACAACGAATTCTTCGGTGTCATCAACGTCGGTGACGACACCAAGCTGGTGAAGCTGTGCGAAGCCAGCGGCTTGCATGTCGCCGAGCGGGAGTTTTCCGGATCGTTGTTCCACGAGCTGGACAAGCCAGACTCCACCATCAACGTACTGATTGGGTCAAAGAAGTTCACCGAAGGCTGGAGCAGCTGGCGGGTCAGCACAATGGGCCTGATGAATGTCGGCCGTAGCGAAGGTGCCCAGATCATCCAGCTCTTCGGCCGCGGCGTGCGGTTGAAGGGCTATGGCATGAGCCTCAAGCGCAGCGTGCGCGCGCCCTTGCCCCGCGATCTCGAGCGGCCCAAGTACATCGACCTGCTCGAAACGCTGCATATCTTCGGCATCCGCGCCGATTACATGTCGCAGTTCCGCGATTTTCTTGAAGCGGAAGGCTTGCCTGCCAACGAAGAACGCATCGAATTCATCCTGCCGGTCATCCGGGACCTGGGCACGAAGCCGCTCAAGACGATCCGCCTCAAGAAAGAGATCAACGGGGTGAAGACCGAGTTTGGCGACGCCTTCCGCAAGCTGGGGCCGGTTCCGACCATCCAGCCCCCGCGCCCCCATCTTGAGCCCGCCACGGCCTACCTGCAGAGGAACCAGGTGGTGCTGAACTGGTACCCGAAGATCCAGGCCATGAAGTCCACTGGAGTCTCGGGCGGTGATGAGGAGGGGGCCCCGAACGAGGCGCACCTGACGAGGCAGCACATCGCCTTCCTGGACCTCGATCAGCTGTATTTCGACCTCGAACGTTTCAAGGCCGAGCGTGGCTGGCACAACCTCAACCTGTCCCGTGCCGGCATTGTGGCGCTTCTGGAGAACACCAGCTGGTACACGCTGCTGATCCCCGCGTCGGAGCTGGCCTTCGACTCATTCGCGAAAACGCGCGTATGGCAGGAAATCGCCCAGGCCCTGCTGCGCAAGTACGTGGAGCGCTACTACACCTTCCGCAAGCGCGAATGGGAACTTCCGCACCTGGAGTACCGGGACCTCACCGAGGACGATCCCAACTTCCCATCCATCGTGAGCGAGGATGGCGCCGAATACGGTTACCGGATCCTGATCGAGGAATCGCAGCAGGAAATCGTCGCAAAACTGGAAGAGCTGAAAATGGCCATCGAGCAAGGGAATCTGAAGGACTGGGAGTTCCGGGGCCTCAAGGCGATCTGGTTCGGGCGACACCTCTACCAGCCGTTGCTGTTCCTGGACGGCAGCGTAGTCGAGATCTCACCCGCCCCTCTCAACAAGGGCGAGCGCCGGTTCATCGAGGATCTGAAGGCGTTCCACGACGCAAACCCCGTCTATTTTGCGGAACGGGAACTCTACCTGCTGCGCAACCTCAGCAAGGGCCGTGGCGTCGGCTTCTTCGAGGCCGGCAATTTCCACCCGGACTTCATTATCTGGCAGCTCGAAGGCAAGCGGCAGCGCGTGACCTTTGTCGACCCCAAAGGCATCCGCAACGTCGGCCTCCAGGATCCCAAGATCAGCTTCTACGAAACCGTCAAGGAAATCGAGAAGCGGCTGGGACAGCCTGATGTTGTGCTTGAGTCTTTCCTCGTCTCGAACACGCCCTCGCATGAAATGAGCAAGCTTTGGGGCATCACGAAAGACGAGATTCAGAAAAAGCACATCCTGTTTCAGGAGGAAGACAGGGAGACGTACATCCGGGCGTTGCTCGAGCCGACCCGCTAGCATGGAGGTTTCCGCCGGCTCGTAGTGCATTGCCTGCACTTGGGTCAGCCAAGCGGCAGATGGCCATCACCGAGTGCAGACAATCCCGCGCAACGTCGGAGACACGCGAGCCTATGTCAGCTCCACCGATTGACGACCGCCACCGCCCGCCGCCTCGAAAGGCGCGGTATCGCGTGACGCCACGATGAAGCCCCCGAGCGCTTCTCCACCAGCTGGTGCAGCGTGTTCCTGTCCGTAACATTCATGGATCTGCCGGCGACCGGCTCGACGGTCATCCTGCTCGCAATGGCCGAGCGCGCTGTGTCGCTCAGATGTTTGCCAATGGCATGGATGCGGCAATTAAGGATCGGGGCCGGATCCTCGCCGGCGAAGCAGACCGGGAACAGTGCGCATGGCATCGACGGCGAGGCATGGCACAGGGCCGGTTTCGTGCCATCGACTATGCCATGAAAAATTCGTGCTTGGCCATACCCCAGGCTGCCAGTCCGTGCCAGGTTGAAAGCACAAAAAAGCCCGCAGTGACGCGGGCTTGGGTGTGTCTGGTGCCTGATCCTGCCGGCAGCTGCCGGACGTGGAATCATTCCCACTCGATCGTCGCGGGGGGTTTACTGGAGACGTCGTAGACGACCCGGTTGACCCCGTCGATCTCGTTGATGATGCGGTTGCTGATGCGCGCCAGGACGGGTTGCGGCATGTCGAACCAGTCGGCCGTCATGCCATCGACGCTGGTGACCGCGCGCAGCGCGACGACGTAGGCATAGGTCCGTTCGTCGCCCATCACGCCGACCGATTTGACCGGCAGCAGGACGCAGAACGCCTGCCAGATGTCCTTGTAGAGGTCGGCGCGGCGCAGTTCCTCCAGATAAATCCGGTCGCAGGCGCGCAGCAGCTTGAGCCGTGCGGGCGTCACCACGCCCAGGATGCGGATGGCCAGACCCGGCCCCGGGAAGGGATGACGCCAGAGCAGGTCGTGCGGGATGCCCAGTTCGTGCCCCACCGCGCGCACCTCATCCTTGAACAACTCCGCCAGCGGCTCGACGACCCGCCCCTGCCGGATCAGCCGCTGGATTTCGGGCACACGGTTGTGGTGCGTCTTGATCGTGGCCGAGGGCCCTTTGGTCGATACCGATTCGATCACGTCGGGATAGAGCGTCCCCTGGGCGAGCATCTCGTCGGCCCGGAATTCATTGAAGAACACCTTGACGAACTCGCGGCCGATGATCTTGCGTTTGCGTTCCGGATCGGCCACGTCCTTCAGCTCGTGCAGAAACCGCCGCCCGGCGCGCACCTGCTTCACGCGGATGCCGAGCTGGTCGCGGAACCGGCCGACGACTTTTTCACTCTCGCCTTCGCGCATCAGGCCGTGGTCGACATAGACCGGACGCAGCCGCGGTCCGATCGCTTGGTGCAGCAGCACCGCGAGCACCGTCGAATCGACGCCCCCCGAGACGGCGCAGATCACCTCGCGCCCCGCGGTCTGCGCCCGCAGTTTTTCAATCGTCTCCTCCACGAACCGGCCCATCTTCCAGTCGGCGCGGGCGCCGCAGATCTCGAAACAGAAATTGGCGAGCATCTGCACGCCGCGCGGCGTGTGATGGACCTCGGGGTGGAACTGGACGCCCCAGATCGGCCGGCGGCGGTCGCGCACGGCGGCGAACCGGCAATCGGCCGAGGAGGCGAGGGTTTCAAAGCCGGCCGGAACCGACTCGACCCGGTCGCCATGGCTCATCCAAACCTGCGTCGAGCTGTCGATCCCCTTGAGCAGCCTGTCCTTCGCCGCCGCGGGGCTCAGGTTCAAGGAGGCGCGGCCGTACTCGCGCACCGTTCCGCGCTCCACCACCCCACCCAGTTTGCGCGTCAGCAACTGCATCCCGTAGCAGATGCCCAGGATCGGCACGCCCAGCTCGAGCAGCTTCATGTTGAGCCGGGGCGCCCCCGGGGCGTAGGTCGAACTGGGGCCGCCCGACAGGATCAGGCCGTCGGGCCGGGCGGCACGGACCTTCGCCAGCGGCCAGTCAAACGGGACGATCTCGCTGCGCACGTTGAGCGAGCGGATCTTGCGCGCGATCAGTTGCGTATACTGCGAACCGTAATCGAGGATGAGGATCATCGGAGCCCCCCGCCACGGCGGCCTGCGAGCCGGCCGAAGGATCGGCCTTGCCGCCTCCCCTTGCGAGGGGCACGGATACCCCCCGCTGGGGGAAACGAAGAGCATACCGAAGCGCCGCGGCGCCGGTCAAGCCGCCCTCCATCCCCACTCTTTCGTCCCACGTCCCACGTCCTGGTCCTCGTGACCGCTCCCACAGGCCCACTCCAGATTCTGTCCCTTGCTGTGCCCCACCGGTCATGAGCAATCCGTGAATGGCCGCGGAACGTTAATCCCGGCGCCTTCCCCAGCGTCCGCCGCGGCGGCCGCCGCCGCCGGTGCGCGGTCCGGCCGACCCCGTCGCCCCGCCCCTTGCCGGCTTCCGTCCCTGGCGCACAAGGATCAGATCCATCTGCCCCGCCAGCACGTCGATCCGCTCGATCATCACGGAAACCGGGTCGCCCAGCGCCCAGGTACGCCCCGAGCGCCGCCCTTGCCAGATGTGCCGGACGTCGTCCAGGTCGTAGAAATCGTCGTCAAGCTGGCTGATCCGGACCAGGCCTTCGACCGGATAATCCTTGAGCGCGACGAAAAAGCCCATCGGCCCGACCCCCGCGATGAAGCCCTCAAAAATGTCGCCCAGGTAGCGCTTCATGTATTGCAGCGCCAGAATTTCCTGCGCGTCCCACTCGGCGCGCTGCGCCCGCTCCTCGCGCGCCGAGGTATGTCGCCCCCGCGCCGGGAGTTCCTCGCGCAGCGCCTGCATTTCCTCATCCGCCGCCCGCGCCCCGCGCAGCATCGCCTTCACCACCCGGTGCACGATCAGATCGGGATAGCGCCGGATCGGCGACGTAAAATGACAGTAGCTCTCCGACGCCAGTCCGAAGTGGCCCAGGTTCTCCGGCTGATATTTGGCCCGCATCATTGCCCGCAACACCCAGCGCTGCACGACGATACCCGCCGGATGCGCGCGCGCCTTCTCGAGCGCATGCTGCAGTTCCGCCCGGCTCATGCCGCCATGCGCGGGCACGGGAATCCCCAGCCGCGCCAGGACGGGCCCGATGACCAGCAGCTTGTCCTCCGAGGGTTCGTCATGGACGCGAAACAGGAGCGGCAGGCTGCGTTTCTCCAGTTCGCGCGCCACGGCTTCATTGGCGGCGATCATCAACTCCTCGATCAATTGGTGCGCCTCGTGGCGCTCCGCATAGCGCAGATCGACCACCCGCCGGTCGGCGTCGAACAGGATCTCCGGCTCGGGCAGGTCCAGGTCGAGCGCGCCGCGCCGCATCCGTGCCTCGCGCAGCGCCCGTCCGGCCAGGCGCAGCTCCATCAGGTCGTCCAGCAGCGCATCGGGCACGGCCGGGGCCGGCAGCGGCGGGCGGCGCGGTTCCTCGCGGGCCCCCGTCGCCAGATCCTCCACGTCGAACAGCCCCTGCACCTCCTCATAGGCGAACCGCCGCACCGAATGAATGAGCGAGTTGCACAACTCAACTTCGCTCACCTGGCCGTGGCGATCCACCTTGAACAGCGCCGACATCGTCAGCTTGTCCTCGCCCGGCCGCAGGCTGCAGAGCTGGTTGGAGAGGGCCTCGGGCAGCATCGGGATGACGCGGTCGACCGGATAGATCGACGTGGCGCGTTCGTAGGCCTCGGCATCGAGCGCCGTCCCCGGCCGGACATAATGCGCCACATCGGCGATGTGGACGCCGACGCGCCAACCGTCGGGGAGCACCTCAATCAGCTCGACCGCGTCATCGAAATCCTTGGCGGTCGCCGGATCGATCGTGATGACGCGCCGGCCGCGGAAATCGCGCCGCCGCGCCCGGCTTGGTCCGCCCGGCTCGTCGGGCGGCGCCGCCTCCAGCAGCCGTTGCGCCTCCCGCTCCACTTCCGCGGGGAACTCGATCTCGATCCCGCCGGAGCGCACCAGCAGCAGGATCGGCAGCCCCGGTTCATCGTCGCTCCCCAGCACCTCCAGCAGTCGCCCCAGCAGCGGCTCGTCAGGCGAACTGGACCACTGGCGGATCTCGACCACCACCCAGACGCCGTCGGGCGCCTCGGCCGGATCCAGCCGCCCGCGCAGCTCCACGTAGCGTTTGATCTTGGCGTTCTTGGGATGGACGAAGGCCTTGCCGCCGCCATAGGTCAGCCGGCCGATCAGCCGTTTGTTGGCGTGCTTGATGATCTTGACGATCTGGGCGCGCGGCTGGCGCCCCTCCTTCAGCCGCGTCAGCCGCGCCTGCACCGTATCGCCATGGAGGGCCGCTCCGGCGCTCATCGGCGGGATCCGCAAGTCTTCCAGACCCGCGGTATCGGGCACGACGTACCCTCCCCGCCGCCCGCCGGCCTGAAAAATGCCCGTGACCAGATCGCCGATTTGAGGCGCCTGCCGGTCGGATTTCGCTTTCGTGTGACGCTTGCCCATGCTGGCTCCCCGATGAGAATGCGGCGCCTGGGCCAATCCAAAGCTGCCAACCCGCTTCCGCTCTGCTAACATCGTGCCGCTTTTGTGTGCGAATGTCTAAAAGGGATGTTGCCCGCCGTTGTCGCTGCCCGCCCATGACGCTCCGCCCACGGACCTCAGCCGGGCGCTGCCCCGCGCCGCGGCCGTCATCGAACAGGGGCGGCGCGACGGCCTGCATATCGGCGCGCAGCTCTACGTGTCGCGCCACTTGGAAGTGCTCGCCGACGCCGCCCTCGGCGAAGCCCGGCCCGGCGCGCCGATGCGGACCGATTCGATCATGCCCTGGCTTTCCGCGGGCAAGCCGCTCACCGCCGTCGCGATCGGCCGGCTGTGGGAACAGGACGCCCTCGACCTGGATGATCCCGTCGCGCGCCACATTCCGGAATTTGCCGCCAACGGCAAGGAAGCGATTACGATCCGGCACCTGCTGACGCACACCGCCGGCCTGCGCTGGGCCGACGTGCGCTGGCCCAAGGATTCCTGGGATGAAATCATCGCGACCATCTGCGAGGCGCGGCCCGAACCCCGCTGGCGACCGGGCGTCACCGCCGGCTATCACCTCGCCACGACCTGGTTTGTGCTGGGCGAACTCGTTCGCCGGCTGGACGGGCGGATGATCGATCGCTACGTGCGTGAAACCATCTTCCTCCCGCTTGGCATGACCGACAGTTGGATCGGGATCCCGCGCGAGCAGGTCCGCGCCTACGGCGAGCGGCTCGGCGTCCTGATGAACACCGAGGACACGCCCGCCGTTCCGCAATGGACCGATCCGCAACGGGTCATCGAACCGGCCCCCGGCAACAATGCCCGCGGTCCCGCTCGCGAACTGGGCGCGTTCTACGAGATGCTGCTCGCCCGGGGACAGGCCGGCGGCGTCCGTATTCTGCGGCCGCAGACGGTCGAAGCGCTCACCTCGCCCAACCGCGTCGGCCGCATGGACAAGACCTTCCAGTGCGTGATCGACTGGGGGCTCGGTTTCATCGTCAACTCACGGCATTATACCGGCGGCGCGATTCCCTATGGCTTTGGTCCGCATGCCGGCCGCCGAACGTTCGGCCACGGCGGCGCCCAGTCCTCGATCGGGTTCTGCGACCCGGACAATGGCCTGGTCGTTGTGGCGATCTTCAACGGCCGGCCCGGCGAGCAGAAGCATCAGGCGCGCAACGAGGCGCTCAACCGCGCGATCTATGAAGACCTCGGCGTCGCCGGCGAGGACTGACTGCAACCCGAACCGGCGTTCGCGAGACTTCAGCTTCAGGCGTCCGGGATCGGGAGGCTTGGCCGATGCAGACTTGCCCCCGCTGCGGGTTTCACAACATGGATCGCGAGGCGCGTTGCGTGCGCTGCCGGGCCTTCCTGGGCCGGATCAACGACGACGACCCCCTGGCGCCCGTCGACCGGGAGGCGCCGCGCGTCGAGCTGAACCGCCGCGGCTGGACCCCGATCTTCGTCCAGCGGGCCACGACCGCCCTTCTGCTCGCCCTCCACCGCCTGGGTCGCGCGCTCCAGGATCGCCCCGCCCCTCCGGAGCTTGAACGGCGCAAGGCCTGGCTGGCCGGCCTGCTGTCGATGGTCCCCGGTCTGGGCCAGCTCTACAACCGCCAGCCGCGCAAGGCCGTCCTGTTTATGCTGCTCGTCGCCGCCGCGTGGGCCATTGCCCTGGCCAACCTGTACCGGCCCTGGTCGAACGGGCTCCTGCTCGCGGGGCTCGCCGCCATTGTCTGGTCGTGCAACGACGCGTTCATCAGCGCGCAACGCATCAACGGCGCCACGGTGCTGCGGCAGCATGCGCTGGGGTTCTTCATTGCCTGGTTCTTCTACATCGCGATCGGCTGCCTGCTGATTCAGTATGTCGCCGGCAAGACGCTGTTCAACCTGGTGGCGGTGATCAGCGACGAGGCCGCCCCCTACCTGCGCCGCGGCGAACGCTACGTCGCCAGCCGGATCGTCTTCCGCCTGCGCGATCCCCGGTTGGGCGACGTGGTCGTATACCGGCCGCCGCTGGCCCGGATCGAACGAGGCGAGGACTTGTATCTCGTCAAGCGCTGGAACGGCGTCGAACGCGTCGTCGGGCTGCCGGGCGACACGTTCTCCCAGCGCGACGGGGTTTTCTACCGCAACGGCGTTCCCGCGCCGGTCGCCGAGCAGCCGGTCGTGCAACGGCAGATTGGCCACGATTTCAAGATCGTCGCGCCGCCCGATCGTTTCATCATCGTCTACTCCTACTCGACGGCGCAGGCGCCTGGCATCCAGCAGGCAATCTACGATCACTGGGAAGAGCTGTGCCTCGTGCCGCGCGAGGACATCCTCAGCAAGCCGTGGTTCGTCTACCATCCGCCCGCGGCGCGACGGATGCTGCGCTGAGGGATTTTCTTTCATTCGCGCCGCGAATTGGCTAGCCTCGCAGGATTAAGCCGCCCGCCCCAAGCCGACGGCATGAGACCTCCCCGAGACCCCGCACGCCCCATGACCGCTGAACCTCCCCGCTTCTACGCCACGACTTCGATCCCCTACGTGAACGGGCGCCCCCACATCGGGCACGCCCTGGAGTTCATCCAGACCGATCTGATCGCCCGGTTTCAGCGCCAGTTGGGCAAGGACGTCTTCTTCCTGACCGGCACCGACGACAACAGCCTGAAGAACGTCCGCGCCGCCGAGAAGGAAGGCATCTCGACGCAGGAACTGGTCGACCGCAACAGCCAGCGTTTCGTGGAGCTGCTGCGCGCGCTGGAAATCACCAACGACGATTTCATCCGCACCGCCGGACCCCGCCACTTCCGCGGCGTGCAAAAGCTGTGGTCGGCCTGCAATCCCGACGATATCTACAAGAAAACTTACCGCGGCCTCTACTGCGTCGGCTGCGAAACCTATTATGCGGAGGATGAACTGAAAGAAGGCAAGTGCCCGGTTCACAACGTCGAACCCGAGCTGGTGGAGGAAGAGAACTACTTCTTCCGGCTTAGCCGGTATCAACAGCCGCTGGAGGAACTGATCGCCAGCGGGCGCTACCGCATCGTTCCCGACTTCCGCCGCAACGAGATGCTCAGTTTCATCCGCGGCGGCCTGCTCGATTTTTCGGTCTCGCGTTCGCAGCAGCGCGCTCGCAACTGGGGCGTGCCGGTGCCGGGCGATCCCGGGCAGGTGATGTACGTCTGGTTCGACGCCCTGGGCAATTACATTACCGGCCTCGACTTTGGCAAGCCCGACGCGGAGAGCGATCCGCAGAACCGCTATGCGCGCTACTGGCCATGCAACGTGCATGTCATCGGCAAGGACATCATCCGGTTCCATGCGATCTACTGGCCGGCGATGTTGATGTCGGCGGGGCTGCCGCTGCCGCGCGAGCTGTTTGTGCACGGATTCATCAATATCGCCGGGGCGAAAATGGCCAAGTCGGCCGGAAACTTTGTCGACCCGTTCGAACTGGTCGAGAAATACGGCGTCGAAGTGGTCCGCTATTACCTCGCGCGCCACATTCACCCGGTACAGGACAGCGATTTCTCGTACGAAGCGCTGGAGGAAGCCTACACGGCGGGACTGGCTAACGGGATCGGCAACCTCGTCAGCCGCTCGCTGACGATGATCGAGAAGAACGGCGGGGGCCGGATCAAACCCCGGGCGTGCGAGGGCGCCGAGGAACGCACCGTGCGCGCCCGGTTCGACGAGGTCTTTGCGGGCTACGAGCGGCTGATGCAGGACTATGATTTCGCCCAGGCGATGAATAAGATCTGGGAGGGCGTGGCGACGCTCGACGGCTACATCAACCAGAAGGCGCCGTGGTCGATGGCGAAGGACCCGGCGCAGGCCGACGCGCTTGAGGCGGTCCTTTATACGCTCGCCGAGGGAGTCCGCATGCTCGGTTCGCTGCTGCACGCCGCGATGCCCGCCACCGCCGCCGAAATCTGGCGGCGGCTGGGACTGAAGCAGTCGCCGTCCGACATCGCGTGGGAAGACCAGAAACGCTGGGGCCTGCTGAGCGAAGGCCTGCAGGTCGACAAGGGCAGCCCGCTCTTCCCTCGCCTCTGAGCGATGGAATCTGTCCGGGCGCCTTTTCGTCCGTCGTCTCTGCATTGGGTCCTTCGGAAAGGACGAAAAGGACATTAGGCACACAAGGGACGTAAGAGAGAACACAGGGAAACTTGCTCAAACCGCGTTGCCGCTCAGTCTCATCCAACTTTCGTGCTTTTTCGTGTCTTTCGTGATTCAGAGATCGTTTTGCCCTCCACATTCGGGTTGCTCTTGCCGCCCGGCGCGGCACAATCGAAGTCAGCCCCGGGGGAGGTAGCGACAATGACATTTAATCTGGATGAGATGCTGGTGGGCAGTCCGTGCAGCCTGCCGGCGATGTCGGTTGATGAAGTCCTGGCGACGTATGCGCAACTGGGCTACCGCCACTTCGAAGTCTTCGTCCAGTGGGTCCAGTCGCGATTCGACTACTACGGCGATCCCGCCGTCTATCGTGAGAAGGCCGAACGTCATGGCCTCCGCTATCATTCGTTGCATCTTCCGCCCGTCAACGATGCCATCGAGGAATCGGTGGCCGAGGCCGTGCGCGCGACGCGGTTTGCCCGCGACCTCGGCGCGCAGATCGTCCTGTTCAAGGCCAACACGCGGCCGCTCTACATCGAATCGGCCCGGCGTTTCCTGGACGCGATCGACGGCCTCGGCGTCACGCCGGTGCTGCAGAACCACTTCGGCACGGCGATCAGCACGCTGGAGGATTTCCGCGCGGTGATCGAGGGAATCAACGACTCGCGGATGAAAACGCTGCTGGAAGTCGGCCAGTTCCATTCCGCGGGCGTCGACTGGCGCCGGGCCGCCGACTTCCTCGGCGAGAGTATCGCCCTGGTGCATATCAAGGACCAGATCGGCCCTCAGTCGGTGCCGTTTGGCCAGGGCGAAATCGACCTGCCGGGGCTGTTCCGCTATCTCGACGGCGCCGGCTATGCGGGCAAGGTCGTCGTCGAAATGGAAGTGAAGGATGCCGAAAATACCGTGAAATATCTGGCCGACGCCAGGCGGTATCTGCAGGACCACTTGGGAGCAGCGGCATGAACCCGGATTTCCGCGTCTGCATCATCGGGGCGGGCAACCTTTCCTCCAACCGCATCTACCCCTACATCGGCGCCGCGGGGGGACGCCTCGTCGGCTGCTGCGACCTGAACACCGAGCGCGCCGAACGCAACGCCCGCCGCTTCGGCGGCCAGGCCTACACCGACTGGGAACGGATGCTCGACGACCAGCGGCCCGACGGCGTGATCGTCTGCATCGGCCCCAGGGCGCATGCCGAACTGGCCCCGCGGGTGCTGGCCAAGGGTTACCCCTGCTACACCGAGAAACCTCCGGCGCCGACCGCGAGCGAGGCGCTGGGCGTGGCGCGGGCCGCCAAGGCGGCCGGCCTGCTCTGCACGACGGCGTTCAAGAAGCGCTACAACATCGCCTACAGCCGCGCGCGCCAGTGGCTGGAGGGCTTCCCGCCCGAGGATCGCTACTCGCTGTCGATCGACTACGCCTCGGCGGCCTATTCGGAAGACCCCGCCAGCACCGCTTTCCTGCACGATTTCGCGCTGCACGTTTTGGATCTTACCGGGTATCTGTTCGGCGAGATCCGGCGCGTGTTTGCCTTCGCCAAGGGCGGCCAGGCCTACGCGGTGAGCGTGGAATTTGCCTGCGGGGCCGTCGGCGCGCTGAACCTGACCGACGGCCGCTCGTTCACCCTGCCGACCGAGGAAGTGGAGCTCACGCTGCGCGGGGGCAACTTCATGACGATCCATAATTCGTCGATCTGGCGCATTACCGAGAACGGCAAGGCCGCCGAATGGCGCGAGCCGCCGACGTTTGTCGCCGGGGGCGACAGCGGCCGCGAGACCGGCCATCTGGCCGAGATCGAGGACTTCTTCGCCGCCGTTCGCGAAGGCCGCACGACCCGCTCCAATATCTACGAAAGCTACAAATCGCTCGTCTTTTTCGAGGGCGTTCTCGAATCGGTCCGGACCGGCAGGGTGGTCGAACTGGCCTATGAACCGCTCTGAGCCTTCCGCCCCACACTCAATAAAAAGGTCTCCCGTCCTCGACTCGCGGAATTCCCCTGCCAGGGCGCTCCCGTGAAAACCCGCCGGCGCCCCGCTGCTCCAGACCATCGCCCTCCCCCCGCCGGAGCCTGGCCTTCCAGCCTCCGTGCGCCGGTGTTCGTGGCGTGCGCCGGCGCGCTGCTGGCTCTGTGTGCGCTTGCCGCTATTGGCTGGGGCCTGCACATCTCGCCCGATCTTGCGCCCCGTTCCGCCGGCGCCGGTTCCACCGGCATTCTCGACGAACTGACGACTTCTTCGACCGCCCTCCTGGGCTACGAGATTGTCGCGGTCTATCCTCACGACCCCGAGGCTTACACGCAGGGCCTGCTGTGGCACGCGGCCCGGCTGTTCGAGTCGACCGGGCGCTACGGCCAATCCTCGTTGCGCGAGGTGGAGCTCGAAACCGGGCGCATAGTGCGCGAGCAGCCCCTCGAACGGAGCTACTTCGGCGAGGGGCTGGCTTTGCTCAACGACGAACTGTTCTGTCTGACGTGGCGCGAGCGGACGCTCTTCGTGCTGGGCCGCGACGATTTCCGCTTCCGGCGCAAATTCACCTACGACGGCGAGGGCTGGGGCCTGACGACCGACGGCGCGCGACTGATCATGAGCGACGGCACGGCGGAACTGACCCTGCGCGACCCGGCCACGTTTGCGATCACGCGCAAGGTCGCCGTGCGGCTCGATCCCGGGCAGCCCCCGCCCCGCTTGAACGAGCTCGAGCTGGTCCGCGGCTGGGTCCTCGCCAACGCCTGGCAGACCGACCGGATCGCCGTGATCGACCCCGCCTCGGGGGCCGTCGGCGCCTGGATCGAGCTGGCGGGGCTCCCCGCGGCGACGCGCCCATGGCAGAAGGTTGAGGTCCTCAACGGGATTGCGTGGGACCAGGAGGCTGATCGGCTCTTCGTGACCGGCAAGCTGTGGCCGCGGCTGTTCGAGATCCGGCTCGTGATGGCCGACGCACACGAGGGCGCGTCGGCCGAATAATAGCAGCAAGAAATACGTGGGAATCCGCCGCAATCCAGGATGATGGCCCGCATTCCGAGGCGCCGACCCAACCGGGGTGTGGACCGCGCGAAATCCTTTTCGCAGCACGCTCATTCGCCATCGCGGCGGCCGCCCAAGTCGTTCCTTTAATCATTGATAATAAATAACTTAGATTCGTATCTGAAATGGGCTGAATGATGCCTCGCGCCCCCAGGCGCGCCCCGATTGCGCCCTCCGCCGGAATGCCGGTTGGCCGTCGCCGCTGGTTTTTTCCTTCGACACCTCCCCGGTTTCGTGTGTAAATTTTATCGGGAACTCGTGGAGGGTTCCCATCCCTGTTGCCCCCCTTCGCATTGGTCGTCGACCCGACCAAAAGCTGAACCGAGGCGGCGCCCCCCACTTCCCATTCCCATGGGGGTGCATGGGCACCCAGGGGAAGACGGCAACCTTGAGGCAGGACGGCGACGCCCCGCCGTGGCGGATCGCGGGCGGCCGGCGGCAACCCGGCCCTGCTGATTCGATCCATCGCCGGGTGGATCGTGCGGCATCAGCGAAAGGAGTCTCCCGTGCGGAAGCAGGAAGGCCTATACATCCCTCAGTATGAACACGATGCGTGCGGCGTGGGTTTCGTCACCGACCTGAAGCGTCCCGCCAGCCATCGGATCATCCAGCAGGGCTTGCAGATCCTGCGCAACCTGGAGCATCGGGGCGCCTGCGGCTGCGATGCCTCGACGGGCGACGGCGCCGGCATCCTGATGCAGGTGCCCGACCTGTTTCTGCGCGAAGTGGCGGTCGAGGCGGGCTTCGACCTGCCCGACCCCGGCCATTACGGCGTCGGCATGGTTTTTCTGCCCCGCAAGGTGGACGAAGCCAACTACTGCGAGCTGGCCTTTGAGAGCGTCATCCGGCGCAACGGCCTGCGGCTGGTCGGCTGGCGCGACGTTCCAACCGACAACCGGCATATCGGCCGCGTGGCGCGCGAAGGCGAACCCGCCATCCGTCAGATCTTCATCGGCCGGCCCCGCGAGCTGAAGACTCAGGAGGACTTCGAACGGCGGCTGTTCGTCGTCCGCAAGCAGGTCGAGCACCTGGTGGACCGCTCCAAGATCGCGCAGAAGCCGCTCTTCCATATCCCCAGCCTCTCCTCGGTGACGCTGATCTACAAGGGGCTGCTGCTGGCCGACCAGGTCGCGCGCTACTACCCCGACCTGAACGATGAACGGATGATCAGCCGGCTGGCGCTGGTGCATCAACGCTACTCGACCAACACGTCGCCTACCTGGGACCTGGCGCAGCCGTTCCGCTACCTGGCCCACAACGGCGAGATCAACACGCTGCGCGGCAACATCAACTGGATGAACGCGCGCCAGTCGCAGTTCAGCACGCCGTTGATCGAGGAGATCGAGACGCTCTTTCCGATCATCCGCGACGGCCAGAGCGACTCGGCCTGCCTCGACAACGCGCTGGAACTGCTGTTTCAGACCGGGCGCAGCCTGCCGCATTGCGTCTCGATGCTGATCCCCGAGGCTTGGCAGCACCACGAGTCGATGGTGGAGGAGAAGAAGGCGTACTACGAATACCACGCCTGCCTGATGGAGCCGTGGGACGGGCCGGCGTCGATCGCGTTCACCGACGGACGGATGATCGGCGCGGTGCTCGACCGCAACGGCCTGCGCCCGTCGCGCTACTGGGCCACGCAGGATGGCCTGGTGGTAATGGCCTCTGAGGCGGGCGTGCTGGACATCCCGCAGGAAGAGGTCACGCTGAAGGGGCGCCTGCAGCCGGGTCGAATGTTCCTCTGCGACCTGGGAGAAGAGCGGATCATCTCCGACGAGGAAATCAAGGAACGCCTCTACTCGCGCCAGCCGTACGGTCAGTGGCTGGGCGAAAACCTGGTGCGGGTCGACGAACTACCCAACCCGCGCAACTTCCGCGGCTTCGCCCCCGAAACCCTCCCCGTTCGCGAGCAGCTTTTCGGCTACACGCTGGAGGACATGAACATCCTGCTGGCGCCGATGGCGATCGAAGGCAAGGAGCCGCTCGGCTCGATGGGGAACGACGCCGCCCTGGCGGTCCTCTCCGACAAACCGCGCCTGCTGTTCGATTACTTCAAGCAGCTTTTCGCGCAGGTGACCAATCCGCCGCTCGACGCGATCCGCGAGGAACTCGTCACCTCGCTCAATCTCTACCTGGGGCGCGAAGACAATCTGTTCGACGAGACTCCCCGGCATGCCCGCCGGATCAAGCTGGAACAGCCGATCCTGACCAACAGCGACCTGGAGCGCCTCAAGCGCGTCAAGACCGATTCACACACCCGCTCGCGGGTCTTTCCAATTCTCTTCCCCGCCGACGACGGCCACAAGGGGCTGCGCCGGGCGCTGCGCGACCTCTGCGAGCAGATCAGCCGCGCCATCGGCGAAGGGATCGACATCATCGTCCTGACCGACCGCGACTGCGGCAACGACATGGTGCCGATCCCGAGCCTGCTGGCCGTCGCCGCGATCCATCACCACCTGATCCGCGAGGGAACGCGCACGCAGGCCAGTCTTGTCCTGGAATCGGGCGAACCGCGCGAGGTGCATCATTTCGCCCTGTTGTTCGGCTATGGCTGCAGCGCCGTCAACCCGTATGTCGCACTCGATGCCATCGAGTCGCTGCGGCGCGACGGCGCCCTGGGCGAGATCTCGATGGAGAAGGCCAAGAAAAACTACATCAAGGCGATCAATCACGGCCTGCTCAAGGTGATGTCCAAAATGGGCATCTCGACGCTCCAGAGCTACTGCGGCGCCCAGATCTTCGAGGCCATCGGCCTGCATCCCAACGTCGTCGACCGCTACTTCACCGGCACGGCCTCCCGCATCGAGGGGATCGGGCTGGAAACGATCGCCGAGGAGGCGATCCGCCGCCACCAGAAGGCCTTCCCGCCGCGCAATATCCCGCTCAATCTGAAGCTCGACCTGGGTGGTCAGTACCAGTGGCGGCGCGACGGCGAAAAGCACATGATCAACCCGTTCACGATCAGCAAGCTGCAGGAAGCGGTGCGCCGCAACTCGTGGGAGACCTTCAGCGAGTTCAGCCGCCTGCTCAACGAGGACGCGCGCATGCGCTGCACGCTGCGCGGCCTGCTGACCTTCCGCAAGAGCCTCCAGCCGGTGCATCTGGACGAGGTCGAACCGGCCGCCGAGATCGTCAAACGCTTCTGCACGGGCGCCATGTCGTTCGGCTCGATCAGCAAGGAAGCGCACGAAACGCTGGCCATCGCGATGAACACGCTGGGGGGCAAGAGCAACACCGGCGAGGGGGGCGAGGATCCCGAGCGCTTCCGGGACAACCGCAACAGCGCCATCAAGCAGGTCGCGTCGGGGCGTTTCGGCGTCACGATCAACTACCTGGCGAGCGCGCGCGAACTGCAGATCAAGATGGCGCAGGGGGCGAAGCCCGGCGAGGGCGGCCAGCTTCCGGGCCACAAGGTGGATGAGGTGATCGGCCGGATCCGCCATTCCACCCCCGGTGTGGGACTGATTTCCCCGCCGCCGCACCACGACATCTATTCGATCGAGGACCTGGCCCAGCTCATCCACGATTTGAAAAACAGCAACCCCGCGGCGCGCATCAGCGTCAAGCTCGTCGCCGAGGTCGGCGTCGGCACGGTCGCGGCCGGCGTCGCCAAGGGCAAGGCCGATGTCGTCCTCATCAGCGGCCACGACGGCGGCACCGGCGCCTCGCCGCTGACGTCGATCAAGCATGCCGGCCTGCCGTGGGAACTGGGCCTGGCCGAGACCCATCAGACCCTGGTGATGAACGACCTGCGCAGCCGGATCGTCGTGCAGACCGACGGTCAGATCAAGACCGGCCGCGACGTGGCGATCGCGATCCTGCTCGGCGCCGAGGAGATCGGCTTCTCCACCGCGCCGCTCATCTCGATGGGCTGCATCATGATGCGCAAGTGCCACCTCAACACCTGCCCGGTCGGCATCGCCACGCAGGACCCGGTGCTGCGCGCCAAATTCAGCGGCAAGCCGGAATACGTCATCAACTACTTCTTCTTCGTGGCGGAGGAACTGAGGGCGATCATGGCCGACCTCGGCTTCCGCACCGTCGATGAAATGATCGGCCGCGTCGACATGCTCGACACCGCCGACGCGATCGACCATTGGAAGGCGCGCGGCCTGAACCTGGCCCCGATCCTGCACAAGCCGCAGGTCCCCGCCCACATCATCACCCGCTGCACGATGAGCCAGGATCACGGGCTGGAGCGCGCACTCGACAACGAGCTGATCCGGCTCGCCGGACCGGCGCTGGAGCGGAAGGAACGCGTTCAACTGGAACTGCCGATCCGCAACACCAACCGGACCGTCGGCACGATGCTCTCGCACGAGATCGCCAAGCGCTTTGGACTGGACCTGCTTCCCGACGACACGATTCACCTGCGCTTCCGCGGATCGGCCGGCCAGAGCTTCGGCGCGTTCGCCGCCAGGGGCCTGACGCTCGAAGTCGAAGGCGACGCCAACGACTACTTCGGCAAGGGCCTCTCCGGCGCCCGACTGATCATTTATCCCTCGCGCAAGGCGCGGTTCGTTGCCGAGCAGAACGTGATCATCGGCAACGTGTCGTTCTACGGCGCCACCAGCGGCGAAGCGTTTATCCGCGGCATTGCCGGGGAACGCTTCTGCGTGCGCAACAGCGGCGCTCGCGTTGTCGTCGAGGGCGTTGGCGATCACGGCTGCGAATACATGACCGGCGGCCGCGCCATCATCCTCGGCCAGACCGGGCGCAACTTCGCCGCCGGCATGTCGGGCGGCATCGCCTATGTGCTCGATGAGCGCGACACCTTCCCCGCCCGCTGCAATAAGGAGATGGTCGATCTGGAACGGATCGAGGCCGGTGAGGAGGAGCACTTCGTCCGTGAAATGATCCAGCGCCATCTGGACTACACCGGCTCGACGGTGGCTGCGGCCGTCCTCGCCGACTGGGAGCGGGTGCGCAACCTGTTCGTCAAGGTCTACCCGCGTGATTACAAGCTGGCGCTGGAGGAACGCGCGCGGCGCGACGAGCAGGCAGCGTTTGAGCAGGAACCGGTCGCCGTCAAGTGAGGCGCACCGGCGGGAGCGCAGGCGGAGCGGAGGGCTCGTCTCCGCCGATCGGAAACCAGGAGCACACCACAGCGGAGGGAAACGCTCGATGGGCGACATCAAGGGATT
>Ga0116161_1001962_pt1 | contig 20488 bp, 18 predicted proteins | sample AD_JPNAS3_MetaG_FD_89877 | JGI IMG/M metagenome (GOLD analysis project Ga0116161, IMG submission 89877) | Active sludge microbial communities of municipal wastewater-treating anaerobic digesters from Japan - AD_JPNAS3_MetaG | ecosystem: Engineered > Bioreactor > Anaerobic > Digestate | place... | reverse complement strand
CGGCTCCCAGGCGCGATTTCCAATCGCCAGCTCCGTCGAGACGGGCGAAGCGCCGTTATTTGACAGTACTTACGCGGTTGCTCGGAACAGCGCCAGCCAGTGCGGGGTTCCCATCCCCCCACCCCCCTTCCCGCCGCGGCGGGAAGGGGGAGGTCTCAGTATGGGGGTTTGGGCGGGCGCTACGCGCGACGCGCGAAGCGCCCGCTGAACCCCCTAACCTCCAGTCTCCCCGCCCCCGCGCCGGGGGCGGGGCCGGGGGTGGGGGGTCCTACCGCGCGCGAGACCGCCGACCGCGTAAGTACTATTATTTGAACGGTATTGGGCTGGGCTACGTCGTCTATACGAGTACTTGACCGATGTTCTCGTGAATGGCTGATGGCGTATGGCGAACCGGTAGGTCGTAGGCGATAGGCCATCAGCCATACGCCATACGCTATCCACCACCAGCCGGTGTCGCCCGGACTCTCTCCCGCATCTCGGGCAGCCACTCCCGCTCGGCCTCCAGCATCTCGTCGGCCATGTCGCCTGCCTGCTGCGGCGTGAGGATGGCCGATGTCAGCGGGTCCACCGCCAGGGCGCGCCGCACGGCTTTGCGGCTGCGCTGCAGCGCTGCTTCCACCGTCAGTTCTTGCACGTTGATGGCGCTGCGGTCGAGGGCGGCCAGTTGGGGCGGCAGCTCTCCCACGTGGCAGGGGTGCATCCCGGCGCCATCCACCAGGCAGGGCACCTCCACGCAGCAGCCTTCTGGCAGGTTCGTGATCAGGCGGTCATTGCGCACGTTCAGGTTGAAGCGCCGCGGCACGCCGGTGGCCAGCGAGTCGATGATGTACGAGGCGTACTCATGGCTGCGGCGCAACGGCAGCGGCTGGCAACTCGCCAACTGCGCCTCGATTGTCTGGCGTTGCTCGTCAAGGCCGCCCTGGTACATGCTCAGGTAGTCGCGCGGCTGTGGCAGATACTGCGCGATGGACTGCGGCGTGCGGCGGTAGTAGGGCACGTACTCCGACATGTGGTAGCTCGACTCGGAGACAAAGTAGCCAAACAGGCGCAGGATGGCGACACGGACCCGCTCGGCCTCCTCCACCTCTGGGTTGCGCACCTTACGCCGCAGCAACGGATACAGGTCGCGCCCGTCGCACTCCAGCTTGAGGAACCAGGCCAGGTGGTTGATGCCGGCTGCCCAGTAGCGCAGCCGTTCATAGCGCAGGCCCATCACGCGTGCCAGGTACGCCGCCGTCGCCATCACGCTGTGGCACAGGCCCACCACCTTGACTTGCGAGGCCCGGCGCAGCGCCCAGACGTTGATCGCCATCGGGTTCGTATAGTTCAGCAGCCACGCATGGGGGCACAGTTCTTCGATATCACGGCAGATGCCGAGGAGCACGGGGATCGAGCGCAGCCCGCGAAAGACCCCGCCAGGGCCGATGGTGTCGCCGACTGCCTGATCGACCCCATAGCGGCGCGGGACCCCAACATCCAGCTCGTACGACCGGCCGCCACCGATCTGGATGACGGTGATGACATAGTCGGCGCCGGCCAATGCCTGGCGGCGGTCGGTCGTCGCCTCGAGCTGCGTGGGCAGCCGCTGCTCGGCGATCAGGCGCCGCGTGTAGGCGGCCATGAGCTCCAGCCGCGGGGCGTCGAGGTCCACCAGGCTGAGCGTGCCGCTCTGCAGCGCCGGGAATGACAGGATATCGCCAATCAGCGTCTTGGCAAAGACCACGCTGCCGGCGCCGATCAAGACAATCTTGGGCATGGCTTGCCTCAAGCTCCTCTGCCGTGGCCTGAGCAATCCACGGGCCAGGCTTGGGCGCCGAGCCCAGATTCCGCAGCCGCCTCTGCCGGCTACGGAAAACGCAACTGCTCATCCTGTCATTGCGAGCTGCGGCTCGCAATGACAGGATGAGCAGTGACCGGAAAACAGGCTTAGCTGCCTTGCCTTTGTCGGGTTGTGGCGGCACGCCGGCCCTCCCGCACGAAGCGCATGGCGCTGCCGGCGAGGCGCCGGCTCACTTTCGGGTTGACGCGGCGTGGCCCTGAGTCTACCATGACGGGTGCGGCAAGGAGGATGCTCGTGTTTCTGTTGCTGCTCATGCTCGACAACCCGAACCTGATGGACCGCATCCTGCAGGCCTGGGTCGACCTCGGCATTCGCGGCGCCCACTTGATCGAGAGCGCCTATTGCCAGGTGGCCGAGGAGGCGCCTCCCTCGCGAGGGCCCACGGGGTTGCTCTCGTTCGCAAGCCTCCTCTGCACCGGCCGTGTCTGCAGCGCGCTGCTCTTGGCCCCGGTCGATTCGCTCGACATGGCCGAACGTGCAGCCGAAGCGGTTGCGCGCATTGCCGGCCCCTGGGCCACGCGGCGGCACGCGACCATGCTCGCCCTGCCGGTAGCCGCCAGTTGGGGCGGGCTGATAAGCGTGGCGGGCCGCCCCTCCGAAGCTGTGGAGGACATCCTGCCCCGCGAGCCGGGGCATCCTCTCGATGTGCCCTGAGCGGCGGCCAGTGCTTGCGAGGCCGGCGTGACCTATGTCCGCTTTGCCCTGAGCGCGCTGGCGATCATTGTGGGCGGCATTCTGCTCGCCGAGTTTGGCGATGTCATTGCCGTGCGCACCCGCCTGGGCCGCTTCTTGTTCGGCACCATCCTGCTGGCCACCAGCACCACGCTGCCCGAGCTCGTGGCGGCCTTTAGCGCCGTCGGCCTCGGCGTGCCCGAGCTGGCGGTGGGCAACCTGCTCGGCACCTGCATGACCGACATGTTCTTCCTGGGCATCCTCGACCTCGCCAGCCGCCGCGGCCCCCTGCTGCGCCAGGTGGCCATCAACCACAGCCTCACCGCCAGCCTGGCCACGCTGCTGATCGGCAGCGCCAGCTTCTTTATCCTGGTGCCTCTCGGCCTGCAGATCGGCACGGTGGACCTCGAGGGCCTGTTCCTGGTGGCCATCTTTATTGGCGGCATGTGGCTCATCCAGCGGCGGGTGCGCGCCATGCCGTCCATCTCCGAAGCGCAGGTGCCGCGCCGCATCTCGCTGCCGGTGGCCATCGCCGGCTATGCCGCGGCCACGGTGCTCCTCGTTGTCGCCGGGCCGGTGCTGGTCAGCTCGGCCGAGGCCATCGCCGCGCAGACCGGGCTGGCCGTGGGCCTGATCGGCGTGTCGCTCTTTCCACTGATCACCAGCATGCCCGAGCTCATCTCCAGCGTCGTCGCTGTGCGCATCGGCGCCTACGATCTGGCCGTGGGCAACCTCCTCGGCAGTTGCGTGCTCAACGCCTCTGCCCTCGGCCTCGTCAGCCTCTTCTTCTCAGGCTCGCTCTTTAGCAGCGTCTCGCCCGGCTTTGTCGCCGTGGGCCTGCTCGCCCTGATCCTCGTCAACTGGGCGCTGCTGGGCACATTGGCCAACTTTGAGTGGCGCCCGCTCAACATCGAGTGGGACGCCGCCATCATCATCCTCATCTACCTCGCCGGCACCTATCTGCTCTTTCGCCAGGGCCTGCTCAGTGCCGTGCGCTAGCTTTGCTCACTTGACAACTGACCTCTCCCGCGCTATAAAGAGAGTAGAGTATGAATCATCATGCTCTGGCCTGGCGCCGCCTGAGGCGCAGGTGCCCCTCATCCCGCAGTCGCTCTGCTCATGCGCCCCGGTCCGCTTGAGGCTGGGGCAGCGCTCCACCCCGGTACGTGCTCCCAGTGTTCTCTGTTCTCCGTTCCCCGGCAGTGTTGGGCCGCCGGGGGCACAACGGAAAGGCAACTCGCTCGTTAAGGGCCTGTTCTCCCGTCCGGTTGGCACAGAGAGGAGAACGCCACGTGGAGATCTATGACGAGTACGGCAACTTGCGCTGTCGAGCCCGCCGCAGGCCGTGGCACTTTGAGCGCCAGGATAGCGGCAAGTGGGACCTCTGCTTCAACGGCCACCCGGTGGTGCACTTCCGGGTGCTGGCGGGCGGCAAGCTGGAATTTGCCGTCGATCACTGGTGGAGCGTGCTGGTCACCCGCTATCCGAGCCAGGAGACGCTGATCTGCCAGGGCACCATCCGCCGCGTGCGGCCCGCCCAACTCAAGCTGACCTGGGCCTCCACGCGCGGCGAGATCTCGCTCTACCTGATCGGCCACCCGCTGGCCCTCCTGCGCAGCGGCCGCCTGCCGATCCAGATCGAGCGCCAGGGCTTTGAGTCGTGAGCTCGGGCGGTCTCCGGGCCACCGCGAGCGTTCCGAGTCGCAGGGGCCCTGCGAAGGTCTTGCGCAGGGCCCCTGCGACTCCCCCCGCTCTGTCTCCCCATGGTTACAGTCATGAAACCTTGCGCATGATGGCGGCCATTTTGCACACATATTATATGGCAGGCCATAACAAGTAGCCCATCCGGCTGCTCGCGGTATCGAATACACAGTCCGGATTCCGCACCAAGCTGGGGTGGGAGCCACCTCTGCTTTGCGGGAAACAGGCTCAGGTTGTTCTGGAGGTAAGGCCGTGTCATTGCGCAAGAAGACGTTGCTCATCGTGGGCGTGACCCTCGCCGCGCTGGTGGCCGTGTTCAGCATCGGCCTGAAGGTGCTCCCTCCGAACGGCGGTGCCGCGATGGAGGCGGAGGCTGTGACGAGCTACCTCCGCTGGGTGCTCCTGTCGGCCGGGGTAGGGCAGATAGCCCTGAGCCTGGTGCTCTTGGAGTGGCTCATCCTGTCGCGCCTGGGCCGCCTCGGTGCCGACGTGCACAAGATCGCGACGAGCGGTGACCCTTCGCTGCGGGTGTGGGCCTCCGGTTCCGACGAGCTGTCGGGCCTCGCTGCCGGCATCAACAGCATGCTCGAGGCGCTGCAGCAGGCACAACAGGCCGTGCGCGAGAGCGAGGGGCGCTATCGCGCCTTTAACGAGGAACTGGAGCACCGCGTGGCCGAGCGCACCGCGGCGCTGGAGGCCGCCAACCGCGACCTCGCTGCCGAAGTTGCCGAGCGTACCCGGGCTGAATGGGTGCAGGGCGTCGCCTACCGCATCGCCCAGGCGGCCACCGAAGAGGCCAACCTCGAGGATCTGCTGCGCTACATCCGCCGCGAGCTGAGCAGTATCATCGATACGACCAACTTTTACATCGCCCTCTGCGAGCCAGAACGAGAGATGCTACACTTCCCCTACTATGTGGATGAGACCCTCCCCGGCCCTGACCACACGACCAGGATGGCCCGCACGCTGGGCCGGGGCCTCACCGAGTATGTGCTGCGCACCTGCCGGCCACTGCTGGTCACCGATGAGCAGATCACCCGGCTGGCCGAGCAAGGCGAGATCGAGCTGCTCGGCGCCGCCTGCAACATCTGGCTCGGGGTGCCTCTGGTCAGCGACGGCCACACGACCGGCGTCATCGCCGTGCAAAGCTACTCGGCCACCGTCACCTACACCCTCGAAGACCTGGAGCTGCTCCGCTTCGTCTCGAGCCAGATTGCGACGGCCATCGAGCGCCAGCGGCGCAACGAGGTGCTGCGCCAGCAGTCGGCGGCCATGGAGGCGTCAATCGACGGCATGGCGGTGCTCAACGGACAGGAGGAGTACGTCTACCTCAACCAGGCCCATGCCAGGATGTTCGGCTACGACAGCCCCCAAGAGCTCCTGGGCACATCGTGGCACGTGCTCTATGGCAGCGAAGAAAGCGCCCGTTTCGACAGCGAGATCAAGCCGGCCCTCGAGCAGCGGGGGCAGTGGCGCGGCGAGATGCTGGGCAGGCGCGCCGACGGCAGCACCTTTGCGCTGGAGCTTTCTCTGTCGAACGTCTACGGCATCGGGCTGGTCGCCGTCGTGCGCGATATCCGCGAGCGCAAGCGGCTCGAAGAGCAGTTCCGCCAGGCTCAGAAGATGGAGGCTATCGGGCAGCTCGCCGGGGGCGTGGCGCATGACTTTAACAACCTGCTGACGGCGATCGCGGGCTATGCCAGCCTGGTGCGCGATGCCCTGCCGGTCGACCACCCGGCGCGCGACGACATCGGCCAGGTGCTTGGCGCCGCCGACCGCGCTGCCAACCTCACCCACCAGTTGCTGGCCTTCTCGCGCCGGCAGGTCATCGCGCCCCACATCGTCAGCCTGAACGATATCATCCTCGGCCTGGGCAAGATGCTGCGCCGCTTGATCAGCGAAGATATTGATCTCCAGATCATGCCGGCGCGCGAGCTGGGTGCCGTACGCGTCGACCCGGGGCAGATCGAACAGGTGATCACCAACCTGGTGGTCAACGCCGGCGACGCCATGGCGGGCGGCGGCCGGCTCACCATCGAGACCGCTAACGTCGTTCTCGATGCCGAGTACGCCCGCCAGCACGTCGGCGTGGCCCCGGGCGACTATTGCCTGCTGGCCGTCAGCGACACCGGCTGCGGCATGAGTGAGGAGGTCAGGGCACGCATTTTCGAGCCCTTCTACACCACCAAGGACCCCGGCAAGGGCACCGGCCTGGGCCTGGCCACCTGCTATGGTATCGTCAAGCAGTCGGGCGGGCACATTTGGGTCTATAGCGAGATCGGCACGGGCACCACCTTCAAGGTCTACCTGCCGCGGGTGTTGGAGCGGCCTGCTGTGATGCCATGCCGCGAGGAAGACCTGCCGCGGCCGCATGGCACACAGACGGTGTTCCTGGTGGAGGACGAGCCGGCCGTGCGCAGCTTTGCCTCGCGCGTGCTGCGCGAGATGGGCTACACGGTGATGGAGGCGGCCAACGGATCGGAGGCGCTCGAAGTGGCCGCCCAGAACGGCGACAAGCCCATCCACCTGCTTCTCACCGACATCGTCATGCCGCAACTGGGCGGCGAGAAACTGGCGCACCGGCTCAAGGTCAGCCACCCGCAGATGAAGGTGCTCTACGTCTCGGGCTACACCGCCAATGCCATCGCGCAGCAGGGCGGGCTCGAGGAGGGAGTCGCCTTCCTGCAAAAGCCGTTCACCATCGCGAGCCTCACCGAGAAGGTGCGCGAAGTGTTGGAGAGCTGACGGGGCGCGAAAGGGCACGAAAGGGGCGCGAAAGGGCGCGAAGGGCGACGAGAGAGGAGTGCTGCCTTTTCGTGCCTTTCGCGTATCTCGCGCCCCTTTCGCGTATTTCGCGCCTTTTCGTGCCCCTTCGTGCCCCTTTCGCGTCCTTTCGTGTCCTTTCGTGCCCCCTAAAAGTCGGCGTTGCCTGCCGTCTCTACCGCCCCGCCGAGGCTCGTCACCGCCTGCCGCGGCTCGCTGCGCTTGACGCCCAGCATCAGGAAGAAGGCCAGCAGCATAAAGGCCGGCGTAAAGACGAACATGACCTCCATGCCGAAGAGGTCCATCAGCCAGCCCACGATAGTCGGCGAGGTCGATGCGGCCAGCAGCGAGAAGAGATAGTAGAGCCCGGTGTAGGAGCCGATCTTTTCGTCGCTGGCCAGGTCGGCCACGATGGGCAGCGAGTTGATGTTGATCAGCGCCCAGGCCACGCCCGAGAGGATCAACGTCACATAGACGTAGGGCAGGCTGGGGAAAAAGCGCACGCCCGTCCACAGCACGGTGAGGATGCCCAGGCCGGTCATGATCGTCGGCTTGCGGCCGAAACGGGTGGCGATGAACCCGGCCGGCAGGGCAAAGAGCAGGAAGGCGCCAGAGATAAAGATCATCATGCCCGTGGCCTTGGCGGCTGCCGCATCGCCGGTCATCACGCCCCGCGCCACCTCGGCGGCAAAGAGATAGTTGCGGCCGTAGAGCGTCCAAAACGTCTCGATGGCGTTGTAGCCCATGAACCAGGCAAAGATGGCCAGGCAGATGAAGAGCGTGCTCTTGTCTTGCGCGCGGGCCACATCACCCACCGTCTTGAACAGATCGCGCAGCGACTCGCCGAAACTGGGTGCTTTGCCGGCCTCGCCCGCGGCTGTGGTGAACTGGCGCGGCTCGCGGATGGTGAGGAGCACGACTCCTTCGCAGCCCAGGAGGATGAGGGCGGCCACCCAGAAAGGCAGGCCACGGCTGACGGCAAAAAGGGCGCCCATGCCGAAGGCGATGGTCGTGCCTACGCCGCCCATCAGGTTGATGATGCCGTTGGCCTTGGAGCGTTGCGGCGAGGGGGTGATATCGGGCATCAGCGCCACCACCGGCGTGCGGAAGATGGCCATGGCAATGTTCATGATAATGAGCGCGCCCATCAGCAGCGCCAACGCCGCGGGCGTGCGGCCCATGGCTTGGTGGATCAGCGGCACCAACCCAAAGAACACCGCCGCGACCGGCGCACCGACGAGGATGTAGGGCAGGCGCCGCCCCAACCGCGTGCGCGTATGGTCGCTGAGCTGGCCGATGTAGGGCTGGATAAAGATGCCGGCGATGTTGTCGAAGGTCATGATAAAGCCGATCAGCCAGTAGGGCAGGGCATAGTCGTGCAGAAAGATGGGGACAAAGCTGTTGTAGACCGACCAGATGATGCTGACGCCGAAGAAGCCAAAGCCGAGCAGGAAGGTACGCTTGTAGTCGAGGCGCATGGTGGTGACCTCCGCATAGGTGGGTGGGCGCCATCATGGCGCCCGCGGCGACAGGCACTCTTGAGCTATTCTATCATCGTGTGGTATCATAGTCAAAGGTGAGAAGGCGGGCGCGGGTATATCCCAGAATCGTCTGTGTATTTCGGGCCCGAATGATGCGTATGGTCTCGACGTCTGCCGCCCACGCCCGAGGCTCCCGTGGTAAGCCTCGGGCTACAGAAACAAAGCCCCTATGGGGCTGGTGCCGCCCCTGAACACCGTGATCTCGGGAGACACGCACCCACGGCGGCAAGCAGCCGAGGTCAAGCGTGGACGAGTCGAAGCGCACGAGCCCAGAGGGCTTTGTTTCTGTAGCCCGAGGCTTACCACGGGAGACTCGGGCGGAGCGGCGTGCGCAACGTATGCCTGTTGCACAGACGATTGTGGGATACACCCGTGAGAGGCAACGAATGCGCTACAAAGAGGATTGGGACGAGGCCCGCGCGCGGCTCGAGGCCTGGTGGGCCGGTGAGGTGCGCGACCGGGCGGTGATCCAGGTCACCGCGCCGCGGCCGGGCGAGCGCCGCCTGTCACCGCCGGCAGACCTGTGCCAGCGGTGGCTCGACCCCGACTATGCGGTGGCCGCTGCCGAGGAGGAGCTGCGGCTCACCTACTTTGGCGGCGAAGCGCTGCCTATCTTCTGGCCCAACCTGGGCCCCGATGTGTTCGCCGCGTACCTCGGTTGCAGCCTCGAGCTGGGCGAGGCAACGACCTGGGCGCAGCCTTGCCTCGCCACGTGGGGCGACCTGGCTCGCATCCAGCTACGCCTGGCCGGTCCCTGGTGGCAGGCCACCGTGCGCCTGCTCGAGGCGGCGGGCGAACGCCTGGCCGGCGCCTGCCTCATCGGCCTGACCGACCTGCACGGCGGTGGCGACGCCTTGGCCGCGCTGCGCGGCCCGCAGGCATTCGCCTTCGACCTGGTGGACGACCCCGCCGAGGTCAAGGCCGCGATGCAGATGGTCGCCGCCGCCTGGTTCGAGGTCTACGAGCGCCAGTTCGCCATCACGCAGCGCTGGTCGCCGGGCACGACCACCTGGCTCGGGCTGTGGTCGCCCGGCCGCTGGTACCCGGTGAGCTGCGATTTCGGCTGCATGGTCTCGGGCGCCATGTTCGCCGAGTTCTTCCTGCCCGAGCTCCTGGGTGAGATCGCATACCTCGACCACGCCCTCTTCCACCTCGACGGCCCCGGCGCGCTGCACCATTTGGATGCGTTGCTGGCCATCGACAAGCTCGCCGGCATTCAGTGGGAGCCGGGGCCGATGCCGCGCGCCATGTTGCCCTGGCTGCCAGCGCTGCGATGTATCCAGGCGGCGGGCAAACGCCTCCATATTACGGTGCTGCCGCACGACGTCGAGCCGCTGCTGCGCGCGCTCGAGCCCGAGGGCCTCTGCCTGAGCACTCGTGTGGATTCGCCGGAGGAAGCGCAGGACCTGCTGTGCCTGGCCACGCGATTGGCGCCTAAGCGCGACCGGCGCTGATGCCGCTCCCGCGGGCGAAAAGCCTGACACAGCGAATTCCCTGGCGAGCGGTCAGCCCTTGCCTTCTGGCAGAGACTCGATCCCGCCGGCGCCGCGACCGACAGGCTACTCCCTCGTCTGCAGGGTGGGCCCCTACCGTTCCCCCGTCGCGGGGGAATTGGGTCGCAAAACCGCGGTCTGCCTGGCCAAGGAGTGGCAAACAAGCCCTGCGGGATGGCAAAGGCCAGCTCAATTCCCCCGCGACGGGGGAACGGTAGGGAGGCCCAGCCGCCGGCATGAGCAGACGTCTGGTTGGGTTCTTGCCAATTGCCTTCCTGCCAGGGAAATCGGTGTGACAGGTCCCCGGGGATCTCAGGTTTCTCGCCCGCGGGCGATGAGGCGCCGCAGCCGGCCCGGCATGTCGAGCGGCAGCAACTGCTGCGTCTCGGTGTTGAGCCGGCTGCGGTGCAGGTAGCTGCGCGCCTGGCGCAGCCCTTGGCCGCCGACGATCTCGCGGGCCGTGGCCACCACTGCCTCAGGATCGTGATGTATGGCGAGGATGGCGAGCAAGTCGGCCAGGTCGCGCGCCAGGCGCCTGGGACCGGCGATGTACTCGGCCATCGCCAGATCCACAAAGACGAAGCGGTCGCCGGGCAGGATGACGAGGTTGCTGGACTTGATATCGCCGTGGGCGCAATCGGCATCGCGCAGGCGGCGCAGCGCCCGCAGGGCCTGAGCGACATAGCCCGCGCTCACGAGGCCGGCCTCACGGAATGGCTGGGCGCCCTCCAGGTAGTCGGTGACCAAGGCGTAGACCTGGCGTTCCAGGCGGTAGGCGCCGCGTGGCTGGGGCGCCGGCACGCCCAGCCTGCTGAAGAGCAGCAACATATAGTGCTCGTGGTCCACCAGGCCCTTGAGCGAGGAGAAGAGCGGCCCGCGTCGCCGCCCGGCTGGCCTGAGCAGGTTCTCCAGCTCAAAGATGATGCTGGTGCGCCAGTTGGCCGAGGTGACAATCTTGGCAAAGTAGCGGCAGGGCCGGCCCTGCGCGTCGCGGCCGGCGAGCACGACCGGCGTGGAGGCGTGGACGCCTGCCGTGTCCAGCGGCTGGAGCTCCTCGAGGGTGAACCCGAGATGCTGCCGCAGGCGGGCCGCCAGGACGGCGACGAGCGGCGGCGTCAGCGAGGTCCGCGCCGCTCGGGCCGACCAGTTATCGACGGTCAGGGCCACGCGCTGCCACAGGCGCCGCGCCGGCCGCCAGCGGCTCAGCAGCCAGAACAGCGCTGCGGCGAGGGCGACCGCGCCAAGCGCCAGCGCCAGCTCGCCGGGAAACTGGCAGCCGACGGCGACGAAGCGGGTGACGGCTGCCGCCGCGACAATGGCGATGCAGAGCACGCGCTGCCAGAGGCGCAGCGGCAGCAGGTAGCTCAGCACTAGCGCGACCACAAAGCCGAAAGACGCCTCGGCGTCGGGGGCGACACAGGGCACCAGCACGCGCAGGATGGCTCCCAGCCCCCTGAGGATCAGCCAGACTAGGGCTGCCGCGATGAGGGTGCTCAGCATGTCGCGCCGGCGGCGTAGGGCAAAGAACAGGAGCGCCAGCGCCGCGGCCACCCAGTAGGCGCTGATGGCCGTGAGCCAGTAGGCCGCGCCCGACACGATGGGCCCGGCCCCGACGGCGTCAGCCCAGAACTGGGTGCCGCTCAGGCAGGTCATGTCTGGTCACCGCCGGCCTGGGGCTGGGCTCTGTGCCGGCCCGGCCAGAGCCGGGTGTGCACCCAGAGCATGCCCCAGAGCACGCCGATGAGCGCGCCGGCTGCGACGTCGCTGGGCAGATGCGCGCCGACGTAGATGCGGCTGAGGCCGACGCATGCCGCCGCGCCGTAGAGCGCCGCCTGGACGTACCAGCGGAAGAGGAAATAGCTGACGAGGAGGTAGGCCGTCAGGAAAGCCTGTTCGGCGTGGCCGCTCGGGAAGGCTGGGGTTAGCTCGGGGAAGCCGACCACGCGCACCCCGGCCAGCATCATCGGTGGCCGTGGCGTTGCCGCGAGGTACTTGATGAGCACGACGAGCAGCGCGCCCGTGGCGATGGCCCCCAGGCTGCTGAGCCCAAAGCGGCGGTAGCCCGCAAAGAAGAGGGCCGCAAAGAGGGCCAGGCTGAGCCAGAAGGTGCCCAGCGCATCGCCAAGGTAGCCCAGCGCGTCGAGGGCAGGGCCGGCAAGGCCGGCGTTGATCGCCCGAAAGATGGCGATATCGAGGGGCCGCCCGCGGATAGAGAGGAGGCCCGCGCTCACCGCTGCAATCGCCGCCAGCGCCAGGATGATGATGCCATAGCGTCGCCAGTATCCTGCCATTCGCGTTCCCATTACGCTGTCTGTGGCAACAGAGCGAGAACCATGCCCTCAGCGGCAAAGGTGTCTGCCCACTGTCATTGCGAGCGCAGCGAAGCAATCTCGAACCATGCTCGCAGCGACCGTGTTGGAGATTGCTTCGCTGCGCTCGCAATGACAGAGCGCGTGTCGGCGGATTTTGTTTTCTTGCGCTCGCGGTCTATGGTATAATATGGCTACATACGGCCAAAAACGCGACTAGCTTGGCCGAGGAGGTATTGCCAATGTCAGGACACTCCAAGTGGTCCACCATCAAGCGCAAAAAGGGCGCAGCCGACGCCAAGCGCGGCCAGCTTTTTACCCGGCTGGGCCGTGAGCTCATGATCGCGGCCAAGGAAGGTGGCGCGGATCCCGAGGCCAACTTCCGGCTGCGCTTGGTGGTCGACAAGGCCCGCGCGGCGAACATGCCCAAAGAGAATATTGAGCGGGCCATCCAGCGTGGCGCCGGCACCGGTAAAGACGGCGTCGTCTTGGATGAAGTCATTTACGAGGGCTATGGCCCCGGCGGCACGGCTGTCATGGTCGAGGTGCTGACCGATAACCGCAACCGCTCGGTGGCCGAAGTGCGCCGCGTCTTCTCGCGGCATGGCGGCAACCTGGGCGAGAGCGGGTGCGTGGGCTGGATGTTCGAGCGCAAAGGCTCGATGACGATTAGCGCCGAGGGGTTTGACGCGGAAGCGATCGCCCTGGAGGCCATCGATGCCGGCGCCGAAGACGTCAAGGTCGACGGCGATACCGTGGAAGTGTACACCACGGTGGAAGACCTGCAGCGCGTGCGAGAGGCGCTGCTGACGCGCAGCTTTGTTGTCGAAGATGCCGAATTGGGCTGGGTGCCCAAGACCTTGTTCCAGCCCGATCTGAAGACGACCGTGCAGAACCTGCGCCTGATCGAGGCGCTGGAAGAGCTGGACGACGTCCAAGCTGTCCATTCCAACCTCGATATCAGCGAGGATGCCCTCGCAGAATTCGAAGCAGCATAGCCGCTATGCTGGCGCTGGGGATCGATCCAGGCGTGGCGATCACCGGCTACGGCCTCGTGGCAGGCCCGGCCGATGATGCCCGCCTGGTCGCCAGCGGCACGATTACCACGCCCTCGACCCTCTCGCTCTCCAGGCGTCTGCTCGTGGTGCACGACGAATTGGCCGGGCTCATCGCGCGCTACCAGCCCCAGGTGGCCGCGGTGGAGGAGCTATTTTTCGGCCGCAATGCGCGCACGGCGCTTGCGGTCGGCCATGGGCGCGGGGTGGCCCTGCTCACGCTCGCCGAAGCCGGGCTCGACATCCACGAATACACGCCCATGCAGGTCAAGCAGGCTGTCGTCGGTTACGGCCGCGCCACCAAGGAGCAGGTGCAGGAGATGATCCGGCTGCTGCTGCACCTCGAGGCCGTGCCGCAGCCCGATGATGCTGCCGATGCGGTGGCGGTGGCTTTCTGCCACCTGCAGTCGGCGCGGCTGGGGGCCCTGTTGAGAAGCATAAAGGACTTGGGATGATCGCTCGTTTGCACGGCACCGTGGTCGGGGTGGGCCAGGATGCGCTCGTCGTCGACGTGGGCGGCGTGGGCTACCGCGTGCGCGTGCCCCGCAGCCTGCTGGCCGAGCTGCCAGGCACCGGCGAACAGGTGACGCTCCACACTCACCTCCACGTCCGCGAGAACGAGCTGTCGCTCTATGGCTGCGCCAGCGAGGAGCAACTGGCCCTTTTCGAAGCGCTTTTGGGCGTGTCGGGCATTGGCCCGCGCTCGGCGATGAACATGCTCTCGAACGTCGCACCCGAAGCGCTGCGCGAGGCCATCGCCCGTGGCGATGCTGTGTCGCTGTCGCGCCTGCCGGGTGTCGGCAAGCGCACGGCCGAGCGGCTGATCTCCGAGCTCAAGGGCAAGTTTGGCGAGGTGGCAGGCGCCCCACTGGGCGCGTTGAGCGCTGGCGATACGGAAGTGATCGCCGCACTGACGGCGCTGGGCTACAGTGTGGCCGAAGCACAGCGGGCGCTCGCCGGCCTGCCGCCAGCAGGCGAGCAGCCCCTGGAAGAGCGGATTCGTCTCGCACTCAGGAGTTTCGCCCGGGAATAGGAGACCAGTATGGTGGCACCTTTTGATGTCGTGCTGGTGCTCTTCATCGGGGCACTCGCCCTCTGGGGTTGGCGGTCGGGCCTGATTCACGAGTCGGCCACCTTCGTCGGCTTTGCGCTGGGCCTGGTGCTGGCCGGCCGCTTCAATGCCGACGTTGGCCCGCTGTTCGTGCGTTGGGTGGGCAACCGCAGCCTGGCCGACCTCGCTGCCTTTCTCGCCATCCTCGCCGGCACCTGGATTCTCGCCGGCATCGCCGCGGCCATCCTGCGCGACACCCTGCGTGGCCTGCGTCTCGGCTGGATCGACAGCATGGGCGGCTTGGTCCTGGGCGCCGCCAAAGCGCTGTTCATGGCCGAGATTGTCACCCTCGTGCTCATGGCCATGCCCAATGAGACCCTGCACAACGCCGTGCAGCGGTCGTGGCTCGGCAGCCGGCTCGCCGCGCTGGGGCCCGACCTGGTACACTTTGTGCCCGCTGTCCTGCGCTACTGGAAGCCGTTCTAATACCGAGCCACAAGCAGAGGCGGCTCCCATGCCGCCGGGCACGCTGGCTGGCGGCATGGGAGCCGCCTCTGCTTGTGGCATACGAAGGAGGACCCGGCAATGAGCTTTTTCAAGCGGCTGGGGGCGCTGCTCTCGCCACCGCAGCCCTCCTGCGTCATGCACTACTACGTCCGCTGCCGGCGCTGTGGCGAGGTTATCAAGGCGCGTGCCGACCTGCGCAACGAGCTGAGCATCGAGTACGGCGAGGATGAGCGGCCGTCGGGCTATTCGTACCGCAAGGTGCTCATCGGCAGCGGGCGCTGCTTTCAGGCCATCGAGGTCACCATGACCTTCGACCCGCAGCGCCGTGTGGTCTCACGCGAGGTGACGGGCGGCGAGTTCGTCGCACCCGATGAGTAGGCTGTCGGCCATCCGCTAGCGAAGCTCCGCCTCAAACCGGCGAGTACATCCACCGCCGAGGCGCAGAGGACTCAGAGAGGGCCTACAAAGCCTCTGCGCCCTCTGCGCCTCTGCGGTGAGATTCTGCCCCAGTTGTTGAGGATCTGGCGTCTGAGGGTGGTCGGACGCCGTCGCTGCCCAGCCCCGCGCCGTACATCTGCCCCGGCCCGAGGAACTCGGGGAAGCGGGGGCGCAGTTGCTCTCTGGCGTGGTAACAGAGGTGGCAGGCATCGCCATAGGCCGCCTCGTGGGCCAGGCCATACTCGCGCAGCAACGCCGCCGGCCCACCTGCGAGCAGTGGTGCCACGATGGGGTGCGCCTGCGGGCGGTAGGCCGCCACCAGCTCATCCAGCGGGCGGGCGTCGATGCGGCCCATGGCCAGCCCCTGGCACAGGTGGACGTACCCCGCACCGTCGACGTGCACCCGGCCGGGGTCGGCCAGGTCCTCGTAGGGGCAGGCGGTGAACTGCTGCCACGGCTGAAGGCGCACCTGGCCTGCGAGGCGCAGCGCCGCCCGGCCACGCAGCCGCACCCCGCCCGCGCTGCAATCGGGCCCGAGCTCTACCCGCAGCACCCCCTGAGGCAACCCGAGCCGGCGCGCGGCGGCCGTGGCGTGCCGCACCTCGGGGCTCGGCAGGTCGCCGTGGAAGCGATCCTCACTCAGGCTGAGGTCGGCCATGCCGAGCGCGCCGAGCGGCTGTAGCCAGAGCGTCGCATCCTCCTCCGACGTCGCCCAGTAGGCGTTGGTGACCACGCCGAAGCGCAGGCCGCGGCCCACGGCCTCGCGAGCCCCCGCCAGCAGCAGCGGATACGCCAGGAACGGCTCGCCGCCCTCAAAGTAGATCTCGCCGATGCCGCCCAGGCGCACGGCCGCTTCGAGCACGGCGCGCACCTGGCCGATGGTCATCGTCAGAGTGGCCTGTGAGCTGCCCCAAACAAAGCAATGGTCGCAGGCGTAGGTGCAGCGGTAGGTCAGGAGCAGGTGCAGGCTGTTCAGAGCCACGAGTCCCCCTTGAGTTTCCGAGGCGTGATGCGTAATGCGTAACGGGTGACCGCAGGCGCTATGCGCTGTGAGTCGCGCTCACTACGCCTCACGTTTTACGTTTTACGCATCACGCATCACGCCCCGCGTCGAGCATCGCCACCACCCGATCGAGCACGTGCTCGGCCAGCTTGTCCTTGCCCATGAGCGGCAGGGCCTCCACCGTACTGTCGGCGCCGAGGAGGGTGGCGCGGAGCGTATCGGCCTCAAGGCCGCTGTCGGGGGCGGAGACGTCGTTGGCCACGACGAGGTCCAGGCCCTTGGCCAGCAGCTTTTCGCGTGCGCGGGCGATGGTATCCTCTGTCTCGACGACAAAGCCGGCCACCACCAGCGGGCCGGCGCCCTCGAGCCGTCGCCTGACCACGTCCATCAGGATGTCGGGGTTGCGCTCCAGAGTGACGGCCAGGGTCGCCTGGCCGCCTTTTTTTATCTTGTGCGGCGAGTAGCGCGCCGGGCGAAAGTCGGCCACGGCGGCGGCCATCAGCAGGGCGTCGGTCTCGGCCAGGGCGTCGAGCGCCGCGTCACGCATCTCCTGCGCCGTCTCCACCTCTTCGACGTGGGCCCCCACCGGCGGCTGCAGGGCCGTCGGCGCCGTCACCAGGGTCACCGAGGCGCCGCGATCGAGCGCGGCCTGCGCCAGGGCGTAGCCCATCTTGCCGGAAGAGCGGTTGCCCAGGTAGCGCACCGGGTCGAGCGGTTCGCGCGTGCCCCCTGCTGTCACCAGCACGTGCCGGCCGGCGAGCGGCCCTTCGCGGCCCAGCACCTGGCGCAGCGTGCCGATGATCTCGTGGGCCGCGGCGAGGCGTCCGCTGCCCAAAAGGCCCGACACCAGCGGGCCGTAATCGGGGCCGACGAATATCGCGCCGCGCTGGCGCAACGTTTCTGTGTTGGCCTGGGTGGCCGGGTGCTGCCACACATGGGCATCCATCGCCGGGGCCACGACCACAGGCGCGGTCGTGGCCAGGTAGGTTGCCAGCAGGAGGTTATCGGCCTGCCCCTGCGCCATCTTGGCTAGCGTGTTGGCCGTTGCCGGCGCCACCAGCATGGCATCGGCGCGCTGGCCGAGGGAGACGTAGGGTATCTCCATCGTCTCTAGAAGGCGGAACGTGTCGCTGAGGACAGGGCGGTGGGTGAGGGTCTGCAGGGTCAATGGGGTGACAAAGCGAGGGGCATCCTCGGTCATGACGGTATCGACCGTCGCGCCCGCAACCGTGAGCTGCCGGGCCACCTCGATCACCTTGTACGCGGCAATGCCGCCACAGAGGCCCAACACAATCGTCTTGCCGGCGAGTATCATGCTCGGCTGCTCCCTACTTATCCGTAGTGGCCCGCTGTCTGGGCTTTACGCTCCGTGCCCTGCACGCAGCATACGACCGGAACGGACCCCTTTAGGGGGGGATTCTCGGCTGGTTGGCTGGCCGGGGGCAAGCGCAGCGGATCAGCCGGCAGCCATCCGGATCGCCTGCGATGGATCGCGCCAAGTAGGGCTGTAGCACTAATCAGCGCGGTAGCGGCCTCGCATGTCGTTGATGCGGATGCGCGCCAGGTCGGCCAGGCCGCGCAGCGAATCGCGCACAAAGCTCACGCGGCGCGTGCGGGCATAGTCCCAGGTGACGGGCACCTCCTTGAGGCGATAGCCCAACTTGCGGGCCACAAAGAGCGTCTCCACGTCGAACCCGGCGGCGACGACGGCGCCGCGCACCGCCCGTTCCTGCCCGGGCGCGTAGAGCTGCATATGGCGGAAAATGTCGTGGGCCACCGCAGCGCGGAAGGCCTTGAAGCCACACTGCGTATCGGTGACATCGGGCAGGTTGACCACCGCCCCGCGCATGACGACCATCGCCCGCGACATGATCTGCCGCCACCAGGGCGCCCCACGGCGCACCAGGCCCCGCGAGCCAAAGACCACGTCGCAGCCTTGCTCGAACCAGGGCAAGAGCGCCGCCACCTCGTTGATGGGCGTGGCCTGGTCCATATCGGTGAACAGGATGATATCGCCCTGGGCCGCCAGGACGCCCGCAATGACCGTATGCGCCTTGCCCTGGTGCGGGTTGCGCAGCAACTGGAATTCTGGGTGTTGGGCCGCAAAGGCTTCCACCAGGGCCGCTGTGGCATCCTCACTTCCGTCATCCACCACAAGGACCTGATAGGTGTACGGTTGCTGGGCCAGGTAGGCGGCGACTCTCTCCAGAGCTCCGGCACGAAGATTGCTTTCTTCGTTGAAGGCTGGAATGACGACAGAGAGGAAGGGTTCCATTGGCCTCTGTCCGGTTCAAAGACTCTCAGGCGGCAGCGGTTCTTCTGCCGCCTCAGGCGTGTTCGGGCTTGACGCGTGATTATACTACGGGCACACGACCTTGCCAAGCACGATGGCTGCTAGTACTACAACCGTACTTGGCGCTGCATTGCCGGCTATCCGGGTAAACGCCGGCTGATGCGCTCCGCACCCGCCCTTTGGGCGCGGGCAAACCTACGCGGGCACATGCCCTCGGGCGCCCGGCCCTGGCCCGGAAGGGGTCTTTTTGGCGGGTTGGCCAGAGCCGTGGCCGCCAAAAAGACCCCCCAAAAGGCTCCGTTCCGGCCATGCGCGAAGCGTTGTGCCCGGATCACACGCCTTCCCAGACAAGTACGGTTGTAGTACTAGCGCGTGACCTCTGGCCGTGGGATGGGCAGCGCGCGGATGACCCCAGCGACGGGGTCGCCGCTCCAGTACGAGTTCTGCCCACAGAAGTATTGTGGGTTGTCGCTGCCCTCGGGGAAGGGGCCGGCGGCATAGTCCCAGAGGAGATAGGCGTCGACGCCCATCTCCAGGGCCTTGTGCATGTCCTTGTCGAGCTTGGCGGCACGGTCGTTCAGCACGCCGTCGTAGCGCTGTTTGCAGGCATCGGCATAGGCCCATTCCCAGATCTCGCCGATCATCACCGGTTTGCCGAGCTCGTGGGCCAGGTTGATCTCGGAGGGATAGTTGTACCAGTTCTCGGCCTCCCGGTGCAGGCTGACGATATCGACAGTGTCGATCGACTGCAGCCAGCGATAACCTTCCTTCTCGACAGGCGTAAACCTTTCCCACGATGTGCCCAGCGAGATAGGCCGGCAGGGGTCGAGCCTGCGGATCAGCCCTGTGGTGTCCCTGGCCCAGGCCTCGAGAACGCGGAAGCAGTTCGGGTCGTCGGCCTCGTTGTTGCCGCCGCACCAGGGCTCGTTCATCACTTCCCAGATGGCGATTTCGGGCCGGTCGCGGAACTCGGTCACCATCTTTTCGATGTGCGGCAGGTCTTCAGTGCGGTACTTGTCGGCGAACCAGGTCACATCCTTGTAATAGTAATAGTCCTGCAGGGTGACGACGAAGCGGATGCGGCGCGCGCCGCCCTCATCGAGGATGTGCCGTACGCGGTTCATGTCGCTCCCCGGCCAGACCCAGAAGCGCACCAGGTTGACCCCCCAATCCGACAGCTCGGCCAGGATGGACGTCACGGCGTGGTCTGGCACCACCGGACTCATGAGCAGGGTGGCATTGATGCCGACGAAGGTGATGGGCTCGCCGTTCAGCACCAGGTTTTCGCCCTGACGCCGGACCAGGTGGGGGCAGGCGTCGGTGGGCGCCGGTTTGGGGGTAGGGGTGTCCGTCACGGCCGAGGTAGCCGTCTCGGTGGCTGCCGGTGCGGTGGTCGCGGTTGCCCCTTCGCCTGGCTCAGGGCAGGCTGTGGGCGCCGAGGCCGGGGTGGCCGCCGTGGTTGCGACGGCCGCCGTCTGCGCCGGCGCTGTCGGTTTCGAAAGCCGCGCCATGGCCGGCCCGACGCGCTCCATGAGCACGCTGGCGCCGATCATGCCCAGCCCGATGACGAGCAGCACGGCCAGGCTAAAGACCAAGGCTCTGTATCTCATGTGCAACCTTTCCGGTTCTTATGAAGCGCGGCCAATTCACAGGTTGCATTATACCCGAGGTGACGAGAAGAGCAAGCGAGCCTCCGGGTATGGGTGTAGTTCAGTTTTGGGGCAAGTTGTAGACAGTCTCCCAGACACCGTCGAAGCGATTGCTGAGGATAGCTGCCCGGACTGGGATCACGCGCTCGGCACCTTTCCTGTTCCAGCGCATG
>Ga0116161_1001959_pt1 | contig 20495 bp, 18 predicted proteins | sample AD_JPNAS3_MetaG_FD_89877 | JGI IMG/M metagenome (GOLD analysis project Ga0116161, IMG submission 89877) | Active sludge microbial communities of municipal wastewater-treating anaerobic digesters from Japan - AD_JPNAS3_MetaG | ecosystem: Engineered > Bioreactor > Anaerobic > Digestate | place... | reverse complement strand
GCATTTAACTCAAGTGCCTGCAATAAATACCTTTTAAACCTGCCGATTAAATCTTCCATATTGGCACCCCTCATTTGTAACGCATTTTATGCACAGTAACATACGGGCTGTTAATGTGCAAAATATATGTTACCTTGATTGCCATTAGCATAAGGAAAACAATGCAAGCACTTCATCGACTAGGGATCGTGTCCTTTCCTCGATATCGTGAACTGTCCATGCATCTTTAGCAGCCAATTGCCTGTTTAAAAAGAGACCATTCTTATATCCGACGTATTTTCCGTTCCGGTCTTTGCGGTCTCGTTTTTCTTCAAAACTCTTATTACCAAGCACGCTATTGAACCCTGAGATGGTGAGATTTCCCAGTTGATGGGCGTATTTCTCCTGCAATTCTTTGGCACTGTCTTTATTGCCATTCGCGATCATGCCAATCCATGCTTCAGGAATGTTTGCACCTTGCGGGAATATGTGCTCGATGGTCCAAGCATAGAGTTTCCCTTCCATAGCCCAGAGGTCTACTGCCGTCTCCTTCGTCTGTTCCTTCTCTTCCAGGGCACAGAGAATAAACCGGGTGGCACCGGTATTTTCCTGGTAAATGGGGCCTTGCAGATGCTCCCTGAAATCCTGGTCGCTCGCAGATACCTTCGCAAGCTCATTCTTCACTGTATTAATTACTTGGTCGCCGCTTAACTCATCAACCTTCTCGATAACCTGCATGAACAATCGGGTAAGGTCTCGTGTTGGAGGTCTATCGGTCACATGGCGGCGTACAAAGAAAGACACGAGGTAATCGACCAAGCCTGCTATCTGCTCATCAGTGATATTCAACCTGGTCTGTTCATGGAAAAGATACAGCAGAAGCAAATGGGAAGGTGCACCGCTGATACGCTCAAGTCTTACCAAGGCTCTCTTCAGTTCCTTTGTGTTGGAATCGTCAATGGGCTGAATAATACGCCGATACACGTCTCCCGCAGCCAGTATATTTTCAAAGAACGCCTTTGGGTCATCATCTATCAGTTTTTCATAGATGCTGATCAAGTTGGACCGGGTAGCGAGTGGATAATGGTTTGTGGTGATCTTTTTCTTAAATGCGTTATAATACTGGCGAAAGAAACGCTCCTGGATTGCATAATCATCGGTGAGGGCGCCCAGGAGCCGGTTCCATTCGATAAAGTTGTCATCAATATTCCCATAGTTTTTTTGATCCAGCTTTGCCAGCAGCTTATTCTTGATAAGATCGACCGCCGTCAGGGGGACTCCTCTGTTATTGAGTGATTCAAAAAGGATGTACGCCTCTGCATGGCTTGCAACTTCTATCTTCACCATGCACGACTTACCTACTTTCTCCAACAAATGAAAGACATCGTCTGCCTCAAGAATATCCTTGTTACCGCCATTGGTCCCTGCAAGCCGTTCCTGGAAGTATCTGAATGCCTTGAGTATCTTCCTGTTCCCGGCATAAGGTGCCCTATCCTTTTTTGAGAGTATCTTCAGATCAGATAAAATCGAGCAATAGTCATGATAGTTATGATTCTGATATGATGGCTCCACACGGATCTGGTTGGCATCTTTCTTCAAGATGATTCTTCGCTTGAGATTGATCAATTCCACTTTCTGGTCATCATCCAGGGTGTCTTTTCTTTTATCCAGGTAATCGAAGATAGCGGCGAACAAAAGGGATATGCTCGTGAGTCGCTGTTGCCCGTCAACAAGCTCCAGATGCTGGATGGATAGTGCATCTGTGCTCTGGTTGATACAGATTATGGATCCGAGGAAGTATCCCTCCTCATTGGTTCGTATGTCGTCAAACAACTCTTCCCATTCTGTTTTGCCCCAGGTATATTCCCTTTGATACTTTGGGACGGAATAAACCACATTGGCCTCGATATCGAGCAGCTGTGAAACCGGATAGTTGTTTACTGATTGAATCACGCCATCTCCCCCTTCAATACATGTGCCATTTGTTCTCCGTCATGGTCAATTATTAGCCGTTAAAAGGCCCAATCAGAGAGATTCTATTACCTCCGCAGATTGGCGGTAATCGCCCAGGTAACCCTCAAACGAAAAATTCGGGTCTTTTATGGCCGAAATGAAATCATCGATCCAGCTTCCGCATTTCTGTTGCAAAGAGTGTATCCTGGCTTCTGGTGCGAACACGCCTTTTGGTCGAGAGGCATAATCAGTAAGCACATTAAGTGCAGCATAGCCATGAGGGCCCATTCTTGAGAAATAAGCTTTTGTAATTTCTCTTGTTTGGTCACGGAAAGCTATCAAGCTTTCCACCCGCTTTGGTTTCTCAAGAACATCCTTTGTCACCTTGATATCAAACGCCTTGCACAGCATTGGCAACATATTGGATTCCGGCACGTAGTAGCGTTGCAATTGATGCAGCTTTTCTGTGAGTTGAACTTCCAATTTCCTGATGCCTCCGATATTTTCAACGAACCGGTTAATCCGATCGATACCACGGCGAGTATGGGCGTAACTGTATTCGATGCTTTTATTGCCGAAAATCATTCCATTCAAACAGATCCAACGGCAGAAACCCAACTCAAAGCGGAGCAGACGGGTACGGTTGTAACTGTTGGTTATACGGAGAAATGCAGTCCACTTATCTTTTTCCCATGGGGAAAAGTCCGCAGATTTGTGAATCAGATCAATATGACAGAACGAACGTGTTTTTGGCATGGTGACGTTCAAGCAAACCATATCGCTCAGTGACGTGGTTTGGAAAACCTTCTTCATTACATCGGCAGCTCGATTATACGCCTCTTTATTGGTCACCAGCTCATAGTCATCGGTTACCACCGAGAAAGGATAGTTTCTCTCAACATCAACAACAGCATAATGCCTGGGGAGTTTTGTATATTGATCCCGCGAAAACAATGTTTGCTGGTATCCGCCATGATCCGTCTGTTTCATATACAATGGGAGCAGATCAACCGGGAAAAATGCCACACCAGGGTCCACCGGTTTCCATTTTCTCTCTATCATGGCTTATGCCCCCTCTTGATTTAAACGCGCGGCGCGTTTTCCCGCCAGGGTCAGGTGGTGGTCGTTTATGCGGTCACCTTCCTTGCCGCCGTATTGCAATCCAAGTGTGTACCATGGTGCAGATTCCACGTCCTTACCACGGTCCTTGTTCCAGTTGATGTTGGGCTTGTCTCGTAAGCACCCTGCGCCTTTTTTGCCCACATCGGGCACGGTCATGAACGGGCGGATATTGAGGCGCACGCCGTCGTTCAAGTCCGGCTCCCAGCCGATGGGCTGTTTTTCTATGGGCTTCCAGCGCACGAAGATGTCATAGGGCTTTTCGCCTTGAAGGATCAACTCCAGCTTCTTCTTGAGGGCCTTGGCAGCGTCCAGGCGTTCCTGAGCCCCGTCAACGCCGCCGGCGACGTCCTGATTCTGGCGGCTGATCCAGTCGCCCAGGTAGGTATAGATCAGGGTTTCCAAATTCTTCCGGTCGAGCTTGTGGTAGTTGACCAGGGCGGCGAAGCCGTCGCGCAGGCCGTCCCAGATATGCCAGATGAAGGGGCGATGCTGGAACAGCTTGCAGTGCTGAGTGAAGAACTTTTCCCGCAGCCAGGTATCCAGCGTTTTGCCCGCGTGATCGGCGCTTTTGAGCAGCGCGGCCAGGGTGTCGTTGGACCAGGCATCGCCATAGGCAGCGGCCAGCAGGTTCAGCAGGCGATCAGCAGCCGAGACCTCACCCCGCACCGGCGGGATGCAGACGATCCCGTCCTCGTCGGCATAAGGCAGCAGGGCTTCGCACCGGTTCACCCATTCGCGCTGCTCGTCTGCCAGCTCCATACCGGCATCCAACTCGGAAGGCCAGCGGTAGCCCAGCAGGCGGGCGACAGCGATATGCAGCACGCTGTTATCGGTGCGCAATGGGCCGTGAACTGTCCACTTTTTCTCCTCATCCCAGACCACCGAGTTGCAGGGGTGGCCGTGGAAGATCCACTGGGTGGGGTCGTCAGTGTAGGGTTTGGGCAGGCCGTTGGGGTATTTTTCGGTGGCAATCTTGGACCAGTAGTGTATATCGAAAGGGATTTTTGTAATTGTCGCTGCAGTTACTTTCAGTGCTTGGTCAACAGCCCGAACATTATCATGGAAATTATTAGATTCCACATAAGCCCAAATAGCAGAAATAGTCTCCTTGTCTTTTGGACAAATAGGGCATATGTTGTCATCGAACGCTTCCCCGAAATATAAGAATGATTCTAGCCTTCTCATCTTATTAACGACTACCCCTGCTCGATCAAAAACATTTTGACCGTGAAGCCTACAACCAAGTTGAATGTTCAGATCCCAGTCATCCAATGGGACCTTACAAATCTGCCCGCGGCCTGACCATGGAGACAATCCATTTGGCGAATTAAGCCAGTAAACATGATTTTTTGCCACAGTAGGAAATTCCCAAAAATAAAGTAGAAATCTTGGTCCATCTCCTGTAGTACTTCCTTTCCCATAATCAGCTATATCTGCGAGTAAAAGTTCATGTGAAAAATCTTCAAAGGTCACTCTTGCATCCGGATTCTCCAACTGCTTCGCTTGTTCCACACTTTTAATTTCCGCCGTTAGCAACTGAGCCGCTTTCTCGGCGGCAGTGCGAGGCTCGGAGACATCCACACCGCGAATCAGTTTGCCGTCACTGACATCGCCAAACAGCCCGCCCGATTCCTTTGTTAAATTGCTACGGCTAAGGCTGATCATTGCTACGAAAGCACCAGCCGCCGCAGTTGAGTCGAAGCCTCCTTCACCCAACCGGGCAATCAGATGCCAGGTGTCGTTCTTTATCAGCTTCTCTCGGAATTTCTTGTAGCTGGTCAGGAAGAGCCAGTTCTGTGGCAGCACGATGCTGGAGGTGCCACCTTGTGCGCAGAGTTCCAAACAGCGGTCGAGAAACACCGTAGCCAGATCATTCTTCGCGACCGGATAGTGCCTTTCACAGAAATCTCTCAGTCTGTCATTCTGCTTGCCCCGGGCCAGATAGGGCACGTTGGTGATGACCCACTGATACCGTCCGGCAAGCAGGGTCGCGGCCTTTGCCAGCCCCTGGGCCACGACGGCGACCTCCTGGTGCTCCTCCCTTTGCTCCTGCTTCAACGCCTGCTCCAGCGCACTGGAGAGCTCATCCAACTGCACCAGCTTGGCGGCGTCGGTTTTGGCGGGATTAAGGAGACTGCCCAGCACCGGCGCATCCTTGAAGGTATCGTACATCCAATTGAGGGCGATGGTGAGGTTTCGTTTGCCCAGGCCAAGCTGTTTCCATTCCTCTTTCGCCACGCTCACGGACAAGCCGGAGCAGGCCACATTTAATTCCGGCAAGATGCGATAGCCGCCAGCGCTCGGATACTTCCACGCGGCAAGGGCCAGGGCGAAGGCGGCCAACTCCACGCAGCGCTGGTCGATCTCGAGGCCATGAATATTTTCCCGCAGCACCGCGTCCACGGCCTCTTTGGCTGTAAGACCGTCGAGCTCCATGCGCATGGGCACCAGCATCAGGAAGGCGGCAACCAGGAAATGGCCCGAGCCGCAGCAGGGGTCGAGGGTTTTCAGGTCGGCGAGCCGCACAGGCCAGCCGTCAAAGGTTCCGGCCGCCGGTGTCCATCTCTTGCTGCCTTCTATGTCTTCCACCTGCACAAAACGCAGATACTTGAGCGGCACACCGGGAATGGCCGCTTTCCGGCGCAGATCCTCTTCGCTGTCCGCGTTTTTGAGGTCTGCCTCGGTGAGCCGCCTTGCCGCCCACCAGGCCCCCAGGGAGTTGTCGAGCAGGAAGCTCACCATGTAGGGCTCGGTGAAGAGCTGGGTAACAGCGGGCAGCTCCCGGGCTCCGATCTTGACCTCGGAGGCGTTGACCTCGTCCTTCTTCTTGGCCTGCCAGAACTGATAGACCCAGCCAAGGCTGTCCGAGGCGGTAAAGACCTCCAGCGGCAGATCGGCCACCAGGCGCTCCAGCCTCTGCTGATGCTCGGGCGGCAGGGTAAGCTCAAGCACCGGGGAATCCTGCCGGAAGATCTGCGGCAGCATGCGGGCCGCAAACCGGGCGGCCAGCTCCCAGCCGTTGGCCGCGCCTTCATCGGCGGCCAGATCTTCACACTCTTCGAGCGTGATGGCCACGGGACCGTCCGGGTCCGGATACATCAGCAGGTTGTTCTTGGCCAGGAAGCGGGCAAAGAGCATGCGGTGCCAGTGCTCGTAGGCCACCTCTTCGACGAGACGGTCCATGGTCTGTTCTTTTCCGCCGTTGAGGGTGTCGCCCAGTTGGCGGCCGTGAATACGCAGTCTCTTGCGCAGACCGCGCTCATCGGAAGAAAGATGGGCATAGGGTTTTGCTTCCCCTACCCCGAGCTGCCCAAGGGCAGCTCGCGCCGCTTCTTCCGCCGTGCAGCGGGCCTGCTTGACTGTTTTTTCCAGGCTATTCCTCAGTGACTTATCAAGGGGTTTCATCTGTTCCATGGTCATTTAATGACGACCGGGCCTTTACTCAGGGCTGCCTTGAGCTGTTCTCTCACCTCATCCATCCAGGTATCGATGTCTTGTTCTGTCTTGAGCATCCGCTTGGGCACCTGGACAATCTGGGCCTCGGGTTCGAGTAGCTCTGCTGCGGCTACCACTACATTGTCAAACCGGGCAGGCAAAGCTGCGACACGGTCGGAAAACATGGCAAGAGAGACGTTATCCAGGGTTGCGAGTATGTCACCGGTGCTCTGGACATCCACCTTGGGCCTGGCAGCCTCGTGGAGGGACTGCTCCGATAAGAGCTGGTACTTCTGCTCGGGCTCGAGCTGATGCCAGTTGGCATCGGCCTTTAAGCGTTCCATCCCTTGTTCGTGCCGGGACTGGTATTCCTGGTCGAGCCGGTTCAGCTCATCCCGCAGGAGTTGCGTGAGACTTGAAACGAGAGGCCCGATCGGGTCAGGGTCTTCCAGCAGCAGACGCTGCTGTACAATGTGCCCTACCTGGGCCTGTATGACATCGACATCCTTCAAGCCTGCAGCGTGTTTCACCAGGCGCTTGAGGGTAATCCAGGACGGCCAGCGCTGTTCCACCCGTGAAGCCAGATCGGTCCAGGTATCGATGGCGCTACCGATCTCTTCGCGCCGGTTGTACAGGGCAAGGAGCTGCTCGTTTCCCGCTGTCAGCCGTATCTCATCGAGCGTGGTGGTATCCGGCGGCGCAGGTTTGGGCTCCTCCCCGCCGGCCCTGTCAGCCAGATCCTGCATCTTCTGGAGAAACTGTTGTGCCATGGCAAGCTCTTCACCCTGCTTTGCATGACAGCCCATTTTCTGGAACAGTTTGCGGATCTGTATGCGCTGCGGGGTGCTGACCGTTGCGGATTCCACCTTCAGGAGGGTCTTGCCCAGGGCCTTTCGCTCAAGCTCTTTCGGGTCGGCCACATGGCCGTGCTCGTCCTGTGCGCGGATGAACCCTCCGATAAGCAGCACCTGCACGGCCCCGTCCACGGCATCGCGCGACCATCCATACGGGGGATGCTCGAAATGTTCCCGTATATCGCTCCCCTTCTTGCCGCCCGCGATATAGGCCAGTACTGCCTTGCACACCGGATTTTTCGCCGGCTCCCCTTCATCGCCCACTGCCTTCAAGGCATCGGGCGATCCGATCTTCGCCTTTGCATACACCTTGTCCCAGCCGGGATGATCGGCGAGGTGGAATTGCGGATATAAACGCTGCAGGGCATTATCGGCCGCTTCGGCAATTGCCTCTTGCAGGTTGCTGCCGATGATCTCGTTCCCGCCGCCCTGGAAAACTCGGGCTCCGGAAAACGCATCGTTCAGCAGCTCGTTGATCTTGCCTTCGGCGCTGCTTCTGGTTGTCTCCATCGCGGCCCGGGCCTCGATTCCTTCCGGGCTGTTCGGCACCCCGCGCTTGTCGAGGGTGGCGCTGGCTGCCTTAAAATCGATGAGATAGTGCCGCAACTCGTCTGCCGACCGTTTTGGTATAAACACGAAGATCGTCGGGGACTGATTGCCGGCCTGGCGCGCATCCACCCGCACCGAGTTTTCATCCACGCTCCATCCGTCCCGCACCCAGACATATATCTTTGTATTGCTGTCTGACGGCAGCTGGGTATCGAAAACAGGAAAAAGATCACGGGTTACCTTCGAGGTGCCCTGGGTAAGGGTCAGCTTGTGAATCGCCTTGCCGAATGTGCCGCGGATGCGGTCGTTGCGCTCTGCTTCGATCCTGTATGCCTGATTGACTAATTCACTTCGCTGGCTGAGGAATTCGTCATTCCAGACTGTGCTCTCTGGTGTCTGGATGCGGTACTCATCCCCGACCCTCATGAGCAACTCGCAGGTATCGAGCAGCTTGGGCAGCCTGCTTCGTAAGGCACTGCTGCCGAGAGAGAGATCTTCCACCATCAGATCTGCTATGGTATCCACGGTTGCCCGAATGCCGATTTCAGTATTTTTCCCTGCCAGTTTATTGATGAGAAAGATGAGACCACAGGCCCGTGCCATGAGCTTTTCATCCTCGGTGCCGTTTGTCCAGCTCAAGGTCTTTTCATATATGTCCTTGGAAAGAATATGGGGTTGTATTAGTCTACTTGCGGAATCGAAGTACAGGTAATCACCCGGGACAACATGGCCAAGCTGTTCATTGATGTTGGTCTGGATAACCTTGTGGGCGAGGCTGAGCTGGTTTCTGAGCTGGCTATCCGTCCCGGTGGGGTCCAGGGCTCGAAGACTCTGCTCCCAGAACCTCCTCCGCACCGGCAGGATCGGATAATCCTGCGCAAAGTACTTGAGATCGTCCTGACGATGGCCGATGGTTGTGCCCGCAAGATGCCGGGAGATCTCTCCGAGGTTGGTCTGCATAACCGTATCGATTTCTTTTATTGATTCGGGCTTTTTTGCAAGGATGACCTTACGAAGCACGGCATCGACATCGGCATCGGAGAGCTCGATACGGATGGTGAAACGGCCTTCGAGCTTTTTCAGGTTTGACGTGCCGGTGATGGCGGTCTGTCCGGTGCCGATAAACAGGAGCTTGCCTCCGATATTTTTGCAGCAGGCCTCGACAGCCTCCTGAACATCCATCGAACGTTGGCTGTCCTCTCCGATGTACTGCTGCACCTCATCCAATACGACCAGTGTGAGCGGAAATTTCCCCTCATGGGTGAGGGCCTGGCGTATAGCGTGCACCATTTCATCGCTGGATATGTCCTGGACAGTCGGATAGAGCTGGGGCATGATCTCGGTGACCGCCATACCGGGGGAAAAGAGGTTCGGCTTTACTGCACATAGTGCGGCGTACAGACCTTCGGCGACATTCGGGTCGCTGATTTCTTCGTCCCAGTCGTATCCGTTTTCTTCAACATGGCTTCGCACCTGATCGTAAATACCTTCACTCTTTAGCCACATGACGAAACGGGCTATGGGGTACTGCTCCGGAAGGCCTGCGGACTTGAATATTATTCTCAGCAAGGCAAGGCGAACACTGCCGCTGGCACCTGATCCGAGCGTACCTGAAGCGGCATGTAACCCCCCATGCCGCTTGCCCTGCACATCGAGCTCTTTGAGCAAATCCTGTATGCTTTGCGGCAGCGATGCAATACCGCGCGATGTGGCGCCGTCTGCAAATAGGGTGTTCACCCACAGAGCCCTCATCATTTTCACCAGATGAGATTTGCCCGATCCATAAAAGCCGCTCACCCATACGGCCGGCTGCTGGGCCTGGTCGATATTTTTCAGGAACGTCTCAAGAATGTGCTCCATGCCTTTTTCATACTGTCCATCACACACGAACGTTTCCAGCTCATATCGAAGCACTGAAAGGGCCTGGCTCGACATATCATAATTGACGTTGGCAACACCCTCGTTCACTAATTTTCTCGTTAAAGGATCTCTCTGGTAAATCGTTCTGTTCAGCATGGTGAACCTCTCCTTTAAAACTCCTTGTCAGCAGTAATGGGCACTGCCAGATAATTCCAACCGTCGTAGCCGTCGAGCAACCTGTAGTTGTTGTTTTCGCATGTTCCCGGGAAAAAAACGAGAAGCCTGCCCGGCACGAGCGGAGCAAATGATTCCACAAGGTCTTTGATCTTGATAAAGCCGAAAAGTGAACCAACCCCTTTGAGTGCAACAACGGTGTTGTCACTGACATGACTTTCAGAAAGAAAGGCCTTAAACAGCTCGAGTAAATAGGGATGATATGTAGTAAGCCGATTTCCAAGGAGCTCCGGTTTCTCGAAATAGCTCTTTGCATAGCGCTGCTTTGCCACCCACCTGCCAAAGGTATTGGTGAGGTCGAAGAGCGCCCACTCGTGCCCGGCCTGTTTTGTGGCTATTTCAAACTCATCGATTTTTGCACGGAGCCGCAGCTCGTCATTTTCATTATAAATACAGAAGATAACACGTTGCGAGGCTGCTGCGTCGTTTCTCCATGGAGTTGAAATGAACCTGGTATATGATTGAATAAGCCTCTTAACCTTGCTCATGGATCAACTCCTGGTCCCCGGCAGTGAACAGGTTCGGGAAAAGCGCCTCCATGACCTTGCCGACACGTTTGAAAACCATCCATCCTCTCCTGGATGCCTCGACAGCCATTTCAATTGCAGACTCTTTTGGACAATCCAGAAGCTTGGCATATTCTGCCTCGAACAGGGCCGGTCCCCTTGCGCCGGTTATGTATCCAAGAAACAGCGCATAAGAGACAGAGCCTGGTGTCGCTTCGGCCCTAGATCGAATCTTATGTACCTTGCCGGATAAATGTCCTGACTGTGTCCAGGTTGAATTGATGTTCTGGGCAGTAGACTTTAAAGTTGCTTTGCTGAAGCGCTCTGGTTCCTGAGCATCGAGATACGCTTCCATGTCTTCCCTGAACACCTCTTTCCCTTGATGAGATTGTAGAATGAATGGTGAGCTCGATCGCAGCACGCTATCTCTTGCATAGGCACAGAGCAGCGCAAGTAAGGGCTGAGCTTTTGGGTCTCGTTTCCAATAGTAATACAGGGCTCGGAAGATAGTTACAGATGGGTCAAGGGCATAGAGATCAACGAGGTGCCTTGCTGTGATTTTCCGCGTTCTTCCAGACCGTTTTCCGAGACAATTATCAACCATGATTGCATTGAGATAATCACTCTTCTGCGCGTTTTCAGTGTCAACATAGGCAAGCAGGGCTTGCAATTCCCTTAACATCATGGTGCGGGCTAAGTGTGCGCCACCGCGTTCGAAACTAAGGCCGAGGCGAGACAGATTATGTATTCGCTTCTCTTTTGTGTTCATGATCGGACCGCAACTCTACCTTTCAATGATGCCTCATCTCGTTCAATATTGCCTGTTCACCTTTCATGGCTGGCCCTGTTCGTCTTTGCATGATGGATGGCATGATGATTTTTCACCAAGATCTTCGTGTCATTCAAACCACCATCTTTGACCACAATAGACCCAGTATACTACGCCGAATATATTTTGATGTCAAAGGGTTGAAGGATAGAGTGATGGGACAGGGCTTGTTTCAACGGAGGGCGAATGTGATAGTCTTTTCCGAGGTGGACACCCATCAGAATCACCAATGACTTTGAGAGAAAATTCGTGAAGGCCAGAAGACGCACCAGACTCATGGGCGTCTTTTCGGATAAAACCAACAGGGGCAGAATCCTGTTAGCAGTCTTCACCCGAGAAAACCTCAAAAGGGCATCCACACTCCCTTCAGCCTCCCTGACACAAACGTTTTGCCATGACCCCATTTTCATTGATTTATCGTGAGAAGTGTTGTTCCACACGGTTTATAGATGATTATCAACCCCGATACAAATTCCTTGAATATTCAATGATTTCTTCTTTTTTAACAACCTTATTTACCCATATTCCGGGTATCTTTTGAAATCCATAGTATGCCCCTGCCACCTGTCCGCAGATAGCTGCAGTGGTGTCGGCATCGTCGCCGAGATTTGCCGCCTTGAGCACTGCATCACGAAAGGAATCGGTGGCATAAAAGCACCAGAGCGCCGCCTCCAGGCTCTTGACCACATAGCCGCTACCCTGGATCCGATCTTCGGTTTTGTTCCGGTATGCACCGCTTGCCATCTCTCTTATGGCGGGTGATTGTACGATGTTAACATCATGATCAAAGAGAACACGCTCCTTGTCCATCCCGGAGAAGGCGTTGAAAAGGATTGATGCGAAGAGGCGGCAGGCGTCGATGCACGCCTGGGAGCCGTGGGTAGTGCGGGAGCTCTCGCCGGCATAGAAAATCATTGCCTCCCTGTCCGGGAAGAAGAACATGGGCACCGGCGCCAGGCGCATGAGCGAGCCGTTGCCGGAGCTGCGGGGGTCGGTGGGCCCGCTGAAGGGCTCCCCGGTCTTTTCGAAAGAATTCAGCGCCGCCTTGGTTGTCCCGCCGATGTCAAAGGCATACCCGGTGCTGCTTAAGTAGCCGGTGCGGTACCAGAGAAGATACTTCTTCATCTGGTCGTATGGGTCGAAGCCTTTCTTTTCGATGAGGCTCTCTGCCAGGCACAGGGCGAGCGAGGTGTCGTCGGTCCACTGGCCCGGCTCCAGGTCGAAGCACCCGCCGCCCACCATGTCGTCTATGGGCTCGAATGTGCCCCTGGGTTTGAACTCCAGCGTTGTTCCCAGGGCATCGCCCACGGCAAGGCCGAGCAGGCAGCCCTGGTATCTCTCGATCATCTCCATGTCTCTTTCCCCTTTCCGTTATTCTCCTTTCCATACAACGCGAGCCGGTGGGGAGATCACGGATTAAGCATCATAGATCATCCCGCCAGCAACAGCCTTCATCCCTGATCAGATTACCAGTGGTACCCGAGGATCAAGCCCGCGTGCCCTCCTCCTGCATCCACGTCCACATCAAAGAGCGTGACCTCTGCTGTTGAGTACCCCAGTTCGAGACCTAAGTTGAAACATTCGTTCAGTGTCCAATACAAACCTCCGCTTATCCATACGCCGAATCCGATATCATCGTCACTGACACTCACCCCATAATAATCGGCTTCGAGCTCTGAGCCGATGAGCGCCACCCCTCCCCCTATGAACGGGCGCATAACCTGTGTCGGCTCCCAGATCTTTTTCACTCCAAACCTCCACTCGCTGGTGATCGCTTCGAAGCTAAAACCTTCGATATCATCTTCTCCCGCTGACACCACAAGGGCCATTGCAAGATTTACCGGCCATTCATGCCTGCGAAAATCCACATGTATGCCGAACTCACCATGCTCTTCGACCGGATCCCAGTCGTCCTTATCAAGAGCTTTGGCCCCGAGAGTGAAATTTACATTCCCGGTCCAATCGGTTGCAGCACAAGGCTGCATCCAGAGAATGACGATAAATCCTATTGATGCACCTAAGACCACGAAAACTTTCTTCATAAAACCCTCCTCGATGATATATTCTTTTCCATCTGCATTCAGGCGAACACTAAGAAAAAGGAAGATATCCTTACCCCAACTCCTAGCGAGCTGAAAGGCTTTGGCGACAGAGGTATGTCGCAATATCCTGTTTCTGTTATTTACTCTGCCGGGCGTTGTGCCGTATGGTAATCCTATGAAATAACGAGGAGTGTTCCTATGGGAGATAACTCGCACAGGGCAGTGACTAGGCGGCTCATGAGGCTCGGGCGCATTTTGAGGATCTTCCTGGAGAAGGAGGCGGTGAGCACCTCGTGGATAGGCCAGGATCTCGGGGTGAATACCCGCACCATCCAGCGCGATCTGAAGGCGCTCAAGTGTGCCGGCATCCCGGTGAACGAGGAGAAGAAAGGGCTCTACCGGCTGGACAAGAACCTGTTCAAAGACCTGGAGGTGTTCGACGATGCCGAGCTTGCCCTGATCGTGGCCTTGAAGGACCTCGTCTCCCAGTTGGGTACACCTTTCGAGCGGGCGGCCGACGACCTGTTGGGCAGGATCTGCGACTATACCGCCTGCAAGCCGGTGTATATAAAGGTGAAAAGCGATGCGCTCTTGAGCGGCAAGACCATGAGCCGGATCGTCAAGGCCATCCAGGGCGGCAGGCAGATCTCTTTCTACTACCAGGGCCGTTCCTCCCACGGGGTGACGGCAGAGCCCTATCGCATCGCGTATTTTGACGGGGTGTGGTACCTGGTGGCCCGCGACACCAATGACCGCATCATCAAGAAATACATCCTGGACAACATGAGTGACATCCACGTGCTCAGAGCAGCCTCCAGGAACATGCCCAAAGATCTGGACGAGACTTTGGAGAGGAGCGTGAACATCTGGTTTTCCGGGGAGCGCACAATGGAGGTGCTCATCGAGGTTGACGCCGCCTGGGCGCATTACTTTCAGCGCCGGTGGATCCTGCCGCTGCAGGAGGTCACGGAACTCAAGGACGACGGCTCAATTTTGGTACGGTTCTTTGCCTGCTCGGTCGAGGAGGTCATGATGTGCCTGAAGCCCTGGCTTCCCCATGTTCGTGTGCTCATGCTTGCCGAGGTGGCCGAGCAGGTGTTGGGGGATTTCCAAGCATGGGCGGCCTGGCAGGGGGCAGCCTGGTGATGCTGGGATACCTGGTTCCCGTTTGATTCATAACGAGAATTCCAGAACTTTGTCGGGAAAAAATCATTTCGAGAGGGGCGCTATGCTGGTGAGTTATTATTGGCCAAACTGTGAAGACAGGGGGAAAGATAAGGCTGCTTTCCCGATGGACGCCTTCTGGGTCGAGGCAACCCTCAAAGAGGCTGAGGAATCCGTGTTCCCTTATCTGTCAGATGAGGAAAAAGAAAAATCCAGACTATATGCCCGGCAGTTTCTCCATATTGCTGAAAGAATCGCGGAACCTCCGCGCCCCTGTTGTTTCCTGGTGGCAAAGGACTTGAGCACGGTAGACCCGCATCACGTTCACTACCCCTTCCACCAGCTCTGGAACGCGTATTCCCCTTTTCGATCCTTAGAGCCGCAGGAAATCGACAGTCTCAACCAGCTCTCAACTGTCAACTATAGCTCTTCTGGAGCCGCGAAAACAGACGGGTAAGCTGTCGTTTGGTTCAGCCATGACAGGACACCCAGCAGACTATTCCCGGATCATGTACGGTGTGAATACAAGCCCTTCATCAAAAGGAAACCATTCATGAAGATATTGACCTGGAACATCAATCATCGGATTCGTGAAAAAAGGATCCCGGACCCGATGATTCAGGCTATAGCGTTGTTGAATCCGCATGTCATCGTGCTGACGGAATATGTGCCAGGTGCATCCCGTGATGATTTCAAGGAAAAGTTGTCCTCAACAGGAATGACTTATATGTTTGAATCGGCCAACACCCCTCGACAGAATCATATATTCATCGCCTCGAAAAGTCCTCTGGTGCCCGGTGAGATCTCTGCCCCTGCCTTTCATGAAGCATTGCCTTCAAATGTACTGCACGTAAGGCTTCCTGAAGAGGGCTTTGATATCCTGGGGGTCAGGATTCCTGATTACAGCAGGCTCCCCAGAATACGTCGTGCATCCTGGGACTGGCTCCTCGCAACGGCGTCATCTGTGAAGAACACCCCATTCATACTTATCGGTGATTTCAATACAGACCCAGGTTATCCAAAATCGAGATGCGGCGACTGCATCGGCAGGCTTATCAATGATGGCTGGCGCGATGCCATACCCTCGACAGGTTGCAGTTACTGGTCATTAAGGGGCAGCGGGGTTCGGATAGACCATGCCTTCATCACAGATCACTTCACAATTCTCCACACCAGGTACATCACGGAGGAAAATGATTTTGTTTATGCTGGCAGGGGCAGAAACGCACTCTCTGATCATGCGGCTTTGTGCATAGACATTTCTTTGGACACACCAGTTTGACCGAGTTCTTGAGGTAGCCTTTTAACCTGGGTTCATGGGATAATAAAATTGCCGACCTGAGCTTCACCTGTCGCATCACCCGTGCGCACCCGGGAAAGATTATACTGACAACTCTTCTCCGTCAGACATGGACAGCACGTTGTCAAAAGGCCTGCCCCGGAAAGCAGGCCGGTGATTTCAATGAGCCGTCTGGTTCCTTCGCCCATATAGCGCCTGATGCCTTCATGCAGATGACACGCAAAACCGTAATGGTCGAGGTGAGCGTGGGATAGGACGATGCCTTCCACTGATTCGTCGAGCGCGTCCCACTGATAGACGCCACTGATGCGGGGGAGTGTGCCCGTATCGAGCAGCTCTCTTCCGGATGTGCCGTTGCCGCCCCCGAGACCGAAACGCCCGCCGCCAGGGTCCACAAGCGTTATGCCCAGGTCGAAGAAGATTCTTCTTCCCCTGCTCTGGATCTCTATGCAGTTGCCCCCAATCTCACGGGTGCCGCGGTGTATCGTCAGTTTCATTTAACATAGACTTCCAGAACGCCTTTGCAAACAGCGAAGGATGTGCCTGGATGTAGTCCCTCAGCTTCTGGTTTGCAACGGGTCTGGGTGTAATCTTGTGATTACCTTCCTGGTAGTATGAATTGATAAATATGTTAATTACCCTGCTTTTTTGCACTGCATCGTGACGAATACGTTGTTCATAGTGCGGCTTGACATTGCAGAACACGAGGTTGAGTCCCAGTTCAGACTGGTCTTTTTCTGATATTTCGAGCTTCCTGTTGTCTTTGATTATCTCATCCACAAAATTTTTGCTGTTGTTGATGATGTATTTGAATTCGACGGTAAACAGGAGCTCTTTCACATGTTTCCGCCCGACGCTGTTTTCCGTACGCTCAAGTAGAAGCTGAATGTTCTTGTTCACCACCTCTTCGACTGTTCGGGCGTTCTTGACAAAGTCCGGGCTCAGTACGGCGAAATCATAGTTACCCCGGCTGCCATCTTTTCCGTTCAGAGCATAGGGTTCAAAGGAATTATCGATGAGCTTATCCTTGTCGTACCTGAAGTTCGTGGGATACTCTCTGTGAGCGAGATAGATCCGTTTATTCTCATGGTTCAGGCATTCAAAGCTGCTGGAGTAGAAGCAGGAATAAAAGTATGAGACAATGTCCGACTCGGTGAAAAAGTAGCAGGGATGCTCGCGGAACTTGTTGATCGTCTTTCTCACCGCTTCCCAGAAGTTGTTTCTGATCTTTTCCACCTGTACCGCTGTTTCCTGACTACCACTCACAGCCGACGCCTTGTCTCCCTTCTCATTTACCAGAACACATCTGGCTTCTATCATGCGCAGGATATTGTTCGTCTTCCAGTCTTTCTTCTCATCATAAATGACAGTACAACCGATATCGGTCCTGGCATCGTAAATTATGAGAAAAACCTCGATGCGTCTTGCGGGGTGTACATTTTCTGGACTACCAGTTCCCCGCTCTGCAGCAAGCCCTCGTGCACAACTTCAGCCTTTACCACCAAACTCAGAGAAACGTCATGATCGAGGTTCAGGTTATACTTCCAGTATTCCTCATAAAAGTGATCGATGCGTAGGTCCTCCAGATGGGCATCATCGAGAATCTCCAGAGAGAGGACCTGAGCCTATGCGAAAGGGCGAACGGTTACATGCAGCTCAAGGATATGTATGGGATGACGCAGGAGAACATCGCCCGGATCGTAAAGAAAATGCAATCTGCGATTGCAGAAATAATGGCCTTAAACTATCTCCCTGAGCCTATCTACAAAAAAGTTCTGACGTCAGAACTTTCTCGCTCACACTTAATCGATATCGATCAAGTAAACCCCTAAGAAGACATAATAAAGCTGTAATCGAACTCATCGTAAGCAATCAATTGTAGATCAAGGATCTCAAAGCTGCAAAGCAAGAGGTTGAAAGAAGGGAAGAGGGGCTACAAGAACACACCAATATATCTGTCTCTCTAAAAACCGCTTAGAAGGATAATATTCAAATTTCGATAAAAAATGTTGACATGGTACACTATAATGTGTGATTTGTATTATACGGTATATTATGTTGAAGGGAAAACGCCCCATTACAAAGCAATTAAAAGCCGACGTTGCTCAGTTGGTTACTCACTGGTCAGACATCCGCCTTAAGGGCTATGTTGAACCCCTCAGAGCGGGAACGACTAAGGGCGATCCGATAGGATTTTCATCACAAAAAATGAGAGCAGCTATATTTATGGCATTATATCCTCACGTCATGAGATTAAAGGACATTTCCAACACCCTCAACGTCCCCGTCAACACACTGAAGGTTTGGAGAACACAAAAGGATTTCCAGAATGTATCTTTGGAAGAACTCTCAGAGTTAGGTTTCGATATTTCTAAATACATACGCTACACCTTTGATTCGTCCGGATATGTCACTCCTCTCCTCAAAAAGATGCTAAATATCGATCATGAAAGAAATCCCATAGAAATTCTCAATGTTTTGTTCGGCTCATTATCATATCTAAACGTAGAATGTAAAAAAGGGGCTTTTCTTGCTCTTGCCAATTTTTATGGAGACCCCCCGCCACTAAGTATTTTACTTTTATGGCTAACCTTTACTCGCGACCCATGGCTGATATTCGATAATAAAATTACAAAAGTTATTAAAGAATGGATCGATTGTTGCGAACTTCAGACAAAAGGCAAGCCCATTACTGAACCGGGACTTAGGATTGTACATCTCTGGCCTCTAGTGAATGACATAATATTTCAGGGAAGATAATGTATTGATTACATTGTATACCTTTTTGATTTATTCATCAATATGGTTTATGTTGTCGGTGGCTGTATGACAAATATCGGTTGGGCAAAAATAACACAGGGGGCAAAATACGCAGGAGTCAGTGAAAGGACGTTCAGGGCCTGGCTCAAAGCCGGCCTTCCCTTTGCAAAACCTCCCGTTGGACCAAACTTGGTGTACCTCAAAGATATTGATTCTTTCCTAAAAAAGCACACTATCGATTTGCACCAAGTTGACGAACTAGTTGACAGCTTTATGAGAGGGCTTTAATTCATGGGAATGGGAGTAACGGTAAGAGAGAAGCCAAAAGGTTCTGGAATTTGGTGGATCTTTATCAACCACAACGGCATACGCAAGTCAAAACGCATAGGGGAGGACTTTCGTTTCGCGAACGATGTGGCAAAAAAGATTGAAGCCAAGCTCGTTCTAGGCGACTTGAGCCTGAGAGAAGAAAAAGATAAGACGTTTTCCGACTATGCCAAAATATGGAAGAATACGACCATCCAAGCTACGTGTAAACCTTCAACGAGATCGGGTTATATCTCAGTGCTCAATTCACACATTATGGCGGTATTTGGTTCCATGCGAGTAAAGGATATCTCAAGGCGGACTATCAAGCAGTTCCTGCAGAACCATTATCAGCAAGGTAAAGCTGCGAGTACTGTCAACCAGATGAAGAGCGTCATCTCCAGTATCCTGAACCTCGCACTTGAAGACGAAGTTATTCTTGCCAATCCGGCCCATCGTCTCGGTAAAATTTTTACTTCAAAACGCCCGAACGAGAGCATCAACCCTCTCACCAGGAAAGAACTCGCTGCATTTCTGAATACTTTCAAAAAGCACTACCCGGCTCACTATCCTCTTGCTTTGGCCATTGCGAGAACGGGGATGAGAATCGGGGAAGCAATTGCCCTGCAGTGGGGTGATATAGATTTCCGAAACAGGCTCATAACTGTACAACGAAGTTTTTCCAATAGGGTAATTGACACGCCCAAGAGTGGCAAACCAAGGAAAGTTGATATGTCGAAGCAACTGGCTGCGACGCTCAAGGAACTCAAGAAGATCAGAAAGAGAGAAACCCTGAAGAACGGTTGGGGGGCCGTACCTGAGTGGGTATTTATCTCGGAGAATGGTACGCCCCTGGATGTCAACAACTGGAGGAACCGTATATTCAATAAGGTGCTGGAGATGTCCGAGTTGAGGAGGGTTAGGATCCATGATCTTCGACACACATACGCAAGTCTTATGATTCAGGCCGGTGAGTCACTAGTCTACATCAGGGATCAACTTGGACATCACAGCATTCAGGTCACAGTGGACATCTATGGTCATCTGGTTCCTGGAGGAAACCGAGAGGCAGTTGACAGGTTGGACGATAATGCACCCATCCGCACCCTATCCGCACCCAATTCTTAAAACGAAAAATCGAAGAGCAGTTAACTCTTCGATTTTATTAGTGCGCCCAGCAGGATTCGAACCTGCGACCTTTGGATTCGTAGTTTAATGGACATTGTATTGGCATATTATGGGATGTTTCTAACTGTTTGATACTTATTGTTTTAGCTATTGATTTATAGTGTTATGTATTGCCTTATTTCCTTTTTTGTGTTAGCCATGTGTTAGCCAGTCTATAAGGGAGGCTCAAAGATGAAGAAAATCAAATTAACCAAATCATACATTGATTCCCTGCAGGCACCTGAAGACGGCAAAAGGCTTACAGTCTGGGACGATGAGCTACAGGGCTTTTGTATCCGGGTGAGCAAAAAGAAGAAAGTATACTATGCTGTCAAACGCATAGGTGGGAAATTGCAATGGGTAAACATCGGCGTTCATGGGCCTATGAACCCAACCGATGCACGAAAAGAAGCCCTCAAGACACTGGCCAACCTC
>Ga0116161_1001953_pt1 | contig 20557 bp, 13 predicted proteins | sample AD_JPNAS3_MetaG_FD_89877 | JGI IMG/M metagenome (GOLD analysis project Ga0116161, IMG submission 89877) | Active sludge microbial communities of municipal wastewater-treating anaerobic digesters from Japan - AD_JPNAS3_MetaG | ecosystem: Engineered > Bioreactor > Anaerobic > Digestate | place... | reverse complement strand
GGCCCCGTTCCGGTTATACGCGAAGCGCTGTACCCGGATCGCGCGCCTTCCCAGACAAGTACGGTTGTAGTACTAGGTCGTGTTCGCAAACCGTCGTAGCCTCGGGCCTTGTGCCCGTTTTGCCGTTCTGTGGCGCCAGTCTCGCCACCCAAGACGCCCACGAAGCCGCCTACGGCAGCCAAGGGGGGCCATGCTACGGGTTTGCGAACACGACCTGGCGTTACTTGGCCGGTACGCCGCACGAAGCGGCTGGCCAGGTTCGTAGTCGGCGCTTGAGCGCCTTGACCCTCCGACATGGCTCCAGGTACGGATGCGGCACCAACCCGCATGACCAAAACAGGGTGACATCGTGAATCGTGTCTACACTTGTACCCTCTGCGGCCTGGAGTTGCCGCACGATCCCGTCGTGAGTCCCTCGCTGGGGCCCGACCGGCCCTTCTGTTGCGCCGGCTGCGCCCTGGTCTACGACGTGGCCGCACAGGCCGGCCGTCTCGACGAGGTGCTGGCCCCGTCGGCCGCGCACGGGCCCGCGCTCGGCGGCCTGTTGGCGCCGGGCGAGGCGGCCTACTTTGAGCTCCACGGCATGTGGTGCGCCGGCTGCGCCGTCGTCGCCCAACGCATCCTCGAGCGCCAGCCAGGCGTCGCTGCCGCCGAGGTGAGCTTTGCCTCCGAGCGCGGCCGCCTGCGCTACGACCTGGAACGGACCGATGCCGATGCTGCCCTCGCGAGCCTTGAGGGCCTGGGCTACCGCGCCACGCTGGTGTCGGATGCCGCCGACGACCGCGACGGCCGGCGCGAGGACCATATCCTGTGGCAGTTCTTGGTCGCGCTCGGTTTCGGCATGAGCCTGATGGCTGTCTACCTCAGCCAGCTCTACCGGTACTATGCCCTCGGCCGGTTCGACCTCCCCACCGTCGGCGGCCTGCACGGCCTGGCGTGGGCCCTGGCCACCCCTGTCCTCCTCCTCGGCGGCGCCTCCTTCCCCCGCGGCGCGTGGCGAGCGCTGCGTGCCGGCACGGCCACCATGGACACACTGGTGACCCTCGCCATCTATGCCGCCTACGGCTACATTGCCTACATGGCCCCTACCGGCACCGGCCAGACCTACTTTGACGCGGTGACGATGATCGTCGTCTTTGTGACGCTAGGCCGCTCCCTCGAGGCCTTGGGCGCCGGCCGGGCGCGCAAAGACATTCGCAGGCTGCTGCGGCTGCAGCCGCCGCGGGCGCGCAGATGCGCGGGCGAGGGCTGGGAGGAGGTGCCCGCGCGCAACCTGGCCAGCGGCGATACCATCCTCGTCAGACCGGGCGAGCGCGTGCCTGCCGACGCTGTGATCCTCTCGGGCGAGGGCGCGCTGGAAGAGGCGCTGCTCACCGGCGAATCGCTGCCGGTCAACAAGGGCCCGGGCGATACGGTCTACGCCGGCACGCTGCTCACCGACGCCGCCCTCACCTGTCGCGTCACACAGCCAGCGGCGCGCACCCGCCTGGCCCAAATCACACGCCTGGTCGAAGAGACTCTGGCGAGCAGGCCGCCCATCCAGCGCCTGGCCGACCGGGCCTCGGCCTGGCTGACGGTGGGCGTGCTCGCCGCGGCGGGCCTCACCGCGCTCGGCTGGTGGGCCAGCGGCCATGGCCTCGCCACCATGCTGCTCGCTGCGATCGCCGTGCTCGTGGTGGCCTGCCCCTGCGCCCTGGGCCTGGCCACGCCCCTGGCGCTCACCGTCGCCCTCGGCCGGGCCGCACAGGCGGGCATCCTGGTGCGCAACCCGGCAGCCCTCGAAGCAGCGGCGCGCATCCAGCGCATCGTGCTCGACAAGACCGGCACCCTCACCCGCGGCCGCATGGCGGTCGTCGCCGCGGCCGCCGCGCCCGACCTGCCCATTGACCGCGAGGCCCTCCTACGCCTTGCCGCAGCCGTCGAGCAGTATTCCGAGCACCCCATCGCCCGTGCCATCGTCGCCGCTTGCCCCGGCGCCCCTCCCGCCGCCTCTGCCTTCCAGACTGTGCGCGGCATGGGGCGAGCGCGATCGTGGAGACCCCATCCCGATTCCCCCCCGCGGGGGGAACGGTAGGGGGGCTCCCCGTCCTCGTCGGCTCCCTCGCCTTCCTCGCCGCCAAGCCGCACCCCGCCCTGCTCGCCGAGGCCGAGGCCCACACCAGGCGCGGCGAGACGGTCGCTTGGGCCGGCTGGGAGGGCCGCGTGGCCGGCTTGATCGCGCTGCGCGACGAGCCCCAGCCCACGGCGGCCACCGCCCTGCGCCGACTGGCCGGCCTGGGCATCGAGGCCGTGATGCTTTCGGGCGATGACCCGCGCACTGCCAGGGCCATCGCCGCCGAGCTGGGCCTGGCCGAGTATGAGGGCCGCTGCGCCCCCGCCGACAAAGCCGCGCGCATCCAGGCCTGGCAGAAGGCAGGCGAGCGCGTGGCCGTGGTGGGCGACGGCGTCAACGACGCCCCAGCGCTGGCCCAGGCCGACATCAGCATCACCGCCGCCGGCGGCACCGATGTGGCCGGCGCCGTATCGGATGTCGTGCTCACCTCTCACGACCTGGCGCTGCTCCCCGAGCTCGTCGAGCTCTCGCGGCGCACGCGGCGCACCATCGGCCTCAACCTGGCCAGGGCGCTCGTCTACAACCTGGTGACTGTGCCGCTCGCCGCCTTGGGCGCCATCAGCCCTGCCGTCGCCGCCGCCACCATGGCCGCCAGCAGCCTGCTGGTGGTCGACAACTCGCTGCGGCTGCGTGCGCGCTCTTCAGCATCCTGGCAGTAGCCGGGTGCTTTGCTCCGCCGCTATCCCATGGGCGCAGAGCAACGAACGGAGATACGTCCGGATGGACCTTCAGTAGCGCTGGCCGCCGAAAGTTCTGAGTTGCCTGAGGAACAAGAAGCCGATCGCCAGCGGCAGGTAGATGTTGAGCCCGCGGTAGACCAGCGAGATGGCGCTGGCCGCCCCGCCCGGCACGCCGAGCGAGCTGAGCACCACCGCAATGACGCCCGCGACGACGCCCAGGCCCAGGGGGAGTGGCGAGACGATGGAGAAGACAGCGTCGCCGGCCGCGGCCGCCAGGGCGGCGCCCAGCGACGGCGGCGCATTGTAGGCGATAGCCAGGATGAAGAGGGTGGCGACGTTGACCAGCTCCAGCACAAAGGACCAGAGGAGCAGAAAGCGCAGGCGGCGCGGCTCGCGCAGGATGTCGGCCGCAGCCTCGACATAGCTCGTCGCCTGGCGCTCACTCCAATCGGGCGGCAGCGGAGGCTGGCGGAGGCGGCGCAGGATCGCGTTCGTCACCATCGCAAGCCAGCGAAAGAGGGTATGGAGCGCCAGCGGACGTACGCGGCCGAGGAACACCAGCCCCGCGATGAGCGCTGTGAAGACGAAGAATGCGATGGTGCCGGCCACGAAATATGCCACCAGCACGCCCCGGTAGTAGAGATACCCGACGCCGGCAAAGATGACCGGCAGGGCGCCGACCAACACCGCCAGCAAGACGAGCAACGTCCCCTCAGTCGCCCTCGCGGCCGACTGCCCCCGCCGCCGGGCATCGTCGATGAACACGGCCAGGCCCGCGACGCCGCCCGAGGGGATGGCCGCCTGCACGACGCGCGAGGCCAACAGCACCGGCAAGAGCTCACGCGTGTTGCTGGCCACGCCGACCGCCGCAAAGCCGAGCTCGTACACGTACGCCAACAGCACATAATACGCAACTTGTACGAGCGCGGCCGCGCCCACCCAAAAGTAGTTGCCCCGCGTCAACGCCCGGGCGATGGCCGTTAGGTTGTTGATCTGCAGCAGGATATAGACCAGAAAAGCGATGGCAATGACCACCAGCAGCCAACGCCGCCGCAGCCACGCCTTCAACCGCTCCACGCTCATCCTCCACGAGAGAGCAAGGTCCAGGCCAGGCGTTGGTATGGTTCTCGCTCTGCGGGCGCTAATCGTGAAGTGGCGGCGAGATGAGCATGGCGGAGCCACAACGGCGGCCCAGCGGCGACAGCAATGCGGCACCCATAGAGGCAGAGCTGAGCGAGGTCGAGCGCCGCGCGGTTGCGGTCCTCCCTCTGCTGGCGCGGCCCAGCAGCGAAAAGCTGTTGCACGTGCTGCGCCTGTGGGGCATCGTGCTGGCCACCAATATCGCCGGCAGCCTGACCTTCGCCTGGGTCGTCAGCCATACGCAGGCCTTCAGCGCCGATGCTCGGGCGGCCTTTGCTGTGCTGGGCACACAGGTGCTGGAAAAGGGGCTTTGCCGCGAAGCTCATCAGCGCCGTCTTTGCCGGCTGGCTCATCGCCCTGATGATCTGGCTGCTGCCGCTGGCTGAATCGAGCCCCATCCCCATCATCCTCATCATCACCTACACCATCGGCCTCGCCGGTCTGGCGCACGCTATCGCCGGCTCCGCAGAAGCGCTCTATGTCGTCACCAGCAGCGCCGCCACATACGGCCAGTACCTCGTAGGATTCTTGATCCCGGCGTTCATCGGCAACGCCATCGGCGGCGTGGCCCTGGTGGCGGCGCTGAACTATGCCCAGGTGTATGCCGGGCGGGCGCGCCGGTAGCAGCCTGGCACCCTTCTTGCCATCATCCTGGTGGCAGCCGGGCACTTGCTCCGCTACTGCCCGGCCCTGATCCAGGAGGGGTTTTTGCTGGTTGCTTGGCCTCGCCGGCTGCCCCTGGCGCTGCCGCGGCAGCGCCAGGGGCAGCCGGCGAGGCCAAGCAACCAGCAAAAACCCCAAGAGAGGTGGAGGGAGGGCGTGCAGGCTCAGCAGGGTTCTTGGCGGATCGCCGTTGTTTCAACGCCCCACATCAAGACGCCGCCCGCGGGCTTTGGCGGCTCGGAGCAGGTCGCAAGCGGGCTGGCCGAGGAGTTGGTCCGCCGCGGCCATCGCGTGACGCTGTTCGCCACGCCCGATTCGCACACCGCGGGCGTGCTGCAGAGCTTCCCCTCCGCCCAGTCGCGCGGGCCCTATGCTGACCCGGGCTACCGCGAGGTCCTCCACCTCTGCCGCGCCCTGGCCGCGGGCGATTTCGACCTGGTGTTCAACCACTGCCTCAAGGCGGTGCCGGCATTGGCGCTCGCTCGCGGCGCACCGGCGCTGACCACCATGCACTACCAGCCCCCGATCCTCACCGAGTTCCCAGGGCTGAGCTACGTCGCCGTCAGCCAGCATCAGGCCGGGCTCGCGCGCCGCGCCGGGCTGAACGTGCTTGGTGTGGCCCACAACGGCATCGACCCGGCGCCCTACCAGGTGACGTCGCAGAAAGATGACTACCTGCTGTGGATCGGCCGCTTCCACACCTACAAGGGACCCGACCTCGCCATCAGGGTGGCCCAGCGCCTGGGCATGCGCTTGCTGTTGGCGGCGCCACCGCCGCCCGAAGACCAGCGCGACTTTTTCGAGGCCGAGGTGCGGCCGCGGCTGCGCGGCCGCATCGCGTGGGTGGGCGGCGTGGAAGGCGCAGAGAAGCGACGCCTCTTCGAGCACGCCCGCTGCACGCTCTTCCCCGTCCGTTGGGAGGAGCCCTTTGGCCTGGTGATGGTGGAGAGCATGGCTGCGGGCACGCCGGTGGTCGCCTTTCGCCGCGGCTCGGTGCCCGAGATCATCGCCGATGGGGAGACCGGCTTTGTCGTCGACGACGCCGAGGCTATGGCCAGAGCCGTGTGCCGCACCGATGAGATCGACGCTGCAGCCTGCCGCCGCCGCGTCGAAGCGCACTTTACCACGGCCGCGATGACTGACCGTTACCTGGCGCTGGCGGCCCAGCTTGGGCCCGCAGATGGGTGATGGCCCGGCAGAGTGCAACGCCCGGAGCCAGCGACCGGCTCATACGCTCCGCACGAGCCCGGTATGGGCCCCTTCCTGGCCCAGAGCCGGGCATCAGCAACGCGCATGGCCCGGCCGTTGCCGGGATATTGAGGGAGGCGGACGCCGGCAGGCGCTAGGCGCCAGGACGGGCATAGTGCTCATCGATGCGCTCGATCAGGTGCGTCACCTGGCCCGAGTGCTCCAATTCGCCCAGCAACTCGCCGATCTGCCGCTCGCGGGCCGTGACGCCCAGGCGCTGCCAGCGGCGCCCCAAAGGCCCACACGCCGCCCGCATGCCCTCAGGATCCTCCAGGTACGCATAGCGCACCAGGCGCACCAAGGTCGAGCGCGCCCGCTCGTGCGCCTCGCGGTACAGCGTGGTGGCCTCATCGAGCCGCGCCAGGTAGGGCTGCACACTGCCCTGTGACGCGAGCTGCCGGACCAGGGCCTCGGCTCTCGCCCAAGCCGCGGTCGACCGTTCCCACTCCTCAGCCACGACCTGGGGGTGCGGCCGGCTCAGCAGGCTGGGCAGGCGCTCGCGGAGTGGCATGGCCCTGCGGCGCGCAGTGGCCAAGCGTTGCTCGGCCTCGCTCGTCGCCCGGCGCTCGCCGTCGAATTGCGCCTGCGCTTGCGCCACCGCCTCCAGCAGGGCCGTGGCCTCGATTCTGAGCTCGACGAGCGGCCTGACGGTTGCGGGCGCACTGCGCACCCCACGCAACAGCTCTTGCCAGCGCTGCTGCAGCGCCCGGTGGTCCACCTCGCTCGGCGGCGCGGCTTTGGCCAGCCGTTGGGCCAGTGGCTCCCACTGCGCCCACAGCGCCGCCATCTGCGGCTTGAGCGCCGCCCGCTCCTCCTCCAGCAGGCGCTCGTAGCCCACGCGCCAACCCTCCAGCCGCTCGCGCACACCGGCGGTCCCCTCATCGCGCAGCACGCCCAGGCATGCCCGCTCGGGGTGGCACACACCGTCTTCGAGCGCATGGTAGGCGTCGAGGGTCTCCTGCCCAAGCGTGCGCAGCGAGCCGGCCGAAGGCAGGTCCTCAGGCAGCTCCTCAAGCATCGCCGCCACCCGCTCGACGCCCGCCCTCAAGCCCTGTACCGCCTCACGCGCCTGGCGCTCGGCGGCCTGGGCGCCGCGCAGCGCCAGCGCCACCCCCTGGCCCTCGTGCAACAGCGCCTGCCAGGCCTGCTCCAGGTCCTCCGCACGGCGCCGCAGCTCGCGGGCGCTCGACTCGGCCACGCCGCCGGCGAGTGTCGCCCTGAGCTCACCGGCTGCATCGAGGATGGCCTGGCGCCTGGGCAGGTAGCGCTCGAACCAATCGGCCTCCACCTGGGGCCAGTTCGCGTGATCGTAGCGCTGCAGCTCGCGCCACGCCCGGCGCAGCCGCTGGTGCTCGGGGGCCGAATTCTCCAGGCGCTGCAATGCCTCCTCGATGCGCCGCCGCTCCGCCTGCCAGGCCGCGAGCGCCTTGCGGCATACCTCCTGCTCCTGGCTGCAGACGGCCATCAGCGCCTCGATCTTGCGCAGTGCTGCCAGCGCCGTGCTCTCGTCGGCCGGGCGCCCAGCTTCGATTTCGTCGGCCCAGGCGCGCTGCAGCCCGGCCGTGGTGCGCGCGGCGCGCTCCAGCATCACCCGGCACAGATCCAACACGGCCCGGCCCTGGCGCTGCTCTTGCTCCACCGCAGCCCGCACACTCTCCAGCGCCTCGAGGCACGCGGCATACGACGACTCGGCTGTCCGCACCGCTTCGTGCAGCCGTCTCGCCCGGCTGCACAGCGCGCGCGCCTGCGCCATCAGCGCCCACGCCTGCTGCGCCACCTCGCGGTAGGCCGACACATCGCGGCGGCTGTAGCGCGCCGCCAGCGCCTGTTGCTCCTGGCGCAGGCCCCGCGCCGCCGGCTGCAGCGTCTCGGCAAAGCCCGGGCGCAGGCCCGTCAGGTCGGCATCCAGCATGCCCAGGGCGCGCTCGATCCTCTCTTGCCAGTCGAGCGCCTCGTCGTGGGCGCCGACGACCTGCTGCACTCGCTCCAGCAACTCCCAGAACTTGGCCACGAGCGCCAGGCGCAGCGCCTCGGCCTCGATCGCCACCTGCGCCGCCTGCGGCTCCTGCGCCACCCGCACACGCTCGCCCCACTCCATGGCGCCGGCGCGCAGCGCCTGCACCTCATAGGTCAGCGCCACCAGCCCCGCTGTGCCGCGCCGTTCCTCGGCGGCAATGTCCTCGGCCAGCACCTCAGCCATGGCCTGCAGCTCGGCCAGCGCATGCTGCACCTCCTGCGGCTTGCGCGACAGCGCCGCCAGCGCTGTCGCCAGGCCACCCAGCAGCGCCTGCGCCCCGGCCAGAGCGCGACGCTGCCCTTCGCCGCGGCTCACCTCGGCCGCAACCTCTCGCAGCCGGCGCCAATAGCTGCCGGAGAGCAGGCGCAGGAGGTGGAAGGTGGGGGGAGCGCCAGGGTCCAGCGAGCGCAGCTCACCCTGCAGTTGCTCCAGGCAGCCGCCAAGCTCCGCGCCCAGGGCCATCGCCCGTTGGTCATCGGCCTCAAAAGGGGCCGGGCGTGCAGCAGCGGGCACGCGCGCCAGCAGCCCCTCCGCGCGCCCGCGAAGCGCCTCCAGGTCACGGTAGAGCCGGCGTTGGCCTGCCTTGAGCTCGCACAGGCACTGCCAACGGCTGCGCAACAGGCGCAGGCCGCTCGCCTGGTAGAGTATGTAGCCGAGGATAGCCAGCGCCGCTGCGCCCGCCACCCATGCGGCCCAGGGTGGGGTCTGTCCCGCAGGCATGTGCGTCGTCCTCCGTGATTGAGCGGTTGCCGGGAACAGAAGAGCGCACATAGTATACTGCAAACCTCGCTCAAATGCCACGTCAACCCCAGGGTTGGGCAGGCGGTAGTAGCTGTGCTACAATGGCTGGGGCTGCGACTGGGAGGAGAACAGACCGTGCAGGAAAGCAGTGGAGCGAACGCGGGCGAGCTCTGCCTGGCGCTGGATTTCGGCGGCACCAAGCTCGCCGCGGGGCTGGTCGCCTGGCGCAGCGGCCAACTGCTGCGCCAAGCGCGCTGCGCCACGTCGTGCGACCGTGGCGCGCGCGGCCAGATCGCCGACATGCTGGAACTGGTGCAGTCGTTGCGCCTGTCGCCGGCCGAATGGGCCGCTGTGACCGCCGCCGGCGTGAGCTTTGGCGGGCCGGTCGACGCGGAGGCGGGCATGGTGCTGCAATCGCACCATGTGGTGGGCTGGGAGGGTCTGCCGCTGGGCGCCGAGCTGCAGCGGCACCTGCGCCGCCCCGTGCTCATGGAGAACGACGCCAACGCTGTGGCCCTCGGCGAGTACCGCTACGGCGCCGGGCGCGGCGTTCCCGATCTCGTCTACCTCACCATCAGCACGGGCATCGGCGGCGGCATCATCCTCGGCGGCCGGCTCTGGCGGGGCAGCCACGGCCTGGCCGGCGAAGTGGGGCACATGGCCGTCCGGCCCGGTGGGCCGCTGTGCACCTGCGGCAACCGCGGCTGCCTCGAGGCGCTCGCGGCCGGCCCCGCCATCGCCCGCCGCGCCCGCGAGGCCCTCGCCGCCGGCGGGGGCGGTTCCCGAACCGCCCCTACAGCACTTGCCCTGGCCGGCGGCGATGCCGCAGCCATCGCCGCCGAGCACGTCTTCCGCGCCGCGCGCCAGGGCGACGCCGCGGCCGCCCAGGTCGTCGCCGCCGCGTGCGAGGACCTGGGGCTGGGCATCGCCATGCTGGCCAGTATTGTCGACCCGGCGCGCGTCATCCTCGGGGGCGGCGTCGCCAAGGCCGGCGAGCAACTGCTGGTGCCGGTGCGTGCCGCCTTTGCCCGCCACGCGCCGCCCAACCTGGCCGGCCGCGTCGCCATCGTGCAGGCTGCGGCCCTCGACGAGGGCGGCCTGCTCGGCGCCGCGGCCCTCGTGGCCCAGGCCAAGCCCTGAGCTGGGCGCAGCCTGAGACGGGTATCACCGCAGAGGCGCGGAGGACGCAGAGGCTGAAGGGGGGGCGAGGCGACGTCGCCCCTACGACCTCTGCGGTGATCTCGGCTAGAACCCGATCGCGACCTCGATCGCCGGTGCGGCGCCGGCCCAGGCGCCGGCCGGGTCCACCAGCACCACCTTCACCCGCTGGCCGGCCTCCCGCGCGATGTTCAGCGGCCGCTCACCGCCCTGGCGCACCAGGTCGGCCAGGCGCACCCTGGCGCGCGGCGCCGCCATGTCATCCACGTAGATGAGCAGCGCCAAGCCCGCGTCGAGGCTGTCGGCCGCCGGCGCGCCGCCAGTGAAGCGCAGCGCCAGCCGCGACAGTGTGCCCTCGGGCAGCGTGCGCGCATCCTCGGGCCGGCTGCTGTCAAACAACATCGCTTTGCCCCCGGCAGACACCGGCGTGCCGAGAAAGACCGTCGCCCCCTGCGGCCCGCGCGGCGCAGCCTGCTGGTCGCTGACGATATGCGTCGCGCGGCGCCGCCCGCCCCCGCTCGTGCCGCTTGCCCGCAGGAAGGAGGCGCCAGACATCGATGCCGAGGCATCGAGGAACCCCATGGGCGCCGGCGGCGCGGCCAGCGGCACCGAGCCGGTATAGCCTGCCGGGCTGAGGAAACTATCCGACCAGCCCCGTGGCAGCGCGTTGGCCACCGCCACCGTGCCCTCCACCGGCTGGCCGCGCTCCTGGCGCACGGCAACGAACGCCGTCTCCGACGAGGCCAGGCCATAGTCGAGCGCCTCGCGCGCCAGCAGCCCGCGCAACGCCTGCTCCGCATCGTGGCGCGTGTTCTCGGCATACACCCGGGGCTTGCCCGCCGGCCCGGCCAGCGCCTGCGCCGGATCGTAGCCCAGCCGCGCCAGTTGGTCCGCCAGGTCCTGCCCGGCGCGCCCCGAGCTGATGAGGAACTCGAGCCCGGCCACACGCCAGGCGCCAAAGAGCGCCTTGAGCGCCGGCCTTGCCCCTGCCTCGGCCGGGCTCACGCGGCAGGCGGCCACCTCCTCACGGCCCGCGGCCAGCCGCAGCGCCAGCTCTTCGCCCTGGCCGCGCCCCGCCCGGCCCGCCACCCACAGCGTGCGCCCCAGCGGCAGGTCGCCCAGATCGATGGCGCCCGGCGCGACGAGGGTGCGCCCCGCGGCCAGCACGCCCGGCCGGTCCACCTCGAGCCGCAGGTTGGCCAGCGCCGGCTGCGCCCAGTCGGCCAGCACCTCGTCGAGCGCCGTGGTGATATCCTCTTCCTCGGGGGCGCTGGTCAGAAAGCGCGCCAGCCCGCCGCCGCGCTCGGCCAACTGCGTCGCCAGGAACGAATTGGGCGCGGCATCGATGCAGAGCACGCTGATGCGCCGCCGGTCGCGCTGCTCTGCCTCCTCGCCGGCCAGCCGCAGGATGCGCCCCTCGTCGCTGACCTCGGCGTCGGTGATGATCAGCACGTTGCGGGCATACTCGCCCGCGGCGCGCGGCATGCTGAGCGCCTGCTCGAGGGCCACACCCAGCTCGGTGCCGCCCGAGTCGCGCTGTTCCTTCACAAAGCGCACCGCGCGCTCGACGGTGGCCGCATCGGCTTGCAGGGGCTGATCGGCGAACCAACGGGTGGTGCTGTGGAAGAGGCAGACGTTGAAGGCGTCGTCGGCGCCCAGTTCCGACAGGAACTTGGCCACCGCCCAGTCGGCCGCGGCCCACTTGGCGCCCCCCATCGAGCCCGAATGGTCCACCAGCAAGAGCACTTCGCGCCTGGCCGCGGCGCCACGCTCACGGACGGCCGGCGGCGCCACCTGGGCCAGGAAGTAGGTCTGCCCGGCGGCGGGATCATCGTGCACGTAGGCGTGCAGGCTCGGGCGGCGTTGCTCCTGCTGTGGCTGCCAAGAGAGCACACAGTCGCAGTCGGGCAGCACGTCGCCGGCCTGCAAGCGCACGCGCAGCCCAGCACCTTCCCGGCTCAGCGCGAGCTCGTGAGTCGCGCTCTGCACCGCCGCCGCGCCGCCCACCATCACGTCCAGCGCAAAGCGGTGCCCCGGGTCGCGCAGCACGACCAGCGGCTGCCCCTGGGCGTGGCGCGAGGTCAGCTCATCCGAACGCACATAGCGCGGCGCCGTCGTCAGCGGGATGCGCAGCGACCAGCCGCTGCCCTCGGCGCGCGCCAGTTGCACGTAGCCGGTCTCGACCGTCACGTCTTCGCCCGGCTTGATGCCCGCCACCTGCAGGGTGAACACGTCGGGCGCCTCGCGGGTCACCAGCGCCGCCTGGCGGCCCTCCTGCTTGGCCTGCTCATAGTCGGCCTCGGCCTGTTCACGCGGCTTGAGCTCGGCGCTGATCTCCACCTCGCCAAAGCGCACGCGCACCCCGGTGACCGCGGCATCGCCCGGCAGCGGGAAGCGGTAGACCGCTTCGAGCACCTGGGTGCAGGCCTCGGCGCTGTAGCCAAAGGCCTGAACCATCGTCAGCGCCGCCAGCGGCCCGGCAATCTCGCCGCGCAGCTCGCTGCGCTTCAGGGGCACGAACAGTCGCGCCCCCTCCTCCTGGCCGGCCACCTCGAGCACGCCGATGCCGTCGGGCCGCGAGTTGTAGTAGGCTTGTGGGTTGAACACGGCTCATCCTCCTTGGTGGCGCCGGCCCATCGCAGCAGCCAGCCTGCCGGCCTGTCTATGATACACACTCTTTGGCGTTTTCGCAAGCCCCAGCCACAGGAGTGCCCGGGTGGCGGCCTTCCTGTCGGAGAGAGGGCCGCGGGTGGCGACCGGCTTTCACGCTACGCGCTACCCCGGTGCGGGACTCTCATGGTGGGGTTTGAGCGAGTTGGCTGCCCTGGCGCGCCCGCGGGCGCGCCAGGGCAGCCAACTCGCTCAAACCCCACCCCCTGGCTAGAGCCGGGCGAGGGCGAAGCCAGCACCCGGCTGCCTCCAGGATGCTGGAGGAAAAGCTGGCACACTTCTTGCTTCGCACAGCGAGCGCTGCGGCGCGCACCCCACGGTCCGGATGGCCATCGCCCCAACGGTTCGGCGCTCTCGGTTCCCCACCGGCGAGATCGACCCAACAGCGAAGGGAGATCTGCGATGCGCGTGCTCTTCGTCTACCCGGACTTTTACGTCAACAAGACTCCCGACGGGCGCATCACCTACGAAGCGGCCGGCTGGTACAACGAGGGCCTGGCCTCGCTCTCGGCCATGCTGAAGCAGCGCGGCCACGAGACGGCCCTGTGCCACTACCTCTGCCCACCCGACAAGGCCTCTTTCCAGCGCGACGTGCAGCGGCAACGCCCGGGGTTGGTGGCCTTTTCGCTGCGCAGCGAGGTGTTCCGCATCGGCGCCATCTGCGCCCAGTGGGCCAAAGAGCTGGGCTACACCACCATCGCCGGCAGTTGCCACCCCACGCTGGCGCCCGAAGAGGCCCTGGCGGCGCCCGGCATCGATATCATCTGCCGCGGCGAGGGCGAGGTGGCCCTGGCCGAGCTCTGCGACCGCCTCGACGCCGGCCGCGACCCCTACGACATCCCCAGCCTGTGGTTCAAGCGCGAGGGCGAGATCGTGCGCAACCCGGTGGGCGGCGTGGTGGAGGACCTCGACGACCTGCCCCTCCCCGACTTTTCCCTGTTCGACCTGGCCAAGCTGACCTCGACGCAGACCTTCACCGCGCTGGCTTCCTTCACACGCGGCTGCCCCTACAACTGCACCTACTGCTGCAACCAGATCCTGCGCTCCATCTACCCCAACCGCAACCGCTGGCTGCGCACCCGCAGCCCGCAGAACGCCATCGCCTACATCCGCGCCCTCAAGGCCAACTACCCCGAGGCGCGCTACCTGCGCATCAACGACGACATCTTTCACTGGGATGAAGACTGGCTGGAAGAGTTCACGCGCCTCTACAAAATCGAGTTCACCATGCCGCTGGCCGTGCACCACCGTCCCAACCTGTTCAGCGAGCGCGCGGCCAGGCTGCTCCGCCAGGCCGGCTGCTACCAGATCTACTTTGGCGTGGAATCGGGCGACGACTGTATCCGCAACGACGTGCTGCGGCGGCGCATGTCGAACGAGCAGATCGAGCGCGCCTTTGCCCTGGCGCACAAGGTGGGGATGATCACCACGGCCTACAACATGGTGGGGCTGCCCTACGAGAATATGGAGCGCGTCTTGCGGACGATCAAGATCAACGCGCGCATCGCGGCCGATCGCATGCTCAACCCCATCTTCTTCCCCTACCGCAATACCGACCTCTACGACACCGCCGTGCAGGCGGGGTTCCTGCCGGCCAACACCGGCTACGAAGAAGAGGCCATCTGCAGCATGCCCGGCTATGGCCCCGACAAGATCAAGTTCGTCTGCAGCAATTTCAAGCTGCTCGTCAGGCTCTATCGTGCCGCCTACCGTCTGCCGCGCCCGCTAGGCCGCCGCGCCGAGGGCCTGCTCGACCGCACCTTCCTCTGGCCCAGGTTGCCCTATGGCCCGCTCACCCGCCTGGCGCTCGGCAGGCAGGAGGTCTCGGCGGCTGGCAAGCGCCTCCTGCGCCGCTACACGCCCGGGCTGTATATCTTTTTGCGCGAGCGCATGGTCGGCGGCCGGACGTAGCCAGCACGCGTGTTTGGCAAGCAAGAGGCGAGGCCGGCCCGCCTGTGGGCGGGCCGGCCTCGCCTCTTGCTTGCCAAACACCATCTATGGGAACTGGGCCCCCTGTTGCGCGCCGTGGCCGGTGATCTCGTCGTAGGCGTCGTTCTCGGCCTGCACGCGGGCCACGGCCGTTTGGGCCGCGTCGTTGGCCGTCTCGCAACTCGCGACCGCCAGCGCCTCCTGGATATCCCCCACCGCGGCGATGGCGCGGTCGACATGGCCCTGCTCGTGTACGGCCAGCGCCTGCACATAGCCGGCCCAGCGGTTCACCAGGTCGGCGGGCGCCTCCGCAGGCGGCGCCCAGTGCGGGAACGTGACCTCGACGCGGTACGTCACCGTCGCCCGCCCCAGGTCGCAGCCACCCCCAGACAGGCCTGGCCACGACCACCAGTAGTCCCAGTTGCAGATGGCGTCCCAGCGCTGGCCCGAGCGGTCGACCGGCCCCAGGGCGTCGAGCTGGGCGCGCAATTCCTCGGCCGTGCGGCCCGAGACCTCGTAGTAGATCACGGTCGCCCGGGGCAGCGCCACCAGCCCGAAGGGCGTCGCGCCGGCCTGCGGATCGGTCGGGGCCGGCGAGGGCGCGGCGGTGCGCGAGGGCAGCCGCGTGGCGCTGGGGCGAGGCACCGGGGTGGCGCCATCTGCGGGCCGCAGTGCACCCGTCGCTGTGGCCACGGCCGGGCGGCGCACGCCCGCGGAGGGGCAGCAGCAACCCGCCAGCGCCAACAGCCACAGGCCGAGCAGGAGGGAGACCAGGCGCCTCATCTGTGGCCTCCTTGTGGGGGATCACACGGGCCAAGAAGCGCTCCCGAGCGCGGCGCTCGCCGGCGCGCACGGGAACGGTCTCACCGCAGAGGACGCAGAGGTACAGCAAGAACCCTGTGCTCTTGGCATCTCGCGGCGCAACCAGTGCCCATGCTCGGACATGCGCCGAGTTCAGGGACTTTGTGGGGCGAGGTGACCCCCACCCCTACTCTCTGCGCCCTCTGCGCCTCTGCGGTGATACCCGTCCTCAACTCACGATACCGGCGAGGTGTTTGGCGGCCTGCTTCCTCAATTCCACATCGTAGGCCTTGAGCAGCGTGATGCTCTCCATCACCGGCGAGCCGCCGCCGTGCAGCCCGGCGATCTGCGCTACCCCGCCCATCGACGAGCAGATGGCATCGCTGATGAGGCGGAAGCAGCGGTACTGGTCTTCGGCCGAGATCGCGGGGTTGCGCATCAGGTACTTGCGGATCAGCGCGCCGTTCTCGTCGCTCAGATAGTCGCCCTCCAGCGGCAGCGTCGCCGCCAGCCCGCCGGCGATGTCGGCCACGATCTCGAACTCGCGGTAGATGTGCTCGCCGGCGTGGCGCCGCCCCACGTTGGCAAACACCACGTCGGGGATGAAGGTGCCCGAGCGCATCGGCTGCCCCCGCACCGCCGCGGCGATGCCGGCCGCATAGACCAGCTCGGCCACGCCGATCATCTCGGCCAGCTTGTGCTGCACGTGGTCGGCGCCGGCGATGCCGTTGTACTCGGCGGCCAGCGCGGCCATGCCCATCAGCACGTCGGTGCCGGCCGGCTTGCAGCCGGTGTAGCTGTGGCGGTGATAGAGCGCAAAGAGCAGCGCCAGCGGCCCGCCGAACTCGCGCTCGCCGCAGAGGAAGACCCGCTCCCAGGGCACAAAGACGTCGTCAAAGATGGTGAACGACTCTACGTCGCCATAGTGCGCGATCGGCGCGTCGAGCTTTTGCCGCGGCCGGAACGCCGTCGGCCGGCATACCAGCCGCACCCCCTTGGTATCGGCCGGGACGGCGAAAGCCACCGCCCAGTCGGCCTCCTCCTCGGTGAGAAAGCGGGTGGGCACGACGATGATCTCGTCGGCATAGGGGGCGATGGTGTTGTGCGCCTTGCAGCCGCGCACCACGATGCCGTCGGCGCGCCGCTCGACCACGCGCAAGTAGAGATCGGGGTCGGCCTGCTGGTGCGGCCGCTTCTTGCGGTCGCCCTTGACGTCGGTCTGCGCGCAGTTGGCGCAGAGGTCCTGCTTCTGAAAGTGCTCCAGGTAGGCCAGGAAGCGCGGGTAGTACTCGGTGCCGTGGAGCTGGTCGGCCTCGTAGGTAATGACCGACAGTGCGTTCAGCGCATCGGTGCCCATGCAGCGCTGGATGCAGCCGCCGGTCTGCCGGCAGTAGAGGCGGGTCATCTCCTGCTTCTTGAGCAGGTCGTCGGCCGAACGGTGGATGTGGCAGAAGCGGTTGATCTTGTCACCGCTGAGGTGCGAGGTGGCGGTGAACACGCCGTCGTACTGTGGCTCCTGCGCCAGGTCGTAGGTCAGGGCAATGACGTTGACCCCCGGCTCGATGCGGGGGTCAGTGCGGGGCACCAACTCGCCGTCGATGTACACGTTGGGCCGCAGGGCCGTGATGCGCTCGCGATACTCTGCCGAAGAGATCATGGCCGATCGCTCCTTTCGCTGGCCGCAACATCGCCGCTACACACAGTATACACCAAATCAGCGACTTGCGCACCGGCAGCCTGCGGAAACCTCGGGAGACCTGGCACACCAATCTCCCTGGCGGGTGGCCAGCGCCAGCTTTCTGGCAAGAACTCGGTCCAGCTCGCGCCGCGGCTGACTGACAGTATCGCCTGCTGCAGGGTGGCCCCCTTGCGGGCCAAGCCCTCGGGGGTGAGGGTGAAACGTCGCATTGGCGGCTGACTGGGGACGCCGGCGAGCCGCTTCCGGCCCAGCCAGGCGCTTGCCACGCCCTGGCCCCCCTCACCCTGGCCCTCTCCCCCCATGCCGCCGCAGTTGCGCCTCGGCGCAACTGCGGCGGCATGGGGGGAGAGGGGACAGATCCGCCTGCGGGGGTTGCCTTTATCCGACAGGTTGCTAGCGTTTCTTCTTCGCGATAAGCAAGGCCACGCCGATCAGTAAGGCGACAGAGGCGACGATTGGAGCAGCCCAAGGGAAGCCTGATGAAGAAGCCTCAGGCAGCGGTTGGGCAGAGCCACTTGGCGTTGCTGCGGGTACGCTCGTCACGGTGCCGGCAGCCGTCACAGGCGGGGTGTTCGTCGGCTTTGTTGTCGTGGCCGTCCGGCTCTGACGGGGTGTGCTCGTCGGCTCTGCTGCCGTGGTGCCCGCAGCTCCAGGCACAGCGCAGGACTGAAGCCGCTTGATGGTCGCTCCGCCTCCGCTGGGGTTCACGTAGGCCTTGATTGTCATCTCCCTGGGATTATCCAGCAGGTCAAGCGGCACGACTGCTTCCAGCACCTGGCCGATGGCCTGGATCTGGAGCATCTGCGCGTTCTCGTGGTGAGGCGTGTTACCCTCCGTCGGCAAGAAGTACGTGGAAGCGCCCGAATTCGCGACGCTGACTTGATAAGCCTGGCGGCCCCATTCCCGGGACTTGATGTCAAAGCTGTACGTGAGGTCCTGCAGCGGCGGCTGCGGGAAGCCACCGTGCTGGTCCAGCCGCAGGTAGAGGTACCGGTCGTCAGCAAAGGCGTAAAAGGCCGCGAGATCGGCGCCGGCCTGCGCAGCATTCGAGCCGCTGGGGCTGGTCGCCAGGGGCTGGCGGCTGCCCCAATCGCTGGGGTCACCATCGGGCTTGATCGCAGCCCCGCCAAGGTCCATCTGGGGTTTGGTCGAAGGCGCACTCTGACCCTCCTGAGGCTGACCGGCCGTGGACGGTTGGTCGATCTGTATCTGGGCGTCGGGGGTGCTCAGCCACTCGTTGATCTCGACAACGGAAGGCCGGAAGCTGCCGATGGTGTAGAAATCGAAAAAGTCGGCCTCCGCGCGGCCGGTGATCGAGGAGAGCACGTCGATCACATCGGCCTCGGTCACGGTGCGTTTGAGGGCGCGCAGGCGATTGCCGAACTCTGTGAGATTGAATATGCCTGAGCCTTCAATCACGGCATGATCGCCCTCAATTCCCTCGCCAACTGTCATGCTGATCTCCAGCGCAACAAAGAACATCGTCCGCTTGCCCTTGGCGGCGTAGCCCCACTGCTCCGGCCGGGTGTATTCGTCAATCCATGCCAGGTATCCGTCGCCATACTGCGCCATCACATCGGCAATGTCGGGCACATCGCCGACTCGGTCTTGCATATAGCGGCTGTAGAACGCAGTGAGGTCGGCGCCGGCCACTTCGTTGATCGCCCTGATGAGGTCCTCGCGCGTAAAGTGCTGGCGGTTGACGCCGTAGCGCCGCCCGAGCAGGGCCAGCAGGTCGTCGAGCGATTTGGCGCCGCCCGTCGCCTGGCGGATCTCCCGGTCGAGCGCGATCAGGCGCACTTCGGCATAGCAGTAGGTGTTGATGGTATCCCTTCCCAGCAGGCCGAACTGGGCGGCGCGCCTGGTGACCTGATAGCTGGCATACGCCTTGCCCGCCCATTTCGGGTCGCCCGAAAGCTCGCTGGCTGCACGGTGCTCGTAGAACGTGGTCGGCCCTTCCTTGATTACGTAAACCATCTCCGGGGCATCGAGGTAGATCGGAAAGTGCGGCCATGGGTTGATCCATGCGTGCAGCACGTGGTGCACCAGGTCGGGGTAGCGTTCCCGCTGCCAGACCTGCATGCCTCGATCGCAGTAGTACCCGCTCTCGGCGCCTCCTGTTGTCGAGATCGACATCGCGAAGCGGCTGCCACCGGGCCAACTGCCAAGAAGCGCAGTGTAGTACTGTATGAGCTCACAGGTGCGCCGGATCTGCCAATGGATCTCTTCGTCGCGCGTGGTGCCGTAGCGCGGCGACCAGAATTGCTGCCATACACTCGGAGGGTTTTCATAGTCGACGAACATGATCTCGATATCGCCGCAGGTCTCGCACACCACCGACTTGGCAATCCCCATGCGCGTATAGTTCTCGATCAGATCCGTGCGCAGGTCGGGGATGCCTTCAACCCAGTAACTGTTGTTGCCTTCGGGGATGAAGGAGGTGCACACCGTCCATCCTTGCGGCACGTCGAACACGACGCGGATGCGCTTGACGTCGACATCCGGGAAGGCAAAGACGGCGCAGTTCTCAAAATAGCCTGCCCTGTCTTGGATGATCAGGCTGTTGCGGTCGACGATCGCTTCTCGCCGCGTATCGACAAGCCCGACGCCAAAGGTGTAGCTGAAGGTGAGCGTGGCCTGACCCTGAGTCGAGATGTGCCAGCCCGCGCTATCCTGGCTCAATGGGAGCGGCGTGCCACCGGCAGCGGCCGCGCGCACCTCCGACACGTTCGCCATCCAGTCGAAGCCGCGGCCGTCGGCAGCCATGGAGAAGGTGACCGAGCCGTCGGTCACGCCTTCGAGCATCGCCTCGACGTGGCCGGGCGCGTTGGGCACGATCTTGACCCTGTAGGTCAGCCCGGGCAGCGGGTCCGCACTCGGCGCGTGCAGCGACCGGTACTTGGGCATGGCCGTAGGCGCGCCGGCAATCGTGGGCATTGGGAGGGGCGTCGCCGTGGCAGGTGTGGTGGGCGTCTGTGATGCCGATGTCGCCGACGCCACAGGACTCGCGGTGGCGGCTGGCAGTGAGGCCGGCGTCGCTGCCCGCGTCTCGGGCGGGGTGGCCGCTGGAGAGGGCCCGCACGTCGCGAGCAGGAGAGAGCAGAGCGTGAGCAACGCGAGCAGCAGTGTTCGACGGGGCTTCATCGGCGTCCTCCAGCCTGGCTCACACGCATCTGTAGACTACGGCCCTATTGTAATATGCATCCTGGCCGTGTCAAGCGGCGCACGCCGCGGGGTGTATCCACCATGCATGGGTGAGCGTGCTGGGGGTGGTCGTTGCACCACGACCGGGCTTTATGCTCCGCAATAAGCCGGGGCGGGGATCAGTGCTACAACCGTACTTGGCGTTGCCACTGCTGGGCATCCGGGCAGCTGCCGGCCGACACGCTCCGCAGCCTCCCGGCCCTGGCCCGGAAGGGGTCTTTTTGGCGGGGTGGCCAGAGCCGTGGCCGCCCGCGGGCGGCCACGGCTCTGGCCAACCCGCCAAAAAGACCCCCCAAAAGGCCCCGTTCCGGCTATGCGCGAAGCGCTGTACCCGGATCGCCCGCCTTCCCAGCGCACGCCACCCCGCCCTCCCGTGGTAAGCCTCGGGCTACAGAGACAAAGCCCTGGGGGCTCGTGCGCTTCGAATCGTCTACGCTTGACCTCGGCTGCTTGCCGCTGCGGGCGCGTGTCTCCCGAGATCGGTGTTCAGGGGC
>Ga0116161_1001950_pt1 | contig 20561 bp, 30 predicted proteins | sample AD_JPNAS3_MetaG_FD_89877 | JGI IMG/M metagenome (GOLD analysis project Ga0116161, IMG submission 89877) | Active sludge microbial communities of municipal wastewater-treating anaerobic digesters from Japan - AD_JPNAS3_MetaG | ecosystem: Engineered > Bioreactor > Anaerobic > Digestate | place... | reverse complement strand
CCCCCCCATGGAACATAGTGGTGCCCCTGGCGCGCTCCCGGTGCGTGAAACACAGCGAAAGCGTCACGCATAACGCAACGCAAACGCGCGCATTCAGCATCACCGACACGCGCACCACAAACGAAACGCCCCGCGATTGAATTTCAATCAAGATTGCGCAGCAATTTTGTTTGAAATTAGTGCGCTTGCGATGCGCTCAGAAAAAAGGTAGAGTCTTTGCGCGCTCATGTGAGCGTTGGAGAAAGAAAAATGTCACTCACGAAAGGAAACCGGAAAATGAAACAAGTATTGTTAAATTTCGCAGCGAACCTGCGCACGCGCGGCGATTACTACAGCCCGGACGAAAGCGCAGAAATCATTACAAAAGCCGCACAATTCATCTATGACACTGAGCGCGACGCAGCCGATGTGAAAGCCCGCAACGCCGAATTGGTTTCCAACAACGCGCACTTGCAAGCGCGCATTGATGCGATGGTGCGCGGCAAGTCTTCTGATCTGCTGAATTCCCTTCAAGGAATGCCCACCCCGGCTGAATCGCTTACTCGCCTGTGCGCCCTGGCACACAGCGCCGTGCACTTGATGACACTCCCGCCATTTGAACGCGACAATCACAAGCTGCGCCCCGATGGCACACTAGAACCCGTTCCCGCAACCAAAAAGGACTGACACCATGACGAACCCCACACAGCGCGGCGCACTCAGCGACGCACTTAAGCAGACCTTGATCACTGCCGCAGTGGACAAGATCACCCACGGGCAAGCCGCAGCGCTCACGCCCGAAGATCAAGAGCGCGCCGCTGTTGACGCGGATCAAGACCCCGGCCCTGACCACTGGACCCGCGACGATATCGATACTTCGGTGGCATGCCTTGACGAAATCGCCACCGCACTGTCGGGCATCAACGCCGCGCTGCAAGCCATCATGGCAGCCGCCGCCCCGAAAGCGCCCCCGCCGCACCGGACCCGGTAATGCACTGGCGCCGCTGTTTTCTGTTTGATCGTCGGGTAAGCGCGCCCCGTCGATTTTTGTTTGCGCAACACATTGGAGCTTCACGAATGAAACACGCACTCCGCTTTGCCTTGATCGTCGCACTGTCAACCCTTGCCGTGCTGATGGCGATCCCCACCGCTGCAAATGCGCAGATCATCCCGAATTGGCAGCACGTCACGGTGTCGCCGACCAATGCCGCGCCGCCCCCGGCACCGTCGCCAATGTGGAAACGCCCGCCTTTCAGGTACGGCGGCACTCCCCTGCCGCCGCCTGATCTTGGCGATCCGAACCCGAAACCCCCGCGTTGCGGGTGGACATTCTTTGGGTATCGCTGCTCGACCTAACCCCCACCACCACGCGAAAGCCCGCACCCTGCGGGCTTTTTCAATTCCAAACAAAAAAAGCCCCGCACCATCCCGGCGCGGGGCCTGAAGTCGCACCCCGGGCAGGGTGCAGACACACGATCATAGGCGGCGACTATCGCCCTACGGGGCTACCATAGCAGGCCCGGCAAGGGGCATACTGTGGGCCACCACACAGACACACGCAGATAGGGGCAACATGGGCGAATTCAACGATACCCCAGAACCTGAATCCAAATTCGCAAGGGATGCGCGCGAAACGCTAATGCAGGCATCTTTAGTGCTGTCTTCTTTTCGCTGGAAATTGCAAAAGGCCGGGTATCCATTTTGCGAACCCCCCGGAGTGACAGCGATGTTACGCGATATCGACGCGCTGTGTTTTCCCGAACCTGAAAAACAAAACAAAAAACAAGGCAAAGCGAAAGCTGCCGCGTGAAACTCACACTGGCCGAAAAGCTGGCGCTGATTTACACAAGCGCGGGTTCGCAGCGCGCAGTGGCGGCGCTGGTGGGGATCAGTCACCAAAAAGTCGGGCGCATCCTGCGCACCGGATATGAGGGTGGATTCATGCCCACGTCACGCGCGCTGTCAGACCCCGGCTTGATAGCGGCAGTCAATCAAGGCTTGGCAATTCATAGTGACATGGCGCGCAGTCAAGCGCGCGCGCATGGGCTGCCCTTCACTTCAGCGCTACCCGTGTTTTATGAACGTAAACCAATTACGGTGACAGACCCCGTGCAAGTGGGCACTTATGTAGACAAGGAAACCGGCGAAATCAAACCAAAAATCAAGTACGTGCCGCGCCTGGATTCCAAAGGGAGAATAGTCACATACCCCGGCGATAGAGTGGCGGCGCTGCACACGCATTGGCTTTCAAACCGAGTGCGCAATTCTTGGTTTGCATTCATTCAAGCGGCGGGCAAGTTCTATAACGCATCCATTGGCAGCGTGGTTAACCTTGTGACCTACACCAAACGCGCAGACAAGGAAAATATCGGATTCAGGGATGATGGCAAAACCCGTGATAAGGATTCGATTACAAACAAGATTCAACAGAATGTCGTGCAGGGGATGATCTTCACGAAATACACCGCATTTGAGCGCGGGCTGCCGATAAGCGGCATTCTGGCGGATATGTACGGAAAACTAAACCAAAAACACTCGCCCGCTGTAGGCGACCCCGGCACCGCACTTGCGACGCAAATACTGCTGCAAGTGGACACACGAAAGAATGCAAACGATGAAAGCCGCGATTCCGAATTTAGGGATAGACACCCGCGCCCACCTAAGCCTAGCTCCAGGGCGGCAAAGCGCGGCAAAGCGCGCGGAAATCAAAGCCGCAATAAACGCCGCTAATCTAAAGCGCAAACACGATTTCAAACCCTCGCTAATGCGCGCAGAGCGCAAACGAGCGGCAAAGCCGGCGAAAATCATCGCATACGATTTTGAGACAACGCGGATTGAAGCGGGAACCCCGCGCCCGCTGTATCTGACGGCATACGCCCCCGATTTTGTGTTTGATGGTGCGCTAGGCGACATTCCCACGCTTACCCGCTATCTCAAATCCCGTTTTCTGATCGAATGCACCAAGGGGTGTAAATTCGTCGCGTGGAATGGAAATCGCTTTGATGCATTCATCATTGCCGCCGCGCTGGTGCTTGAAACCGATTTCGAGCTAACCCCCTATATGACCCGATCCAAAGCACTGCGCGGGTTGCGCGTGACAAGGGTCAAGGATGATGCGGGCAATCCGATAGACCCGGATCACGCACCCTCATGGGAATTTTTGGATGGCATTGCCATGTTAGGTCTAGTGGGCGTGAAGCTGGAAAAACTGCTTTTGAATTTCGCGCCCGATCATGCCAAGCTGACTGGTGTTATTGACTTTGAAGGCGGCGAACAATTCGACCCGGAAAACCCCGCGCATCGTGAATACGCCATGCGCGATTCTGTGGGCCTGTGGCATGCGATGACACGCGCGCAAGAAATCATGCTGCGCACTTTCAATCAACCACTGACCGTAACCATGGGCGGCGCATGCATCAAGATTTTGCAGGCCCACATGCCGCGCGGCATTGAAGTGGAATCGTTAATTCCTGATCTGGATTCAATAGTTCGCGCGCAAGTGGTGCGCGGGGGCTATTGCTACTGCGCGCGCCGCTATGCCGGCCCAGTCTGGAAATACGATATCAATCAAGCCTACGCCGCTGCCATGCGAGAGGCTGAATTCCCTTGCGGGGGAGTGCTGCGGATCGCAGGGAACCCCGCGCCCGATGCAAGGTGCTTTATTGCGCGCATCACTGCGACAAATCCAAATAACAAAGTACCCTTCTACTATCGCACCGATATCGACGGACACCCGCGCTCCCAATTCAGCGGCACTGAAATAAAAGAAACGTGGATCACATCCATTGAATGCCGGCAATTGCAGTCTGAAGGGTGGCGCATCAAATGCACTGAGCACTGGCGCTGGGCGGGCACTTTCAACCTGCAAGAATTCGTCGATAAATTGGAAGTGCTGCGCACCACATGCGAAGGCGGGCCAAGTGGGCCAATCGGAACCATGATCAAAGCCACCGGCAACCATTCATTCGGCAAAACTTTGGAATCCATTGATCCTATTGCGTTTGTAATTGCGAAAGAATGCCCGCCCGATTGTGTGGCGTTCTATGGCGACGGATTCAAACCATTGGACAATGTTTACTATCGAATGGACCTTGATCGTCGGGCGAAAGCCTACCATCAGCCACAAATCGGCGCATTCATCACGGCTTATGTGCGCATGGTGCTGCGCCGCGCTATATCACTCGCCCCAGAATCGTGGCTTTACGCTGACACAGACTGCATAGTTTTTGATCGTGATTTGACGGCAGAGCTAGACATTGATCCAAAGCGATACGGGGCTTGGAAGATCGAAGAAGCGGGCACATGGTATGAAATCATTGCTAAAAAAGTCTATGCACAGACTGAGTGCTATGGGCTAGATGAATTTTGGGGGCCGCCAAATCCAAAATTGAAACGCAGCGCCAAGGGGATGAACGTCAAGCGCTTGTCTGCTGATGATTTCGCCCGATGGTTTGAAGGCGACGAACCCGCACAAGAGCAGATACAGCTAAACAATTTTTTCTCGGTGCTGGTGGGGGCGGATATGTACCGCAATCAACACCGCAAGGGCACGCGCATAGAAGGCGCGAAAAAAGCCGCTTGACACTGCACGCTGTTTTGTGTTTAGAATTTTGCACCGCGCCAGTGAACGCGGCAACACACTAGGACACACGAAAATGTCAAATCTGGAATACGCTGTGAATGAACTCCGCGCCGCAATTGTTGCGCACGATGCCGAACCCTTGCCATGCTCGGGCATGCAAGCAATGCAGCGCAGCATGCGCGTGTTTTTTGCGCGTCGCGCTTTTCTGTATTACTTCAGCGGCTTGCGCACACTTTTGTAGGCGATTTCCGCCCCGCAAAAGCCGCGCTGCACTCCGCATCGCGGCTTTTTTCTTCGGCATATCGTTACGCGTAACGATTCAAACGCTCAAAATTCCACATAAAAAACGCTTGCACCCTTGTGTGTTTTCGGTGCAGAATTCAGGCACCGCATCAAAACGAATGCGGCAACCACTGAAAGGCACACAAAATGGCACACGAACTGACTGCGATCAATGGCAAAACTTCCATGGCATACGTGGGCGCGCTCCCTTGGCACGGCTTGGGCCAGCAACTCACAGCGGGCGCCCCGCTTGAAATCTGGACAAAAGAAGCGGGCTTTGACTGGCAGGCACTCGCAGCGACACCCACATTCACCCGCGCCGATGGCACCACGGGCAAGCTCAGTGACAAGCAAGTGATTTACCGCAGCGACACAGGCGCCGCGCTTTCCGTCATGGGCGGCAAATACAAAATCGTGCAACCCCGCGAAGTCCTGGGGTTTTTCGACTCCTTGATTGCTGGCGGTGATTTCGAGCTTGAGACAGCGGGGGTTTTGTTTGGTGGCGCGAAAATGTGGGCACTCGCCAAGAATGGGCACGGCGGCGAAGTGGTCGCGGGTGACGTGGTCAAGCAATATCTGATGCTCTGCACGTCACTCGACGGCACCACGCCCACCACTGCCAAATTTACTAATGTGCGGGTTGTTTGCAATAACACGGTGCGCGCTGCGATGCGCTCGAATGGGCAGACTGTGCGCGTATCGCACCGCACAGAATTTGACGCTGACGATGTAAAGCGCACCATGGGCCTTGCGGGTGACGTGTGGGCGGATTTCCTGCGCAACTCGCAAATGCTGGCCGATAAGGGGTGCACCCTGGAGCAAGCGCGCGACATTCTGCGCGGCATCTTCGGGCAACCTGTTAGCTCGCGCCGTGCTGATGTGGTGGACGTGGGCAGTGTCAACGTGATTGCCCCCGCCCCCATCCCTGCCACGCTTGACGCTGGCGCCACGCTTTCAGCGCTCCTGAATCGCCCCCATATCGTCAAGGTCGCAGAGTCCACTGACACTGAGGGGCGCGACGAATTGGCGAGCATTCTCGCCAAGGGTGACAAGAAGGAACAAAAGAGCGTGGCGCGCGCGCTGGCCCTTTTCAATGGCGCGGGGCGCGGTTCTGATCATCCTGGGGTGAAGGGCACCATGTGGGGCCTGTTGAATGCCGTAACCGAGCATGTGGATCACGAACTGGGCCGCACCCCGGATGCGCGCCTGGATTCAGCTTGGTTTGGGCGCGGCGATGCCTTCAAGGAATCGACGCTACAGGCCCTGTTGACCGCGTAACGCGCCCCGCTTCACAATCAAGCCCCGCACTCGCGGGGCTTTTTCATTGGAGCTTTGAAAATGAATCTAGACACACTCGCGCCCCCGATCAACCCCGCGCAACTCACGCCGCATGAGTTGTTTTACATTCAGGAAATAGGAAAGCGAGCGCGACACTTGGGCGAACAAATGCGCGCCCGATTCAAGAATGATGCGCTGCTAGAAGTGCACCCGGATATCGTCGCAATTGACGTGGGCGTGGTGCACTTGCGTCGCGGCCTGAATCTGAAAGCATTTTTAGAGGCTGACAACCTCAGTTTTTTGCAGGAATACGCGACGATCCAATTACACATCAATCGCGCTTGCCAATTTTTTCCCGCCGATGTACCATTGCTTTACTCGCTGGATTCCCGGCGAGTTTCAACCCACTGACACACTAGGAAATTTCAAATGGAAATCTTGCGCAAGATCACGATCAAGACATGCGGCGGCTTTTCGATTGCCCGGATCAAGGAAGTCATGGCCGATGCGAAGCTCGAAGAAGGCCAATCTACGCCGCTGCTGCGCATCGCGGGCCAGTCCACCGGCGCCAAAACCGGGCAGACTGACAAGGGGCAATTCACAAAGCTCTTGGGCTCTTTCGTCGGAACCGACATGACTACGGGCGAGCAGTTTCAATCCGGCCAATGCATCTTGCCCGAGTTCATCGGTGGCACCTTGGGCAGCGCTTTGCTGGCCGGTGAATCGGTGCGTTTTGCATTCGAGATTTCCGCGCGCCGCAAGGACAACGCGATTACCGGGTATGAGTTCGCCATCAAGCCCTTGATTGACACCAAGCCCACCGATGCCATGGCCGAACTGATGGCACTCGCCGGCATGGCCCCCGCAGCGCCCGCGCTTTCGGCGCCCGATGGCGGCGCCCCGCCCGTGCAGGGAAAGATCGAAGGCGGCGCCCCGCCCGTGGAAACGCAGACCCCGGACGCGGGCAAGCCCGACACCCCGCCCGCTGATGACAAGGGCAAGGGCAAGGGCAAGCCTGCCAAATAGCCCACCCGCAGCCTTTCAGCCTCAAGCCCGCGCACTGCAAGGTGCGTGGGCTTTTTCACGCCCGCTGCGCCGCTATTGCATCAACCCGGTATTAAACCCAAAATCAACCCCGCGCACCCCCGCGCAAACCTGAATCAACATCATGGCAACCCGCACACCGAAGAATCCGCCCCCGCCCGCGCCCGATGCAATGGCGGGCATGCCACCCGGCGCTGACCCTGAAGCATGGGGCGCGCTTGTCACGCAGCCCGCTAACGCAATGCAGCGAATGGACGACGAAGAAGAAGACATTGAATTGGAAATCGGCGCCAGATTGCGCGCTGCGTTTGGTGCTGTGGCGGGATCGTCGGTGCGCGTTTCTGTTTATCGTTTGGAACGTCACACGAAGAAGCGCGAGTTCTGTGCCAACTATTCGCCCGAACAATTTATTGACGGCGGGTTTGATATCGTCAAAACAGAATTCGGTGAAGGCGATTATGAATTCCGTTCTTATGGCAGCGGCGGGTTGATCCCTGGTGGGCGCGGCACTTTTTCGATTGCAAAAACCATGACCCCCGCACCCGCCCCCGCTGCGCAGGGATCGGGCGAACTGGCGCAGATTCTCGCCATGCTGGCGCAGGGTCAACGCGACACACAGGCCGCGATTGCAGCGCTTGCAGCGCGCCCCGCCGAAGACCCCGCGCAGAGCATGCGCGCCACGCTGGAAACGCTGCGCACCATGCGCGAAGTTTTCGCGCCCCCTGCCGCCCCTGTGGCCCCTGCGGCGCCCCCTGTAGACCCTTTGGCGCAGATCACGATGATGGCAAGCGCCATGCGCGCCATGCGCGAAATTGCGGGGGAATTCAACCCGCCCAGTGATGCCGATCCCCTTATGTCAGCCCTGGGGCCAGTCCTGGGGATGGTGGGCGATGCGATCAAGTCGCGCCAGAATCCCACCCCTGAATCGCTGCCCATGCTGACGGCGCCCGCCAGCATCGCAAGCGCAACTGTTCCCGCCCCTGACGATCCGCAACCCCCTGAAAGTGAATCGGAAAACATGAGCCTTCTAGTCCTGAAAGGTGCTGTGGCCAAATTGGTGACACTCGCCGCCGCAAACGCCCCCGCAACTGAAGGCGGGAAATTCATTCATGATTCATTGCCCGATGAATTGTTGATGTATCTGGATTACCCAAACTGGTTTGAAATTCTGGCGCAATTCGCACCCGAATTGACACCACACAGGGCATGGGTCGAAGCGGCGAAAGCGCACGCAGACACCTTGTTTGCCGCTGACCCCGCCGGGTGATAGAGTGGCGGGCATGCGACTAGCTGCCATGCCCGTTTTTGAATCAACACTTGCCGCCGCCCCTGGCGGCAACGCTGGCACGTTTCACACAGTGGGGCTCATGCGGCAACTGGTGCGCGAGTGCCGCATTGATCCCGCCATGATGAACATGGCGATTGGCATCATTCACAATGTGCCGGCAAAGGACGAATACGCGGAAATCGAAGCGCTATTTGATTTCGTGCTGAATCACGTTCGTTATGTGCGTGACGTGGCGGGCCTGGAAACGCTTTGCGATCCGCGCACGACATTGCAGCGACTGGTGGGCGATTGTGATGACAAATCCGCGCTACTCGCCGCGCTGCTTGAATCGGTGGGCTATCCGACCCGGTTTGTCATGGCAGCCTATGATGGTGGGGATTTTTCCCACGTTTACCTGCAAGTCTATGTGCCGTTTCGTGATGAATGGATGAACCTTGATCCGACCGAACACAAGCGCATGGGGTGGGCCGCACCGGGTGCAACTCGTTTTTGGATTGAAAACGTATGAACTACGCAGCATTGGGATCGGTGGGCGCTGCTGTGATGCGCAACGCAGCGCAGCGCGCGGCATCGGAAATTGAAAACGAAAATCTGCCCGCGCGCATCGTGCGCAATCAAGCACCCGCGCCGCAGCCTGCAAGCATGGCCCCTGTGAGCGCGCCCATGCCGCAGCCTGTGAGCGCACCCGCGCCGCAATTCGCAAGCGAGGAACCGTCAACGCTGCCTGCCTATAACGGCGCCCCGCGTTTCCTGCCGCCCGCTGTGTCGCAGCCTCAAGAATCACCCCCCGCGCTGGCGCCGATCATCACGCCCATAAGCGTGCCGCCGTCCATTGCGCAAGGCGGAAACTCGGGCACCACCTACACCCCCGCCGCGCCGCTGACGGCGCCCGGTGGTGCTGGCACGGTGGCGACTCCCGCGCCCGCTGTCACGCCCACCACTGCCCCTGAATCTGGTTTTTCATTTGCGACACTCGCCACGCTGGCATCCATTGCAGCGCTGCTTTTGAATTGACAAATGACGCTGACCCTGCGCGATTTCATCGCGGATTCACTGCGCGGCGCATCACCCGCTGCGGATTGGAATGCCGGGGGCGTGGATCGCGCTTTTGAATTGGCAGACAAGCTGATTGCGCAAGGCATCACAGACATAACAAAACTCGGGCTAAAGGTCATTGAAACCGAAGCATTCCAATCCGGTTTGGAATGGGGGCAGATTGTCGGCGATGTGATTGAAACGCCGATTGCGCAGACACAGCAGGAAATTAACAAGAGCATGCCGCAGCGGATTTATCGCAGCGGCATCATTCGCGCGCTTGTGTTTGACTATGCCGGCAAGGAAATAGGTTATTTCGGTTACAAGCCACATGCCACGCTTGAAGCAAAGCGCAACACGTTTCACGGTGTGGAATTCACCTGGAGTGCTGAAGGGCACGGCCATGTGAAATACGTCGTGCACCTGGGGCCTGATGGTTTTCTGCTTCAGCCCCGGTGGGCGAGTTCGTCAGACTGGGGCGAATTCCGCGACGTGCTGAAAACTACCGCATGGTTTTTCGGCAGCGTTTACATGTTGGTCGGGGGCAGTGCCATCGCATCGCAGATTGGAAGCGCAATTCTTGGTGAGAGCGTCGCGCTCGCTTATCCGCTGCTGACAAAATATGTCGGGAACGTGGCGCTATCCACTGCGCTCAATGGTGGCAATGTCGAAAAAGCCACGCAAACCGCGCTGCTGATGACTGGCGGCGCGGAAATCGCCGCCGATGTGTCCGGGTACGTCAAGGACGCGACGGACCTGAAGATAGCGGGGCAGGTAGCGGGCGCCGTCACCAATGCCGCCATTCGCGGGGGCGACATAGAGCACGCCGCCGCCTTGACGCTGCTTGCCAATGCCGGCGACACTATCGACGTTTTCGTTCCTGAATCGGAAAGCGTCAAGATGCCGTCAGACTTTGATTTCGGATTTGATGGGGGCAGCACGGGCGATCCCTACATGCCATCGGTTGACGATTACGTCAGCGCGGCGCAGCCCGATGCGATGCCTGAATTCAGCTATCGCGGCGGCAATTTCGGCGCAGGATCAATCCCACAAGTGGACACCACCATGCAAAATTTCAGTTTCGATTTGCCGCAAGGCGCGTACTTCGGAAACGATGCATTTGCGCCCGGCATAACAAGCATGCCCGCATTCGACTACAGCGGCGGCAATTTCGGCAAGGCTGAAGCGCCGCTGCCGCCCGAACCTGTGGAAACGTGGTCTTGGGCAAACGCGCGCAATGTCATCAACCAAGCAAGCCAAACCGTGCTGACTGCCGTTACCGCAGTGGCAGCGCTGAACAAGGTTGCGAACCCGAAAATCAATCCGAATGCGCAGAATGTCGCCGCCGATGGCACAGTGACACGCGCACTCGATACCGGCATTGTGCAAACCCGCCTGCCCGATGGGCGCGTGGTGAATGCGCGCCCGCCCAAGGACGTGGCGCAGAGCACGGTGAGCGGAAACGTCATTGTCAACAATGGCGACGGCACCTATACGCTGATTTCCCCCGATGGGCGCCAGCGGATCATCCAATATGGCGCCGATACCGGGTCAGCGCTGGCCGATCTGCCGTGGTCCTACATCGGCGGCGGGCTCGCTGCGCTGCTGCTGCTGCCCAAAATTCTGAAGTGAGCGCGGCATGACTACCTTGGGTGACAACTGGGGCGCTGTGGACAATGCGCAGCCCACCGAAAACGCATCGGCGCTTTCCATGACCTACGTCAACGGAAAGATTCGTGAATTCCAATTGACATTGAATGCATTGGATCAAGGCTATCAAGCCGCGCTGACCGTGGCCGGCTCGCCCGCAATTTACGATGATGATCTGCGCGGCGCCATGATCCAATCGGTCAACGATTTCCAATCGAAAAAATGGATGCTGCGCACCACTGCCGAAGCGCTCAACGCGGGGGCTGCCGCAGTCAACGCGATGGGCGGGCGCATGCCTCAATTGTCGATCCCCGGCACCTTGGGCGCGCTGCCCCTGGCGCTGCCCTTTGCCGCTGTGGCAGCGCTTGGCACTGCCGCGACCTTGATCGTCTGGGGCCGCGACTGGTTGCGCGGCGTGAATGACCGATTGAAGACGGCGCAGCTATTGGACGCGCAAGCCACGCCAGAAGCAAAACAGGAACTGGCGCGCAGCATTGCGCAGACCGATGCAGCGATTGCAACGGCTGAAGCAAATGGATTTGCCGCGCTCGCTCCCGTGTTGAAGTGGGTGGCAATCGGTGTCGGCGGGTGGATGCTGTATCGGACGATTGCGCCGATGCTGCGTGCCCGCGCAGACTGACCCCGCAACCAGATGCGCTCGCAGTTTCGTTACGTGTAACGATGGCAACCCGGAACCCCCGCCCGCGCAAGTGGGCAGATGATGCCGAAAAGCAACGCGCCTACCGGGAGCGCTACGCTGTTTTTCAAATAAGGGTCAAGACGGAAACCGCGCAGACACTCGAAAGCATTTGCGCGAGCCTTGACATTCCGCGCGCCGATCTTGTCAATCAATTGATTGCCTTTGCGCTCGCAAATCGTGATTGGCACAAAGCCGCGACATTCACAAAATCAATCGTGAGCATTCCGCAAGCGCGCAGGGTGGCAACAAAGTATCAAGGTGCTGATGATGAATCGGAAAACTGAGCCTTACCGCAACGCGCACGGCGTGGAGCTAAAGCCGGGCAACTGGTTTATGGGTGCCGACGAATACGGGCACAAGGAAGGCATCATTGATCGGGTGGTGAAGTCCGGGCTAGTGGTGGAACTCAACGGGGGCGTGTCGGTTGTCTACCGCAGCGCACCCGGTGAGCATGCTGTGCAATCAATCCTGGCCGACAATGTGATGCAGACACTGGGGCCAATGATCATTGAAAGGGATGGGACTGTGAAACAAAATCCGATCAAGCATGACGCGAATTTCTGGCGCGAGGAATGCAATTACATTGCCGCTGTGACTGACAAAAAAGGTCGCGTGCCTGCAATGAACAATTCCACCGCAGTGTTTCGCCGCTATTGTGAGATGCAGCGCAACACCGCAGAGCGTGAAGGCTTTTTCGATACTGCGACCTACATTCAAGAATGTATCGACGATCTGCCGGCAACGCGCGAGCGCAACCCCCTGACCCGCGTCAAGGTCAAAAGCCCCGCACAGCGCGGCGGCGCTGCGCCCGATGCGCGCCTGACAAAGCGCCGCAAGGTGACGCAGAAAGCCCCGCCCGGGTTCTATGCGAACCCGACCCCGCGCCTGCAATCACCCACCCAGAAGTCGCAGCGGGATCACTGGGACGCGAAGCGCGAGCGCTACACAGACAAGGCAAGCATTCGCTTGCAAACGCGCCGGGCCAAGACGCATAACCTGGGGATGCCTGGGGTGTGGGCGAATCCGCTTTCCGATTCTGATTCGTCACTTGGGCATCCCCCGCACCATTACGGCGATCCTTCGGGGCGTGAGTGGTTTTTAATTGAAACCAAAGCGCCAAAAGAAAAGCGCTTTCGCCGCCATGCGACATTCGCGCACAAAAGCGAAGCTGCAATGTATGCGCGTGCTTTGCACGGTGCGCACCCTACATGGGCCATTCGCTTGTCCGACGAATCGTGAGCGGCAAAGTCCCCCCTTCAAGCCGGGCCAACATTCGGCGCAGCGCTCGCTCGCAGACACAGCGCGCGGCGCTGCTGTATGAGCGTTTCACGGGCCATGATGCCGAAGACTCTTTCCGCGTCACCATCCCCGATCTGCCCAAATCGGTGGCAGTCATTGGCCCCTGTGATGCCGTGCAATACACCACTGTTCGTGATGGTGTGACCGAGAAATACATTCACAAATTCAAATCGGAAGATAAGCCTTTGCTTTGTGTTTCTCCCGATGGTCAGCAACTGTTGTTCATTGGCGGCGCCTACGTTTTCACCGAGCGCGGAATCGTTGACCGATCCGACCGTAAGAACCTGCCGCCGCGCTTTCGCCGCTAGTCCCTCGCTCCCTGGTTTGACACCGCTCCCGGCTTGATATATTCTGCCAATCACTCGCCGGGCTTTGATAGTTCCCGCAGTCAGTTTCTAGAAGGAAATTCCACCATGGCACAAGTGCTGCTTTTGAATCCGCGCAAGCGCAAGACTTCGGCAAAGCGTCGCAAGGCACCGAGTGCCAAGCAACGCGCCAATTGGGCGCGCTTTGCCGCCGCCGCCCGCAAGCGCGCCAGTGGCCGGGTGGGCGCCAATCCGATCAAACGCCGCCGCAAGGTCTACGGCAAGCGTCGCCGCAATCCGATCTCGACCTACGTGCGCCGCGCCGTGCGTCGCCGCCGCAATCCGATTTCCCTCGGCACGGGTGGCCTGTTCAATTTCCGCAGCTACCTTTCGCCGCTGAAAGACGCAGCGATCATGGGCGCCGGTGCCGTGGCAATGGATGTGGGCTATGCCTACGTCAACAAGATGCTGCCCGCATCCGTGCAGCGCACCCCCGGCAAGGTGGGAGTGGGCGACGCGATCAAGGCATTCCTGACGGTGGCCTTTGGCCGCATGCTGTCAGGCCCGACCAAGGGGCTCAGCGCGAAAGCCGCGCAGGGTGCGCTGGTGGTGCAGGCTTACAACCTTGCCGCGAGCTACCTGCCCGCATCCATGCCGGTGGCCGGCTTGGGGTACATGACTTCTGGGCGCGTGGTGCCCGGATCTGGTCGCACTCCCGGACAAGTGGGCATGTACGTGGGCGGGCAAACCCCGCTGCTGTCGCGCTCCCCCGCCGCGAGTGGCATGGGCATGTATGTGGGGGGTCAGACCCCGCTGCTGTCGCGCGCTCGCCGCTGAATCAACCCCTGAATTTCAATTGAGGATCAAGCACATGAAATCCATTCTGAAGTCTTTCGCGCTGGCACTGCTGGCCCCGCTCGCCGCCATGGCAGCGCGCTACATGAGCAATGCCGGCTTGGTGCGCACCATGTTTCAAGGCGTGCCCACTGCCGCTGATTTCGCCGCCTACAGGGTCACGAATCCCAATTTCGCCGAAGTGGTGCGTCAGCCGCTGTACGACTACAACCTGTTGCCCGGTGCCGGCGCGCAGTCCCTGGCCTTCTTCCAAACGCCCGTGGGCGCTGGTGTTGCCACCGCACTGGGCGCCACCGTGGGCAGCGTGAAGTCCTACAGCGACACGAACATGGAACTGGGCGGGCAATTGCCTTCTGGTTTCGAGTTCCTGTGTGATGCCATTCGCCTGGAGTTCTACCCGGGCAGCGTCGCCACCGCCAGCACCTACACCCCCGCCGTAGTGGCGAACTGGGCCGCTGTCGCCGCAACCACCATGAGCGGCGCTGTCAACGATGCCAACATTTTCTGGCAGAGTGGGCGCCTGGAATTCAATGTCTTGGGCAAGAACTACAGCCGCGCCACGCCGCTGATCAAGTTCCCGCCCGGCTGCGGCTTTGATCTGTCGGGCTATGCCGCCAGCAACTCGGCCACCACTGCGGCGCTGTATGCCGCTGTACTCAAGCCTGCCGGCGATCCCTATGATCTGCTGCCGCCTGTGTCGCTGCAATCGTCGGTCAATTTCAATGTCACGCTGATTTGGCCGGCTGCCGTGGCCATGCCGTCTGGTTTCAACGCCCGTGTTGGCGTGATTCTCGAAGGCAACGCGAAGCGCGCGGGCCAGTAATCCGCGCATCCTGGCCGGGCCTGCCCGATCAAGCCCGCGCCGCTCATGTGGCGCGGGCTTTTTGTTTGACGTTTGGAGCATCAACCATGTATGGATTTTTGGAACTGCGCGAGTGGATCACAGCGCTCTACCGCACCCGCAACCCTGACGGCGCGATCTATGAGCCACGTTTGGCAATCGAGCCTTTCAGCTACAACCTGACGATTGCGTCAATCGCAGCCGTGGCGGGCACTGCCACCGGCATCATTGCGATCAACGCGAATGCCGATTTCTACTGCACGCGCATCAACTACAGCGCCACCACTGGCACTGCGCAAAACGTGGGCACCAAGACAGTGGCGCAATTGCGCGTGTTGCTGGTTGACGCGGGGTCGTCGCGCCCGTTTTTCAATTCGGCGCAGCCTTTGGAGTCTTTCGCATCCAATGAATACCCGAATCGCTTTTTGCCGTACCCGCGCACCCTGCGCGCAAACACTTCGGTTTCGGCGCAATTCACCGGGTTTGGCACCGCTGCGGAAACGTACCAGTTGGATTTGACGCTTGACGGTGTGAACGTCTATCAATTCGGCAACTAAGGCGCATCGTTGGAGCTAAGGCGCCGACGTAGGGCCGTAGGCCCGTAGGAGGTCGCCCTTGAGCGACTAGTTAGAACTCACTGGTGACGAAGCGATGAAACCTCTGTACATCTTTGACCTTGACGGCACGCTGGCGCTGATTGAGCACCGCCGCCACTTTGTGGAACGTCCGCGCGGCGACCAGGACTGGGCGGCATTCCACGCCGCGTGCGTGGACGACCACCCGAACGACCCGGTGATTGACACGATGGAACGGCTGCGCGAGTCGGGAGCCGACATCTGGATTTTCAGCGGTCGGAGCGACGAAGTGCGGGCGCAGACGGTCAAGTGGCTGGCCGACAAGACGACCTATATGTCGTGGCAGCTGGACGGCCCGATGCTGACCATGCGCCAGGCCGGCGACTACACGCCTGACGACGTGCTGAAAAAGCGGTGGTTTGACGAAATGCTGTTGAGCGACAAGGCGCGACTCGTGGTCGTGTTCGATGACCGTGACCGGATGGTGAAGATGTGGCGCGCTGCTGGCGTGCCGTGCTTCCAGGTGGCGGAAGGTGAGTTCTAACGTGAATTCGCCCTACTTGTTTGGGGATCAACAATTTGCGGGGCGCAGCGCGCCCGTGCAAGATGGGGTCCCTGTGTTGCCCGGTGCCATCCCTGCGGGTGAATTCTCGCAAGCGGGCAGCATCGGGGGTGAGCCTGTGGCGCCGATCTTCGATCCGCACCACTATGCGCGTTTCAATGGTGAACAACTCTACACATTGGGCGCGTCAGCATCGCAAGCCGTTTTGTTGCGCTCAAGCACCCTGCGCAATATGCTGATGATGCGCAACACTTCAGGCGCTGCCGATATCTATGTGTCGTTTGGGACTGCCGCATCGGTGAATTCTGTTTTGCTTTTGGCAGCCGGGCAGACAGTCTTGTTTGATGTGGTCGTGCCACAAGATGATGTGTTTGCGTTTTCAACCACTGGCGGCGCGACTCTTTCCATTGCATCGTCCACAACTCCGGGTAGGAGCATTTGATATGGCAACCAAGACAAAAAAATCTGCGCTGATTTCGAGCTTCAACGCCGAAGAAGAAGCAAAAGAAAACGCGCTTTTTGAATCAGCTTCGCGCGATATCAACATTGTGCGCAGCGCCGGCATCATCAACGGCATGGAACCCGCCGAAATTCGCCGCCGCATTCTGCTTGCCGCTTCGCCCCCTGCGGGCGAGCCTGAAAAGGCTTGAGCATGGGCAAGCGAGGGGCGCCACTGCCCGCGCTGCTGACAGGGGCCGCGCTAGTCGCGGCTCTTTTGTTTTGGCCGCGCCGCGCAAGCGCTGCGACGCAAATTCCATTTGATCAGTGGGATGCATACCCGCTGCCGTCACTTGATCCTTTGCCCATTCCTGATGTGGGTTACATGCCCACAAATGCTGATCAGAATTTGCGTGCGTTCCTGCGTTTGATCCGGGTCGCAGAGCATAACGTCAGGCAAGCGGATAACGGTGCCGCTTATGGCATGTTCTATGGCAGCGTGCCATTTTTTGATTTCAGCGATCATCCGGTGATTACTGGGGAGCGCAGGGGTGCACCGCTTTCCGATGCCATGTGCCGCGCTGCGGGTTTCAGCCCTGGGTGCGTTACCACCGCTGCGGGGGCTTACCAGATCATCAAGCCCACATGGCAGCGGGTGCGCAAGGCGGGTGCCTGGGGTGAGCGCTTGCCCGATTTCGGGCCAGCGTCACAGGATGAAGCGGCGCGGCGTTTGTTGATTGAAAGCCGCGCGTTGCCCTTGATCGAAGCGGGGGATATTCAAGGGGGCATCAAGCGCGCGGCGGGCCTGTGGGCCAGTCTGCCGGGGAACACTGCGGGGCAGCGCCAGCTTAGCGAAGTGGCGGCGCTTTCGATTTTTGATGATGGTTTAACTGCTTGGGGGTAGCGTGGCAGATTTACCCGAAAACTTTTTCCAATGGGCGGGCTTGATCGTTGGCGCTGTGTCAGCGTATTTTGGCGCGCTGAATGCTGTAAAAGAAAGACTCGCAACGCTTGACGCGCGAATGGATGCTGTGAAAGAGGATGCCGCCGAAGCTAAGGCATTTGCTCAAAGCGCCCATGATCGCATCAATAGGATGAATGAAAAATGAGTTTCCTTAGCTCGCCCATTGCTGCGCCGACTACTGTTTTCTATGCAAATACGGCGTTGACTACTGTCAATGCCGGGGCGGGTGAATTTGTGGTGCAGAGCATCCCGCTTGGAATTGGGTTTTTCACCGATAAGACAATGCGCGCTTCAATCGGCGTATTGAATTCTGAGCCTTTCGACACCACTACTTTCAGGGTTCGCATCGGACCTAGCGCAATTACCCCGGCGCTAAATGCGCTTCTCGCGGCATATCTGCTAGAAGGCACGTTGAATTTCACGGGTGGCTTTATGCTGTCGCTGCGCAGATACGATGCTGATTTTTTGCAGCGCTGCGCCACGATGAATAAAAATATCTCATATTTGCCGGGTGATGGTACGGTTGCGGATATCGGTTTGCGCCCTGTTGCGAACCTTGATACCGTCGCACTTTATTTGATGATTACGGCGCAGGGTGCGAGCGCGCCGTGCAGCGTGCACACGGCGATTATTGAAAGACTATAAATGAGCTTCCTAACGTCTTACATTAGCGCAAATTCTCGCAATTTCATTAGCGGTGCCGCTGTCGCATGGGCTAACCGTGTGCCCGCTAATTCAGTGCCAATTGGTTCGCTGCAATGGTTTGATCTTGGCAGTGTTGAGCCTGTGCTAATGCGCAGTGATGGCGTTAATTGGAAAATAACCGCGCCGTGTGTTTTGATAAACGACACAGCGGCGAGCGCTGGAGTAAATAGCACTTCTGAGCAAATAATAAAGCAAATCGTGATTCCCGGTGATTTGCTTTTTGCATGCAATTTTGTCAGCGTTTCGCATTTGCTTTCTAAAGTAGGCGTAAACGCTGCGGTGCAACCTATTCAATATAGACTAGGTAATGCCGGCACTTTGCTAGATTCCTCAATTTACCTCAGCAATTCTTGGGGCACTGCTGCGCACTTATCACACAGTGGCGGTGTTTTGATCAACTACGGCGGCGCGGCTGCTGTCAATCGGTTTGTTTCGAGCATCAATTTTTCAATTGAAACTGGCGGCTCAGTGGTGAATGGATACCCTATTCAAACGCTGGTGTCTGATTTGTCGCTTGATTCTTATTTGAGCTTGACGGTTACAGCGCTTTCTGCATTGGACCTAGTAAGCTCCAATCGCTTTACTTTGTTGGGGTATTGATTGAGCTTCAACACTGGCGCGCTGACGCAGCATCGGAATTGGAATTTGTTTATTGAGGGAGCGGCGGCGCCTGTGCCGCCTGTGTCGCTTTTTGTTTCTACAAAATTTGACGGTATAGACGGGTCAATAGCGGATGTGCCAAATTTAGGCACTGCGGGGGGTGCGTGGAATTTGAAACCCGGTGTAGGGGATCAATGCATAATTAGCGCTCTACAATCAAAATACTATTCCACGTCACTGTCGGGGCCGTGCACTAATCCGCTCAATGGCGCTGCTAGCATTTTGCGCGTGCCTAGTGGTGTCTTCACTGACGACACAGAATGCAGCATTGGATTGTGGCTGTATTTAGATGCTGTCATTGATAGCACGGTATTTTTTACGCTTGGCATTTTTGATACTGTGCTAGGTCTTAATTCTGTTTTGTTGTATACCTATACACCGACAAATGATAGTACGGCTTTTGGCATGCGTGTAAATGGAGTTAACCGGACAAACGCAACCCGGTTTGATGCGCGAGTCTGGAATTACATTGAAATTGCGCAGTCAGCGACGCGCGCAATATCGCTTCGCGTAAATGGAAATTTGATTTTTACGCATGCCACTGTGCGCAATGCCAATAGCATTGGTGACTACAACATAGAATTAACCGGGCTTGCGAATGCTGTGCAGTCTGTTTTTTATATAAATGACTTGTCTGTCAACCAGTCAAGCGCGCCAGTGCCGCCCTACGCGCCACCGGGGCCGCTCCCTTGATTTCAATCCTGCTTTTCACCCGCCGCGCGTGATTTCCAATCAATAGACTGTGCCCGCGCTTGCGCCCTATGGCGCTGCGCTGTAGGGTCTATGTCATCGGGTGGCAGTGCTTCTAACTCGCGCTGGCGCGGCAAGGTGGCAAGCGGGGGGTTTCCTGGGGCGTGGCGCCTGCCGTAGCCCCGCGCCGATGGGTGGGCCGCCATCGTGCGCAGAATCGCCAGCGTCAGGGGATCTGCGGCGGCAGCCTCAAAGGTCCGGGGCCAGTGGGGGCGATACTGTGATTCACGGTCAAAAAGTACGCGGATCGTACTGATTTCGTCGGGTCGCAGTGGGCGCGGGTTCTGGGTTGTGTTCATGGTGCATCCTTTGAAGTAGCGCTTCAGGCCCGCAGCATTCACCCGGTGCGCGGGCTGTTTGGCATGCTACAGGGCCGCGCCCGAGCATGCTTTTCGGGTGCCAACAATTGGGGGTGTGGTGCGATAGATCGCGCGCCCATATGCATTGGTGGCAGGCGCGGATGGGTGGGGTTTCGTTCCACATTAGTAGACCCCTTGCGCGCGGTTTGCGTCGCGGAATTGTTCAAAAGTGAGTGACATTTTTCTTTCTCCAAACGCCCACATAGGCGCGCAAACACTCTAGCGCAATGCTGCGCGCGTTGCAAGCGCGCGAATCTCAAACGAAATTGCAGGGTGATTTGTGGGGTGAATGCGCGTGCACGTGTCTGTGTGCATGCGCGTGCGCGTTTTCGTTGCGTTATGCGTGACGTTTTCGTGCGAATTCAGCGCGCCGGGCGGGACCCGGTGCACTGGTATGTTCCATGGGGGGG
>Ga0116161_1001929_pt1 | contig 20642 bp, 14 predicted proteins | sample AD_JPNAS3_MetaG_FD_89877 | JGI IMG/M metagenome (GOLD analysis project Ga0116161, IMG submission 89877) | Active sludge microbial communities of municipal wastewater-treating anaerobic digesters from Japan - AD_JPNAS3_MetaG | ecosystem: Engineered > Bioreactor > Anaerobic > Digestate | place... | reverse complement strand
CGCCTCTGCTTGAAAGCAGAGCGGGCTCCCATGCCCGCGGCAGGGGCCGTGCAGGACCGCCCTGTCCAGCACACCTCTCGCCGCGTCCCCAACTCCGGCGGCGTGGGCGCCGCCTCTGCCTAGGTGAGGGCGGCATCGATCTTGGCGAATTCCATCCGCTTCTCGAACCCCTTTTGCTGCGAGGCGCCCGATGGGCAGGCCACACAGCAAGCGCCACAGCCCTGGCAGAGCACATCGATGACCCTGGCCACGCGCGCTTCCTCGTCGAGCTGGCGCGCGCCGTAAGGGCAGGCGCTGACACACACCCCGCACCCCGCACAGGTGCGCTCGTTGACGGTGGCGGTGATGCCGGCAGCCTCCAACTCGCCCTTGGAGAGCAGCGCCACGGCGCGCACCGCGGCACCGTAGGCCTGGGCCATGGCCTCCTCCACCTCGCGCGGCGAGTGCGCCAGGCCACAGAGGAAGACGCCATCGGCGGCGAACTCGAGCGGCCGCAGCTTGACGTGCGCCTCGAGGAAAAAGCCGTCTTCGGTCAACGGCACCTTGAGCATCTGCGCCAGCGCCCGGTTGTCGCCCGGCTCCACGCCCGTCGAGAGCACGAGCAGGTCCAGCTGCCAAGTCAGCGTGCCGTCGGGCGTGTCGGCCTCGACGCGGAGCGGGGCAGATGCGTGATGCGTGATGCGTGATGCGTCACCCGTGTTGCGTGTTGCGTGTTGCGTGTTGTCGCAGGTGACGCGCGGCTTGTTGTCGGGCTCGTAGGGGAAAAAGAGCACCCCCAGCTCGCGGGCGCGGCGATAGTGCAGCTCGCGAAAGCCGTAGGCGCGGATGTCGCGGTAGAGGACGACGACCTCCGCCTCGGGCTGTGCCTCTTTGATGGCGATGGCGTTCTTGAGCGCCTGGCCACAGCAGAAGCGGCTGCAGTAGGGTCGCTCGTCGTCGCGCGAACCGGCGCACTGGATCATCACCACGCGCCGCGCGCCGACCTGCCCCGCGGCCAGCCGCTCCTCGAGCTCGGTCTGCGTGAGCACGCGCGGGTCCTGCCCATAGAGGTACTCCCGTGGCTGCACGGCGTTGCCTCCGGTGGCCACGATCACCGCGCCGTGGGCCACGTGGGTTTCCTCGCCGCTGGCCAGGCGCAGGGTGGTGTCGAACTTGCCCACATAGCCCGCCACCTCGGCCACCTCGGCCTGCGTGTGTACCGTGATGCGCGGGTGCGCCGCAACGCGCGCGGCGAGCGACTGCAGGAGCTCCTGTGGGTCGCCTCCGACGAGGCGCCGGCGGATGTGGCGCAGGTGGCCGCCAAGCTCGGCCGTGCGCTCGACGAGGTGCACGCCATAGCCCTGCTCGGCCACCGCCAGCGCCGCCGTCATGCCGGCGGCACCGCCGCCCACCACGAGCACGCTCGGCTCCACCGTGAGCCGCGGCCGGCTGATCGGCTTGAGCAGGCGCGCCTTGGCCACAGCCATCGCCACGAGCTGCTTGGCCTTCTCGGTCGCCGCCTGCGGGTCGTGGCGGTGCACCCACGAGGCCTGCTCGCGCAGGTTGGTCATCTCAAAGAGGAAGCGGTTCAGCCCGGCTTCGCGGATGGTGTCCTGGAACAGGGGCTCGTGGGTGCGCGGCGTGCACGAGGCTACCACCACGCGGTTCAAGCGATGCTCCTCGATCGTGGCGCGGATCTTGGCCTGCGTGTCTTGCGAGCAGGTGTAGAGGTTATGCTCGGCATAGGCCACGCCGGGCAGCGTGCGCACGTACTCGACCACCGCCGGCACGTCGACCGTGCCGCCGATGTTGATGCCGCAATGGCAGACAAAGACGCCGACGCGCTCCTCCTCATCGCGGATATCGCGCTCGGGCGGGTAGGCCTTGACGCGGGTCAACGTGCCGCGGCTGGGCGCGAGCAGCGCCGAGGCCTGCGCCGCCGCGCAGGAGGCCTCGATCACCGTCTCGGGGATGTCCTTGGGCTCGCGGAAGGTGCCGATGGCATAGATGCCGGGGCGCACCGTAGCCGCAGGGGCCAGCGGCGGCGCCGCCGGGAAGCCGTGCGCGTCGGGCTGGAGCCCCAGCCGCGCCGCCAGCTCGCGTGCCGACTGGCCGGGCTGCAGCCCCACCGAGAGCACCACCAGGTCAAAGGCCTCCTCGCGCACGCCGCCCGCTCCGCCCCTGCGGGCCAAGCCCTCGGGGCGCAGGCCACCGTCGCCCCCAGAGGTGGGATAGGAGGGGGTGGCGCCATAACGGACAACGATATCGTGCGTCTTGGGGTCCTCCTTGAGGCTGGAGACAAAGCTGCGCACAAAGCGCACGCCGTGCTCATGCTTGGCGCGTTCGATGTAGCGCTCGAAATCCTTGCCGAAAGCGCGCACGTCGAGGTAAAAGACAGTGGCCTCGACCTCGCCGACGTGCTCCTTGGCGATCACCGCCTCTTTGACGGCATACATGCAGCAGACCGAGGAGCAGTAGGGCCGGCCACAGGCCACATCGCGAGAGCCCACGCACTGCAGCCAAGCGATGCGCCTGGGCTCGCGGCCGTCCGACGGGCGCTGCACCTGCCCACCAAAGGGTCCCGAGGCCGAAAGGATGCGCTCGAACTCGATAGAGGTGACGACGTTGGGGTAGCGGCCGTAGCCGTACTCCTCACGCAGGTGGGGGTCGAAAAGCTCGGCGCCGGGGGCGAGCAACACCGCGCCCACCGCCAGTTCGCGGCGCTCGCCCGTCATCTGATGGTTGATGGCCTTGGGTTGGCAGGCGTACTGGCAGGCCAGGCACTCGGAGCAGACGCCGCAGGAGAGGCAGCGCTCGGCCTCGGCCACCGCCGCCTCCTCGCTTAGCGCCTGGGTCATCTCGCGGAAATCCTGCCGCCGCAGCGCCGCCGCGACGCGCTCGGGCACGGCGCGCGGGCGCTTGCGGGCCGGGCTCGCCGCCAGCTTGGCCGCCACTTCGGCGTCGGAGAGCGCTACCACCGGCTCGCGCAGCGGCTCGGGCGCCGCGGCCGGGTCCTGGCGCAGGTAGCGCTGGATGGAGCGCCCGGCCTTGTGGCCCGCGGCGATGGCCTCCACCGCCGAGCCGGCGCCCACCACGGCGTCGCCGCCGCCAAAGACGCCGACCCCCCACCGTCCCCCCCACGGGGGGGGATTGGAGGACGGCGGACGAGCCTGTCCCCTCTCCCCCGCGGGGCGAGCCTGTTCCCTCTCCCCCGCGGGGCGAGCCTGTTCCCTCTCCCCCGCGGGGCGAGCCTGTTCCCTCTCCCCCGCGAGGCGAGCTTGTTCCCTCTCCCCCGCGGGGCGAGCTTGTTCCCTCTCCCCCGCGGGGCGAGCTTGTTCCCTCTCCCCCGCGGGGCGAGCTTGTTCCCTCTCCCCCGCGGGGGAGAGGGTTAGGGTGAGGGGGAATCCCGCTTCATGGCGAGCCTGTCGATCTGCTGGGAGTGGCTCGCCGGAGGGCTCAATCGGCTTCCCACTCGGCGTCTCACCCTCACCCCCGCCCTCTCCCTCCGAGGGAGAGGGAGAAGCTATCGCCTTGTCGACCGCCGAGGGAGAGGGGAAGAGCGTGCGCGAGAGGGGGCTCTCCAGCGTCTCGGGGTCCACCACCAATCGCCGGCCCTGCACCGCCAGCGGCCCATCCTGGGGCAAAAAGTCGAGCTCGGGCGCCTGGCCGATGGCAAAGATGACCAGGTCGCCGGCGAGCAGGTGCTCGCTGTCCGCGATTATGTCCATATCGGGCCGGCCGCCGGGCAGAAACCCCCTAAAATCCACCGCGGCGCAACGCACCCCGCGCACCCGGCCATCCTCCGTGGCCACCGCGAGGAAGGTGCGGCTGGGGTGGACGGCAATGCCCTCCTCCTCGGCCTCCTGCACCTCTTCCGGCGAGGCCGGCATCTGGGCGAGGCTCTCCAGGCAGGCCATCTGCACCTCGGCCGCCCCCAGGCGCACCGCGGTCTGCGCCACGTCGATGGCCACCGGCCCGCCGCCCAGGACGACCACATGCCGCCCACTGAGGTCCGGCCGCTCGCCGAGGGCCACGCGGCGCAGGAACTCGGTGGCCAGCCAGCAATCGGGCTCGTCGGCGCCGGGGATGGGCAACTTGCGGCCGCCGTGGGCGCCGGTGGCGATAAAGACGGCGCGGTAGCCCTCGTCGACAAGCGCCTGCAGGCTGGTCACGCGGCTGTTGAGGCGCAAATCCACGCCCAGGGCCACGATGTCGGCCACTTCCTGCGCGATGACCTCGCGCGGCAGGCGATGCTCGGGCACGCCCACGCGCAGCATGCCGCCCGCCACCGGCAGCGCCTCGAACACCGTCACCGGGTAGCCGGCCAGCGCCAGGTCCTGCGCCGCAGTCAGCCCCGCCGGCCCGGCGCCGATGATGGCCACGCGCTCCTCGTGCTGCGGCGCGACGCGCTCCACCGGCGGCACGCCCTCACTGCGCGCCCGGTCAGCGACAAAGCGCTTGAGCGCCATGATGGAGACAGCCGAGTCGGCCCGGCCGCGCGAGCACTGGTCCTCGCAGAAATGCTTGCAGATGCGGCCGCAGATGCCGGGGAAGGGGTTATCTTCCTTGATGGTACGGTAGGCGTCGGCCCAGCGGCGCTCGCGCACCAGCGCCACATAGCCTTGCGCGCGTTGATGGATGGGGCAGGCCTCACGGCAGGGCGCGGTGCCCCGCTTCTCCACGGCGTAGGCGTTGGGCGTGGCCTGGGGGTAGAGCTTGTACGCGGCGTGGCGAGTCGCCAGGCCGGCGTTGAAGAGGTCCGCGAGCGACACCGGGCAGGCGCCGGCGCAGTCGCCGCAGGCGGTGCACTTGAGCATGTCGACAAAGCGCGGCTTTTGCTCGACGACCGCGGTGAAATGGCCGGGCTCGCCCACGAGGTCCTTGAGCTCGGCGCCGGTGATAATCTCGATATTCAGGTGGCGGCCGCACTCGACCAGCTTGGGCGACATGATGCACATGGCGCAGTCATTGGTGGGGAAGGTCTTGTCGAGCTGCGCCATCACGCCGCCGATGGCCGGCTTTTCCTCCACCAGGTAGACCTTGAAGCCGGCCTCGGCCAGGTCGATCGATGCCTGCATGCCGCCGATGCCGCCACCCACCACCAGCACGGCCCCCACCGGGGCACCGTTGTCACCTGCCATCAGGACTCACTCCAGAGACGAAAGCCTGAACCACGAAGGGGCCAGGCGGTTCGAAACCGCGCCTCGAGGGCGCTGCGGCGCCAGGCGCCCGTCTACGCGGGCTGGTCGCCGCGCCCCCGTCGGCGTAGGCCGACGGCCGGCCAAAGGCCCTCCGAGCACCGAATTCCATTCGGCTGGGCGAACCCAGCGCATCACTCCCCTTTGCCCCACGAACCAATCTCGATCAGGTTGCCATCCGGGTCAGCTACGAACGAGGTGCGCATGCCCCAGGGTTCGGTGCGCGGCGCCAGCACGGGCCGGGCACCGGCCACGACGACGCGCGCGAACTCGACGTCGACGTCGCCAAAGCGCGGCAGGTCGATCGCCAGCTCAAAGGTGCCGTTCAGCCCGGCCGGGTAGGTGACCTCGGTGCCCAGGTAACCCTGCAACTCATTGCGCGCGTACATCATGAAGCGGATCCCGGCGTGCCGGAACTCGGCGAAAGGCCCCACGCCATCCCACTCGATCTCGGCGCCGAGCACGTCGCGGTAGAATGCGACCATGCGCTGCAGGTCACCCACGAACAGGCCGACCGCGTCGAACTTGAGCCCCACAGTGCAGACCTCCCTCGCCGTGCTGCGTATTGCGTGTTCCGTTCGCTTGGCGCCGGTGATAACGGAGCACGCATCACGCAATACGCATCACGCATCACTCCCCAGCGCCGCCTCCAGCATCGCCAGGTACTGCACCGGCGCCGCGTTCCTCACCGCGCAGGCCTTGTTGGGGCAGGCGGTGACACACGCCCCGCAGCCCTGGCAGAGCGCCGGGTTGACCTCGGCCACGCGCCGGCGCTCGTTGATCTGCCGCGCCTCGTAGGGGCAAGCAGGCATGCACAGGCCGCAGGCAGCGCAGACCTCCGGGTCGACCGCAGCCACCGTCGGCTCCTGCACCAGCTCGCGGCGCGAAAAGAGCGAGAGCACCTTGGCCGCCGCCGCACCCGCCTGCGAGACGGTCTCGGCGATGTCTTTGGGCGCCTGCGCCGCGCCGGCCAGGTAGATGCCCGCGGTCAGGCTCTCCACCGGGCGCAGCTTGGGGTGTGCCTCGTTGAAAAAGCCCAGCCCGTCGGTCGTGGCGCGCAAACGCTGGCCCAGCTCGGCCGCACCCGCGCTGGGCACGGCCCCCGTTGCCAGCACCACCAGGTCGGCCGCCACCTCCACCGTGCGCCCGGCCAGGGTGTCGGCGCCCCACACCAGCACCTCGTCGCCCTGGCGGAAGACCTTGGCCACCTTGCCGCGCAGGTAGAGGACGCCCTCCTCCATGGCCCGCTGCAGGAACTCTTCGTAGCGGCGGCCGGCGGTGCGCAGGTCGATATAGAAGACGGTCGCCTGGCCATCGGGCACGCGTTGGTGATAGAGCAGCGCCTGCTTCGACGTGTAGAGGCAGCAGAACTTGCTGCAGTAGGGCAGGCCGCGCTCGGGGTCGCGCGAGCCGGCGCACTGCACAAAGACCACTCGCTGCGGCACGCGCCCGTCCGACGGCCGGCGCAGAGTCTCTTCGGCCAGCAGGCGCTCGAACTCGAGCGCATCGACCACGTCGGGCACCTGGCCGCCGCCGTATTCGCCCAGCCGCGCCAGCGGCAAGAGCTCGTACCCGGTGGCGACGACGATGGCGCCCACGTCATACGCCTTCGTAGTAACGACTCTAGTCGTTTCCTCCTCAGCGGCTGAAGGCGCCACTACCAAGGGCGAGTCCTCCTTCGTAGTAACGGCTTCAGCCGTTTCCCCGCCTTCAGCGGCTAAAGCCGCCACGACCAAGGGCGAGTCGTCCTTCGTAGTAACGACTTTAGTCGTTCCCTCACCTACGGCCGAATGGTCTGCGTCTGCGAGCGTGGGTTGTGTGCCCTCCGAGGGGACGACTAAGGTCGTTACTACGGGGGCAGCGGTCGCCACCTCGACCTGGAAATTGCCCACAAACCCGCTCGCCGCGAGCACCTCGCTGCTGGTGAGCACGGTGATGCGCGAGTGCTGCAGCACGGCCTGCACGCGTTCGGCAAGGCGCCCGGCCGTTGGCTCGAGGCCGGCATACGTCTCGCGGATCTGGCGCAGCCGCCCACCCAACTCGCCCGAGCGCTCGACGAGCACCACTCCATAGCCCGCGTCGGCCACTTCGAGCGCCACCGAGAGCCCCGCGATGCCGCCGCCGATGACCAAGAGCCGCCGCGTGACCGGCGTGCTCAGCGGCTCCAGCGAGTCGTCGCGGCGCACCTTCTCGACCAAGCTGGCGATGATGGCGATGGCCTTGTGCGTGGCCTCGTCCCCCGCCTCCTGGTGCACCCAGGCGCACTGCTCGCGGATGTTGGCGATCTCGACGCGGTAGGGGTTCAGCCCCGCCGCTTCGGCGGTGCGCCGGAAGGTGGCCTCGTGCATCGAGGGCGAGCAGGCGGCGATGACGATGCCGTCGAGCTGATGCTCCTCGATGGCCTGACGGATCAGCGCCTGGCCTGGGTCCGAGCACACGTACTTGTAGTCGGTGGCGTAGACGACGCCGGGAAAGCCGCGCGCCGCCTCGGCCGCATGCGCCACGTCGATGGTGCCGGCGATGTTGATGCCGCAGTGACAGATAAAGACGCCGATTCGTGATGCGTGAGGCGTGATGCGTGATGGGGCCGGCGTGTTGCGTGTTGCGTGTTGCGTGTTGCCCGGTTCTTGATTATCGGCGTTCATCGGCGTTCATCCGTAGCCAGATCGTGGCCGGGCTGAGCGGCGAGCTCGGGCTCGGCGCGCCAGCGGGCAAAGAGGCCCAGGACCTTGGCGGCGGCGGCGCTGCCCTGGGCGACGGTCTCGGGGATGTCCTTCGGCCCCAGCGCCGCCCCGGCCATGTAGACGCCCGGGCGGCCGGTCTCGACCGGTGCCAGGGTGGCGTCGCGCTCGTCGAGAAAGCCGTCGGCGCCAGCCGCGATGCCCAGGGCCTGCGCCAGCGCCGCCTGCGCCGCGTCTGGCGTGGCCGCTGCGGCGAGCACCACCAGGTCGGCGGCGACCTCGACGTTGCGGCCCGTGAGGGTGTCGGTGCCCCACACCATCACCCGCTCGCCGTCGCGGAAGATCTTCGACACCTTGCCGCGCAGGTAGAGCACACGCTCCTCCTCCATGGCCCGCTGCACAAACTCCTCGTAGCCCTTGCCGCCCGAGCGGATGTCGATGTAGAAGACGATGGCGCGCCCGTCGTGCACGCGGTGGCGGTAGAGCAGGGCGTGTTTGGCGGTATACATGCAGCAGATTTTGGAGCAGTAGGGCACGCCGTGCTCGGGGTCGCGCGAGCCGGCGCACTGCACCAACACCACCGTCTTGGGCTCGCGGCCGTCGGAGGGGCGGCGAACCTTGCCGGCGGTGGGCCCCGAGGCCGAGAGCAGGCGCTCGAACTGCAGGCCGTCTATGACATCGGGCACGGCGCCACCGCCGTATTCGGGCAGCCGGCCGAGCGGCAGCAACTGATAGCCGCTGGCCACGATCACCGCGCCCACCGTCTCTTCGACAATCTCCTCGGCCTGCTCATAGTCGATCGCCCCCACCGGGCACAGCTTTTCGCAGATGCGGCACTTGCCCTGGGTAAAGTAGCGGCAGTGTTCGCGGTCGATCACCGGCTTGTTCGGCACCGCCTGCGGCGAGAGGGTGTAGATGGCCTTGCGCGGCCCCAGCCCCCCCTCGAACTCGGCGGGTACCTTGGTGGGGCACTTGGTTGTGCAGACGCCGCAGCCGGTGCAGACGTCCCAGCGCACGTAGGGCGGCCGGCGGCGGATGCGCGCCACGAAATGGCCGGGCTCACCCTCGAGGCTTTCGAGCTCCGAGTAGGTGAGCAGGCGGATGTGCGGGTGATGCCCCACCTCCACAGTGCGCGGCGTAAGGATGCACTGCGAACAGTCGAGGGTGGGAAAGGTCTCGGAGAGCTGGGCCATGTGCCCACCCACCGAGGGCAACCGCTCGACCAGCGCCACATCATAGCCCGAGTTGGCGATATCGAGCGCCGCCTGGATGCCGGCGATCCCCGCGCCGATGATCAATGCCCGTGTCTGGCCTGCCTGCGCAGCCGCCATAGCCTGTCCATCTCCTGACAGAAGAACCCGGGATTACACAAGTCGAACCCTGGAGTCGACGACCGGCTCCCCCGCTTCGCGCCAGCCCGGTACGGGCCCTTTGCAAGGGGGTTTGGCGGCTCGGCTGGCGTGTCTGGCCGCCCGCGGGGCGGCCAGACACGCCAGCCGAGCCGCCAAACCCCCAACCTGGGCGGAAGCCGGGCGGAGGCAGCGCGAAGTGCCCGGCTGCGGCCCAGGCCGAGCTTTACGACGTCAATAGAGCGTGGTCGCGCAGCAGCGGCCGCGCATCCACATAGTGCCGCTCCAAGAGATACCCCGCGCCATCGCCGCCCAGCGCCAGGCCCAGCAGTTGGGTGAAATACAGCACCGGCAGCGGGCGGAAGCCGGCGTGCGCCTGGCTCATGGCCGCCTGGCGGCGGTCGAGGTTGAACTGGCAGAGCGGGCAACTCGTCACGACCAGGTCGGCCCCCGCCGCCCCGGCCGCGCTGAGCACGCGGTACGACGCCGCCATCGCCGCCTCCTCGGCCTGCACAACCAGGTAGCCGCCGCAGCACTCGCCACGGTGCGGGTAGGCCACCGGCGCTGCCCCGGCCGCGGCGAAAAGCCCGTCGAGAATAGTGGGATGCTCGGGGTCATCAAAGCCGACCTCGTCGGGCGGGCGCAGCAGCATGCAGCCATAGTAGGCCGCCACCCTCAGGCCGGTGAGCGGGCGCTGCACGGCCTGCTGTAGGCGCGCTGCGCCGATCTCGCGCAGCAGCTCGACCAGGTGCAGCACCTCCAGGTCGCCGGCATAGTCGGCCTCGATAAAGAAGCCGATCTTTTCGCGCTTTTCTTCGTCGCGGCGCAGCAGCAGATTGGTGCGCTTGAGCACGTTATAGCACGAGGCGCAGGCCACGGCGAGGCGCGGGCCCGCTTGGCGCGCCGTGCTGAGGATGCGTGCCGGCCCGCTGAGCTCGAGCAGGTTTTCGGTACTCAGGGGAAAGGTGGCGCCGCAGCAGTTCCAGCTCGCCAGCTCAGCGAGCTCGAGGCCCAGCGCGGCCATCACCTCGCGCGCCGAGCGGTCAAAGCCCAACGCCTTTTGCTGCAGCGTGCAGCCCGGGAAGTAGGGGATCGAGCGGTCAGCCATCGGCTCTCAGCTTTCAGCGGTCGGCCGACTCGTGATACGTAAGGCGTTCTCTTCGAGAGCTTGCTCTCGCAGGGCATCACGCATCACGTATCATGCATCACGAGCCGGCTTACGTATACTTGCGGAACCCCCCAATAAACGCCTGCTGCGGCCACTCGTCGAGGTCGGCCGGGGGCACGGCGCCCGGCGCCAGGTGGTCGGCGCCGCGGTCCATCACGAGCTCGCGCAACGCCTCCATCACCCGCGGCAGCTCGACCCCCTTGGGGCAGCGCGCCTCGCAGGCCAGGCAGGCCGCGCAGTACCAAATGGTGCGGCTGGCCATGGCCTCGCGCACCAGGCCGAGCTGCACCAGGCGGATGACCTGGTTGGGCAGCAGGTCCATCACGCCCGCCGCCGGGCAACCGGCCGAGCAGCGGCCGCACTGGTAGCAGGCGAGCACGTTCTGGCCGCTGATCTCTTCGACGCGGCGCAACAGGTCCGAGTGCAATGCCTCGCGCGTCAGTTCGGCTTTCACTGTGCCGCCTCCCGGCGGTAGGCCGCCTTGCCGGCCTCGTAGGCATCGCCGCCATAGATGTCGTTGATGACAATCGCGGGGAAATCGACCACCTGCAGGCGCAGCACCGCCTCGGCCCCCAGCTCGGGGTAGGCCACCACTTCCGAGGCCTGCACCGATTGCGCGATGAGCGCCGCCGCGCCACCCACGCTGGCAAAGTACACAGCGCGGTGCTTCTTGATCGCCTCGCGCACGGCCTGGCTGCGGTTGCCCTTGCCGATCATCCCCTTCAGGCCCGCCTGCAGCATGGCCGGCGTGTAGGCATCCATGCGGTAGCTGGTCGTGGGGCCCGCCGAGCCGATGGGGCGGCCAGGCTTGGCGGGCGAGGGGCCCATGTAGTAGATGATCTGGCCGGTCACGTCGAAGGGCAGCGGCCGGCCGGCCTGCAGCGCCTCCACCAGGCGCTTGTGCGCCGCATCGCGCCCCACATAGATCGTGCCCGTGATCAAGACCGAATCGCCCGCGTGGAGCCGGGCGACGGCGTCGTCGGTGAGCGGTGTGGAGATGTGCATGCAGTCCCTCCTCAAACCGAGGCGAGACGTGAGGCGTGATGCGTAAGGCGTGGCCTGCGAGCCGATCCGTACAGCGAGCCTTACGCATTACGCAGTACGCCTCACGCCTCACGCATCAGAGCGTCGCCTCTTTATGCCGCGCCGCATGGCACTGGATGTTGACCGCTGCGGGCATGCTAGCGATGTGGCAGGGATAGGTCTCGACGTGCACCGCCAGCGCCGTCGTGCGCCCGCCCAGGCCGGCGGGGCCGATGCCCAAGTCGTTGACCCGCGCCAGAATCTCGGCCTCCAGCGCCGCCACCTCCGGGTCGGGGCTGGGCTGGCCGACAGGGCGCAGCAGCGAGCGCTTGGCCAGGTAGGTGGTCTGCTCGATGGTGCCGCCGATGCCCACGCCGACGATAATCGGCGGGCAGGGGTTGGCCCCGGCGCGGTCCACACAGCCGACGACGAAATCGACAATGCCCTGGCGGCCTTCGGCCGGCACCAGCATGCAGAGAAAGCTCATGTTCTCCGAGCCGGCGCCCTTGGGGGCTACAGTGATTCTGAGGCGGTCGCCCGGGACGATGTCGTAGTGGATGATTGGGGGGGTGTTGTCCTTGGTGTTGATGCGGGCCGAGAAGGGTTGGCTCACCGCCGACTTGCGCAGATAGCCGTCGACATAGCCCTGGCGCACGCCCTCGGTGATGGCCGCGCGCAGGTCGCCGCCCACCACGTGCGCATCCTGCCCGAGCTCGACAAAGATCACCGCAAGGCCCGTATCCTGGCAGAGGGGCATCTCCAGCTCGCGGGCCACCTGCGCGTTCTGCAGGATCTGGTCGAGCACGGCCTGCCCCACCGGCGAAGGCTCCTCGGCGTGCGCCCGCTTCAGCGCCGCCAGCACATCGTCGCCCAGATACACGCAGGCCTCCTGGCAGAGGCGTGACACCGTGGCCGTCACATCCTGAGCATGGATCTCTCTCACCCTGGCACCTCCAGAAGGACGCAACAAAAAAGGACACCGCGCCAACTCGGCAGGCTTGCAGCCCGCACGCCGGTGTCCCTCGAGCAGGGCGAATCATGTGGTTCACCCAGGATGGGCTCTGCTTCTTGGCAACGGGAGAGCATAGGCGACCGTTGTCCACGCGGCCCAAATCGGCATCGGCGATGAGGCGACGGGCACGTCCGCGGTCAAAAGGCACTGCGGAGCTATGTAGATGTCTACCGCCATTATACAACGCGAAGCATGGATTGTCCAGAACTACAAAAGTCCCAGCATCTCGGCAAGACTCCTAGTCGAGGGGGACCACGACCGCCTGCCGGTCAAAGAGGACCCACTGCTGGATGGCCCACACGGGGAAGGTGCCGGCGCGGCCGCTGTCGGCGCGCGCGCCCCAGGGGTCGTGCACCAGCAGGCGGCCATCCCTGAGCAGGCCGACCACCACGTAGACGTGCTCTTCCTCCACCAGGCGATAGCCCTGCTCTTCGACAATCCTGGGGTTCTCTCGGCCCGTGACCCACACAATCACCGCGGCGCCGCCGCGCACAGCCTGGCGGAGCTGCCAGTCGCTCATGCCGTAGACGGCCTCGGCCGGCACGTCGAACGTTTCAAGCACGCGCTCGACCACCTCGGCATAGACGCCATAGTCCGCCAGGCTCTCGCCGTGGCCATCACCGTCGACGTTGCCGCGAAAGCCTTGCCGCGGGTCGTCGCTCTGGCCCATGCGCTCCAGAATCTCCTCTTCGCTGGCCTCGATGCCCCGCCCCGCCAAGGCCATGCGTATGGTGGCCGCCTCACAGCTCAGGTTGCGCAGTTGCGGCAGCGCTGGCACCTGGCCGAGCAGCACCTCGCATTCCGGCTCGTAGCGGGCCACATAGGCAAAAGGCTCATCGGGCCCGGGCTTGGCCGTGGGGGCCGGCGTGCCGGTGATAGCGACAGAAGGCGTGGGCTCAGTTCCGGCCGGCGCCATCGTCGCCTCGGCCGGGCGCAACGCCGTGGGAGCAGCGGAAGGTATCGTGGCTGTGGAGGCGAGAGGCGGCGGCGTGGGTGAGGCTTCGGCCCCCGGCGTGGCGGGCGCGCCGCCGCGCGAATTGGGGGCTCGGTGACCCTGGTCCGCCGCCTGGCTCAGCGGCGTAGCGGTCGGGGCGATGGCCACCACGGGCATCGGCCACGATGCGGGCGGCGCCACACGGCGAGGCAGCGGCCCAGCGCACCCGGCGAGCAACAACGCGGCAGAGATGAGCAGGCAGAGTCGACGATTCATGATGTCCCTGGTCTGGATGTCGGAGGCGTTACGGGAGCCTGGCCACAATTATACCGTGCTTGCGCCCTATTGTCACAATCTGGAATCTGCGCTGGGCGTGTCTCTGAAAACGGGCACCGCAGAGACGCAGAGGCCTCTTTGGTTAGTCCCTCCGCGTCCTCTGCGCCTCTGCGGTGAATCCTGGACCCCGGCGATCAGCCGGCCTTGGTGCCGCACTCGGGGCAGAACTTGGCGCCCTTGAGCTCGGCGCCGCAGTTCTTGCACTTGGCCGCGGCCTGCTCGAGCTTGGCGCCGCACTGGGGGCAAAACTTGGCGCCATGGGTCTCGGCGCCGCACTTGGGGCAGGCGCCCGCCGCAGGCTGCACCATGGGGCTGCCACACTCGGGGCAGAACTTGGTACCGGGCTGGGCCAGGGTGCCGTCTTTGGGGCACCGGGCCATCTGGGCGCTGGCGTTCTGCGCCGCCTGGGCCGCATTGCGCACCAGGTCGCCCAGGCCGAAGGCGCTGGCCAGGCCCCGCACCACGCCGCCGGCCTGCTCGGCCTGCGCCTCAGCGATCTCGGCGCGCCGTGGCGTACAGTCGTTGCAGTAGCCCGACTGCGTGTCAAAGCACGACAGGCAGACGACCTTGTTGCAGGTGGGGCACTCGCCGAAGCGGTCCTGCATCTTCTCCCAGGCGGCCTCGAGCTGTTGCGGCGTCATCTCGTAAGAATGCCGCGGGTCATCCGTCACCGCATTCGCCGCGGCGCTGCCGACAAGCGGGATGTTGCGCAAGAAGCCGCCCATCGTCTGCCGGCCAATGTCCTGGGCGATGGTGCGCTTGATGTCGGGCAGGCTGCGGAACTCGCGGCCACACTCATCGCAGTAAAAGATGGCGTAGGGCCCAGATCCGTCGTTGCGCACTTCGTAGCGCGGCATTCGCTTGGCCATGATGTCTCCCTCTCCCTTCGGACGTGTCCATAAGGTGCTGCCGGCTCAGGAATCCACGACTACTATTAAACCGCAGATTGCCGAATTGGTCAAGATTCCGTCACCGGCCCCCAAGCTGCGTCAGACCCAACGCCACTGCTTCGGGCCATTACCCCGCCGCCACCACCTGGATCTGCTGCACCTCTACCGCGCCCCACTGCGCGCCGGGCGTGCCGGGGGCCGGCTGCAGGCGCTCGCCGTTCTCGTCGTAGAGGATCGCCAGCACCCGGTAGTGGCCAATGGGGATATCGACGTTGATGCGCAGCCTGTAGCCATCGCGGTTGTACTCGCCCATGCGCCACCAGATCGTCGGGTAGCCCCCGGGCCGGTAGTGGTCCGTTTGCTCGACCTTGTTCGACTGCTCGTCGACAATCTGGATCGAGACGCTATAGTTCCTGTCGAGTGGCACGAGCGCGGCCCAGTACAGCACAAGCGAGGCTGCCTGCCCCGGGGCCAGGCGCGCAGGCAACGGTTGCAGCCCCAGCAGCCTGATCTGACCACCCAAGTCCGCATTGAGCGCCTGGGCGCCCGCGGGCACGGCCCGGCCATCGTAGCTGCGCCGCCAGGGATTGTCCACCCGGTCCACGTAGGCGACCTTGCCGGCCAGCAGGCACAGGCCCAGTGCGGCAAAGAGCACGGCGTCGGCGCGTGTGGCGCGCGCCGACGTGGTGCTTGGCGCAGGAGGTCGACGCCCCCGCAGCCACGCCGCGGCCAGGGCCAACAGCGCGGCCAAACCGCAGGCGGAAAGCGCATCGGCCAGACGCGTCACGGCGGTGCCGCCAAAAGAGAGCTCGATGCGGTGCTCGCCGGCGGGCACGGTGAAGCGGATCAGCCCGGTCTGCGGCTCCGGTGTGACCGGCAGCGGCTCGCCGTCGAGGCGCGCCTGCCAGCCCGGAAAGTAGAAGGTGTACACGGTCGCCTCAAAGGCAGCCGGCGCAGCGGTGCGCCACACGGCCCGCAGCGGCTGCGACGCCTCTTCGCTCACGTGGGCGCCGTCGGGAAGCTGCGCCCGGTCGAGCTTGGCCGCCAGACCGGCGCCCAGGTCCATGCCGGCGAACGCCGGTCCCTTGGGCAGCTGCTCGATGGTCTTGGGCAGGTACTCGCCTGACGACGTCGTCCCCAAGGCCCCGCCGCTCTGGTAACGCGAAACATCGGCAAGCGTGGCCTCGCGCGGCAACTCGTCGTCACGCAACGGGTAGAGCAACGGCGTTGCCGGCAGGATCACCGCCATCAGGAAGGCGGCCACCGCCAGCCGCCACAGCCACAGCCGCCGCGGCGCGCACGGCTGCGCCTCGCGAAAGAGCGCCGCCGCCGGCAGGGCCAGGATGATGCCGGCCGGCCCCAGCAGGCGGAAGGGGAATTGGATAACGCGCAGGAGCGGCAGGCGCGCCCACAGCCAGGCCGACGGCGCGAGCGACAGATAGAGGAACGCCATGCCCGCCAGCCACAGAGCCGTCAGGCGCAGCCGCCCCTCGGCCCGCGCGCGCCACAGGCCCGCCAGCCCCACGAGGCCCGCGAGTACGACAAAGGGGCTGATGTGATACGGCCCCGGCGGGTTCATCAGGCCGGCATCGGCGGGCTCGGGAAAGCGCAACAGGCCGGCGAGCGACACGAAACTCGCGCGATAGTCGTACTCGGCCTCGGCGGTGAACAGGTCGAGCCTCGTCCAGCCCTTGTCGGCCAGCGCCGGCAGCCAGAAGAAGGCCGAGAGCACGAGGCCCAGGGCGATGGCCGCGAGGGGATAGAACCAGGCCCGCGCCTGCCGCGCCTCGAGCCCCGCCGCACAGGCATAGAGGATGAGCACCGGGCACGTGAGCATGGCGGTGACGTTGTGGCTCAGGAACAGGGCCGCCAGGGTCAGGCCCGCCCCAGCCAGGCGCAGCGGCGTGGGCCGGCTGCGCACCCGATCGAGCGACCAGAAGGCACAGGGCAGCAGCGCCAGGGCCACGGCATCGGAGATGCTGCCCCGCGAGAGGGGCGTGCACAGGACAAAAGGCGCACAGACCGCAGCGACACCGGCCACGAGCGCGGCTCGCGCGCTCCCCAGCAGCTGACGCGCCCACAGATAGGCCCCCAGCGCCACGCCCACCAGCGCCGCACCCGACAACAACCGCAACGCCGGCGCGAAATCGAACCCCACCAGGTGGATCGCTTCGCCCAGGTAGGTGGAGAGCGGCGCATAGAAGTGAAAGAGCGGGTAGCCGTAGCCGAAGACCAGGTCGGGCATCCAGCGGGCATAGAACAGGCCGCGGCCGATGTTGGCGTCGAGCGCCACCAGGCGGTGGAAGTGCAGCGCCAGGTCGCCGCCACGGGGCAGCGCGGGCTGGGCCAGCGCGGCGAGCGGGGGCAGCACGAGCGTCACAAGTGCGAGCAAACCGGGATCCAGGCGACGAAGGAAACGCATGGGACACTCCACGAGACGGGACGACGGCGCGGCCGGAGCGCGACGGCAGAGATGGTGCTGACATCTGGGGAATGCGCATCTGACAGAAGGACCTGGGGCTCGTGGTGACCCGGCCTGGAGTGCAAGAGGACTCGACGGTGGTGAGAATGGCGCCGGTCGCGCCCGACAGACCCGCCAGCGTTGGCGGCGCTGCGCAGTCGGTGACATCAGGGCCGCGCAGCTCGACAGCGTTCCCCTATGGCAGCAGATGATACCTCATTGCCCGGCCCATGTCCAATCGCCGGGCTGAGGCACGACTGGGTGTGGTCACTCCCTCGGCAGGGCGTAGCCCAGGCGGCGCAACTCCCTCTCGTCCTTGCGCCAGTTCTTGCGCACCTTGATCCACAGCTCAAGGTAGACCTTGGCCTCGAAGGCCTTCTCGATCTCAAGGCGGGCTGCGGCGCCGATGGTCTTGAGCATCTGGCCGCCCTTGCCGATGAGGATGCCCTTCTGCGTGTCGCGCTCCACATACACAGTGGCCGAGATGTAGAGCATGCCCTCGCGACGCTCCTTGAACTCTTCCACCATCACCGCCACCGCGTGCGGCACCTCCTCGCGGAGGTGGTTGAGCACCTGCTCGCGGATCATCTCGGCGGCGATGAAACGCTCCTGCTGGTCGGTGATCTGCTCCTCGGGAAAATAGCGCGGGCCCAGGGGCAGCCGGTCGATGACGGCCTGCAGCAAGCGATCGCAGCCGTCGCCGCTCACGGCCGAGATGGGCAGCCAATCAGCCCGCGGCAGCAGCTCGTGGTAGCTCTCGGCCCGCGCCGGCAGATCGTCCTCGGGCACAAGGTCTTCCTTGTTGAGGGCAATGACCGTTTGTGGCGCATCGGCCAGCCAGCCGGCAATCTGCATCTCCTGCCGCGAGGGCGGGGTCGAGATATCGACCACCCACAGCACCACGTCAGCGTCGAGGATGGCGCGCCGCGCCGTCTCGACCATAAACTCGCCGAGCTTGGTCTGCGGCCGATGGATGCCCGGTGTATCGACAAAGATCACCTGCGCATCGGGCCGGGTGAGAATGCCCAGAAGCTGCTGGCGCGTAGTCTGCGGGCGCGCCGAAACGATGGCCACCTTCTGGCCCAGGTAATAGTTCATCAGCGTCGACTTGCCTACATTGGGCTCGCCGACGACAGCGACAAACCCCGAGCGATGGTCGGGCGGCAGCTCCTCAAGCAGCCCGCCCGGCTCCAGCATCTCCTCGCTCATCGTATTCTCCTCGCCGCCGTTCTCCGGACTCCCGAACTTGTTCGGGCCGTCTCCCCCGCCCCCGGACTCCCGAACTTGTTCGGGCCGCTCCCCCCCAACAAGTTGGGGACTCCTGGCCGGACTCCCGAACTTGTTCGGGCCGTTCCTCCCCCGCCCCCGGACTCCCGAACTTGTTCGGGCCGTTCCTCCCCAACAAGTTGGGGACTCCTGGCCGGACTCCCGAACTTGTTCGGGCCGTTCCTCCCCCAACAAGTTGGGGACTCCTGGCCAGACTCCCGAACTTGTTCGGGTCGCTCCCCCCCAACAAGTTGGGGACTCCTGGCCGGACTCCCGAACTTGTTCGGGCCGCTCCTCCCCCAACAAGTTGGGGACTCCTGGCCGGACTCCCGAACTTGTTCGGGCCGCTCCCCCCCAACAAGTTGGGGACTCCTGGCCGGACTCCCGGCCTACACCTCCCCTTGCGTGTCCTTCGTGCCCCCCGCCCACAGCCGGCAAAAGGCGCACAGCCCTGGCGCCGTGGTCGGCTGGCCGCACCTGGCGCAGGGATGCATCTCTACCTTTTCGTCGTCGCTGCGGAAGGCGCCCTGCTGTTCGCGCGCATCGAGCAGGCCCAGGTAGAACATCTCCTTGGTGCCCCGCGAGCGGGTTTCGAGCTGACTGAGAATCTCCTTGTAGAAGAGCGTCGTCGCCCCCTCGGCGTGAGGGCACTCGTCATAGATGTAATCGATGCCGCGCACCAGGGCGTAGGCCGCCGTCTCGCGCTCGCGCAGCCGTACCAGGGGCTTGACCTTGCGCGCCAGGCCCGGCTCGCCTGGCAACACCGGCGCCTGCCGCGCCAGGTAGGAAACGCTCCAACGTAGCGTGTTCTGCAGCAGCACGGCAACCTCATCGTCGAGGTTATGGCCCGTGGCGATGGCGTCGTAGCCGCCGGAGCAGGCCGCCTGGTTCATGATGTGCCGCTTGACCATGCCGCAGAGCGAGCAAGCCTTGCGCCCGCGCCGCATCCTGGCCAGCTCGGGGATACCGGCGCCATACTCGCGGGCCAGGTCCACCACTCGCAGCGCTGCCCCAGGGCGCGCCGCAGCAAAGGCCTCGGCCCTGGCCTGCGACTCGGCCGAGTAGCCGTTGCCCACGCCCAGGTTGATGTGCAGCCCGTCGGCATGGTAGCCCAGGCCCAGCAGGATGTCCCAAAGCGCCAGCGAATCCTTGCCGCCCGACACCGCCACGAGGATGCGCTCATCGGGGCCGAACATACGGTACTTTTTGATGGCTCGCGCCACCTGCACCGGCACCCACTGCAAAAAGTGCTCGCCGCACAGCGACAGGCGGTGCTGATGCATGTTGATCACCGCGGTCCCACCGCAGAGCTTGCACTTCACGTCAGCCCCCCGAAACGACAGCCACCAGCTTGATGACATCGTCCTCGGCCAGGATCGTCTCTTCGTTGATGAGCACGCCATCGCGCAGGGCCAGCACCGCCTCGGGGTCGAGGCCGACCTTGCGGATGGCATCGCGCACGGTCATGCCGCCGCGCAGTTCCCAGGTTTGTGTGCGATAGATCAGTCTCATAAGGCGATCAGCTTTCAGCGGTCGGCCATCAGCCATTGCGAAGCCGATTGGTCACTGCTCAGCCTGTCATTGCGAGCCGCAGCGAAGCAATCCCCAGCCATGCGCGTCGCGGCCACATTGGAGATTGCTTCGCTGCGGCTCGCAATGACAGGCTGAGCAGTTGCGCCGATTGTACGTCAAGCAATGGCTATGGTCAAGGAGCGTGGGACGTGATGCGTACTGCGTAATGCGCAAGACGCAAAACGTGATGCGTGAGCTGTGTTGCGTATTGCGTGTTCCGTTCTTGGCCTCGGCCACCCAAGCAACGGAACACGCAACACGCAACACAGCTCACGCATCACGCGTTACGTTTTACGCAGTACGTCTTACGCAGTACGCCCTACTCTTCCGGCGCCGGCGCAATCACGCCCTCGCGCATCAGCAGGTGCGCCATCTCGCGCGCCTGGCGGATGGTCGTCTCAGCCTTCTGGTAGAGCTCTTCGCGCGACAGCGTGAGCCGGGCGATGCCCTGCTCCTGCGCCTTCATGGCCACCGCCACCGCCTCGCGCGGAAAGACCTCCCACTCCTCCATCGTCGGCGCGATGTTGTCCTCGTCGATGCCGCGGTCCTCGGCGCACTGCGCCAGCTCGGCCGCCGCCGCCAGGCACATCTCGTCGGTGATGGTGCGCGCCCGCACGTCGAGCGCGCCGCGGAAGATGGCCGGGAAGCCTAGCGAGTTGTTGAGCTGGTTGGGAAAGTCGGAACGCCCCGTGCCCACGATGCGCGCGCCGGCCTCCTTGGCATCCCACGGCCAGATTTCGGGGATGGGGTTGGCGCAGGGGAAGACGATGGCG
>Ga0116161_1001912_pt1 | contig 20723 bp, 15 predicted proteins | sample AD_JPNAS3_MetaG_FD_89877 | JGI IMG/M metagenome (GOLD analysis project Ga0116161, IMG submission 89877) | Active sludge microbial communities of municipal wastewater-treating anaerobic digesters from Japan - AD_JPNAS3_MetaG | ecosystem: Engineered > Bioreactor > Anaerobic > Digestate | place... | reverse complement strand
AGCCAGGTATCGACATCTCTTAAAAGGTGTGTTTCCAGTTCGTTGCGGTCCTTGATGGCGGAATAGGTCATGTAATGGTTCAGGATGCGTTCGTGAAGCATGTCTTCTTCGCGCCGCCCCGCGATGAGCTGGCTGTGATTGCCGAAGTTTGCGGCCGAGAAGCGATGCGATAAAATGGATGTCCTTGGCGTGACGACGCGATGGCCTTTTTCGCCGGTCATGAAGATCAAAAGCCCCATGGAGGCGATGAGCCCGATGCCGGTTGTGTAGATGGGAATGTTGGACCACTCCATGATGTCGATGATGGAAAAGCCGGCCGTGCAGGTGCCGCCCGGTGAGTTGATCACCATCTGAACCTGGTTGATGCTGCCTTTGATGTTGAATTCGATGAGTTGTTTGCAGATTTCCTCGGCCTTTGCTTCCCCGATCACCCCGGACAGATAAATGATGCCGTAATCGGCCAGTCCCTTTTCCTCCCTTTCCTTTTCTTTAGCGGCCATTTTAAACCTCCCGTCTTGATTTTGATGTCATCATGCCGCACAGGAGTGTCATTTTTGGTCATTTTGAAAAAAATATTTTGCGTTTGGGGGCGATTGCCGGTAAGGTGCTTATAATTATTGCGTTTATCGCTTCAAAAAAATTAACCTTCAGGTGAAAATCATGCGTCTGAAACTGCTCAAAAAGCTGGTTGACGCCATTACATTGCTGGCTCAGCCGACGGGAACGACGATTTCGTCTCTTTGCGAAAGGCTCGGCATCAATAAAAGGCAGGCTTACCGGGTGATCCATGAAATCCAGAGTGAGTTCAAGATTATGATTGACAAAGACAAGCCCCTGCTCGGCGGTGAAACCCGGTACTACCTGGATCGAGAGTTCATCCGCCGGCTTTCCGAAATCAAGGTGGCGGACTTGAACCTGACCTTTCAGGAGCTGTTGAGCCTGTATTCCATTAAAGGACATGCACGCCTCTATCGCGGCACAGACATCGAGGCGAATATCGAAAGGGCCTTCGGCAAACTGGACGCTTTTTTCCCGGAAGCCTTCTCCCGGAAGCTGGAACAAGTCAAAGGGCTTTTTCTGACGGCGGACAAGCTGTCCAAGGACTACACCGGGAAGGAGGACATTATCGAAGAACTGGCCGAGGCCGTCCTGCAAAAGAAAACCTGCCTTGTGGAGTATCATTCCTATTCTTCCGGGAAAGTCAGCTCCTTCCATATCGATCCGCTGAAATTATTTGAATGGAACGGCGGTCTTTACACGTCGGTGCGTGTGGCGAAATATGATGCGATTCGCACGCTGGCCGTGGAAAGAATCAACACCCTGACGATAACGGACAGGGAATTTGCCTATCCGGAACATTACAATCCCGACGAAATCCTGGAAGACGCCTTCGGCATTATCTATGACGATCCGGTGATGGTGAAAATCCGCTTCTGCGCGAAACAGGCGCCGTATATCCGGGAGCGCAAGTGGTGCAGGAATCAGCAGATTGAAGATCGTGAGGACGGCTGCATCGTCCTGACCCTGTCCACCTCAGGCTGGTACGACGTCAAAAAATGGATTCTTTCCTTTGGAGCGGATGCCGAGCTTTTGGAGCCTGCCGACAAAAGAAAGGAAGTCCTTCAAGAGATCAGCCGGACGGCCTCGCTATACCGATCAGGTATAAAACCGGCAGGGCGACGCATTGAAAGATGATGATTCGAACCCTCGTGCACATCAGTTCTTATTCCTCACTGGCAATGAAAACCACCACCCCTTTACTTTGAACTGGCTCTTTGGAAAGAAAGTGTGCTATGTTTTCTTCCATCCAAAGCGACACATGAAGAGGAGAGCCAACCATGCCGGGTCCTGATTCCATTCAAAAACGCCAGGAAGAGCTGGCCCAACGCCAATGGCCGATCGCCGACATTGAAGCACGATTCAACCGATTGGCGCAAAACGGCATTCCACACAAAACGCCGGACCGGGAAAAAATGCTCCGCGACAGGGAAGAGATTCTGGATCGCGTGCAGCGCCGGGCGGAAGATTACTGTTACCTGATGCGCAACTGCGCCAAGAGCAGCGCCACGGCCCTGTTCGAAGAGTTCGGTCTGGGCAGCCTGGACATCATCCGCGGATTGGGTCCGTTTCCAGGCCTGGCCATGTCCGGCGGAATCTGCGGACCGGTGGCTGGAGGGCTCATCGCCCTGGGTCTTTTTTTCTCCCATCCCGATATCACCAAACAGGACGACACCGGCGCGTATCTTTACGGACGGCTGTTCATCCACCGGTTTGAATCGGCATTCGGGAGCCTCTCCTGCCCGGATATTCAAAAAAGGCTGCTGGGAAAATACTATGATCCCATGAGCAGCATGGAAAATCTCAAGGCGTTCAACGCCAGCGGCGCCCGAAAACAGTGCGTGATCGCGCCGGGCATGGGCGCCAGGATTGCCGCGGAAATCATGCTGGAAAGCATGGCTAAATAAAGCGTCCAGCCCCTGCCGGACAGGAGCGGGCGTCAAATCGGGTTTTATGGATCCCATCATTCATCGAGGGAGGTGCTTCATGATTCAACTGAAATTCGATCAGAAGGTTTGCGCAAGCTGCCGCTCGGCCGACTGCCTGCTCAAATGCCAGTACATGACCTTTAGCGGGCACAAGGAAGCGCACGGGGAAATGATGAAAGTCATGAAGGGAAAGGATTCCCGCGTGCTGACCGAATGCGTCACCTGCTACGCCTGCGAGGAATACTGTACGCGCGGCAACCACCCCTTTTACCTCATTTCGGAGAAGCGCGAGGAGAAAGGCATGTTCACCGCGCCGCGCCCCATCACGACGCAGTGGAAAAACATGACGCAGATGCAGGGAAAGTGCCTGGTGGGCAACGTGAAGGACACGGCGCTTTCCTGCTGCTACCTCCCCGAACTGGGGCAGTTGGGAACGGGGGAAATTTTCAAGGACGTCGCCTCGGCGGGCGTCTTCGGCGCGGAATTCATGTGCCCCGCCGTGCACTCGCACTTTGCCCGCATGTCCGTCATCAAGGAGCGGCTCCCCATTGTCATCGAAAACTACCGCAAGCTGGGCGTCAAAGAAGTCATCTGCATGCATGACGAATGCTACGGCACGCTGACCTCGATTGCCTCCGCCTACGGCATGGAGGTGCCCTTCAAGCCGGTTTACTATCTGGATTTCGTTTTGCAGCGCCTGAAAGAACTCAAGGATAAAATCAAACCGCTCGGCATCACCGTCGCGTACCAGCGCTCCTGCTCCAACCGGCTCATTCCGGACAAGCTGCCGGTGGTGAAAAAAATCTTCAAGCTCATCGGCGTGAAAGCTCCCAAGCGTCTCTATCAGGACGAGAACGCGCTTTGCTGCGCGGAAATTCTCCGCTCCGTTTCCGGCTACAAACTGGCCGACGACGTGCAAAAGCGCAACATCGACGACATGCTGGCCGTTGGCGCCGAATACTGCGTTTTCAACTGTCCGGCCTGCCAGACCTCTTTGTCGGAAAAAGTCGTCAAACAGGGATTGAAGCCGGTACACATCATCGATCTGTGCAAGATGGCGATCGGCGAAAAAGAAAGGGAGGCCGTCTCATGAGCGATATTCGAAAATCCCTCGTGGATATTGTCGGCGAGCGGGGCGTCTCCGACGCTCCGGAAGAACTCTGGTTTTATTCGCGCGATCCCGGGGTGCTCGCGCCTCACAGACCCGACTATGTGGTCGCGCCCAAAACCACGGAAGAAGTCCAGAAGATTGTTCAACTGGCAGGCCGTGAAAATATCCCCGTCGTTCCAATGGGGAACGGCATGTCGCTCGCGGGCCTGGTGATTCCGCTCAAGGGCGGCATCGTTCTGGATATGAAGCGGATGAACAAAATCCTGGAAGTGAATCATATGGCGCGCTACGTGGTCGTAGAAGGCGGCACTTCCCAGGGCGCGCTCAAAGCCTATCTGCAGAAAAACCATCCGACGCTCCGGCACAGCATTCCCGACGCCCCTTCGACCACCACCATCGCCGCCAACGTTTCGCTGCACGGCCAGGGAAGGCTCACCAACCAGTACGGTTTCAACTCCGACATGGTCACGGGGCTGGAAGTGGTCCTGCCCACGGGCGAGATCTGCCGAATCGGTTCGCCGTCGATCGGCCCCTACTGGATTTCCAAAGGGCCTACGCTTCCCGATTTGTCGGGGCTCTTCCTGGGCTGGCTCGGCTGCACAGGCGTCATTACCAAGGTGGGCCTGAAGCTCTACCCCAACAAAAAGATCCGGGACGCGGAACTCTTCGTCACGGACCGGGTCGATCTGATTCCGCACATCCTCTACAAGCTTACCCACCTGGAAATGCTGGAGGACATCAACGTCTGGTTCCAGCCCAAACCGCTCATGTTTATGGGGAATTACCACATCACGGTTTTCTTCACGGGTGACACGGAAGAAGAAGTCGAATTCAAAAGGAAGATGGTCTGGGACTGCCTTCAGGAATACATGGATTCCAAAGATGGCGGCTTCATGTCGATTCAATACATGAAGTCCATGCTCCTGGAAATGCCGGGCCGCAACATCGCCGATTTTGCCGATGTGCCGAAGGGCGGCGGGTTTGAATACTCGGGGCCCATCGCGCCGATCGAGCATTTTCCGCAATACGCCGCAAAGGTGGTGGAGCTGGCCGCCAAATACAATGTCCTCTATGCCAGCACGGCCCGGCTCATTTCCGGCGGGCACTCCATGATGTACAGCATCTCTTTTGCCTTCAACCGCAGCGACACCGCCATGATGGAGCGCGTGGAGCAAGCGCTTACCGAAGCGACGGCTTTTGCCCTGGACATGGGCGGCATTCCCTGGAAGCCCAATTTCAAGGAGCAGAAAATGACGCTTGAAAAAATGGAACCCAACGCGCGCAAGCTCCTGTTGATGATCAAGAAAAATCTCGATCCGCAGGGAATCATGAACCCCGGCAACTGGGAGGTGAACTCATGACCTACATTCGGCACATCGAACATGAAAACATCGTCCATCGCTGCTTCCGCTGCGGCTACTGCAAGTTCCCTTCGGATTACAGCGACTTCAACTGCCCTTCCTACAAGGCCTTTGGCTGGGATACCTTCTCGCCCGGCGGCCGAATGTGGCTCACCCGCGCGTGGCTGTCCGGCGAAATTGAAACCTCCGCGCGCTTTGCGGAAATTATGTTTTCCTGCGTGGCCTGCGACAACTGCAAGGATCAGTGCGTGTTTCCCAGGTTCAAGGATTTCCTGCCGGACATCTTTCAGGAAACCCGCGCCGAACTGGTGGGCGAAGGACGGATTCCGCCGGGTGTGCGCGACTACTTCAAGGCCGTCGCGATAAGCGGCAATCCCTACAAGCTCCCGCAGAGCGAGCGGGGCGACTGGGCCCGCGGGACGGGACTGAAGCCTTTTACCAACCAGAAGCACCTCTTTTACGCGGGCTGCGTCGGCTCCTACGATGAAGTCGGAAAGCGCATGGCCCAAAGCGTGGGAAAAATGCTGGTGGATGCGGGCCTGTCGGTCGGCATTCTCGGCAGCGAAGAGACCTGCGACGGCAACGACGTGCGGGTTCTGGGCGAGATGGGACTGTTTGCCGAGCTCGCCCAGGCCAACATTGAAAAATTCAAGGCAAAAGGCGTCAAAGAAATCATCACGCTCGATCCGCATGCGCTCAATACGTTCAAAAAAGACTACCCCGCCCTTGGCGGAGTCTTCCAGGTCCGTCACTACAGCGAGGTTTTAGCCGAGCTGGTGAAAAAGAAAAAAATCAAGCTCAAAGCGTATCCGGTCAAGATCACCTACCACGATCCCTGCTACCTAGGAAGGCATCAGTCCATTTACCAGGCGCCGCGCGAAATCCTGAAGGCTATTCCCAAAGCCGAGTTTGTCGAAATGCATCGCAGCGGTCCCGATGCTTTCTGCTGCGGCGGAGGAGGCGGAAATTTCTTCACGGACATTCTGGGAACGGCCGAAGACAGCGCCGCCCGCGTGCGTGTGCGCGAAGCCGCCGAGACGGGAGCTCGGATTCTGGCGGTCGCCTGCCCCAACTGCGCCAAGATGCTCTCCGACGCGGTGAAGATGGAAAATCTGGAAGACCGACTCGAGCTGCTGGGCATCGCTGAAATTCTGGAGCGGGTCCGGAAATGACTTTGGTTCCCTCTCCCTTCGATGGGAGTTGCGGAAAAACGGCAACTCTGCGCCTGTATGTCAGGAACTGCCTTTGGTACCCTCTCCCTTCGATGGGAGAGGGTTAGGGTGAGGGTGAAATCAAATCCCCCTCCCCCCAGTCCCCGCCCACCAGGGGCGGGGAAGCATCTAAGGAATATTAAGCCTGAAAAAATAATAACGGAGATCATAATCAAATGAACAAAGAAGAAATGCTCGAAGAAGTCTTTAAGAGGGCGAAAGCCTGTGAACTTCGCGGCGGCAACTGCGCGCAATGCTCGCTGAATGCTATTTTTGAAGTCTTGGGCGTGGAGGATGAAAACGTCGTGCGCTCCGCCACGGGATTTGCCGACGGCGTGGGCCTTTCCGGCGACGGCCACTGCGGCGCCCTTTCCGGCGGCACGATGGCTATCAGCTACTTTTTCGGCCGGAAAAAAGAAGACCTGGGCCGGATGGGCAAGCAGATCAGAGCGCTGCTGCTCGCCAAAAAATTCCATGAACAGTTCGTAAAGGAATTCTCCACCTGCCGCTGCCACGATCTTCAGGTCAGGCAGTTCGGCCGCTTTTTCAACCTCTACGACATGCAAGACATGAAGGCGGCGCTGGCCGCGGGAATGCCGGAAGGCTGCTCCACACTCGTGGGCAAGGCGGCGCGCATGGCGCTGGCCATCATCCTCGACGAACAGGCCCGCGGGGACTTGGGGTCAAATCTTTATTCTTGACATTTGACCGTCACGCTTCCGTTTTCACCAGTCGTCGACTGGCTTTGCGTAAATATTTCAAAAATATCCCCCGCGCTGGAAAAAAACACAGTCTTCCCGTGACCGGATTATCCCGCTATGCGCTCGAGGTTCCTTTTCAGCCCCTCAAATCCGATTCTTTGCACCGCGGAGTGCTGCAATATTCTCTTGTATTTTTCCTCGTTGAGGTTGAACCAGTCCTCGCGGGTCATTTCAATCAAGCCGGGCGGTGCGTCAAAATCTTTTTCATGGTGCGGGGCGGCGCTGCGGTTCCAGGGGCAGACATCCTGGCAGATATCGCAGCCGAACACGCGGCCGGCCAACCGATGGTTTGGCATCCCACTGTTTTCCGGGCGGCTCTCGATCGTCAGGTAGGAAATGCAGTGGCCGGCATCCAGCGTCCGCGGGGCGACAATGGCCTTCGCGGGGCAGGCATCGATGCAGAGCGTGCAGTCGCCGCAGAGATCGGCAACGGGACGGTCGTATTGCAGGGGAATATCGATCAGAAGCGTTCCAATGAAACAAAAAGAGCCTTTCCCCGGTGAAATCAGGCAGGTGTTTTTGCCGATCCACCCCAGCCCCGCCCGGGCGGCCCACGCCTTTTCGAGCAGCGGCGCCGTATCCACAAACGCCCGGCCGCGAACCGGCGCGATGCCGGATGAAATTTTCTTCAGCAGACGGTTCAGTTTTTCCCTGACAACGACGTGATAATCTTTCCCGTAGGCGTACTTTGCCAAAACCGGCGCTTCCGGATCGGTTTGCGTTCCTGACGGATAGTAATTCAAAAGAACGGAAACAACCGAGCGAGCACCTTGAAACAGCAGGGTCGGATCAACACGCTTCTCCGGTTGCCTTTCCATGTAGGCCATTCCGGCGTGATGCCCGCGTTCGAGCCAAGAGCACAGGCGGAGAGCGTCTTCCGGAAGCGCTTCGGCGCGGGAAATCCCGCAGCCGTCAAACCCGAGCCGGCGGGCCTCCTCCTTGATCGCGGCGGCCAGCGTTGCCGGATCACCCCGGTCAGTGGATTGAAAATTTTTTCCTGTGGACGCTGCTTTCATTGATTTTATCCCGTTTTCCAATCCTGACGCCCGCGGTTTCAAGACTGTCAGGGAAGAACCGCAGGTTCGGGCGCTTCCGTCTGCGCCGGCTCAACGGGAACAGAGGCTTCCTGCTCCGCCGATACCGGCTCAGGGGCTTTTTCTTCTTCTCCGCCTTCATCCTTCAGAACTTCATCATACTCTTCAATGACAATGCCGCGCCGCACCATGATCTGATAAATTCTCTCCGCCCGGTTGGCCGCATATCTTGAACTGCCTCCCGGCCGAAAACGGTTCGGATTGGGCAGAGCCGCCGCAAGATGGGCCGCTTCACGCGGTCCGAGGCCGGCGGCGGATTTGCCGTAATATCTGCGCGCGGCGGTCCCCACACCAAACAGGCCATCCCCCCATTCGGCCACGTTCAAATAGAGCTCCAGAATTCTTCTCTTGCTCAACTGCCTTTCGATTCGCCAGGTTAAAATGGCTTCCTTGATTTTCCGCACCGGATTTTTCGCCGGCGTCAGATATAAATTCTTTGCCAGCTGCTGGGAAATCGTACTGCCTCCCGCCTTGAATTTCTTCTTTTTGATGTCTTTTTCCAACGCCTTCTGCATCGCGTCAAAGTCAAATCCCTCGTGAGACCAGAATTTATCATCCTCGGCAATAATCACCGCCTTCATTACATAAGGCGACACGGCCGACAGGGGCACCCAAGATACGGATATTTTTTTGTTAATGCCTTTTTCCTTCCATATCTCTTCCCGGTATTCCATGAAGGCGGTTTTGCCGGGACGATCCTTCTGCAGACCGGCCACGTCCGGATAAAAAAAATAGCGGCCGACATCCAGCGTGATAAAAACGGCCACAGCCAAAAAACTCCATAAAATTATCTTTTTCCACTTTTGCATGAGCGCACTTTCCTCTTGTTTTTCGTTTGCCGCTTCCTATACCTCATTGAAAAAGATTGCAAAATAAATTTGACATGCCCTTCCATTTTTAGTAAGGGGGACTCGTACGAAGTTGATAAGCTGTCGTTTAATTGTAAACTTTCGTTTTCTGTGTGCAGTAAAATATCTTTGATATACAAATAGTAGCTTCACCGATCCACAATCTGTGCACCGTTAACAATATGGGGCTCCCCCCGCTAAACAGGAGGTACTTCATGATGCAACGGCGAACCATAGTATCTTGGGGATTATTTGCTCTTTTCCTGCTGGTCTGTTTTCATATCGACGCCCATGCGGTCCAGTATACCGTTAAAAAAGGTGAAACCCTCTCCCTCATTTCCAAGCGAACCGGCGTCAGTGTGGCGGAAATCAAAAAAGCCAACCATTTGACCGGCAATACCATAAAACGCGGCCAGATTTTAAGCATCAAAGAAAAAAAATCTCCATCCCCCGTCACCGCAAAATCAAAAATTCAACCCACTCCATCCTTCTATAAAGTTAAAAGAGGCGACACGCTTCCCCTGATTGCCCAAAAAACCGGCGTTCCCGTTACGCAGATCGCAAAGCTGAATCATGTCACCACCAGAACCCTGCGCGCCGGACAGAAGCTGATGCTGCCCAAAGAGGAACCGATCGCGAATGCGCTCCCCGAGGAAGAGGACGATTTGCTGGACGAAGAAGATGACGGATTGACGGATGACCTCTCCGGCGCAATCGCCTGTGAAGATAAAGCAGGCGAGGAACTTTTGGGCAAATGGGGCAGCGCCGAAGAAAGAAAACTGTTCATCCGAGTGGCAACAGGCTTTCTGGGCGCACCTTACCGGCTGGGAGGCGCCACCGTCAAGGGAATTGACTGTTCGGCCTTTGTCCGGAAAATGTACGAATTTTTCGATATCACTCTGCCCCGCACCGCCCGGGAACAATCCACAGTCGGCATGCAGGTGAAGCGTGATGAGCTGGTGGAAGGGGACCTGGTTTTCTTCCGGACCAAAAAGCCGATCGGCCACGTCGGCATTTACATCGGCAACAACGAGTTCGTTCACGCCTCTTACAAGGCAAAGGCCGTCCGCATCGACAGCCTGGATCGACCCTATTTTCAGAAGAGATTTCAGCGGGCCGTACGTCTCAAAGGCCTGGATGAAAATGGCGGCACCTGATTGTGTTTCGTGACTCAAAAGGTATTCAAAAAGAGGCTTGAACGCCTCTTTTTTTTATTGGCCGTTTTGCCGGTTGCTTATCCCGGCCGTTTATTATATGAGGACAATCCTGCCGGTTCCCGTATCGAATGGGTGAAAGACTGCTGAATCAACTGGAATAATCGCAATGTGCCGCAAGGAAGAACCAATGGAAAAAAACATCGTGGAAAAAATTCTGGCCGAACATCTGGTGGACGGCAACCTCGCGCCCGGCGGGGAAATCGGCATCCGCATCGACCAGACCCTCACCCAGGACGCCACGGGCACCATGGCTTATCTGCAGTTTGAAGCCATGAACGTTCCCCGGGTCCGCACGGAGCTGTCGGTGAGCTACATCGACCACAACACGATTCAAATCGGCTTTGAAAACGCTGACGATCACCGGTACCTGATGAGCGTCGCGCAAAAGTTCGGCATCGTTCTGTCGCGCGCCGGGAACGGAATTTGCCACCAGGTCCATCTGGAGCGCTTCGGCCGTCCGGGCAAAACGCTGATCGGCTCCGACAGCCACACGCCCACCTGCGGCGCGCTGGGCATGATCGCCGTCGGCGCCGGCGGACTGGACGTCGCGCAGGCGATGGCGGGAGAGCCTTTTTACCTTGCGTGCCCTTCCGTGGTAAAGATCAACCTCGAAGGCCGGCTTCGCCCCTGGGTTTCCGCCAAGGACGTCATCCTCAAAGTACTGGAAATTTTTTCCACCAAGGGAAACGTCGGAACCGTTTTCGAATACGGCGGCGAAGGCGCAGCGGCGCTGAGCGTTCCGGAGCGCGCCACCATCGCCAACATGGGCGCGGAATGCGGCGTGACGACCTCCGTGTTTCCCAGCGACGAGATGACCCGCCGGTTTCTGCGCCTGCAGGACAGAGAGGCACACTTCGTTCCCCTGAGCGCCGATGCCGACGCATCTTACGCCCGCGTCGTGACCATCGACCTGTCCCGGCTCGAGCCGCTCGCAGCCAAACCGCACAGCCCCGACAACATCGCGGCGGTCCGGTCGCTCACCGGCATCTCCGTACAGCAGGTCTGCCTGGGAAGCTGCACCAACTCTTCCTACAAGGATCTCGTGACGGTCGCCGGAATCCTCAAAGGCCGCGTTGCGCATCCCGATGTCAGCTTCATTTTAGCGCCGGGCTCGCGGCAGGTTCTCGACAATCTTGCCCGCGACGGCTACCTGGCTGATCTGATCGCCTCCGGCGCGCGGCTTATGGAAAACGCCTGCGGCTTCTGCATCGGCAACAGCCAGAGCCCGCAATCCGGCGCGGTTTCGCTGCGAACCTCCAACCGGAATTTCCTCGGACGGTCAGGCACGCTCGACGCCGACATCTACCTGGTAAGCCCCGAGACGGCGGCGGCGGCGGTCATCACCGGCCGCTTCACCGATCCGCGCGATCTCGGGATGGATTACCCGAATGTCCGAATGCCCGAACGGCTGGTCATCGACGACCGCCTGATTCTCCGGCCAACAGAGGCCACCCGGGAAGTGGAAATCTACCGCGGCCCGAACATCGGCGCGCCGCCGGTCAACACGCCGCTGCCCGACACGCTTGCCGGTCCGGCAACGATCAAGGTCGGCGACAAAATCACAACCGACCACATCATTCCCGCCGGCGCGCGGATGAAGTACCGCTCGAACATTCCCAGGTACGCCGAATTCGTTTTTGAAAACGTGGACGCTGCGTTTGCCCGCCGCGCACTGGCCAACAAGGAAGCGGGCCGGCACAATATCATCGTGGCCGGTCTGTCCTACGGCCAGGGCTCGTCGCGCGAGCATGCCGCCATCTGCCCGATGTACCTGGGCGTGCGGGCGGTCATCGCCAAGTCCCTGGAAAGAATCCACGCCGCCAATTTGATCAACTTCGGCATCCTGCCGCTTACGTTCGTCGATGAAAAGGACTACGACGCCCTCGACGCGGGCGACGACCTCGAAATCGCCGGTCTGAGAACGGCCGTCGCCGAAAGCGAAATCCTGACGGTCGCCAACCGGACCAAAGGTTCGTCCTTCGCCGTGCGCCTTAGTCTGTCGGCCAGACAAAAAGAAATGATTCTGGCCGGCGGCGCGCTCAACGTCCGCCGTCAGGAATAATTCCGCATTTTCACCCTATGGAGTAAAATACAATGAGCCCAAAAATCAAAGTGAAGACAACCCTCGTCGAAATGGACGGGGATGAAATGACCCGCGTCATGTGGCGAATGGTGAAAGACAAGCTGCTCTTTCCCTATCTGGACATGGACATCGACTACTACGATCTGCACGTCAAGCACCGCGACGACACGGACGACCGGGTCACAACCGACGCGGCCCGCGCCATTCAGAAATACGGCGTCGGCGTCAAGTGCGCCACGATCACGCCCAATGAAGACCGGGTAAAAGAATACAACCTGAAGAAAGCCTGGAAAAGCCCCAACGGCAAGATCCGCGCACTGCTCGACGGCACGGTGTTCCGCAAACCGATCCTCGTGAACAACATTCGGCCGGGCGTCGCCGCCTGGAAAAAACCGATTACCATCGGCCGCCACGCCTACGGCGACGTTTACGACAATTTCGAAATGACCGTTCCCGGCGCGGGCAGACTGGAAGTCGTCTTCACGCCGGCCGACGGCGGGCCGGCGCGCAGGGAACTCGTGAAGGACTTCCCCTCGGCGGGCATCGTCCAGATCAACCACAACCTGGAGGCGTCGATGCTGAGCTTCGCCAGGGCCTGCTTCACCTACGCGCTTTCCGAAAAGATCGACGTGTGGTTTTCCACCAAGGACACGATTTCCAAAAAGTACGACGCGGGCTTCCGCGACGTCTTTGACCGCGAATTCGCCGAGCATTGGAAGGACAGGTTTGCTAAGGCCGGCATCGAATATTTCTTTACGCTCATCGACGACGCGGTGGCGCGCATCATGAAGACGGAGGGCGGAATGCTCTGGGCGCTCAAAAACTACGACGGCGACGTGATGTCGGACATGATCGCGTCCGCGAGCGGGTCGCTGGCCATGATGACCTCCGTTCTGGTGTCGCCCTTCGGCTGGTACGAATACGAAGCCGCGCACGGCACAGTGCAGAAGCACTACTACAAGCACCTGAAGGGCGAGGAAACCTCCTCCAACTCGATGGCGCTGATTTTCGCCTGGACCGGCGGCCTGCGCAAACGCGGCGAGATGGACGGCACGCCGGAGGTCGTCGAATTCGCGAACAAAGTGGAAGCGGCGGCCCTGGAAACAGTGGAAAGCGGCGTGATGACGGGCGATTTGCTTCTGCTGGCGGAAAAGCGGCCCACCAACCGCAAGGTCAACACGGAAGGATTCATCGACGCCATCGCCGGAAACCTGAAGAAAAAAATCGATGGCTGAGAAAATTCACAATCCTTTGCCCAATCTGTCGGACTTCACCCTTCAGGAGCTGGAAGATTTCATTGCCGCCTCCGGCAAGGAAAAATACCGCGCCCGCCAGATCATGAAAGAGCTCCATCAGTCCGGCTGCCTCTCCTTTGACGCCATGACGACGCTCGCGCGCGATTTCCGTCAGACGCTCGCCGGCGCGGCCAGAATCTACCGGCCGTCGATCGTCAAAATCCAGAAATCGCAGGACGGCACGCAAAAAGTTCTGCTGGGCCTCGAAGACGGCCTTTTTGTCGAAAGCGTGCTCATTCCGGGGAAAAACCACTGGACGCTTTGCATTTCCACGCAGGCCGGCTGTGCGATGGGATGCGCCTTTTGCCTGACGGCGCGCCAGGGCTTCAAGCGCAATCTGACGCCGGCGGAAATCGTCGGTCAGGTGGTTACGCTAAAAAAAGAAACGCCCGAGGGAGCGGCCGTGGGCAATATCGTCATGATGGGCATGGGCGAACCGCTCGCCAACTACGAAAATACGGTGAAGGCGATCCGGATTCTCGTAAGCGACTTCGGCCTGGGCTTTTCCTCGCGTCGAATCACCGTCTCCACCTGCGGGCTCGCCCCGCAGATCCTCCAGTTGGGCCGCGACATCTGCATCAACCTGGCCGTATCGCTCAACGCCCACGACGACGAAACCCGCAGCCGGCTCATGCCGGTCAACAAAAAATATCCGCTCGCCGCGCTTCTGGACGCCTGCAAGCAATACCCCATGCCGGGCCGCCGAATGCTCACGTATGAATATATTCTCATTGACGGCGTGAACGCCTCACGGCCCGACGCGGAAAAGCTCGCCCGGCTGCTGAAAGATCAGCGCTGCAAGATCAATCTGATCGTGTTTAATGAATACCCCGGCTCACCGTTCAAAGCGCCGTCCGCCAAAGACGTGTCGTCCTTTCAGCAGGTCCTGCTCGACCGCCACTTCACCGCCATGCTGCGCAAGAGCAAGGGCGCCGACATTCTGGCCGCCTGCGGTCAGCTCAGCGGTTCTCACTCAATTTGACGTAATGCTTTGAAATGTTCATTCACGGGGCTTTACCGGAGAAACCGGCACATGCCCGTCAACCATGATTCCGAAAAGATTCCTTCATGTCCGCCAGTTTTCTCTGGAGCTGCCGGAGCGTGATTCCCAGAATTTGAGCGGCCTCGCGGCGGTTGCCGCCGGTGGCGTCCATCACGAAGCGCACGTGCGCCGAATCATTTTCCTTGAGCGTGCACAACCTGCGGGAGAAGGCGTCCCCCTGCGGCTCCAAAACGACGCCGTTTCCGCCCAGATCCGCGGGCAGGATCACGGGGCCTTCGGCCAGCAGCGCGGCGTTTTCCACCATCTGGGAAAGCTCGCGGATATTTCCGGGATAGTCCCCGTGCGTCAGCCGCTGCATCGCTTCCGGAGAAAACCCGGTAATGTTTTTCTGATGGCGCGCGCAGGCCTTTTTCAGGAAATGGGAAGCCAGAAGAGGAATGTCCCCTCTTCTCTCCCGAAGCGGCGGCAGGCAGACGCAGGCGGACTTGAGGCGGTACATCAGGTCCATTCGGAATTTTCCCTCCTGGCAGGCGGTTTCCAGATTGGTGTTCGTCGCCGAAACCAGCCGCACATCCACGCGCACCGGCCGGCCGGCGCCCAGCGGCGTAAACGTCTTGTCCTCCAGCACTCTGAGCAGTTTGGCCTGCAGACCGATCGGCAGTTCGCCGATCTCGTCCAGAAAGAGCGTGCCGCCGTCGGCCTGTTCAAAAAAGCCGCTGTGCTGGCTTTCCGCGCCGGTAAAGGCGCCCTTGACATGGCCGAAAATCTGGCTTTCAAACAGGGTGGCCGGAATGGCGGACACATTTACCGGCACAAAGGGACCCGCGGGCGCGGGTCCGGCCCGGTGAATGCCGCGCGCCATCAGCTCCTTGCCGGTTCCCGACTCCCCGGTGATCAGCACCGGATTGCCGCTGCGCGCCATCACCTGCGCGTAGGAAATCAGCGCCTTCATCTGCTTGTCCTGCGTGATCGTGTCGGCAAACGCGGGCGGAATGTCGGCCGTCTCGCGGCCGGCGCTGATCGAAAGGCCGGCCAGCAGCCCCTTTCGTTCATAGGCCCGTTCAATGGACAAAAACAGCAGCTCATTGTCCACGGGCTTGACCAGGTAGTCGTAGGCTCCCTGCCGCATCGCCCGGACGGTGGTTTGAATGTCGTCCACGGCGGTGAGGATGATGAACTCGGTCCCCGGACAAAAAGGTTTGGTGGATTCCAGCACCTGCATGCCGTCCACGTCCGGCATCAGCAGATCCAGAAGAACAATGTCGAAGTTTTCGCAGCGGATGCGCAAGACAGCCTCCCGGCCGTTGTCGCAGGCTTCGACATTTTTGATGCCTTTCCACTTGAGAACCCGCTTCACGGAGGAAAGAGACAATTCCTCGTCGTCCACAATCAGTATCTTCATAACCGCTGTCTCCCCACCTCATGAATGATCTTCTGAAGCTTATCGATGCTGAACGGTTTGTGCAGTGTAAAGTCGGGCGCGGCTTTGATCTGCGGCGGCACAGAGAGGGCCTTGCGGTCCGTCGAATAGAGAATCACCGGCAGCAACGGATATTTCGCGCGGATTTTTTCCAAAAGTGTCCAGCCGTTGAATCCCCGGAGGCGGATTTCCGAAACGACGATGTCCACTTCCGGATGCTGAGCCAGAAAATCAAGAATATCCTCCATCCGGTCCTGGGCTTCCGACCGCCAGATCACCGCGTCAACAAAGTTGGCCTTGAGCTCCTTCAGATACTTGACGTTGTGGTCGATGCAGAGGATGGCCGGATACAGGCTGATGTCGGTGGCTCCGTCCACGGGAAGAAAAATCGAAAACCGGCTGCCGCGTCCCGGGCGCGACAGTACGCTGATCAGCCCGTGATGCTCCCGGATCAGACCGTAGGAAATGGAAAGGCCCAGCCCCGTGCCGTCCCGGTCGCGGCGCGTGGTGAAAAAGGGATCGAAAATCTGGTCCATGATTTTCTTCTCGATCCCCCGGCCGTTGTCTTCAATGTCCACCACCACCGCCTTGAGGCTGTCGACCGAACGGCAGCGGATGGTGATGAGGCCTTTCTGCCCCGAAGGAATCGCCTGATGGGCGTTGATCAGCAGATTGGCGATCACCTGTTCGATCTTCTGGAAGTGGCCGCAAACCGGCACGACATCGGCGGCGATGTCCTGATCGATGCCGGAGACCGTTCTGCGGATCTGCGCGCCCACGATGACCAGCGCGCCCGCGATCACCTCCGGCACCGACATCAGTTTTTTCTGCGCGGTTTCGTCGGAGCGGGAAAACTCCTTGAGGCTGGTCACGACCCGGCTGATCCGGTTGGCGCCGATCTTGAACGCCTGGACGATGTCGCGCATGTTGCGGCAGACTTCTTCATAGGACAGGCCCCGCTTTTCCCACTCGGGATGCCGGGCGCTCGAACCGGAAAGGATGGACTCTACGGCGTCCCAGATTTCTTCGAGGATCGGCACGTTGTAGGCGATGAAGCTGACCGGATTGTTGATCTCGTGGGCGACGCCGGCCACGACTTCGCCCAGCGCCGTGAGTTTGTGCGTCTGAATCATCTGCTGAAGGCGAAGCTCGCCCTCCTGGCGGATTCTCTTGTCTTCCGTGACGTCCTGCCACGCGCCGACGATGTAATTGGTCGAACCGGCGGGAAGCTGCACCACCCGCCAGTAATCTGAAAACCAGCGGTAGGAATCGTCCATGACGCGAAACCGGTAGCTGTAGCGGTGCGTTCCCTTGGCCTGACCGGCCTTGAGCTCGCCCAGAATCCGGGAGCGGTCGTCCGGATGAATATGGTCGGCCCAGAAATTTTCGTCATCGATGAAGCACTGCGGCGGATAGCCGGTAATTTCCTCGATGGTGCTGCTCACAAACGTAATGCTGAAGCGCCCGTCCGTTTTCCGGGTATAGGAAATGATCGGCAGGGATTCCAAAAGCAGCGAGAGGTGATCGGTGGTCTGCTTGAGCGCTTTTTGCGTCCGGTGGCGCTCCATCAATTCATTGAGCAGCGCCTCGTTGGCCTGGGCCAGCTCGGCCGTTCTCTCCTGCACGCGCTCCTCCAGCTCCCGGTGCGCCTTGAGCAGCGCCTCCTTGGCCTTCTTGCGCCGGGTGATGTCCTCGAGTGTTTCGATGGCGCCGATCAGGTCGCCGGCTTCGTTGCGGATAATCGCCGCCGTAAAGCGCAGCCACTTGCCTTGATGACCGAGCTCCGGAAAAAAGTCAATCGCCTCGTAGGCCTCGTCGAGCAGTTTGGATCGGATGTACTTGCCCGTGTACCACTTGGATATTTTTTCCTGGGCGCGGCTGACCAGCAAATCCGCCATGCAGGGGCGCTTTCTCGCGTAAAACGCGCGCCACTGCTGGGAGGTGCCGATGACGTCTTCGGCCCTGATCTTGGTAAGCTGTTCCAGGGCCTTGTTCCAGTAAAGAAGGCGATGATCCTTGCCGATCACAAACGCGGGGATCGGAGACCGGCTGACGACGCTGCGAAGGCGCTCTTCGCTCTCCCGGAGCTCTCTTTCCGCGAGGTTCCGCGGGCGCTGAGGCTCCCGGGTCGCCTGAAGGCGGGGACGCCGCTGCCGAACATCTTTTTCCGGAGCCTCTTGTGCCTGCCGCCTGTTCTTCATGGCATCACCTTTCTTTGAAGTTGGAAACCGGCCTCTACCCGCCTTTCGCCAACCCCATTGCGCCGCTGTGAAGAATGGATCTGATAAAATCACTTGGATGATGATTATATTGGCTTTACCCGGGAAGTCAAACGAATCTTTGCCGCCGGCGGACGGGAACCGGCGGCCGGAACCGCGCAGCCTGATTTTTCGCCCCGGCTTCCGGCTTCTCTTTGTCCTTGACACAGGCCCATCCGTTCTTTATAAGAGCCCTGCCCGGCAAAAGGAAGTCAAGTTCATTTTCCTGGTGTCATTTTGGCGTTTCACGCTTTGGCTGATGGCGGGCAGCAAGGTGAAGGCGTCGTTTGCTCAGACTGGCTCAAAAACGCGGTTGAATACCAGCGTTGCCGGGCGAAAGGAGCAATTCGATCATGGAGAAATTCTTCACCCCCCGCAGCATGGTTGTTTTCGGCGCGTCCGTCACCAAAATGAATCTGGGGCAAATTGTCCTCATCAACAACAAACAAATCGGCTACCCGGGAGAAATCTACGGCGTCGGGTCCCAGGAAGGCGACATCAACGGCGTTCACGTGTACACCAAAGTCGCGGATCTGCCGTGCGTTCCGGACGTGGCGATTTTCCTGACGCCCGCAAGGACCGTTCCCGGCCTCATGGAGGAATGCGGCCGGAAGGGCATTACGCACGTGGTGATCGAATCGGGGGGATTCAGCGAATACTCGCACGGCCATCATACCCTGGAAGAGGACGTGCTGGCCGTCGCGCGCAAATACGGCATGAAAGTCATCGGCCCCAACTGCGTGGGCGTGATCAATTTTGATTATAAAATGATGATGCCCTTCGCCTTCGCCAAGGAAGTCCCTTCCGGCGGCACCCTGGGGCTCATCACCCAGAGCGGCGGTGTCGGAAGCTCCTATCTGCGAACGGTCGCGGGATTCGGAATCACCGCCGGCAAGTTTGTGTCGATCGGCAACAAGCTGCAGCTCGACGAGGCGGATTTTCTCGAATACCTGATTCAGGATCCCCGCACGAAATGCATTGCGCTGTATCTGGAAGGCTTCAAGCGCGGACGCAAATTTTTCGATCTGGCCCGAAACTGCGACAAACCCATCATCCTTCAGAAATCCAACCGGTCGCCCGCGAGCGCGAAGATCGCCCAGTCGCACACAACGGCGCTTTCCGGCGATGACGCCGTGGTGGACGGAGCCATGCGGCAGGCCGGGGTCATCCGCGTGGACGACGAAGTGGAGCTGGTCAGCGCGGTTCAGATGGTCGGAATGCCGCTCATGAAAGGCAAACGCGTGGCCGTGCTGTCGCGGTCCGGCGGTCATGCCGTCCTGACGGCCGACGCCTGTGCAAAATACGGATTTGAAATGACGCCCTTTCCGCCGTCGTTCATCGAAAAGCTCAAAACGATTTACAACACCCGCGTGATCGCCCACCAGAACCCCCTGGATCTCGGCGAAATCTTCGACTACACGATCTTCACGGATATTCTGGAAGAAGCCCTCAAGCTCGACGACTTTGACGGCGTTCTTTTCAATCATCTGTATTCCTCCGATTTTGAGGCGGAAATGTCCCGGACCTTTCTGGCGGGCGTGAAAGAGCTTGTCGCCCGCTATGAAAAACCCGTCAGCCTGGCGATGATATCCGATCGGGATGAAATTCTTGACCTGCAGAAAAAGCAGCCATTTCCCGTTTTCGTGTCTCCGCTGGAAGCGGTGGAGGCCCTGTACGCCTCGCGATCCTATTACGAAAAGAAAACTGCATGCCAAAAGCGGGGCCATCTGGAAAAGTATGACCTGGATTTGAAAGCGGTTGACCGCATCCGCGCCCGTTGCGGAAAGGAAAAGCGGATTCCGCTCACGGACGAGGCGCTTGCGGTCTCCGCGGCCGCCGGGCTGCAGCCCGTGAAAAACCTGCTGCTCAAAGATGAAAACATTCCGTCCAGAATCACGCTGCGCTACCCGCTGGCCGCCAAGCTGCTGTCCCGGGACGCCTCTCACAAGTCGGACATCGGCGGCGTCGCCGTGAACCTTCGAAGCAAAAAACAGCTTGCCGAAGCCCTGGCCGGCATGAAAAGCAAAATCAGAAACCTGAAGCCGTCGCCCTCCATCGACGGGTATCTGATTCAGGAAATGGCGCCCGCCGGCGCCGAATGTTTTGTCGGGGGCAGGCGTGATCCCGCTTTCGGCCCGGTCATCGTGGTTGGTCTGGGCGGCATTTTCATTGAAATTTTCAAAGACACCTCCATCCGGATGGCGCCGGTAACCCCGGGGGAAGCCGAAGGAATGATCCGGGAGCTGAAAGCCTATCCGCTGCTGGCCGGCGCAAGAGGCAGAGGTCCCGCGGATTGTCAGGCGCTGCAGAATGTGGTATGCAGAATCTCCGCTCTGCTCGCCGCATGCCCGGAAATTTCGGAAATCGACCTGAATCCGGTCATCGTGCATCCGGAAGGCCAGGGCGTGAGTCTGGTGGACGCCCGCGTCTTTTTTCAGAAATAGCCGCGGGCTTCGGGATTGCCGACAAGCCGCGCGGAATGCGGATCAAAACGGCCTGCCGCCGGCATCTTTCGAAAGGAGCCCTTCATGCGTCTTTTGAAAAAAGTCCTGATCGCTGTCCTGGTTTTCGTCGT
>Ga0116161_1001909_pt1 | contig 20742 bp, 21 predicted proteins | sample AD_JPNAS3_MetaG_FD_89877 | JGI IMG/M metagenome (GOLD analysis project Ga0116161, IMG submission 89877) | Active sludge microbial communities of municipal wastewater-treating anaerobic digesters from Japan - AD_JPNAS3_MetaG | ecosystem: Engineered > Bioreactor > Anaerobic > Digestate | place... | reverse complement strand
CTGTTCCCGTACAGAGAGTTTCCCCAGCTTAAGTTCGTCTTTTGCCCTTGGTGCTGCATAATGCCAATTTTTCTGTACCCCATCTTCATCGAAAGGCCAAATTACACTTAATGAACTGTCAGGGAACCTTTTCTTGACATCATTAGGAACATCGTAAGATGGCTCCTGATCAAGTGGAAGATACTCGCCTATCTCAACTACACATTGCTTATTAGTATCAATATATATTGGATAAAATTTCTTATGCCGTTGTGTTCTGAGGGAGCCTGAGCCTGTGCGTCTTAGATTTCGAACTTCCCCGCCAAGACCTATTGCAGTTTCTTGACAAATAATATCCAGACCATGTCTAACCAAAAAAAGTCCATACTCATTTGATTTAGCCATGTTTTTGCCGCGTCTTCCGCGTTTACTGTGTTCAATAGTAACAATAAACCGATCATATTCTGGAAACATACTCATCAATATACAGTCTAAGTGAGATAATTCGTTATCATCTATTGTAATAATCAGTATACCTGTTTCTTTTAAAAGACGTTTCGCAATCAATAGACGTTTCTTCATCATCGAAAGCCATTTGCTATGCCTGTAAGCATCATTGGAATCCACATAGTCGTTGTTATATTTCCAGTCCCTTGCCCCTGTGTTATAGGGCGGGTCTATGTATATGCAATCCACTTGTCCTTCGTAAAGGTACTCCAAAAGCTGAAGAGCATGGTAGTTATCCGCTTCAATAATCGTGTGCCAGAGGCTGTCATTCGGCGCATTTTCCACTTTAGCAATGGGTTCGAGCGAAGGAAAAATAGGATCGCCAAACTGTGCCACAGCAACCAGATCGCATAAAGATATGGTTGTTATTTCTGACGATACTTTATCCTCACAGACGGCAGTTTTGCCGTCAATTTTTTTTACTATGTAAATTTGGTTTAGTTTTCCTGTCTTGCGTGCAACGGTCGAATCGCACCTTATGGGCACGCCATAGAGGGGAGTGCATTCAGGGACATGTTCCTCAAATACCAGACCGAACTTTTTATTTTTACTGATGCGGGTTACTTCCTCCGTCAACCGTTCACGCAGCATTGGGTCAGTAATTTGCTGTAATAGGTCTTTAATAGCCGCCATGTGCTTTTATCTCCTTATTCTTCATCGTTTCGCTGTTCTGTTTTTGCTTTATCTTCGGCATCTGCTCTGGAAATGGGCTCCGTCTCTGGTACAGCATTTTGCCGACTCCAAGACTTGCCAAACAATTCATTACCCACGGACAGGCGGAGAACTGACGCCTTATCAACGATTTTGTATGTATTTGGTGTATAAGTATCTGCCTTATCAAATGCGATGAACACTTGCTTGCCGCTTTCACCGCTTTTCTGATACAAACCAAGTATCTGTTCAAAATCGGCATCCTCTATACGCTTAACGATGCTTGAATCATGAATCAGAACAGGGAGCGGAGTTAAAGCGAGCATACTCAGATCGTATACCACAAGACTCTTAAACGCTGTTCCTTCACTCTTATCATCGGGGGTTTCAAACTCAAAGGTCTTGTCCGGTTTTAGCGTCAATTCTGGTGCGGTTCTGTCACCGCCGGTAATAATATCATTAATTCGCTTCATTTCAGCGTTCACTTCATCCTGAGCAGCGGCGAGAGCTTCTTCCTGCCGCTTACGGAGATTCGCCAGCAGATGTTCGATCTCCTTGCGCTTTTCCATTTGCTCCATTTCGCCTTGCAGTGCTTCGTTTTCTTCCACCAGTTTTTCTATTTCCCGTGACACACGGGCGTACTGAGTAAGAATGGATTGCGAGAGAGATTTGGCGACTCCTGAACCCTCGATTTGCTTCTCATAGTTTGCAATATCAGCATCTATGTATTCAATTTGCGGCGTCAGCCGTGCAATTTCTTCCTCAATGTCAGCACGAAGAAAACCGTTGATCTTAGCATGGAAAGCTTCGACATCAGTAAAAGCATCAATTTTAGCATCAGGGAAAAAATGGAGCAGCGCCGAAAAGTCTTTTTTTAGCACTCCGTCATTACCAGGCATGTTGTTGCGGACTGCATTAAGCTGGGATATCAAACGACTCTTCCGGCGGCTCAGTTTACCCAACTCACTCTTAATTTCAGCAAGCCGCTCCGCTTGCTGCGGATCAATACCCAAAGCGCGCAGGTTGGCCTCTTCATTTTGCCTGCACAGCCTCTCCCGGCGCTTTTCCAGACTTTCTATTTTATCTTTATTCTCGCCAATATCAGCCGTGATATCCGATATGGAACGTTCCGCTTGTTTGCTTGGCTTGATGCCATAGCTTTCTTCGGCGGTCTTCAGATCCTGGATGGCTTCAAACTTATCCAATAATTTCATAAGGTACTCGACAGCCGTTGCCATTGATTCGCGCTCGCTTTGCAGAGGCTTGTGTTCATTATGGCTTCCATGGCCGTAAATACGGAAGAATCTTTCTACAATTTCATCAAAAGTAATACCCCTCAGAAGTATTCTATACTCGTGGAACAGCCATTTGCGATAGTTCGGCACACTCATTTCCTCAATGACATGGAACTGGCTGTCGCAGCGATTCACCACGGACGGGCGGCTTGTGCTTCGAGAAAAAAAGTAGGAAAAGCCATCAAATTCAAAGATGAAGTTTATCGTGTGGTGATCAAGATGAGTGATCACATCCTTTGCGGATTTCGGGTAGTTATCCCCTCCAAATACAAAATCCAGTATCAGCAGAAAAGTGGACTTGCCAATAGCGTTGCTGCCATCCGAACTGCCAAGGATGACGTTAAGCCCAGGCCGGAAATCCTCCGGCTGAGTTTTAAACTTCTCGCATGTTATCCGCTTTAACATAGTGGAGTACCTCCGTCCCATCAGGTATTTCTATTTGCCCAAGTTTATACAAACAATCAAGAGCATCAAGAAATATGCTTATTTCCGATACCTTTGTCCGTGTCGCTTCGAGCAGTTCATGCGGGGTCATATCCCGCTCCTCTAATTTCTCCAAGATAGGCGCAAAGAGAGCAATGACGCTATCGGAGAAAGAATTAACTTTGCTTGGTATTTTCATTGAACAAATCACACCTTTTCACTAAATATCCAACAATGATCTCACAGGCGTCTCTATGTCTCTGTCCAACTTGTGAAAATAGTTTTTCAACTAAGAGATCTGCTATGTATTCCTGTGGATCGATGATATCTGATTTTTGCTGTATTCCACTTTCGAGCAGCTTATAAGCGGATTTCATTAACTCCCCAAACATATTCGTGTCAAATCCAATTTCCTGTTCAAGACGGGAGCAAGTGTTTTTTACAGTTTTATATAAGCGAGCCATACTCGCATTAATCTTGTCCTTCAGGAAAGGTTCGTGAATCTTACGATCAATCTCAACCAAATCTTTGATATCTGTTGGCTCCAGTCCTTGCGCGTTCTTTGTCTTATGAACTTCTCGCAGAACGGTCTCTATTTCATCCTGAAACTTAATGCCGGATATTCTGTCAAGAAATGCCTGAATATCCGCGCAACGGTGTTTTTTTTCAAGCAACTCTGCTATTTCATCAGATGACATCGCCGGAACAAGAGGAGCACATTCGTTTGTACATAATGCTACCGCATTTTCATAGCTGTCCGCTTCATCTGGTAACTGCTTCAAATAGACAATTTCACAGTTTTTAACCGGAATCTTCCCTCGCTTGGGAATTCCAAGATAACCACCGCAATATAAACACTTACCATTAGCTTCTGACAGCAGAGTAACAAGCAGGGAATCGTCCTGTTTTGATGGCTGAGGTAATTGCTTGATTTTGTCTATCACATACTCTGCGACACCTTCGGCGAATTCTGTATCGGTCTTTCCGTTTCTATAATCATAAGTGCAGATCCGATCTGACACATTATCCTCAAGGAGCGTTATTTCTTCAATCCGAGATGTGAAGGAAAGAACATACTCTTGTGTAACAGACCGAATCGTCTTTTTGCCGCTTCGGTTCGTAGTGTTTGTGACAACATATAAAAAGACTCCGGCCAAAAACGAATGAAAACAGAATTCGGTTTGGGATGCCAATTCTTTTTTTGTTATGCCATTGACCAGTTCGACTTTCGTATCATCGTAAATACCATGTATTTTCTTCCCATCTTTTTCAGGAAAATCATTACCAATCATGTCTTTAAGCGCCAGGATTATCTGCTTGGATAAATTACTGTCCAACAGATTGATGACATTGTTCTTAAAGTAGCTGGCTACTTCTTGTGGAACGGCGTTGCGGGCTGGCCCAGTAATATCTTTTGAGAGGTTTTGTTCACACCGCAGTAATTTTGATGTGGCATCTTCTCTGACACGATCTGCATTTTCCTGCCCTGAAAAGGTAAACTCATAATTGGGGGCAACAGAATGAAGAAGTGCTTCGCACAACTGCTTATTATCAATATTAACTGCCTTGCACGGAACAAGAATCGCTAAATATGAGCCAAAACATAACCTCATGCCGAAACCCTCCATTCAAACTGAACTGTATCCTATTTATTTTCTTCATCAATGTAATCGACGATATCCCCAATATTACACCTGAGAGCCTTACATATGCGCGCCAAAACGTCCATGCTGACCGGCAGTTCTTTGCCTAACTTTGCCATAGTAGTTGTAGTTAAGCCCGTCATAGCCATCAAATCTTTTTTCATCATTTTTCTATCTATCAGTATTTTCCATAGCTTGTTGTAGCTGAACGCCATAATATCTCCTCCAAAGAGCTTTGCCCTCAAATAGCCTATTTGGAATATTTTATCACGTTTTGAGACTGATATCAAGGTTAACTTGATTAACGCTGATATTGGCTTTACATGTTTAGACTTCATGCATGAACTTGGTACAATATTAAAAATTCGCTACTCGCACTCTATCGGAAAGCTATTCCCACACCTCCAAGCTTGTCCCATAAATTAGTATGCTGTTATTGCGTAAGGCGATAACAGCTTTTGCTTTATATGCCTGAACACTCACAAATCAGTCGAGGGGAGGGAAGTATTTCTATGACCGAAGTAAGAAACCTGAATAAAAAACGCATCGGCGATATGAGCAGCGATCAACGTCTGTTTGAAATTCAGATAAAAGATTGCGTTACTCGCATCACCGTAAATACCGATGGCACGTTGAACATAACGCATGATCGTGTAAAACCTGTAGCATAACCGTACCTCAGTAATAAAAATGAAATCCGCCAGAACGCAAGACGGCAGTGCGGAACTTCCTGCAAAGGAGGTTCTCCTGCCGTCTTGTTTCGTTTATGCGGATTCGATGGCTCCGGCGGATTTCAAAAATTTGAAATTCAAAGGAGCAGATTTTATGAAAAGCATCAAAAGAGACACTCAGCATCAGAGGGAGATCAAGAAAAAATACCAAATCAAGGTGCAGGGTCAGCTTGTGCCGGTCAGCGAAGAAGTCTATGTTACCTATCACCGCATGAAGCGCCGTGAAACCTATCTGGAGGAAAGGGATATGGCACACGGCGTCTTTTATTACAGTGCCATGGATACGGTGGAAACAACAGGTGAGGATGGGATTCCAGACCTTGCTTCTCCCCGTGTGGAGGATGTGGTCGTGGACAAGCTCATAGCGGAAAAGCTCCACCGATGCCTCGCACAGCTTTCTAAGGAGGAACAGGCTTTAATCTTTGCCCTGTACTTTCAAGGAAAATCTCAGTCGGAATTGGAGCGGGAAACCGGTATCAAGCAACAAACTATCAGCTACCGTGAACGACAGATTCGGCTGAAGCTCAAAAAAATGATAGAAAAGTAAAAATATTTTTTGTAGACCCCCTCACGAAATCGGCTTAGTAGTGAGGGGGTTTTTCTATTCACCCTCATTGCTCTTTGAAAATTTCATATCCGACGACCTGAATACGTTAGCTGACGGACCCCAAAAGGGAAAGCGACCCCGGAGGATGCGCCAAGACCACCTGTAGGACGGCGATGAGAACATGAAAGCAACCATATTATTTTTATTCTGTTCATGGTTTCTCATTTTCCACCCTATCAAAGACGGCCAAATAAGGTGCAAAGCGGTACCCATCCGTCCGAAAAGCAGGCTGTGGCAGCCTGTTTTGCAATGACCCCGTCAGCCCATATTGATACTTCTGTCCAGTCACAGCCCCCACAAGACCTGGGGACCACGCAATGAGGGCAGCCAGCGGAGATCCCGGTGGAGGTGAGATTCCTATGATGCGGTGAAGCCAGCCGCAGTTCAGGCCGTCGCCTTTTGAGCTCTTATAAACCAGAGCTCTGTGTGCTTGGGGAGTAGTGTCAAATTAAGCACAGAAGAAAAATCTTAATGTCAGAAGCCATGAGAACCTCACGCCATTAGGGATCGGCGGTCCCATATTGCGAAGCAACAAGGTTCTCTCAGCCGTCAAAATCTTTGATTTTGTAAACGGCGTGAGGTTCTTATTTTTGTGCCATTAAGAATACCGGCATAGGAAAAGAGGTGTGTATTTGAAACAGTTCCATAATACCATTTTACGAGGCGACATCTACTATGCAGATTTAAATCCAACGGTCGGCTCGGAACAAGGCGGTGTAAGGCCCCTTATCATTCTGCAAAATAACGTTGGAAACCGTTACAGTCCCACCGTGATTGCCGCCGCCATTACAGCGAAGCCGAAAAAGCCGCTCCCCACCCATGCAAGCATCGGTCATGCCTGCGGCCGCCTGAAGGAATCCTTTGTGCTTTTGGAGCAGATACGCACCATAGACCGCAGCAGGCTTCGGGAATATGTCGGAAGGCTGGATGAACAGGAAATGAAAAAAATTGACGAGGCGCTGGCAATCAGCGTCGGACTGGCTCCGACGCCTATTTTATCAGGGAGGGAAACACCATGACAAACGCACAGGTATCCGGTAATCTGATGTACGCTGCCGCCCTGCAGCAGCTCACACGTCTTGCGGCCGCCAAGAACATGACAGATCAGGAAATTGAAAGGATTAAAAAAGACTTGGAACGCAGGCTGCGACCCACCATCATCGCACTATGCTGAGTCGCGGAATTGTTTTCTGAATATTATCAACGATTCGGTAGCTATATGCCGGGAGGTGTGGTAGTGTATGTCGTTGAAAGGAGGGAAAAAAGATGTATCAACCCAATTCAACATCGGCGGAAGCGCCTAAAATCACATTGATACAGGCGCGAAAGCCGGAAACGGCAAAGCTCCGTGTGGCGGCATATGCCCGTGTGAGCAGTGATTCGGAGGATCAGCAGAACTCCTACATCGCACAGGTGGATTATTACACCCGGCATATCGCCGCACAGGAGAGCTGGGAACTGGCGGACATTTATGCCGACGAGGGCATCTCCGGCCTTGTGGCAAGCAAGCGGGATGAATTCAACCGGATGATTCAGGATTGCCGGGACGGAAAGATCGACCGCGTCCTCGTCAAATCCATATCCCGTTTCGCGAGAAACACCAAGGAATATATCCAGTATGTGCGGGAGCTTTTACGGCTGGGCATCTCCATCCACTTTGAAAAGGAGAACATCGACACCGGAAAAATGACGTCTGAGCAGATTGCCACCATCTACGGCGCTTTTTCACAGATGGAGTCACAGAACCACTCAAACAATATGCGCATCAGCGTCCGCATCCGTATGGAAAAGGGCGATTACCTATCGCCGTCCGAGCCTTACGGCTACAGGCTGGAGGGGCGCACCCTAATGATTATTCCCGAACAGGCCGAGGTGGTGCGCCGCATTTATGCCGCTTATCTCAGCGGTCAGGGAAAGGATGACATCGCAGACGAGCTGAACAAAGCAGGCGTCCCCCGCACCAAAGGGCGAACCGTCTGGCACCCAAGTACGGTGGCGTACATCCTCACCAACATCGCCTACACCGGAGATATGATCTGGCAAAAGAGCTTTGCCACCAACGAAATCCCGTTCCGGCAGGTGCGCAACAAGGGTGAGAAACCGAAATACTTTGTAGAGAACTGCCATGAGGCGATTATTTCCAAGGAGGACTTTCAGCGGGTGCAGGCACTGATGGATAGCCGACGGAGGCAGACAAACGGAACGGTTTCCTCCGCACTGCTGGCAAAGAAAATCCGCTGTGAAGGCTGCGGTACTCTGTTCCGCAGAAAAATCGTCAATGAAAAGGTCTACTGGACTTGCCGGAGGCATGACCGTGATAAAGACCTTTGCCCCACCTCACAGATACCGGAGGAACAGATTGTCACGGCAATCCTCCGCATGTACCACAAGCTGAAACGGCATCGTGCGCAAATCCTGTCCCCGGTCTTAACCCAGCTGACCGAGCTTCGGGAAAAGGAGCTTCGCTCCAACCGCAGAATCAATGATATCGACAAAGAAATCGCCCAGCTCACCGAGCAGAATCTCGTTCTTGTTCGACTCAAGTCGAAAGGATACGTAGATTCTGCTCTTTATTTATCCCAAACCGGCGAAATTGACTTTAAGCTTCGGGAGCTGCGCCGTCAACGCCGCCGTATTATGGAGGCCAACGGCGAGGACAGTCAGATCAAAGCGACCCAAGCCATGCTGGATTATCTGGAGGACAGTCCCGAATATTTAGAGGCACTCACGGAGGAAGTGTTTGAAACGCTGGTGGAGAGCGTCTTCATCTCTTCGGAAACCGAGATGAATCTCAATCTCTACAACGGTCTGATGCTGAAAGAAACCATGGAAAGGACGGTGCGGTAATATGGCATGGCAGAGAAAAATCCCCTTCGGGTACACCATGAAAAAGGGAGAGATACAATGCAGCCCCACAGAATCGGCGGCGGTCAAAGAAATTTTCAGACTTTATGCGGACGGCATGGCCTACAGCAAAATTGCCGCTGAAATGATGCGCCGGGGGCTTCGTTACCACAGCCACACGGCTGAATGGAACAAGCACATGGTTAAGCGCATCCTCGAAAACGAACGCTATCTTGGGGAAAAGGAATATCCCCCCATCCTTGAGCCGGAAGACTTTTTGCGTGCCCAGCTTGTCCGGGGAGAAAAGAATACCTATACACCCTGCCCGGATTACATCAGACCCATCCGTGAAAAGGCGGTCTGCGGCGTGTGCGGCGGCAGGATGCTCCGCGATACCAGAGCTGGGGGAAAGCCCCGCTGGTACTGCGAAAAGGAGGGCTGTACCAACCGCCGTTACATAGAGGACGAGGACATCCGCACAGCCCTATCCGAAAGGCTGAATGTGCTGGCGCAGAACCCGAACCTCTTAGACTGGCTCCTGCCGCAGAATACAAATGAATCGACGCTGGAGGCGGTACGCATCCGAAACGAGGTCATCCGGGAACTGAACAAAGCCGAGCCGGGTGCGGAATATACCAAAATGCTGATACTGGCCTGTGCCGCCGAGCAATACAGCGGACTGCCTGATTCTATGCCTTATGATCAGATGCAGAGACTGAAGGAAAAAATCCTCACACAATCTATCAATGAGGAACTTCTCAGAGAGCTTTTCACAACCGCAGTGCAGGAAATCCAATTTACCGCCCACGGCGGTCTCCGCTTGCGGCTCATCAACGGAAAATCCCTTGAAGCAGATGGAAAGGAGGATGCAAAGTGCCCGAAAGCGCAGTGAGAAAAGTCACGGTGATTCCCGCAGATCCCAAGCACAACCAGAAAGATATCCGCAAACAGCGCCTGCGGGTAGCGCCCTACTGCCGCGTTTCCACCAACTCCGAGGAACAGCTTGACAGCTATCAGGCACAGATTGAATATTACACCGAAAAAATCGCCGCCCAGCAAGAGTGGACCATGGTGGATATGTTCGCGGACGAGGGCAAAACCGCAACCTCTACCAAAAAGCGCAAGGATTTCCTGCGGATGATCAAAGCCTGCGAAAAGGGCAAGGTGGATCTGATTATCACCAAATCGGTGTCCCGGTTCTGCCGGAATACACTGGACGGTCTGGATTATGTCCGCAGGCTTAAGCGGATGGGCGTGGGTGTTTTCTTTGAAAAGGAAAATGTCAACACCCTCTACATGGACAATGAGATGATCCTAACCTTTATGATGAGCCAGGCACAGGCCGAGAGCGAATCCATGAGCGGCAACATCCGCTGGGGACACCGCAAGAATTTCAAGGATGGCAAGGTTTACTTCCACTATGCCGGATTTTTAGGCTATCGCAGAGGCGAGAACGATCTGCCTGAAATCGACCCGGAGGAAGCGGAAATCGTCCGCAGGATTTTTTCACGGTATCTGATTGGGCACAGCGTAGCCAAAATCATCGCAGACCTTGAGGCGGACGGCATCAAAACGGCGCGGGGGCATAAAAAGTGGAATGACGGCGTGATACGGGGGATGCTTCGAAACGAAAAATACATGGGGGACGCTCTGCTCCAGAAAACCTACATCGCAGACCTTTTCACCCGCCAGACCAAGAAAAACACCGGTGAGCTCCCCCAATACTACGTGGAGAACAGTCATCCCGCCATCATCGACCGGCTGACCTTTCAGCGGGTGCAGGAGGAAATGGCACGGCGATCCAGCCTGAAAAAAGTCAGTACAGCCGCCAAAACCGAGCTTGCCAAATACAGCGGCAAATATGTGCTGACCGAGCTGTTATCCTGCGGGAACTGCGGCAGCCCTTACCGCAGGGTGACATGGACCAGACCGGAGGGTAAAAAAATTGTCTGGCGGTGTATCAACCGTCTGGAGAACGGCAAAAAGTTCTGCAAGGATGCCCCTACGCTGGAGGAAAGCCGGATTCACACTGCGGTGGTCAGTGCCATGAACGAAATGTTCAGCCAAAAGACCTTGAAAGCGATTCTGCAGGACAGCATCCGAACAGCCCTTTTGCCGGAGAACGGCGAAACCAGCCTCGCAGCCATCGACAGCAGGCTGTCCCAACTGCGGGAACAGCAGTACAGGCTTCTCCAGCTTGCTGCCGCCGTGGGAGCGGATTCCACCCAATACGATGAGGAACTGAAAAAGGTCAGTATGGAATTCTCCGCACTGGTGGCCAAACGGAGCGAGCTGGAGAAAAATCGGCAGGATACCGAACAGGCGGATGAACGGGCGGAGCAGCTGGCCGCCGAGTTGGAAGCAGTGGACACCGGCATCGCCACCTTTGACGAGGTCACGGTGCGGCAGTTGATCAGTGCCATCACGGTACTCAGCGAAGAAAAACTGCTCATCCGTTTCAAGGACGGAACGGAGATTGAGCAGATTATATAAGGGCAACGGCAATCAGGTGCGGGGAAATATCCCGCGCCTGATTTTCTATATTGCATGGAACTGGCAGAAAATTTGAATCAGGAGGAATGAAAATGTTTTTTGATTACCAAAAAGCACAGCGGATGAAGGAGCGGTATCCCAGCGGAACCCGTATCCGCCTGAACAGCATGGAGGACCCATACGCCCCCATTGCGCCGGGTACGGAAGGGACGGTAAATTTTGTGGATGACATCGGCACGCTTCACTGCACCTTTGACAATGGACGCACCCTCGGTGTCGTTCCCGGCGAGGACGGCTTCTCAGTGCTTTCACGTCCGGCACCGTCTGAGCCGGAGGAAAGCCCCACTCAGCAGTTCGGCATGAGGATGGAATGAAAGGAGGCCATACCGTGAAACGGATTACGACAGATGAGCTTCGCACCATGACAGACCGTGAAGGATTGATTCTTCAAGGCTGCGGCGGGGAGCTTTCAGAATGGGTAAATGGTATTAACGAGCTGCTGACACAGGAAGGTATCCTGCAAAACGGCGATACCTTCAAGGAGGTTTTCGCTTTTGAGCATGACGGCTGCACCAATCTGCTGTTTTCCATGGAAAATGTGGATTTGCATATGGGAAAGCTCGCCATATGGCGTTTGCAGTCACACAGTGCCTTCGGCGGCACTTGGCTGAGTGATTATCTTCCCAACCGGCTGGGCGTTCATATGGATGAAGCAACTGCACAACAAGACGGCGGCCTTGAAATGAAACAAAGCTACTAACAATTCCAAGCATTTCACCGGTGGAGCTTGCTCTGCCGGGTACATAAAAAAACAGGCTCCCACGGAGCCGGAAAGGAGAAGTCTATGAAAGCATTGAAAAAGAACAGCGCCCTGTATCTGGAACAGGTTGCCTCTGCGGTAGCTGAATGCTATGAAAAAGACGAGAAGCCCTGCAATCGGGCACTGCTGGAGCTTTATACACGGATCGGTCAATGTATCTGCCGTCAGGGAGAAAAAGCATTTATCCCACATTTGGCTGAAATGCTCGCCAACCGGTTTCCATCGCTGAAAGGCTTCTCTCTTCGTAATCTCCGCAGGATGCGTGATTTTTACCGCACTTATGAAAACAACCCGGTTCTTATGGAAAGGGCACAGTCCCTTGGCTGGACACAAAATGCCGTGATACTGGAGTGTTGTGAAACCGATGAGCAGCGTTCATTTTATATTGACCTTGCGGCGGAACGGAACCTTTCCAAGCTGGCGCTCATGAAAGCCATTCAGGAGGGTGCCTTTGCCGATGCCCTCTATACAGAAAACTGCTCTGAAGGAATGGAACCCAGCTTCGCCCCTGTAAACGATAGCTGTCCCGATGAAGCAGTAGACACCACCGCAATCGCTGAAACGGCGTGTGGGCCGTTTGCGACAGCGTGTGAGCCTCCCCGCCAAGGGAATGCTCTGCTCCAAAGCAATGACAGCGGCTACAGTGAAATCATCGCAACGATTCCGACCGGCAGAAGAATGAAAAATATGCGAAAACATTCTTTTTTATGCTGGCGGGATTATCCGTTTCTTGAACGTTCTGTTTCGTCGAAAACATTGGCGCAGAAACAAATCATCTATTTGAAGCCACCGCCCGATATGGTTCAACCGAAGAAGTTCCCGCCGCCTTTCAGCAGAAAGCAGGACAGGAATTATCAATGGCAAGTACACCAAGCGCAAACAGTCGCATAAATATTTGAACACGACCATGAAAAGCTTGAGGATTTATGGTATCATAAAATTGGTAAGTGGTTGCGGAGAATCTGATTTATTTTGAGGACTTGGCGCTCTCTTTGGGGAAAGATAAGAAATCTTTTTTCCATGGTGTCCACATATATTCACGGATTATTAATATCTGTATCAAAATCTATAACCAGAGTATAAAATTTAATATAGCAATATATAAACTCCTTTTTATATTGCCTTTCACGAAGAAGCCTTTTAAGCTTCTTTTTATATTTATCCTCACTCCACTTTTTTTTCTTTACATATCGCTTTTTGCCAAGTTTCCAGAATTTATGCGGAAAAACAAGCATTGCCAGCAGTATCTCATACTCTTCTCTGGACATTGGTCTCAGTCTGCAATAACTTTCAATCATTTTTCGGCATAAATCAAAGTCCCATTTGAATTTCTTCTTGGATAATATTCTTCTGATAAGCTTACCTAAATCGCTCATAGGCATATCAAATTGACAGGACTCCAGATCAACTACATAAAGCTTATTATTTTTATCAATGAGAATGTTCTGATAATAATAACTGTCATGACATATATAACCTTCACTTATATAATGTTCACAAGTCTCTTTGTATTTGCTCCGGCTAAGGATCTCCATGGCATATTCAGCTTCATTGAGAAAATAATCAATAGCCTCTCTGTATGCATAGTCGAATTCGGCTTTAATCTTAAGTTTGTCGATACATTCGGCATACTTTTCCAATTCGTTACGACACTTTGCAAAAGCCATAGGCCATTTTTTTGTATGCAGTTTTATCTTAATGCGCTCAGATGCTTCAAATCCTTTTGCGTTGTTATGGAAATCAGCCAGCAGCTCCGTGTATCTGATTATTTCTTCTATAGTTGATAGACTGACTTCGCGTCCTTCAATCCAATATGTAATATAGAAAGCCGAGCCCTTATGTCTGATTATTGCTTTGCCCTCTTTTGCATAGTAAATTTCGGCAATATTATTCCAACTGTTTTCCTTAAGATGCTTCATTATATAATAACTCTTTTTTGCTTTTCCGTATCCGTGACTTACGCGTTTCAGGCAAAATACTCCTTTGTCAGTACAAAGCTTATATGCACTTCTAACTTTGCTTATTAATTTTACTTGGAAATCATAGTTGATTAATACTTCTGCAAGAATTGCCCTCTCGCTCCGGCTGATATCTGAGGCATATATGCTTTCCGGCATTTTTTCCATTATATCCACTCCAATTAACAATATTTATACCAAATTCCGGTTAATATATTATATTTTGGAGGGCAATGATATATAATAGAATATTAAATTAAAGGAGCTGTTGCGACACTCTCCTATGCTTGTCCGCTTCTCTTATAAAAAAATGTTCTCAGGGGTGCCAGTTTATACCTCTGAGGAAGTATTATCTGTTCTGTGCTCCCTACAAATAGTACTCCGTTGTCATTCAGGGATTCCCTGAATTTGTTATGCATAGTTGCTTTTGCCTCTTCGGTAAAATAAATCATTACATTCCTGCACACAATAAGGTCACATTTTTCAGGGTATTTATCCTCTAATAGATTATGGTGCTCGAATTTAATACAGCTTTTTATCTTGTCACTGATTTTGTATTTTTCTCCCTCTTTGGTGAAGTAATTGGATATAAATTCTTTAGGAAGATTCTCAAGACTTTTGGAAGAATATACCCCGGCCATTGCCTTTTCTATGGCACCATCGTCTATATCCGTAGCAAGTATTTTTAAACTGCTTATATCAACCAATCTGCTCATCATCATAGCAAGAGAGTATGGTTCTTCTCCTGTAGAACATGCTGCGCTCCATATTTTCGGTATTCTGCCCGGTTTAATAATACCCGGCATTATTTCTTTTTCTAATATCTCCCACTGTGTGGGGTTTCTATAAAATTCAGACACATTTATGGTAAGATAATTGATAAATTCGTCATAAAGTTTTGGATTCTGTACCAATGCCCGAAAATAATTGTCGTAATCATCGTAATTATTTTTACGGATAAGTGAATCAATTCTTCTTTTCATTTGCCGTTCTTTATAGCATGAAAGATTAATTCCCGTGAGCTTCAATACCTTTACTTTAAATCCTTCATAATCAGTCAGCATCAAAACACTCCTTATTAAGCTATTATTTTAGTAACAAATATTGAAAAGTACTTAGATTTTATAATTCAGCTATTTTTATACAATTAATTCTATCATATTGCATAAATAAAAAAAAGTCGTGATATTGTTACATATCACGATAATATAATGTAAAGGGGGTCTCAATGTATTTTGTGAGGTCAATATTATTGTTGACAAAACATAAATTATTATACATAAATAAAAAAAATCCCGGCTGCAACCGGGAGTATTTAATAATATAGGAAAGTTATGCTTTCCTATATTATTAAAACTCTTGATTTGAGTGCCATCGCCAGAATTTTCTCATTGCATTCGTAAAGGGCTCATGGGCTTCAAATGCGGTCAAGGCCGCATTTGTTCTTTTATTCTTCTGTTGTTTCCTTCAATTCTTTAATACTCAGGCTTATTTTCTTTTCCTCGGATTTAATATCTGTAATTTTAGCACTTACAATATCGCCTATGTTTAATGCTTCCGAAGGTTTGGAAATCCTTTTATCAGATATCTGCGAAATATGAATAAGACCGTCTATACCGGGTTCAATCTCTACAAAAGCGCCGAAATTAGAGAATCGCAATACCTTTACCTCTAATATATCCCCAACATTATATTTGCCTTTTACGGTTGACCACGGTTCAGGTATTGTCTGCTTAAGTCCAAGGGAAATCTTCTTTTTTTCAATGTCAACTCCAAGTACTACTACTTCCACTTTATCACCGGGTTTTACAACCTCAGAGGGATGTTTTACCCTTGACCAGGAAAGCTCGGAAATATGTATAAGGCCGTCAACTCCGCCGATATCGACAAAGGCTCCAAAGTTTGTCAGCCTTTTTACTTCTCCCGTCAATTTCTGTCCTGCTTCAATGCTTTCCCATAGTGCTTTGGCCTTAATCTCCCTCTCTTTCTTAAGGAGTGCTTTTCTTGATACAATGACCTTTCCCTTTTCGCGGTTAAATTCAATTACATTGACCATAACCCTTGTATTAACATAACTGCTAAGATCTTCGGAATATCCAATATCAAACTGAGAGGCCGGCATGAATGCCCTTATCCCAATTATCTCCACTATTGCGCCGCCTTTTACTATTTCTTTCACAAGGCCTTCAATAGGTGCATTTTCATTAAAAACTGCTTCAATTCTAACCCAATTCTGTTTCGCATCAAAAAGCTTTTTGGAAAGCACTACATTTCCTTCGCCATCATTGATACTGACGACTACAACTTCTACTACATCTCCTATTTCTATTAAATCTTTAAGGCTTAGATCGGGCTCCCATGTATAATCTTCCTTTTTTATTATTCCGTCGGATTTATATCCAATATTGACCATGACTTCATCATCTGTAACCATTATTACAGTCCCATTTACCGTATCACCAGGGTAAACGCTTCTCATAGTCTTTTCATATTCCCTCAACATACTTTCCTGATTATCAATATCGGCTTCTGAACTATCCGCTTCATTCCCCAAATTATCAGTATCGTTCTCCGGGATATCCAGCGTATTCTCCTGGTTATCCATATCGCTTTCCGGACTATCCGCCGTATTTCCCTGGTCCTCCAGCACGTTGTCATTAATCTCCTGCATTTTTTCAATAACCTCCTTAATTACCCAATCAGGTGTGGATGCACCTGCCGTAATACCAATCTTCTTATGTATCTTCAGCACTTTTATGGGCAAATCCTTTGCATTCTCAATATGATAAGTATTATTGCAGTTTTCTTTACATATGTAATAAAGCTTATTTGTATTGGAACTCTCAGTGCTTCCGATAACAATCATGCAGTCAACAGTTTTTGAAAGCTGTTCCGCTGATTCCTGCCTTTTCTCTGTTGCATTGCAAATAGTATTAAAAATAATTGCATTTTTGTATTTTTTTCGAACGGCATCCACAACTCTATCCCATATTTTTTTTGTAATTGTAGTTTGTGCAACTAAACATATTTTATCATATATAGGAAGTTTGTCTACTGTTATTTCATCCTCAAGTATTTGTGCAGAATAGCCGCACCAACCGTTAGTCCCTATTACTTCCGGATGTGTTTTGTCTCCGACAATAAATATTTTATATCCCTTTTGATAATAATCTTTTACTTTTTTATGTATTGCCGATACGTACGGGCAGGTGCAATCAACATACTTTAACCCCTTTTCCTCAAACTGCCTGTACTTTTCCTCTGCAATTCCATGAGAGCGGATGATGATTTCAACTTCATCCCCTCGGATATCTTCGATATCGTCCACCTTATCAATACCCTGCTCGGCAAGTTTACTTATTACCTGTTTGTTGTGAATAAGAGGTCCGTACGTAAAAATCCTGACCTCATGCTTTTTTTCTGCTTCCTTAAAGGCCTTATCTACAGCATTTTTTACTCCAAAGCAAAAGCCGGCATTTTCATCAAGAATTATCTCCATCCTCTTCATCCCTTTTAAGTTCATTTATTTTATCCATAATGCCATGGCTTATTTTGATATATTCTTCATTCAAAAGCTTTTTCCCATAATACTCTGCCAATTCAACAGGCTTCCCGATAACAACCCTTGTCCTCCTGAAAAACTTATAGCTGCTTATTATTGCTACCGGAACAACAGGTGTTTTTGATCTTATCGCAATCATTGCAATTCCGGGTTCTGCAATTGCTTCATCGGTTTTATTCCTGGTCCCCTCAGGGAAAAGCGCAAGCACTTTTCCGCTGTTTAAAATCTTCAGCGAGGTTTTTATTCCTTTTATATCGGCTTCTCCCCTCTTTATCGGAAAAACACCCAATCCATGCATCAAAGCTCCAATTAACTTATTTTTGAATAATTCAACCTTTGCCATAAAATACATTCTATGAGGAATTGAAATGCCTACAAATATAGGGTCAATTGCACTTACATGATTTGAGCACACGATATATGCACCGTCTTTTGGAATATTTTCACGACCTATTACTCTATAGTTGTAAAAAAACAGGAAAATGGGTATCAGTAATGCTCTTGCAAAGCTATAAAGCATCAATTCCTCCCCCTTTTGACTTTACAATTGAAATAACTTCATTAAATACTTCTTCTATGTTTTTCCCGGTAGTATCTATTATAATTGAATCAAAAGCCGCCTTTAACGGGGAGTCGCTTCTTGTCGAGTCTATGTGGTCTCTTTTTTCTATCTGTAATTTTATATCCTGAATCTCAACATCATAACCCTTTTGTTCCATTTCGATAAACCGTCTCTTCGCTCTCTCGTCAACTGAGGCGGTTATAAACAGCTTTATATCGGCTGAAGGGAAAATAACTGTGCCTACATCACGTCCATCCATCACAACATTCTTATCCTGTGAAATTTTCCTCTGCTGTGCAACCATCAGTCTCCTGACTCCCGGTATTGCAGAAACATAAGATACATTCATGTTGACATTTTCTTCCCTGATTTCCTTATCAACAACCTTACCGTCAAGATAAATACTGTTTTCCATAAAGTCTATATCAGTTTCCTCAGTTAAATTTATTATTATATCCACTCTTTCCAGCGGAATATTTTCTCTCAATACCTTCAATGTAATTGCTCTATACATTGCACCCGAATCAATGTATGTATAGCCAATACTTCGGGCAAGCATTTTTGCTATGGTGCTTTTGCCTGCGCCTGCAGGGCCGTCTATTGCTATGACCTTGTTATCCATAATGTGCAACCCCCTATCCGTATTTTGTACTGATAAATTTATTCATAGATATATATTATCAGAGTGCCAAATAAAATAAAAGATAATTTGAAATATTACCTTAAACGCACACGATCAATCATTTCAAGGTTATCATTGACGTAAATCAGTTTCCCCGGTTCCGGTACAACTATATTATTCGATACTGATGTTATCTTAAGTATGGCTGTATCGGGCAAACCTGCACCGCTTACTTCTATAACATCGTTGTTCTTTACTGCAAGTTTAATAGATCTGGCTGCAGGAGCAACAATGCTATCACCGTTTACATAAAAAATCAGGGGCCTTAAAGTCTGGTAGTTTTCAATGTAAATTTCTATCTCCCCTTTTTTTATAAAAAGCTGGCTTTCAGCTATTGCTTTGCCTTCATACTTATCAGTTCTGCTGATGAAAGTTTTGGCTGTGTTATTCATAAGTAAGGCTTGAGAAGCTATAAGTACTGCAAATAATATGGCCACCAGCCTTGTAATCAAAATATCGGCTTTTTCCCACCAGCCGTAGAAGCTGCTGCCCAATTATATTCCTCCTCAATAATTATAATCTTGTATAGATAATTCCTTTTTCGGCAATTGTTTATTCAGTCATACAAAAAAACCTGCTGTATAACCTGTTGAAAAAGCTATTTGTAGATTGAAGCCACCGGTAAAAGCATCCAAATCGATAACTTCACCTGCAAAATATAACCCTTTTATTATCTTTGATTCCATTGTCTTTGGATTAATTTCTTTCAGGTTAATGCCGCCTGAAGTAACTATAGCTTCTTCTATTGGCCTGGTACCTGATATTGCTACAGTAAAACCCTTCAGCAGCTGTACCAATGACTTTCTTTCCTGTTTTGTAATCTGATGCACCTCTTTGGACTCATCTATTCCCGAAAGGGCAATAATAACAGGTATAAGCTTCTGAGGCAGCAGTTCATTCAATGAATTTTTAAATTGCTTGTTGATATTCTTTTCAAAATCCCGAATTATTCTTTTGTCAAGATCTTCTTCCGAAAGAGCAGGTTTAAGATCAATACAGATTTTTATATTCTTCTTTTTCCCAATATGATCTGAAATATAAAAACTTGCAGACAATATAACAGGTCCCGACACTCCATAATGAGTAAACAGCATCTCACCAAAATCTTCATACAACAATTTATCATCGGCATACGCTTTTATTGAAATATTTTTCAGCGATAGTCCCTGAAGCTCCTGAATAAATATATCTTTTGATACTAAAGGTACCAATGATGGTATAAGCTCACTGACATTATGCCCTGCCCTTCTGGCAATTTCATACCCATCACCCGTTGACCCTGTTTGCGGATATGATTTTCCTCCTGTGCATAAAACTACTGACTCACATTCCAAGACCTCTCCGCCTTCTATCAGTATCTCTTTGGCAGCGCCATCCTCATGCCTGAAGCCGATAAGCTTGCTGTTGAGTCTGATTTCAACGCCATATCTTTTCAAATATCTTTCGAAAGCTTTTATTACATCACTTGATTTATCAGATGCCGGAAAGACTCTGCTTCCGCGTTCTACTTTGGTCTTAAGCCCAAGGGAATTCAAAAGCTCAATAAGATCATAGTTGGAGAAATTTTTGAAGGAGCTGTAAAAAAACTTGGGATTCTTAGGTATATTCTTCATGAATTCATCAAAATCAGCTAAGTTGGTAATGTTGCAGCGTCCTTTTCCTGTAATGAAGAGCTTCTTCCCAAGTTTTTCATTTTTCTCTATTAGTATTGTCTTTTTACCCCTTGAGGCAGCAGTGCCTGCAGCTATCATTCCCGCGGGTCCTCCTCCTATAACAGCTACATCATATTTCAAAAATTCTCCCTCCTTTTTTATTATCAGCATTATTATATTATACATTATTAAAAAAGTTATTGCACAATAGGAGAAGAATGCGACATAGTTTGTGAATTACTCCGGCTGTAGGGGAAGTATGTTCTCCTCACCTTCCAAAGCCAGCAAAATCATTGGCGAGGGTCCCATCTCTGCAAGCCCGTCTGATGATTT
>Ga0116161_1001902_pt1 | contig 20781 bp, 15 predicted proteins | sample AD_JPNAS3_MetaG_FD_89877 | JGI IMG/M metagenome (GOLD analysis project Ga0116161, IMG submission 89877) | Active sludge microbial communities of municipal wastewater-treating anaerobic digesters from Japan - AD_JPNAS3_MetaG | ecosystem: Engineered > Bioreactor > Anaerobic > Digestate | place... | reverse complement strand
AGGAGCAGGCCATGGGCGAGATGCACTGTCGGGATGATGCGTCTCGCTCGCGCCTTCTCCCCTCTCCCCCGCCGCAGGAGCAGGCCATGGGCGAGATGCACTGTCGGGATGATGCGTCTCGCTCGCGCCTTCTCCCCTCTCCCCCGCAGTGGGAGAGGGGCCGGGGGTGAGGGTCCCCACCCTCTGCGACTCTGCGGTGAGGCGCTCCCCAAACTCGCGCTCCAGGTCGCTCAGGCGCTGCCACAGCCGGTGGAAGAGCGGGCCGAACTCGGGCCGCTTCAGCAGCCGGCCGCCCTCGACGAGCCGGGTGGGCGTCAGGAACTCGACGGCCACGCGCCCCGCCGGCATCTGCGCCGCGGCCCGCAGCACCTGCGCGTGCCTCACCGGCACGTCGGGCACCTGCACCAGCGCCTCGCCCGGCTCCAGCACCGCCCGGCACTCACCGCTCAGCGGATTGCTCGCCGCCGCCCGCGCCAGCCGCACCTTGCCGCGTCGCCAACCGTTCGCCGCCACCGGTTTGCCTAGGCCCGTCTCCTCCAGCCCCTGCAGCGCCAGCACCACATAGGGGAAGAGCTGCAGCGCGCGGGCAAAGAGCGTCAAACCGAACGTCAGGCACTCGCCCGGCGCCAGACGCGTGCGGCCGTCGCGCGGCGGCTCGATCACGTACGGCCGCGGCACATCGCGCCCGCGCTCAGCCTGCGCGTCCAGCGTGCTCACCAGCGTCGCCACCGGGCACCCCGCCACCAGCACACACGCCGCGCAGCCCGCCACCTGCTTCTGCGCGCAAAAGCGCTCACGCAGCGCCCCATAGAGCGCCCCCCGCAGCGACGCCCCCTGGTGCTCGTTCAGCTCGACCGGCGTCAGCGCCTCGAGCGTTACCTCCAGGCGGTGGGCGGTGAGGTGGAACATACTCGTCTCCTCGCTATGGGGCCAGCAGCTCGTCACGCCAATAGCCCCAACTCGCTGCCATAGTCCGCGGCCACAACGCGCGGCGATCCTGGTTCGTGCTCTTCTCTCACCTTCCCCTCGCGGCGCAACCGACAGAAGCGCCCCCAGCGTATGGATACGGGCAATAGGCTCGCCTCCAGAGGCTCACCGGCCTCCATTAGCCTCTGGTACTCCGCCTCCAGACAGGCAGGCAACACCTCAATGCCGTCGAACGCCCGGTAGAACAACTCCTCGAGCCCGCGGTCCGAGCCAAACGCCCGCAGCGTGCGCAAGCAGGCCCTCTCAAACTCTTCATAGGCGGCATCGTAGACGTGGTTCCAACGTTCGGCAATGGCCCCCTGATAGACCGCATCAAGCCAGCCCGAGATCGCCTCCTCATCGATGATATGCCCGCTGTTTTCCACCAGCACGGCAAGTGTCGCCCGCACCAGGTCTTCCTCATACACACCTTGGCCATCGCTCGGTTCGCTGAAAACAAAGACCGCAGCAGACTTGCTCTTGCGACGGCGGTTGATGCGTCCGAAACGCTGGATAAGCGCCTCAAGCGGGGCCGGATCCGTAAAGATGACGTCCAGGTCGATGTCGAGGCTCACTTCGACCACCTGGGTGGCCACGAGCACGATCGGCCGGCGTTCACTCGATTGGGAGCCGGTTGCAGCGCGAACAGCGTTCTCCTTTTCGAGCCGGTCCCTGCCGTTGAACCCACCATGGAGGAGTAGACGCTCAGCGTGGTCTGGGAGGTAGCGGCACAATTCGTCGTAAACCTGCTGGGCTCGTCCCACTGTGTTGCAGCAGACCAACACTGAGTGGCCTTGAGCAGCGTCCGCTGCAATCCGCTCCAGGTAGCGATCCATCCGCAGGTCGCCATCCAACAGATGCAGTTCATGACGATGGAACTGCGCAAAGAGGTCAGGCGTGGCACGAACCTGGGTGTACTCGCCAAGTGCGTGCGCCAGCCGGGTCTGGAGCAGCCCAGGCAGTGTTGCCGACATCACGAAGAACGTTGCCCCGAATTGCTCGCGGAGGTGCCTGGCGGTAGCGAGGATGATGGCCAACCGGTCAGCTTCGTAGGCATGGATCTCGTCAAAGATGAAGGCTGCCTGGAAGAGATCACTGAGCAGTTCCTCATAGCCACGAAGCCGGTAGGGCGCCTTGAGGATCTGATAGGGGCTCAGCACCCGCACCGGATAGTAGTTCAGGTGGGCCAGGTTGTTCGCCGACCGCGCCTCTATCGCAGCTCGACGAGGTGTATAGTCCTCTTGAAGCCAACGCCGGTAGAGCGCCAAGGTGCTGCGGCTGTGCTCCAGCCCGACCTGGCCAGGAAACGCTCTGGCGCGGAGGCGGTCGTACATGGCGTTCATACTGGCTTGGTACGGCAGTGCATAGAGTAAGCGAGGGACGGGCGTCTCGGTGGCCTGCGCACAGGCCCACAGCAAGGCCGCTTCCGTTTTCCCGCTCCCTGTGGGTGCGACCAGGACGGCCGAGCCGCGCGTCTGCGCGCAGGCCTGTTGGTGGGCGTAGAGACGCCGAGGCTCGATCTGCAGGCGTGCGAGAAGGTCTGCTGGCCGCGCCAGCATGGGCACCGGAGCCTCTCTTGTGTGAGCGGAAGCCATGTGGTCGGCCGAGACGAGGTGGCCCCGCAAGGCCACAGTGCCCACGATCAGCGACCGTTGGTCAGTCTGGGTCAGGGTCCTCAGCCAACGACGGTAGGTGCGCAACCAATGTCTGATGCGCGGCACCCCTTGTTCACGCACATGGCGAATGGCCTCAGCCTGTTCGGGAAGTGACGGCAGTTCGATGCCTTTGTTGCCCAATCCGAGCGCATCGAGCCAGCAGACCGGACACTCCTTGAGCCAACGCCAGAGCCCCCCCATTGCTTCGTCGCTGATTTCGGCAACCCGGTCGATGAGGGGATCCTCACACGGGTCACTCGGATCCATGTAGAGTTGCTGAATATAGTCGGCATCTTTGTGGTGAGAGACGATGGCAGCAGCCACCCACCTGCACTCTTCGTCCGACAGGGCGCCGGTTATCCAGTCGAGGAAGGCAAGCGAAAGCACCTCGTGTCGGTGTGGCCATTTCTCGCCGCCGCGCAGCCGTTCTTGAAAGCCGCGAGCGGCCTTGCCAAAGTCATGAAGGAAGCAGGCCCAGAAGAGACAGTTCCAAAGGCCGGGGAATCCGACCCGCGCCGGCAGATCGGGACGCAGGCGCACAGCCTCGGCCAACTTCTCCAGTAGACCCCAAGTGTGGCGGGCCAGGCTTTCGGGGCGACCGGCCTGGCCCTTCTCTGCGCTCTTGGCCCAGATGATCTCTTCCAGCCAATCAGGCCACAAGAGGGTTGTCATCGTACTCACCTACGAAAGTGTGGAACGCGAGCCCCAGATGGGCGCCAGAATCCTCCTCTGTCTCAGGATCCACCCAATACTCGGAATCAACGGGCAGCCCGGCAAAGCGCACATAGTCAGAGGTGTGGACGCGCTCTTTCAGCAGCAGGTAGCGGGCAAAACTCGGCGAGCGGCCGTTCTCGTAGTCCAGGAAGCGCGGCATTAGGACCACATAGCCGCGCGCTCCCAAAAGAGCCATGCGGTAGGGAGCCAGAGTGTGCTGGAAGTAGGCCCGATCGGCCCGAGTCAACTCTACCACGCGAACACTTGTGTATGTGAAGAGATCCTGCGAACGGCCGAGCACAACTGCGTAGTGTGGACTGCGGAAAGCCGCCTCCCACTCTGGGCGGTTGATGTACAACACCAGGCGCGGCCTGAAGAGCAGGGAGCGGACGAACGGGTTCACCGCTCCCTGCAGCGCTTTTGGCAGGTCCGTGCCGGGCAATTTGCCGCTTCCTGCAGTTAGCACATGGACATGCTCCATATCGTCAAAGATGCCCTGGTGCGTGAACTGGTAGGCGAACTCGATGCCTTCCGGCGAAACCCACTCGCCCAGCGCACTGCAGATGTGCCCATAGATGGTCGCCGGTGGTGGCATCTCGAACGTGGGATGCACCGCCTGCATAAAGTGGGGGTAGCGGAAGGACGTCGTCAGTCCCTCCGCCACCACCTTCAGGACGCGCATGGTCCCCTCCTACTCTAGCCAATCGCTGTGCTGCCCCAGCGCATCCTTGAGCGAACGAAACGCCTCACGTGGGTGCATGACATGAACCTTTTCCTTGAAGGCTCTGAGCACACCATTCTCGTTCGTCAGTGCCTCCTCGAACTCGGCGCGCTGCTCGTCGAGATACCCACGCACCCAGCCCACGTAGATGTCGGAGAGGATGTCGTCCTTGAACACGGTGAGGGCTTCGTGAAGGGCAGGCAACTTGATCTCGGGCAGGCCGCGACCGCTCGCACCGACTACATGGCCGAAGATGTGATTGCCCCCCTTCGTGACCGCCAGGATGGTGAGCGCAGGCGCGACGTCAGTGTAGTGTAGCGTCTGCTTGGCGCCGCCGTCGAGAACAGCCATGCCCTCGAAGAGCGCCTGCACCCGCTTCAGTCGATGCTCGAGTGGCAAGCGATAGGCCTTCTCCTCCTCGAGGTGAGTCAGTTTCTCTTCCACGGCCTGCTCGACGCGCACGTCATCTAGGTTGCGGAAGCCCGTCTTCTGGCGGTACCAAAAGGTTCCACATGCCCGCAGGTCCAGAGAGAAAAGCCCCTTGAGAGTAGCACGATAGAACTGGTGCTCGTAGGGAACAGGACCTTTTGGATGATCGTGGCGCGCCATGACTCCCCAATCCGAGGTGGGCGTTACGGGAGAGATTGATACCAACGTGCCAACCCGGAACGGTGCGATGCGTGTGATGGTATCCTTCGTTGGAGTCTCGTTGGCCCGAGACACATCGGCCTCCCGAGCCGCAACAGCCGACGCCTTTGTCGAAGGCGCTCTCATGTAGCCAAACAGATCATCATCCCAGTAGAGAATGGGATTGGCGTCGGTATAGGCAACCTTGTCCTCCCGGTAAACCGGTGCTGCCTGCCAGCCTATCTGGGCGCGCTCAAGGGTCGCCCGCAGCCAGTAGCGAAACGCCTGTGCCGATACGTAGGGATATTGGCCGTCTCTGGCCCTGATGATCTTGACCCCTGTACTGTTGTCATACCGTTCTCCTGGAATGCTCCCCAGATTGTTGAGCGCCGAAGCTGGAGCATCAATGAGCAACAAGCCTGTCACGAAAGCCATAGGTAGCCTCCTTGTCGATGTGACCCGCTCAACTGGCGGGTGTCGTGGCGTCATCCTCGTTAGTCGACTCACTAATGGCATCGCGATTCGAGACCAGCCATCCCTGGCCGTAGAGTTGCTCTATCATGCGGATGAGCACGAGGTCACGAGCCAGCCGCCAGTCCGGGAATGCAACCTCATCACCCTGCTCAAAGACCTGGATGTAGGGATCCAGGGTGATGAATGGGGGCTGTCCTCGCTTCACCCAGGCCAGGTTCGCGCGGATCAGCGCGTTGCGCAGCACTTCGTAACTCCTGCGTTCTGTGTAAAAGGTCGTGAAGAACCTGCGGTCGTTCTCTGTACTGACATACGATGCCAATCGGTCTCCCAGTTCTCTAATCTGCTCGATGCGTTCTTTGTCCACGATCATCACCTTTCTCAGGAATAGCGCAGCTAGCTTCCAAGAAATGAGACCGACTTCCCCTTGCAGCGAATAGCCCCGACGGGGATCCTCCTCGTAGTTGGAACGAAACGGCATCCTCAAGAAGTACGTGCGCACGAAGCGGCCCGCTTGTGCAGGCAGCTCGAAGAGATCCTCATAGAGCACATTTCGCTGAACGTGGGGCTTGCCTGCTAAAGTCTCGGTTCCGCTCTCTCCTTTCTTTGCTTTGCGGGGCTTGGTCAGCCACCAGCCCCTCCTGCTGATCTCCTGCCACTCGCTCCTATAGTCCGGTCCCGCAACCAGGATCAGAAAATCCGTGAGCTGGAGGGGCAAGTGGTACAAGTCTAGTCCTACACTCTTGCCGTTATTCAGATGATAGGCGGTGATTGAGCTGGGGCGACTCTCGCACTCCCCTGCATCGCGTCGCCGCTGTTCAGCATCCAGAAGTACATCGATCAGCAGGGTCCTGGCGGTAAAGCCTGCGCCCGGCATCTTGTCGCTCTTCGCCTGATGCGCCAAGGCAATGGCGCGTCGATTCTCGTCCAGGAATCTCCTCGCGTACTCCAGAGTCAGTTCAGCGTTATCGGAGTGGACCGCCAGCAGGCGGCCAGCACACGGAGCGCAGCCCAGCGGGAACGCCTGTATACACAGCGAAGCTTCACCCGATATCGGACAGCCCGCGTCACCCCAGGGATAGAAGTTGATGACCCCCTCGCCTGTCAGGAGAGGGATGTGCTGCCGGAAGGCCCGCCCCGATGGTAACGAGTCCGAGAAGGACGTAGCAGTCGCAGGTTCACCTGTGAAGACGCACGACTCGGCCAGCCTGGGCACATCAGCGTGATAGCCCCGAAGCAACCGGTCTGCGTAGTCATGGCGCTTCTCAGGCTGCGAATCGAAGGCGTATTGGGCAAACCAGGCGTTGCTGGTGAAAGCAACCGTCAGAAACGACTTCAGCGGCTTCTGTGAATACTCCCGCTCGACATAGTCCGCCACCTCATCAAGATCGCCGTCTGTCACAAGCGTCGGGTCGGCCTTGCCGGCAAAAGCCGTGATTGTCGCTACGCCAATGTCGACTAGTGGATGTCCTGTGTACTCGAGCATGTTCTGCCCCCTCGTCTGCGTGCTCACTCGGGTGCTCCCCTTCGTGTCCTCCCCCCCTTTCGCGTCATTCGTGATCCAGCCCATACACCTCCCCCGCCCTCCTCATCTCCTCCGCCACCTCCCGCCGCAGCCCCTCCGGCGCCAGCACCTCGCACTCCGGCCCCCAGCCGCGGATCCACGGCTTCATCTCCAGCGTATGCGGCACCCGCACGCGCAAGATGCAGCTGCCGTCGGCGCACGCCTCCACCTCCTGGCTCGCGTGCCAGCGGCTCTCCCGCACCCGCCGCGCCGCCTCGGGCGAAAAGCGCAGCGCCACCTCCGTGGTCTCCTCGCCGTACATCACCCCCCAGGCGCCGGCCAGCAGCTCCGCCCCGCGGTAGGCCTCGGGCACCTCGAACGTCTCATCCAGCAGCTCGGCCTCGAGGATGCGCTCCATCTTGAAGGTATGCACGGCGTCGAAATAGCTGGCGTGCCCGATGACATAGGTGGCATAGCCCACGCTCGAGGGCTCGATGAGGTAGGGGCAGAGGACGTACTCGTGCGGGTTGCGGCCGCGCAGCGCCTGGTGGCGGATGCGCACCTTGCGCCCCAGCGCCCAGCCCAGGGTGATGACTTCAAAGATGCGGGCAAAGGCAGCGCCGGCCTGGCCCAGGTGCGCCGCGGCCACGCGCTGCACCTGCCGGCCCACCTCCGGGGGCAGCGCCTCGCCCAGCGCCGCCAGCGCCCGGCCGACGTAGGGGTTGGGCTCGTCCGACACGCGGTCCAGCAGGCGCGCCGCCAGGTAGAGCGCCGCGGCCTCCTGCAGTGAGAGGTGCACGGGGGGCAGGGTAAAGCGGTGGCCTTCCATCAGCCGCCAGCGCCAGCCGTCGTCGAGCACCAGCGGCAGGTAGAAAGGCTCGCCCTGCAGCGTCTCCAGGTCGCGGTTGATGGTGCGCCGGCTCGTGGCGCACAGCTCGGCCAGCTCCGAGGCGCGGTAGCCCTGCGGCCGGCGATAGAACAGCCGCTGCAGATAGCTCAGGCGCGTGGCGTGGTTCATGGTGCTCACTCCAGCGTGCTCGATCATGAGCCCATATTACTACACAACCTCGCCAACCGGCGTCGCACTTTCCAGATAAAACCGGCAGAGGCGGCTCCCATGCCGCCGGACGGCGGACGTGAGCACATCCTCTGCACGTGGTCTTGTTCGGCGCTCACCCGCCAAGCTGCCGTGGCCGCTTGCTATCTTACACGAGATGCACGCTTTGCGCAAACATCACTCCGTTTCACTTGACAAGCCAGAACAATTGTGCTATACTGCCCACAGCCGTCCAGGCGGCCTCGCAACCTGCATATGGCTCTGGTTCACCGCAGGAATGCAGCAGAGGCGTTTCGCGAAACGCTTCGACCATGGTCCATCCCTCCGCGCCTCTGCCATGGTTCCCGCCCTCGTCGTCGGCACCGCTCCCCAGGAGCACTCGTCCATGGAGGTCCCAATGGACGCGCACCACCTCACCCACGGCCAATCGCCGCCGCCGGCCTCCCGCCACGCTCCCCGACCATCGAATCGCGGAAATCGCAAAACGAACCCATCTTCACCGCGCCCAACGCATCACGCATCACGCATCGCGAAATCTGCCAAACGAACCCATGTGACTGCTCAGCCTGCTGATGTGAGTGGCTATCTTGAACCGCGAAGGGCGCCAAGAACGCGAAGGAGACGCCAAGGGAGACCGATGATCCCTTCCTGCCGAGGCTTCGCGTTGCCTTCGCGCCCTTGGCGTTCTTCGCGGTTCAGATGGCTCAACGTGACGGGCTGAGTCGTTTCTCACGCTTTGTTTGATCCCCAAGGAGGGCACGCCATGAACCCCGATTTCCGCCGCTGCGCCCACCACGGCTGCTCGCGCTGGGCCATGCACGATCATCGCGGCTGCGTCGTCCACGCCGGGAGCACCGACGTCCGCCCCGCCCCCCGGCTTGGCAGGCGCCTCGCCGACCTGCCCACCGAGCCGCTCGGCCCCATCGACCTCGTGCGCCTCGAGCTCGACAGCCTGCGCCGCTATCACCGCCTGCGCGCCGGCTACCGCAGGCCCGACGCGGCCGCGCTGGCCTACCTGCGCGCCCTCGCCGCCACCGCCAGGGAGCTCGCGCCCGGCGGCGAAGACGGTGCCGCCGCCGCCCGCGCCGAGATCGACGCCTTCCTCGATACCATCGCCGAGCGCGTCCTCGAACGTGCCGCCCAGGAGGCCGCAGAGGAGGCCAGGCAGGCCGTGCACCCTGCGCCGCTTGCCCCCGGCGAGCGTCTCCAGCTATAGGGCCGAGCGCAGCCCCTGGAGGTGGCTCGTGCCGTTCCTCAAGCGCGGGATCGCCCGACGGCCGAGTGGTTCGCCGCATTGGTTTTGATGGGCGTAGCCTAGCCCCTTGTGCCGCCACTAGTTTGCGACGATACGCGGTGCGGGCACCTCCCCTCTCCCCCGCAGTGAGAGAGGGAGGGATGCGCCGGTCACACGTCCGCAGCAAGCCGCCATTGGTTTGCGACGATACGCGGTGCGGGCACCTCCCCTCTCCCCCGCAGTGGGAGAGGGAGGGATGCGCCGGTCACACGTCCGCAGCAAGCCGCCATTGGTTTGCGACGATACGCGGTGCGGGCACCTCCCCTCTCCCCCGCAGTGGGAGAGGGGCCGGGGGTGAGGGTACTCCGAGCCTGGCACGCGGGAGGCCTGCCTGTTTGAACGGTACTAGACCCGGCCGAGTCTTCAACGCGGGAGCCGCCGCCGCCCGCCTCCCAACGCCCGCCCAGCCCCACCGCGTCGTAGGCCGCGCGCGGTGCATCGCGGCCGGCAATCACGAGCCCGCCGCCGGATGGCATGCCCGGTCGCTCGCTTCGGCCCTCGCGGCACGCCTTGACAGCGCGTAACCGAGGATGCCGCCCAGCAGGAGCAGCAGGCCCGAGATCGAGAACCAGCGCGCCACCCCCAGCACTTCCGCGAGCGGGCCACCACCGCCAATCCGAGGGCGTGGCCAGCGCCGTCAGGCCGGCGATCAGCGAGAACACGCCCCCCAGCGAAGCGGCCGGCACCGACGACTGCACGAGAGCGGTGTAGGGCACCGAGAAGCAGTTGCCGGTGAACCCCATGACTGTGGAGAGCACGGCAAACGCAGCAAAGGCCGTCGGCGGCAACAGGCCCGACGCGGCCAGCACCACGCCGAGCGCGCACATGGCCAGCGAGATCATGGCCGGCTTGTCGTCCATGCCGCCCCAGACGCCGAGGAGCAGCGCTGACCCCAACAGCCCTCCGGCGAACAGGAACTCGACCAGGCTGGCATGCCAGGCCGTGCCGAAGTGGGCGCTGACCATGAGCGGAAACAACGTGCCGACCGGCACCCAGACGAGCACACAGATCATGATGGGGGCCGTGATCGCCCTGAGCGCCCGGCTCGCGCCGATGGTCTGCAGCCCCTCCAGCATCTCCCGCACCACGTGCCGCTGCTCGCCTGCGGCCTTCTCGGGGTTCGGGATGCTGACCAAGGCCAGCGCGGCCACGGCCAACACGGCGCCGAGCACGTCGATGAGCATCACGGCGGGGATGGAAAAGGCGGCGATGAGCATGGCGCCGAAGAAAGCCGGCCATGCTGGCCATCGCCAGCACGGTTGGCGAGCCGGTCCGTACCGTCAGCCACCAGATGAGCGCGAATTGCGCAGCCGAGCTGCCCAGCAGCGAAAAGGCCTGGCCTGCCCAGACTGTGCGGTTGATCTGTCTGTCATCACTCCCCTGGGCAAGCGGTCAGGCCAGGTTCGGCGCTCGGCCGCCTATGCCTTCAGCTCGTACAGCGCCACCTGCATGCCCTCGCGCCCCAGGCCCGGCCCGCCGCCCGCCCCGCCCGGCGTCGCCGTCCCGTCGGGCGCGCCGAAATTGCTCGTCGCCGTGCCGAACCCTTCGACGAGTGTGCCGTGGCTCGTGATCCACGCGGCCAGTTCGGCCTGGCCGCCCATGCCGCCCCAGAGGATGTAGCGCAGCTTGCCGGCGGCCACGAGCTCGGCCAGTTGCTCGACGGTCAGCACCTGGTCCTGCCCGTTAAAGCCGCCCATGTAGAGCACCGGCCGCCCGGTCGCCAGCACATAGTCGGCGCCCTGCATCGAGCTGGGCACGGCCATGAGGTAGGTCGTGTCCTGCGTGCGCGGCTCGAGATAGTCGAGCAGCGCCTGGTTCACCTGCGACTCGCCCCTGGCCGCCGGCCCGCTGGAACCCTCGCCGCTGTAGGCGGCCGGCAGCGACTGGTTGGCGCTGGCGTTGCGCGCCGTCAGGCCCGACCAGATGCCCGGCGTGATCAGGAGCGCCGCGACGACGAGGGCAAAGCCGGCGGGTGCGGCGCGGCGCAGCGGCTTCAGCGCCGTCGCGGCGATGGCGACGGCAGCGCCGGCCGCGAACAGCACCACGCCCACGCCGAGCCACCAGGCCGCGCCCACATACGCGGTCGCCGTGGCGAGCTGCAGCGCCAGCGTGACGCCCGCACCGGCCAGGAGCAGCCCCACCGCAAGCCATGGCCGCTCGCGGCGCAGGTGCCGCAGCTCGCCGATGCCGAGGCCTGCGAGCGCGGCCAGGGGCGCGCCCAACATGGCGAGATAGTACTCGTGGAAAAAGCCGGCGATGCTAAAGAACGCGCCCCCGGTCAGCAGCCAGCCGCCCCAGAGCACTACGGCCTGGTGCCGGGCATCAAGCGGCCAGCGCAGCCGCGAGCGCAGCGCCAGCAACAGCGCGCCGAGGAGCCCCAGCGGCAGCAGCCAGCTCGCTTCCTTGCTCAGTGGCGCAGTGAAGAGCCGTAGCAGGCCGGCCTGCCCGATGTTGAAGCCGCCAGGCGCGCCTGTCCTTCCCGGCATGCCGGTGAAGCCCTGCGGCGGCTGCGGCAGCGCACCGTCGCCGGCGTCCTGCGGTATTTGTGGCGGCGCACCGTCGCCGGTGCCTTGCGGGAGCTGCGGCCGCGCGCCCCCAGCCTGCGTTGGTGGCCGCGCCTGACCGTCGCCCGGCCGCCGGCCATCGTCCTGGAAGGTGCGGTTGCCGCCGCCTGCGGGAGCGTCGGCCGCGCCAGCGCCCATGCCCAGCAGGCGCTCCATGCCGTTGTAGCCCACGATGAGGCTGAACACCGAGTTGTTGCCGCTCGAGCCGACGTAGGGCCGGCGCTCGGCGGGCGTCAGCTCCACCGCCACCGCCCAAGAGAGTGAGACGGAGAGCAGGAGCGCCGTGGCCAGTGTTAGCTTGCCCAGCTTGCGCCGCAGCGGCTCCGAGGAGCCGAGAGCGTAGAGCGCGTAGAACGCCGGCAACGGCAGATACGCCTGCAGCATCTTGATGTTGAAGCCAAGGCCCACGAGGGTCGCGCCCAGGAGCAGGCACCTGAGCTTGCCGCTCTCCGTGGCCTTGATGAACGCCCACGCGGCCACGAGCAGCGTCAGGATGAGCAGGCTGTCGATGGTGTTGTTGCGGTCGGTGGCCACCACCACCGGCGTGATGGCCAGCGCCAGCGCCGCGAGCAACCCGGCCACGGCGCCGAAGCGGCGCTGCGCCAGGTGATAGACAACGATCACCGAGGCGATGCCGGCGGCGATTTCGGGCAGGAGCACGCCCAGGCCATTCACCCCCAGAAAGTAGGCCGAGCTGGCCTGGATCCACAGCCCCAGCGGCGGCTTGTCGACGCTGACCGAACCGCCCGGCTCGGCCGCGACAAAGAAAAAGCTGTGCCACGACTGCAGCATGCTTTTGACCGCTGCCGTGTAGTAGTGGTTGGCGTACCCCAGCACCTCCAGGTTGGCAAAGCGCAGCGCCGCGGCCAGCAGCACGATGGCCGTGAGCCCCAGCAACGGCAGCATGCGCTCGCGCGTGAGGTGACCTGCCCTGATCCGCGCCGCCCTCGACAAGAGAATCTCGACAAACGTTGTTCTCATGCTACAGTACTCCGCATCGTCCTGCATGGCGGGCGCCACGCATGGGTACATCCCAAGGTCCGCGTTATCCTGGTGGCAGCCGGCGAACATGCTCCGCATCCGCCCGGCGCTGTGCAGGAGGGGTCTTGGGCGGTTCGGCGGGCAGCACCCGCCGAACCGCCCAAGACCCCCAAAAAAGGGGCTGGCACTGGCCTGGCGCCAAGCGGGAAACCCGGTTGCCGGCCCAGGGCAACTCACCCCGACGGGCTGCTCGTGATCTTCCCCGCCAGTGTAGCGCCGGCCTGTTCAGATCCCATTCAGTGCGGGTTAGGCTTGCATTCAGAGGCGGTAAAAGAGTGGGACGAGAACGGGCACAAGATGGAGGGCGCCGGCCTGTGGGCGCGGCAGCATGCCGCGAGGCCCGGCTGGCAGCCGGCGCTCCAGGTCTCTACTCGTACCTCAGGGCCTCGATGGGGTGCAGCGACGCCGCCCGCGCGATGGCGACCCGCTGCTGCTGCCCGCCGGTCGCGCCCGCCACTGTAGATCATCGGCAGCTCGGCGTCCTCCAGCGCGCTGGCGCGGGCCAGTAGGCTGTAGCTCTGGAACACAGAGGGTGTATCCCACAATCGTCTGTGCAACAGGCATACGTTGCGCACGCCGCTCCGCCCGAGGCTTAACGGGAGCCTCGGGCGGAGGCGGCACAGGCGCCGGAGCCATACGCATGATTCGGGCGAGAAACACACCGACGATTGTGGGATACGCCCCCAGCGCGCTTGACAATGTGTCTCCAGGGGCGTACATTACCATAATGAGGAAGACCGGTTTCGACGCTGTGGCGAACACAACTTGATCCCTTCCTGAACCAAATCTGAGCTTTGGCGAGGTAGAATTGGGAAGAACGAAGCAGGCGGCCTGTGAAGGGGTTGTGGGGATTCCAGGCGGTGATCCTATGCTGAATACGATACTTGTGGTGGATGACCAGGGCTCGGTGCGGCAACTGCTGCGTGAGTACCTGACGGAGCAGGGCTTTCGCGTGCTGACGGCGGCCGACGGCCAGGAGGCGATCCTCGTGGCGCGTCACGACGAGCCCGATCTGATCCTGCTCGACATCATGATGCCCCGCGTCGATGGCTACCAGTTCCTGCGCCAGTACCGCCAGGAGCGCAAGACCCCTGTCATTATCATCACGGCCCGCGAGGAGGAGACCGACGCCGTCCTGGGCCTCGACCTGGGCGCCGACGACTATGTGGTCAAGCCCTTCCGCATGCGCGAGCTGGTGGCGCGCATCCAGGCCGTCCTGCGCCGCATGCGCGAGGCGGCCGAGAAACCGGAGCTGCTGCGTGTGGGCGATATCACCCTGAACGAGACGATGCACACCGTCACGGTGCGCGGCGCCTCGGTCTCGCTGACGCCGATCGAGTTCGATCTGCTGGCGGTGCTCATGCGCTCTCCGGGGCGGGCTTTCTCGCGCGCCGAGCTGGTCGACCATCTGCTCGAGAGCGGTTTCACCGGCCTCGACCGTACCCTCAACGTGCACATCCGCAACCTGCGCACCAAGATCGAGGTCGATGCCTCCGACCCGCAGCATATCGAGACCGTGTTCGGGATCGGCTATCGCTTTCACAAACCCTGATGGTTATGCGTGTATCAATGCTCTGGAAGCTGACCCTGGCGTTCGTGCTGGTAGCGGTGACGACGGCCGCCCTGGTCGCGGTGTTCATGCGCGTCACCAGTGCCGACCGGCTGTCGCGGCTGATCGTCGATCAGCAGCGCGCCGCTCTGACCGACACGCTGGCCGACTATTACGCCGCCAACGGCTCGTGGGCCGGGGTGGCCCGCGCCTGGCCGCAGAGCCGGCGCGAGGCGCCCGCTGCCGGCCCCGCGGTGGCAGATGACGGCGATGCTGCGACCCGGCCTCTGCCACGCCGCGATCGACCGCTGCCGTTCGGCCTCGCCGATGCGCAGGGCGTGGTGATTATCCCCGCCGACCCGGATACGCCGCCGGGCGTGCAGGCCCCGCCTGGCGCACTGCGGGATGGCGTGCCGGTACTGGCGGATGGCAAGCAGGTGGGCACGGTCCTCGTGGCGCGCTGGGCGCCCGGGCTCAACCCCGAGGAGGCCCTCTTCCTCGAGCGCACACACCAGGCGCTGCTCCTGGCGGTGACGGTGGCCGTGCTCGTCGCGCTGTGCATCGGGCTGCTCCTCGCGCGCGCCTTTATCCGCCCGCTGCACGCGCTCTCGCAGGCGGCCCAGAGCATCGCCCAGGGTCAACTCGAGCAGCAGGTCAAGGTCGGCTCGGGCGATGAGATCGGACAGCTTGCCGCGGCCTTTAACCGCATGAGCCAGGAGGTGGCGCGCGTGAACCAGTTGCGCCGCCAGATGACCGCCGACATTGCCCACGACCTGCGCACGCCGCTGACGGTGATCGCCGGCTACGTCGAGTCGATGCAGGAAGGCGTGCTCGAGCCGACGGCCGAACGCCTGTCTATCATCTACCGCGAAATTGGGCAACTGCAGACCCTCGTCGGCGACCTGCGCATGCTATCGCAAGCCGATGCTGGCGAGCTGCCGATGCATCTGCAACCGATCGCCCCGCGCAGCCTCCTGGAGCGCGCGGCGGCCGCCTTCCAGCATCGGGCAGAACAGCAGCAGGTGGCGCTTGTGGTCGAGGCCGGGGAGGGGCTGCCTGCTGCCCGGGTGGACGAAGAACGCATGATGCAGGTGCTCGGCAACTTGCTCAGCAACGCCCTGCGCTACACACCGGCTGGCGGCAGGATTGTGCTCTCGGCGCGGCCTGCAGGCGCCAAGGTGGTGCTGACGGTGGCCGACAACGGCCCCGGCATCGCCGCAGAGGACTTGCCATACATCTTTGAGCGCTCTCGCCGGGCCGACAGGTCGCGGCATGCCGAATCGGGGGAGACGGGCCTGGGGCTGGCCATCGTCAGGGCGCTCGTCGAGGCGCATGGCGGCGCCGTCAGAGCCGAGTCGGCCCCCGGCGGCGGCACCACCATCCACGTTTGCCTGCCCGCCGCTTGGCAGGGGTGACGTCGCACTGTAGCCGCGGCATCGTGCCGCGTGCAAGAGTCCCGCGGCAACATGCCGCGCCTGCGGTCCGGTGGCTTTCGTCACGAGCAGTGGCCCTGGACGAGCTTGCATGGCTACCTGGAGACTCACAAGCGCGAGCGGCCGCGAGCGCAGTGGAAGGCCTTTCCGCCTGACCCGATGGGCCCGATTGGGACGAATGAACAGGCGGATCGTGGAACCTTTTCCCTCTGCCTTCGTAGTAGAGGTAGTGGGCTTGAGCCAACCTATTCCCGCTCGCGGGGGCAATGGCAGGGGGTCTCCTACCCCCAGGTTGAACTGCACCATCTCCCCATATTTGACCAGCCCCCGGTTCTGGGGCATACTGGCCTGTTGACATAGTGTCAACACGTTATCCGACCAAGCATGGACGCTCAGGAGGTCTCACCTTGCAGACATCGAAGACACTGCTCGTGCTTGTGGCGCTCATCGCCGTGCTGGCGCTCGTCGCCGCCGGCACCGGCGTGCTCTGGCAGGGCTCCGGCAGCCCCTACCCGTTCACCACCCTGCGCGGTGAGACGGCGATGATCCAGGGCCACGGCCTGTACCAGTACGACACCGTATCGGGCGCGGCGCAGGTGATCGCCGGCGACGTGGTGACGCTGGTCCTGGGCATCCCGCTGCTCGCCGTCTCGGCGTGGCTCTACGGCAAGGGCTCGCTCCGTGGAGCGCTGCTCCTGGCGGGCACGCTGGGCTATTTCCTGTACACCTATGCGTCGATCGCCCTGCTGGCCACGTTCAACCCGCTCTTCCTCGTCTACGTGGCCCTCTTCTCGCTCGGCCTGTTCGCCTTCATCCTGTCGCTGATGAGCATCGACGTGGTCGCGCTGCCGGGGCACTTCTCGGCGCGGCTGCCGCGGCGGGGCATCGCGGCCACGCTGTTCTTCATTGCCGCCTTCCTGCTGCTGGCCTGGCTGGGCCGCATCGCGCCCGCGCTGCTCACGGGCGCAGCGCCCGTCGGGCTCGAGAGCTACTCTACCCTGGTGATCCAGGTGCTCGACCTGGGGCTCATCGTGCCCCTCGCCATCCTGGCCGGCGTACTGCTGCTCAAGCGGCGGCCGTTCGGTTACCTGCTCACGGCGGTGGCCCTGCTCAAGGGGCTGACAATGGCGGTGGCGGTCGCGGCCATGGGGATCGCCCAGGTGCTGGCCGGCGTGGCGGTGAGCGTGCCGGAGATCGCCATTTTCGTGGGGCTGGCGGTGGTGATCGCAGTAATGGCCATAGCGTTGCTCAAGAACGTGCGGCCACAGGAAGCCGCCGGCAGCACGGCCTCGCCCCAGGCCCCGGCATTTGGCCAAGACAGGTAACACCGCAGAGGCGCAGGGTAGGGGCGAGGTCACCTCGCCCCTACCCTGCGCCTCTGCGGTGAGCATCCCCCTGGATGCCGTCCCTCTATGCCTTCTCCACACCCTGCCGCAGCGCCGTCTTGAGCTTGGTCGGGTCGGCGCGGCGCGGGTCGCCCAGGTAGATCTCGTGGTGCCGGCCGCGCAGGCGGTAGCCCTGCTCGCGGGCGCTGCTGCCCGTTCTACTCCCATTCCGGCTGCAGACCAATGACGCCAACGCGGACATGCGCGCCGCCCCCCCTTCAAAGAGGCCGTACCGGCCGGATGCGGAGCGTCTGGCCCGGTCGCCGGCAGACCTGTCAGGTCTCTCTGGCGGGTGTATCCCACAATCGCCTGTGCAACAGGCATACGTTGCGCACGCCGCTCCGCCCGAGGCTTACCACGGGAGCCTCGGGCGTGGGCGGCAGACGCCGAGAGCATACGCATCATTCGGGCCTGAAATACACAGACGATTCTGGGATACACCCCTCTCTGGCAGAAGGCAACATAAATGAGTATAATAACGGTACAGCGAGGCCCCGGCGCGTGTGGGCATCGCGAGGCACAACGAGGTAGTGAGGTCTATGGCAATCTCGAGCAAGCGCGGCGATCCGTCCTTCCATCTGCAGGCCGGCGCCGTCCTGGGCGCCACGGCCGGCCTGGCCGTCGGCTCCGCCGCGCCGCGCACGGTCACCTTCGTCCTCATGGGCGCGGCAGCCCTGGCGTTCCTGGTCTGGTTCAGGGGATCACTCTGGCCCCTCATCACGCGCACGCGGCTCTACGAGAGCTTTTTCGGCATCGCCGGCCCTGCGCCGGTCACCTACATCCGCGAGGGCATCGCGGGGGGCCTCGTCGCCGGCGGCGCGCTCGGCATCGTGGTCGGCATGTTCAGCACGCTCGTCACCTCGCTGCTCGTGTGGGCCGGCCTGGGCCTGCTCGTCGCCCGCTACATGGATTCGCTCCACGAGTTCGTGGCGGCGCTGCGGGGCATCGGCGCCGTCCGGCGCGGCTCGGCGTATAAGCGCCTGCTCGCCAGGGTGCGCGGCGACAAGGCGCTCGCCAAGCGCCTGGTGGAGTACGAGGCCAGGCGCACGCCGGAAGCCGGACGCGAGGAACTGGCCGAGCGCGCGCTCGACCGCCTGGAGCGCGACAGCCGCTGAGGCGCTCTTGGGGAGTGCAATCCGGTGCAATTCACGTGCAATCTCGGTGCAATTGGTGCCGAGACCGATGGAGCGCATTATGGCGACGATTGGCTCTTCAGACCATGCCAGGCTGAACCGCATCGGCAGCCACGTCTACTGGCTGCCGCCCGATGACACGACCGATCGCCCCATACTGGGTGCAGTGGTGGGCGCGCGCGGCACGCTGATCGTCGATGCCGGCAACTCGCCGGCGCACGCCAACCTGCTGCTCTGCGAGTTGGCCAGGCTGGGCGTGGCGCCGCCGCGCTACGTGGCGCTGACCCACTGGCACTGGGACCACGTCTGCGGCACCTCGGCCTCCGACGTCCCCATCCTGGCCTCGCGCGAGACGCGGCGCGTGGTGGCCGCGATGGCCGAGCTCGATTGGAGCGACCAGGCGCTGGAGCGTCGCGTGCGCGAGGGCAACGAGATCGAGTTCTGCCGCAGCATGATGTGCGCCGAATTGCCCGACCGCTCGGGCCTCGTCATCCGGCCGCCGGATCTCTCGTTCGACGGCGAGGTGGCGCTGGACCTCGGCGGCGTGACCTGCCGCATGGTGCATGTGGGCGGCGACCATGGGGCCGATTGCAGCGTCGTCTATGTCGAAGGGGACCGCGTGATGTTCCTGGGCGACTGCCTGGGCGATGACCTCTACCATGGCGCGCCGGCCTATACGGTCGATAGGCTCTTCCCGCTCCTCGACCGGCTGCTGGGCTTCGGCGCAGAGTGGTACCTGGAGGCGCACGACCCCGAGCCGGTATCGGCACAGCAGATGGCTGAGGACGCGGCCACGCTCAGGACCATCGGCCGCACCGTGCAGCGCATCGGCCGCGACCGCGAGGCCATCCTGGCGGCGCTGCCGGCGCTGCTCGGCGGGCCACTGAGCGAGGACCACTGCGCCTGTGTCGATTCCTTCCTCGCCGGGCTGGACCGCGCCCCGGATGTGCCCGGGTCAGCTCCGGCCTGGGCGTGCTGAGTCGGCATCGCCGCGCCCTGGGCCGGCGGCGCCTGCCGCACGGCGTGCACCTCCGAGGATACATCCTGCGCCTACCACAACGCGCGCCAGTTCCTGCGCAGCCTCTACCTGCAGCCGCTGCTGGGCGCGCGCCCCCCGGCGTGGCACAGCGGCGAGCAGCCCTTTGGCCCGCCGCCCCACGTCCGCGAAGCGCTCCTGCCCTGCCTGCTGGGCGCCCTGCGCGCCCGGCCCTCGCCCGGAAGGGGGATTTCTCGGCGGGTCAGCCGGCCCATGACCGCCCGCGGGCGGCCATGGGCCGGCTGACCCGCCGAGAAATCCCCCCTTGTAGACTCCAGTTCGCCAAAACGCCTCTTCGGGCCTACACTGTGCCCATCGCTGATCTGTGCCTCACGAAAGGACATCACACCGTGGCCGGCGTCTACATCACCGTGAGCGGCAATATCGGGGTCGGCAAGAGCACCTTCTCGCGCCTGCTGTCGCAGGCCCTCGGCCTGCAGCACTACCCCGAGCCGGTGACAAACCCCTTCCTGGCCGACTATTACCGCGACAAGCCGCGCTGGGGCTTTCACAGCCAGGTGCAGTTCGCGCTCGACTATGCCCAGGTGCACCGGCAGATCACCGAGGGCGCTGCCCCCGCCTGCCAGGACCGCAACCTGTACGAGAGCCACGTCTTTGCCCGCGCCCTCGCCGCCGCCGGCATCCTCTCGCCGCGCGAGTTCGCCGCCCTGACCGGCCTCATCGACCACTGCCTCGTGGGCACGCGGCGGCCCGATCTGCTCGTCTACCTCCACGCGCCCATCCCGCTGCTGCTCGAGCGCATCGAGCGGCGCTCACGCGGCTGCGAGCAGGTGATCGACGCGGCGTACCTTGCCAACCTGCAGGCGGCCTATGACGAGTGGCTTCCCCAGTTCAGCGTCTGCCCCGTGCTGCAGATCGATGCCACACGCTATGGTTTTGAGGAGAATCCAGCGCACGTGCGCGAGGTCTGTGCGCGGTTGCGAGAGGCGCTTCCCCAGAATAGTCTATGAGAAGTGAGGGAGGGGCGGGCGATGGCCAGACCGCGGTCTGGCCATCGCCCGCCCCTCCCTCACTTCTCATAGACCCTAATCCACTGTCAGCGTCTTGCTCAGATTCCTCGGGAAATCCGGGTCGATGCCGCGGGCCACGCTCATGTAATAGGCCACGAGCTGCGCCGGCAGCGTCGCCAGGATGGGCATGAACTCGCGCGCGGCCTGGGGCACGACGAGGTAATCGTCGGCATTGGCCCTGAGCGCCGGGTGCTCGGCGGCGATGGCGATGGCGTGGCCGCCGCGGGTGGTGACCTCGTTGATGTGGCTGATCATCATGCCCTCGTCGCCGGGCGCAGTGACAAAGAGCACGGGGTAGTCACTATGCACCGCCGAGAGCGGCCCGTGCTTGAACTCGCTGGAGAACATGCCTTCGCAGTGGGCGTAGGTGATCTCTTTGAGCTTGAGCGCGGCCTCGAGGGCGATGGGGTGGGTGATGCCGTAGCCCAGGTAGTGCAGGGCGCTCCAGGGCTCGAGGTAGCGCGCCACCTGCCGTGCGGCCCCCTCGGTGGCGTCGAGCGTCTGCGCCAGCAGCCCCGGCAGCACGTCCAGCTCCGCCGCATTGCGCCCCGCCAGGCGGTAGGCCAGGTAGAGGAAGAGCACCGCCTGGTTGACAAAGGT
>Ga0116161_1001893_pt1 | contig 20823 bp, 29 predicted proteins | sample AD_JPNAS3_MetaG_FD_89877 | JGI IMG/M metagenome (GOLD analysis project Ga0116161, IMG submission 89877) | Active sludge microbial communities of municipal wastewater-treating anaerobic digesters from Japan - AD_JPNAS3_MetaG | ecosystem: Engineered > Bioreactor > Anaerobic > Digestate | place... | reverse complement strand
TCTAAATCCAAAGTATCAGCCCGATCGGATCACTTTTAATTTTTTTGAAACTATTTTTTTAAACTATTTCAAATCTGACCTCCCAGGGAGAAGCACCCTAACCAAATAGTTTAAAATTTTTTCCCGAAAATTAAAAGTGGTCCGATTGGCCTGATACTTTGGATCTAGAGGTTTTGCATATGGGTTTTTCACAGGATTTCAAGCGCGAGACTCAAATCGAAAAAGACGATGGTGGGGTGTCGGGCCGGGGGGGGGTCTGTTGGAGGGGCTTGACTACTGGAACGGAACACTTGTGACCAAAAAGCGGAAGATCAAACATTCATTAGAGTTTGTCAAGCCATTCGTCAAGTTCGGCGTCGCTTCCAGCTGGAAACACGCTCTCTCCCACGAATGGCGGCGTCGGTTCAGCTTGGAGTGGCGCGGGGTGCGGCGAAGATACAATTCGCTGCCGCCCACCGCAGATGATACACATTCCGATGCCAGCTCCAATTTCGATTGTATTGACAGAATTTGTTGTAATCGATGCTGGCGGCTGTTTCAACCACGGTCTGTGAAGCCTTCTCGTACAATCCAAGCCACAGTAAAACGCGGTTGTTTGCACGGCCACGCGGTGCTTTGCCGTCGTCCAGTGTTTCTTTAGATTTTCACCGCTAAAGTTTGCACCGCATATCTGACATTCGACCGTGGCGCGTTTCGCGGCGGGCTCGCCGTCGTCGCTCGTTGTCCTTTCCGCCGCGGCAAGCTTTGCCGTCAGCAGCGCTACTTGTTGTTCAAGAAGCGTGATGCGCGCTGCGAGTCCGAGAAGGCGCTGCTCGTCAAATTGACTCTCGCTCATCGTTTACTTTCCAAGCGCGAAAGCCACGGCCAAAACAAGAAGCGCAATTGAGAAGGGGCGGTTCGGGCTGTTTTTCCAAAATCCGATTGCCACAGCCAGCACGAGTATCTGCGACAGACTAGATCGGCTGGCGCCTGCTCGAACGGCGGGCGGCAGAGCGGGCGCGACGCCGGCGTTGTCGGCAGCGCACAGGCCAGTGAGAATGCCATAGTCGGTGCACTCGGCGCCGGCGGCAGCGCAGTAGTTTGGCGCCACGGCGTCGCACGACGAAGCGACGTTTTGGCAGAGCGAAGCGCACGCCGGCTTGCTGTTGTCGAGCACAAAGACGTGCGAACACAGCAGCAGCTTCCAGTGAAAGAGGCACGTCACCGATGCGCTCGCGTCGGCCGACATCTGTGCGTAGCGTTGCACGAGCTGCTGGTCGGCGGCGCTCGGCGACTGCACGCCAAACTCGGCCGCCGCAACGTCGCTGACGACGGCCGGATAGTTGAGTTCGCGACACAGCCGAAGCGCGTCGCCCTGGTCGGAGGCGGCGGCAGCTGCGGAAAACGCCAAAAGCGCCAGCACAAGCATTGCGCGTACGGGTGTTGCTGCGCGGCGCCAACGATTGACACGCGTGTTTTCAAAAGCTTCAATCGGCCGACTCTCGAAAGCGCTTGGCGCGCCGCGAATCGACGTGCAGATCGACTTCGATGGCGCAGTCCTTGACGCAGATGTGCAGTCCGTCCGACGGCTCGTACCAGGTCTTGCCTTCGCGCTTCAGCTGTTTGTCGATTTTGGCCCAATCGAGCTTTGGCTCTTTGCCCTTGCCGTTCTTGTCGTAGAACCTCTGCACCGCAATCATCAAGAGACTGAGGCCGACGTCGAAATCGGTCGTCGTCACGGTGTCGATGTAGGCCGGTTGATACCAGTCGTCAACCGCCGTAAAAACATACAGTTTGAGTTTCACACTCATACTTTGCGTCGTCGTCGATCAAGCGTTGCTGTCGCCTCGATGCTCGTTGCCTGGAAATACTCGCCGACGTCGCCCGGCGAACTGCTCGCTCGGCTGATGAATCCACGCGGCGTCGACGTAGCGCATCCCTACGACGCCGACTTTGTCCGCAACGCACACGTCGCGCCGAATCTCGAACCGTTTGCCGACGAACAACGCTACACTGTGCTGCAGCACGAACACTACATGACGGTGTTTGATGTGCATCGTCGCGTGCCGATCGTCTCGTACGCCAACGTCGACTGGTACCGACGTCGCACGACGCCAATCAGTGAGACGCGCAACTTTACATTCGATCCGCTCGTGCCGAGCGCCAATCAGTGGGGCAGCGAAGCGTATCAGTACGACGACTATGACCGCGGTCACCTGACGCGGCGTCGATCGATCGCCTGGGGCGACGACCAAGAGGAGGCGATTGCCGCACAGCAACAGTCGGACTACTACACCAACATCGTGCCGCAGCACTCGCATTTCAATCGTGTCGTGTGGGCGTCGGTCGAAGACGCGTGTCGGCAGCTCGGCAGCCGCACTCGGACCGGCCGCTCGATCGAGGTGACGGGCAGCTGGTTCGACGAGTCTCGCCAGCCGACGTACGACGAGACAAACTCGATCGGCAAGCCAGAGTTTCGGCGCGTGCCCGACGCCTACTGGAAGATCTGCATTGCGGGCAGCGCGACGTGTTTCTTTGTGCCGCACAGCGACCGCGAAGCAACGCTCGGCAAAGGCTGCGACAGCACCAGCGCCTGCGATCCCCTGCGCATCAAACAGCCAGCCGACTTTGTGCTGACACTCGACGAGCTCAAGCGCAAGATCGGCTACAACATTGACAAAGAGTGGCGTACAGAATAAACTTCATTCGCGCGGTTTCTTTGCATCTTGAATGTCAACCAACAGCTTGCGCTTCTTGGCTAGCTCGCCTTCGAGATAGGCAATTTCACGCACGCACTTTGGTTCCGGATTGTTAAATAACAAGCTTGTCGAAGTCGACCCGGCGTAGTTGTTGCCATCACGGTTCCACACCACTGTCACGTTGATGGTGGCCGCGCCGTTTTTGATTTCGCGCTGCAACACTTCGACTGTCTTTTGGACAAACTTTTCGGCGTCGGTGTACTCGGTCATTTCAATTTGGCCGCAACTTTCGGCAGTTTGCTGCACGCGTCACAGAACCACCGGTTTTCGACATCGTCGTCGTCCAGAATGCCGCCGTGGCCCTGGAAACAACTGCAGCAAAACCAGCGATTGCATTCGGCACAGTCCCATCCCTTGGTGTTCTCGGCCCATTCAAATTGCCACTCGCCGGCCGCTTCGCACCGGTGACAGCTGAGATAGGCGTCGCTGCAGAGTTTGCACTTCCACTGATCGCTGTCCTTTTCGCGCACCAATTCGCCGCCGCAGGTAGAAGTCCAACAAACGGTACGGTTCCAGATTTCAGTCATTTTTCCTCCAGCCGGTTGTCGAATCAAACGACGCCAAGATGGCGCCGACCTCTTGCGCTTCGTCAAACGCCAGCCTGCGCCGAGTCGGCCAGCACGCGCGCTGGCTCTCGAACAAGACGGCGTCGGTCAGCGCGTCGATGCGTGGTGGCGGCGGCGCCATTTTCTTGGTCGGCGAGCGCGGTTCGTCGGCCGCCAGCTTGGCAAGCACCAGAAGCAAAGAATCGTTTGACATCGTTTCACTGAACAAAGAACGAACGCACTGTCCGCATCTGGTCGAGTTCGGCCAAGCTCGCTCGGAGTCGCTCGAGCAGCTGCGCTGAATCGGTAATCGTTTTCAGCACCTCGGCCAGCTGGTCGTCCGATCGGCCCGGTCCGAGCGCCGTCCTCGCCTGGCGGACAAACGAGGCGTCGATCATCGACGCCGTCGCTTCGCCGAGATTCCTGATTCGCTCTTGCAGCAGCGCAATGCTCTGCTCGGCAACGAGCGTTCGTTCGTGGGCGGCCAACACGCGTTCGAGCACTAGCCTCTCCTGTGCCGGTGTGTAGTTGGCGGCTGTCGCAGCCGCAGCGCCGCCAGCTGGTTGTGCAAAGAGATAGACACTGTTCTCGGTCGAATGCATGCGCGTCTTGAGCGTTGCGAGCAGATTGCCGTTGCCTTCGCACGCCTGCTCAAACGCCTTCCACATCAGAAAGTACTGCGTGTTGACGACGAGCCAGACGTCGGCGTCGTTGCGCACCGGCGACTTGCCGTCGTAGCCCGGCGTCGGCTGCGCGCCAAACGGCAACCGTTCGCCGACCGGCGTGAAGCGCGACAGCTGATTCTGTTTCACGCGACCCTCGACGATCGCCAGCTCGTTCTGCGTACCAAAGACCTGCATTTTGCGCACGGCTTCGACTCGTTCGAGATAGTCGGGCGCAAACGGATCGAGCACGACGAGCGGCGCGTCGTTGACCGACAGATTCGTGCCCTCGCCGCCGCCTGTCGCCGGCGCGCCGACTGGCAAGAGTCGTTGAAAGCTTCCGTCCACCGGCACCATGAATTGCGGCTGCTCCTGCAACGCGTCAGCGACGACGCGGGCCAGAATGCCTGGCACGTAGTCGGCAATGTCCTTGTCGCTGGCGCCGGCCGGCAACGAGACCGGATTCATGGCGTTGATGCGACGCATGTGTTCGTTCTCGAGCACAGCCAGGTGCTTACAGAAGACGACGAGCGGCGTGTCGCGCCGCGCAATCACAAACGGCCGTCCCGGGTGCACGAAGCGACGCACAAAGTAGATGTTTGGGTCGTGCGAGACGAGAAACTCGAGCGCCAGCTCCTCGAAATCTTCGTCGGGCGGCCGCAGCTCGTCGTCTTCGACATTGCGATGTAGCGGCGCAGCCTGTTCTTTTGCCATCGTTTCTTCCTCTTCGTCTCCATCGTCGTCATCGCTCTGTCGGTGTGCGGTGGAGGTTGCGGCGTTGCTGCTGTCCCCACCTTCGAGTTGCGCAAGCGAAACGTCGAATTCGTCGTCTTCGTCTCCGTCGTCGTCTGCTTCGACCGGCTTGACAAACGCCGACGAATTTGCGCCCATCGTTTGCCTTTGTTGTTGGCACAGCGCGGCGAAAACTCGAGACGAGACGAATCAAATATAAAAATCCTCACTGGCGTGCAAATCGTTTCAATTTTCGCTCCTTAGCAGCTCGTCGCTGCGCCTGATAGTGTTTCGGACAGAGATTCTTGCACAGGCGACGCTTCACGCCGCAGCCGTCGAAAGCGCACTGACCGCCAGTGAACAACGACTGCGTCGGCTGTGACGCGAGGCAAATCAGCGTGTCCTTGAGGCCTTCCGAGTAGGGCTGGCGCACGTAAAGACGACAGCCTTCCTTCTGATGCTCGCGGATCTCCCTTTCGGCGTGCCAATTGCACAGGAATCGGCGCTTGTACTTGTCGAGCGGGCGCGAGCACTGCGAGTGTGTGCACATCTCCTCGAACACGGCCGACTGTCGCTTGCGCTTCTTCGGTTGTCGCGGCTCGGGCGCGGGCGCCAGCGTCGGAATTTCCGCCTCGGCAATCGCCTTGTCGAAATGCGATTGGCACAGCGGCGGCAGATTCGCTGCCAGTCGGCGCTCGCGTTCGAACACCGCCTCGTCGAACAGCGCAAAGATCGACGACGACGACGACTCTGTCGCCAGCTCGAGCTCGATCGACTTGTTCGACAACTCGACTGGCGCAACGAGCGAGTGCGATGGCGGCGTCTCGGTCGAGATCGAAAAAGGAGCGCACCATGGCGACGGTTTCACGGGCAACGCGCGCCTCTTGGCAACGTCGCACGCATCTTCCTCTGTCGTCGACGAGCGGTGCGGCAACTTTCGAATCAAAGTTGGCAACTGCAATAACTCGGTCATACATGTTTCTCTTTGCTTACAGTTGACGAGCTGAGCTTTGGCACAGGTTAGCTGCGACGGCGGCAACAAAAATAAAAATAAAATAAAATTACGAGTTATAATTTGTTCAACTTTGTTGTTGGTGCGACAGGCTGTTTAATGAAGATCGCGTCGAATCAGAAAATCACTGCAGCTTGTACGCCAACGCCAACGCGTAGAAAAGATTCGCACTCCTGAACGGTCGTTTCGTTGGCAGAAAGGCCGACGCAATGTCGGCGGGCGACGGGGGTGGGCCCTTGCCCTCGATCGAGCGCGACGTCGCCGAGTAGTAGTGTTCGCGTCTGTGATGTAGCCGCGACGCCACAAAGAAGAGAATCACCAAAGCAATGCCGCCGAGCGTGGCGACCCAGAACGCCGGCATTTGTAACCACTTCATGTGCAGGATGCAGTGTCAGTGTGTATGGTACGAACTGTGCAGATGTCAAAAGACAAAACAAAAAGGCGCTTTGCGCAAACTATTTTGGTTTGTGCCGTTTGATCTGTGTCGGCGCTGGTTTGATTGATGTACCGGACACGCCACACAATGTCGACCGCCGAAAAGCTTCGCGCGCTGAAAGAAAAGGCCGCCGTCATCTTCATGCAGTACAACTGGTTCCGCTACGCGGCGCTGGCTTTCGCGATTGGCGGCGTGCTCGGTTCGATTACGCTCGTCATTCTCGAGGTGCTGAACACCAATCAGGCGTCGTTCTATCGCGGCGGCATGTTTCAGCTGCACGGCATTCTGTCGCTCGTCGCCATCAGCGCCGCCGCCGACCGCGAGCCGTTTGACGTCAAGCTCGGCCTGCTCTTTGGCGTGCTTTCGCTCATTGCCAACGTCTACGCCGCCATCTGGGAGACGACGCGCGTCGTCGCGTGCACCAATCTGGCGCCAACGACCGTCGTCGACAACGCCATCTGCTTTGGCGAATCGATGTGGTTTGCCAACCTGATCTTTGCCTGGTTCTTTGTCGTCGGCTCGCTCTTCCTGCTGCTGATCCTCTACTTTTGGCTCGACAAAATCAACGAAGCCGCCGAAACCGAGCGATGCGCCGTGCTGCTCAAAGGCAAAGAGGAGGCCGCCATCGCCGGCAAGCAGTTCGCGCCCGGCATGATCGTCGGCGCCAACACGCACATGAAGCTGTTCAAGCGTCAGAACGAAACCGACATCGTCATGGGCCGACACTGGCTCGCGACGGCGCAGAAGGCGCTCGCCGTCGTCGGCGCAATCGTCATCGTTGCCTACACCGCAATCAACATGATCTGGATCACCAGCGCCTCGTTCTATCGCATGCCGATGCTGATCATTGCGGCGCACGCCACCGGCGCCTCGTTTGGCGTCTTTGGTCACGTGCCGACCTACTGGCCGTGGATTATCACGCTCTTTGCGCTGCTCGGCGCCGGCACGGCGTTCTGGTGCATGATCATCGAGTGGTCGCGACCGTGCCCCGGCACGACGGCGTACGAAGTCGAGATCTGCGCCAACGAAGGCTGGCTGCGCTGGGTCGGCCCGTCGACGGCAACGTTTGTCACTTTACTTATGCTTCTGACTCTCGTGTTTGGCGTTTGGAGCGTTGTGACCGGGCGCCGCGCCGTCAAGGCGTCCAAGCAATGAACGCTGCTCCAAGCGTGCGCTGATTTTGTCGGCAAAGTTCCTCGCCGCCGCCGTGACGTAGGCGCGTCGCGTTTCGTCGGCCGCCAGCACGCTGTCGACGCTCTCGACCACGCACCACCGATACGCCGTCCGCTCGCTCCACCACAGATAGAGCGCCGTCGCGAGCGCAGCCAGCGCCACTGTACACGACACTGCAAAGTCGCTCGTGCTCGTTGTCGATGCGACGAGCGTCGCGGCGCCCAACGCGATCAGCGCCAGAACGAGCGACAGCGCGGCGATCACGCTGACGCCAACCCAGGCCGACAGCGCCGGCTCGCTCGACACGTTGGCAAAGCGACGCAGCGCGTGTTGGCGGTGGAAAATCAGCTTGGTGTACAGTCGGTGGACGCGTTGCACGCGCCACAGCGCCCACAGCGTGACTGCAAAACGCGCCGACAGCGCCAGCGCTGCAACGACGGCCAGCGTCGGACGCACGACGACGGCGCAAGCCCAGCCGAGCAGAAAGAGCAGATCGACGAGCGCAACGAGCGCGAACCTCCGCTTGAATTTTCGTCTGATTTGGTGTTCGATGCGTTGCTGATAGCGAGCGATCTCGTTCATTTTCGATGTACAGCAGATAATGCACGCGAGGCAAAAGTTGTGTCGCGTTGTTTTTGTTATTTCAGCGCACGCAGAAAGCCGGCAAACTGCGCGTTGGCCGGCAGCGCGTCGTTCCACGACTCGCCCAGATCGGCGCGTCGCACGCCGAGCCGAATCAGGTGCGCGTGCTCGACGTCGAGGTGCTGCAGCACTTCGTGCGCCGGATACTTGTACGCCAAGAAGCCCTGCTTCGTCAGGCCGCGCTCGACCAGCGCGCTCATCGTCACGCCGCACAGCCACAGCTCCTTTGGCATGAGCTGCGACGCCAGCACGGCGTCGGCGCTGAGCTCGGCGAAGATGTCGGCGCTGTCAAAGCCAAACAGGTCGGCCATCATCCAGAACGGACACTTGGCGCGATACTCCTTGCCGACAAAACGCGACGGCGTGTAGCCGAGCGCCTTGAACTGCTCGAGCGTGCGCACGCCGAATCGGTACAGGTGCTGTGCATTCAGGTTTACCGCCGTCGTGGCAAAGATCGCCGTCAGCGTGCGGCCGCGTCGCTGCAGATCGGCGACAATCTCGTCGCCCCGCAGCGCCGCCGAGCTGGTGCCGCTGTAGTGGTCGTAGTTTGTCTTGTCCATCAGCGAAAACATGCCCGGCGTGATGCCGAGGATCGCCTGCTTCTCGCGCACCGACAACTCGGCGTCGAGCAGCGCGGTGCCATACGGCACGTCCCTGTACTTGAGCACGTAGTTGTGTCGAAAGTAGCGCAGCACATCGTCGCGATCGTTAAGGCTGGTCGAAACGTGTGCGCTCGGTATTGCGGCGACGCAGCGCGCACATTGGCGCGGGCCGCCAAAGTTGGCGTTGCACTGCGCTTCGAGTCGCTGCTCGGTGACGGCGCGAACAAAGCACGTGCCGTGCATCAGGTGTCGACACGACAACAGCACCGTCACCAGTCCGGGCTCGCTAGAAATCGGCGTCGAACACTTGCCGCACGCGCTTTCCGATTGGTTTGAGAGTGCCATCACCAACGGCGTCGGCCCCGCCGCCGGCGGCACGTAAAGCGACGGATAACTGGCAATCGCCGTGTTGTCGTCAAACGCGTCCTGTTTGCTCATCGTGTTTGTGTGTGGTGAGTCGGACAATTCTGTTTTCAGTGGCCAAGTTTGTATCGTCGACGAAAGTTGTATGTGCACGCGCAATGGAGGTTGTAAACTTTGGCGGCGGCTGCTATGTGCCGCTGGGCGACAGCTTCGATGCGACGCGTCGCGTGCTGGCGTTCTTTGAACTGCTGCCGACGTGCATCGTCATCTTCAACACGGCGCTCGGCGCGTTTGTCAACGACGTCTTCTTCACGCTGTCAAACTTTGTGCTGCAGTTCCTGTTTTCGTACTACCTGTACGGCGTGTCGTTGGCTGTGCGCAGCGAGCGACCGCCGGCCTACGACTGGCAGTTTTGCAACGCGCCGCGCTACGCGTTTCCCGATCCGATCTACACGACGGCGCTCGAGTACTGCATCGTGACGGCGCTCGGCGTCTTCTCGGTGCCGAAACTGGCGGCGCGCGTCGGCTTCTTCTACCGCGTGCTGTTTCTCGGCTTTCCGGTGCTCTACGCCGTCGGGCTGTACGCCAACTCGTACTTTTACCTCTGGCAGCTGGCAGCCAACACGGCGCTGGCCGTCGGCGCGTCGCTGCTCTACGTCTTCCTCTACAGCCGACTGATGAGCCGATTCAACGTGGCGCCGGGCGCGCGTCGCTGGTTCACGCGGACATTTGGTTTCGAAAATACAATCTTCTCCCTACAACGACCACGGCGCACCGACATCGTGCAGACGTAAGCCCCTCCCCAATGGATGATTGCATCGTCTACACGCTTGGCACCGGCGCGCTCATTGTGCTGACGCTCTTCTCGACGCTGCGCTGCGTGCTGGCCGTGCTGCCGCACTGCATTCGCTCCGACCGCTTCGAGAGCAGCGCCGCGTGCAATCGCTGGTGGTTCGTGCACAAGCGCATGGCACTGCTGCACTACCTGTTGCTCGTGCCGCTGTTCGAACTGTTTGTGACGTGGGGTGCGACGATGTTTGGCGACGACCGCGTCAAGCCGATCGCCGCCAACGTGCAGCTCGCCGCGCTGGCGTTTCTGATCGCCATCTGTCTGGTGCTCGTCGTGGCGTGCGCGACGCGTCGCTCCTACCGCATGATGATCTACACGATGCAGAACATGGAACTGCAGTGCGTGGCGACCTACTTTTGCGAGCGCATTGTCAACACCGGTTTCGGCGGCGAAAGCGTCGTCGTCGCGGCGCTGCTCGTCTGCTCGCTCATCGAAGTGTTTACCGTGCCCGACTTTTTCTCGCACTACCACCCGCCGCAGGGACAAGACGAGGCCAAGCAGATGGTTGATTTCGCACGCGCGACGCCGCAGTGGCAAATCGAAACGAGTGGCGACGACATGATTTCGCACGAGGTGGCGGCGCGCAGTCTCGAACTCTCGATGAAAGATCTCAGCAGGATCCTGCGCGAGTCGCGGCCCGAGACGATGAACGTGTTGCAGTTGCGCGAGCTGATCGACAAGTGTCGCCGGCGACTCGACGAAGTCGACATGCAACCGCCCAAAGTCGGCGGACCGTCGCCGCGATTACAGCCACCGCCACCGCCGCAACAGCACCAGCGCAGCCATTCCGAGTACGCACCGCTGCCAGTCAATTCGATGACGGGCATCGGCACGGGCCAGTCGACGATGCCGATCGGAGTCGGTGCGCGTTATCAGCGACAGCGCGACGAGCCCGAATGTTGAGTGAACAAACGAAACAAACGATGTTTACCAACATCCTGAGCTTTGTTGCCGTACCCTCTGCGCCGGCGACGCCGAAACAGACGTCGGAGCAAAAGATCAGGCTGCAGATCGAAGAGCTGGAAAAGCGCCGCGCCTTCCAGCAGCGCAAAGCCGACGACCAGGGCGTCGCCGCCAAGGCGGCGCTGGCCAAGAAGGATCAGCGCGCCGCGCGCATGTGCATGAAGCGTCGACTCGAGTACGCGAAACAGGTCGCAGCGATCGACAATTCGATTGCCAACCTCGACACGATGCTGACGCAACTCGAGGCGCAGTCGATCAACGCCGCCGTCGTCAAATCGATGGCCGCCGGCGCGCAGGCAATGAAACAGGCCCAGCGCAAGCTCGACGCGAAGAAGGTCGACGACGTCATGATCGAAGTCGACGAGACACTCACCGATGCGAGGGAGATCAACGTCGCTGTCAGTCAGCCGCTGGCGAGCGCTGAATTTGACAACGACCAGCTCGACGACGAGCTCGCCGCTTACATGGCAGGCGAAACCGAAGCGGTTGCCGTCGAGACTGCTACGACAGAACCAAAGACGACACCAAAGTTTCCGGCCACACCGCAGACAAAACCAAAGGCAGAGGACGACGACGAGCTTGCTGCGCTCGCTGCGGAAATGGCAATGTAAAAAAGAAGACCTTTAGTCTTTGTGTGCGTTCCAAAACGGGTCCGAGTTGAGCGATTGAAAGAGCTGTTCGACGGCAAAGTCGTAGACATCTTCGCTCGGTGCGATTGAGCTCTTCTTCTCCTTGGCGATGACGCGCGCCAGACTCTGCGCCGCCACTTTGTTTTCGTCGGTCAGACGCAAGTAGCGCGCCACGAGCAGGAACGCGTCGACGTTGCTCTCCTCGCACCACAGAGTCGACGTCGTTTCTTCGAAAGTCAAATCGCCGAGTCGTCGGCGAAACCACTTCACCGCCTTTCCGTCGTCGTCTGCTTCCGGGTTGTAGAAGAGTCGGTTGAGCGCCTGCGCCAGCTCGTAGTTGTCGAGTAGGTCACAGTGATTGATGATGAAGCCGGCCACGCTTTCGTCTTCGGGTAGCGCGTCCTCGTCGAGCAGAGAAATGAATTCGCCGCCCTTTTCAAGTTGTTCTTGCACCGCTGTCTGACGATTCTTCAGCGTCTGCAGACGCTCAGCGATTTCCTCTTTGTAAGCGCGCTTCTTCTTGTTGTCGACGGCGGTCGGCTCGTCCATTCCTTACACGATTTTGTTTCTTTTTAAAATAACATCAAACGGAAATGATAGACTTGAAACTGTCTTTTCATGTCAGACCTGAAAACGGCAATCGACGAAGCCTTTGAAGCAGAAATCAAAAAACAAATACGCGATGCCACCATTAACAACATGCAGCGCAACATCGCCGCCTTTGAAGAGATGATCAGTCGGCGTGGTCAAGACGAAAAACTCTGGCCGACGATGACGCTCGAACAACTTTCGCGCAGCAGAGCTATTTACCACAGCGTCGCTGTGGATGTTCTCGGCAGCCTCGAGATCGTCAAGAACGCGCAAATGGAAGAGATCTATCGGCGCGCGCGAGATGCGGTCACCAAAATCGACATGTTCATCGCTCGCCGCAAGTCTGCAAGTGTAAACTGAAACTCGCTACAATATGACAGAGCTGAAATTCAAGTGTCCGCCGCAAACCAAACCAACCAAAGTGTGTTTTGATAGCATGCGGCCGCATTTCGATGACTATCGATTCGAAGAAACGGGCGGTGAAACCTGTCTTGTTCGCGCCTGTCATGCGGACGGATCAATAACATTTGCACTGAAAAACGGGGGTACTTTCAGCGCAAATAAAAATGGGTACAATTTCGCCTATTTCAAGGGCGTCGCACACACCATTCAAGCCGGGACTGTCTACGTTCCTCGGCCCGAAGGCTTCTTGACTTGCGCCGAGCTTGGCGTGATTTTCGAGAAGCTCAAGACGGCACCGCGCAAAAAGGAATAACGAATTGAACCGCATTACAAGGAAATACGATGACTCATCTCACTGGCGAGCAAAAGATACAACTCTACAATCAGCTGACGCAAGACAATAAGGAATCGATCCTCATTTCGCTTGGCGTGCCTGCCGGCACGGCGTCGACTGTCGCGAGCCGCGGATCGGCCGATTTCTTTGCCACTGTCGACCAGTACAACGGCTGGACGCAGTCAAAGTTGCTCCACAGTGCCGCATCGAATTTGCTCGGCTTTCCGTCGCAGACGCGCAGCGGCAATCGACTCGGCACCTCGACGCCGTCGCAGCGCGGCGCTCTTGTCGACTTGGTTGCGCCAAACTGGCAGGCTTTTTCTGGGCACCTCAACGTCGCGCCGTCGAAAATCGAAGCGCAGGTTCACGCCGGCGCGTCGCCGTTCGAATTGGCCACCAAATTGGTTCAGATGTTGTACAACGAGAATCGTTCGATTGACGATATTGCGGCGGCGTGTGTACTCGCCGGCTGGCACGTCAATCACGTGAATCGCATCTTCAATGGCGCAGCGGCGCCGGTTGGAATCTCTTCCGCGACCGCACCGCGCGGCTCGTCGATCCTCGATCAGCTCGACGAAGAGGAGCAGCCCAAAACGATGCGCGAGATTGTCAACGCGCCGGGCAACAAGACGACGGCCACCATGGTCACGGCGCTCAGCCGTCCGTCGCAGCCGTGGAAGGCGCTGCTCGACGCCGATCAGAGCGACGCCAAAGTTGCCGCCGTCTTTGCGCACCTGCGCGAGGAGCTCGGAAAGTCAGAGAATCCGGCCTTTGATCTGCTCGCGCGACTCGTTGAGACGAAGCGCTTTGGCAACATGACGCCGACCACGTTTGTCGAGACGCTGTTCGTGCCCGTCGCCGAGCTCAAGGCGGTCGCGCGCAAAATCATCGCCGACTACGACGACGCCAGCGACAAGCAACGCGCCGCGCTCAAGTCCAAGACGGCGGCGCTGATCAACTGGCGCGAGACGATTGCGCGCCTCAATCTCGGCTTGCGCAAAGGCTTCACGACCGCCAACGTGATCGACGCTCTCGAGGAGCTCGGCGTCGCAAACGAAGAGCACCTCAAACACGTCAAGGCCAGCGAGTTTGTCGAGTGCGGCTTCAACATGATTTCGGCGCGCACGCTGGTCCAGGAGTTTGGCAAAACACCGGCGGTGATGGACGAAGACGAGGAATGAAAGTAGTTGGTCTGATCTTCAAGAGTGCAGTGGAGCTAGCCCGAAAAAAACCCAAACCGCCAAAAAATGACTTTTCAGTCCCGACCCATGGAAAACATACGTGTATCGCGAAAGATTCATTGAAATGCGAAACTATTTCGAGGCACCTGCATACAGCTCGGAGAAGCACACCGCCCAAAGTAAACATAAACCGATTAATTTTTCAATTAAATCGCGTCGACTTTTGGGTTTGTGTACTCGGCGACCAGAGTGCGGATCTCGCAAGCCAGTTTGCGGCGCTTCGAGTCGGGAAGCGTGAGAATCGGCGTGCAACCGACGCTTTCGACGGCGGCGAGCAGCTCGTCGTCGGCTTCGTCGGCCGGCGGACCCTCTGGCGCAGGCAAGGGAACGGCGCGAATCGGCGTCGCGTTTGATTCAAACACCATTTTGTTGCAACGGACAAATTCCTGTATGCACGGTGAGAACATGTAGATGCTCGAAGAGACGGCCCACGGCGCGAGAAAGCCGGCCTTGTACAGCGCCATTTTCGTCGAAGACATTCCGTCAGAGGCGATCTTTCCGGCGCCAGGAATGCCGCATTGCGACAGAAGCGCTGCGCGCGTCTCGGGGTCGCCGAATTTCGCCCGATTGTCGATGTATTGCAAAAAGTTTCTGACGGAATCGTACGCCTCTTTGGGGACCGGCTCGGAAATCGTCTTGCCGAGGTCAGTGAAACCGCCTTGGTTTGCGCCGAGAAAGACAGCCACCATGAAGTGGCCCATCACGCCGCCGGCTTGCACAAACTCCCACAAGCGATCAAAGACAGCCTGGCGCGCCTTCACCGTTTCGGTCGGGCAGTCGGCGTCGTCGTCGCAAGCCAATCCGCAGAGGAATTTCTCGCAGTGTTCGGCGTCTCGGAAGGTTCGAGCAAACAGCCGGCACGCATCTTTGCCGATCCCGTAAGATGAAACCGTGCGAGTCAGTTGGTTGTGGACTGGCGACTTGAACATTGTTTGTTTGGTTGTTTTTATTTCAAGACGTCGCTCGAAAACAATCGCAAGACGCCGGTAAGTCTGTTCGCCATCTCGCCGTGTCTGTCTTCGTCAAGAGAGTGAAGCGTCTTTGCGATGGCAGAGATCAACGCGTCGTCGCGATCCTCTGGCGGTTTCGGAATCGGGACGACGGCAATCTTTGGCGGAGGAGGTATCTCTGCCTTGTACGCCTTGATAAGCGACGTCAAATCGCCGCGTTCTTGCAGATCGCAATCCACGTCCAATTCGGCGACGTTTGCAGTAACTCCGGCGTAAACAAATGCCTTCACAATTTCGCCAATCGTTGAGTTGTTGCCGCTCATGCGCCGGATGAGTTCGGCGAGGTACTTTCGCGCAGTGCAGACTTCCGAGCACGAGTATTTTACACAGTCCCGGTCGCCGAGTCGGCGCGCAACGGCGGCACACTCATCTTGCAAAAGACCGTTGACCAGCGTGTTGATGTGCTTTTCAGCCTCCATCTTAAAGTAGTCGCGGATACGCATCTTATCCATATCTGCGGATTTTGTGCTCATTTTGCACCGAATTCAATTTTCTGTCGCTTCCGCTCTGGCAGCCGCGTAGCCGACCGGCTTGAACTTGTCGCCGATCGGCTCAAACGTCTTGTGGCCACCAGTGTAGTAGGTGTACTGCACGCCTTCAAACTCGATGCTCATGCGCGCACGCGTCATGATCGCGACGATTTCTGTCGGCACCTCATTTGGCTTGGCTCCGTTGACGCTGCGGTTGCTGACGCTGCGGTTGCTGCTGCCGCTGCCACTTTCGCTTTCATCGTCATCGTCATCGTCCCAGTCCGGGTTCATGACATGGAACGCCTTGCCACTGATGAATTCGGTCGTCGTCCCGTGGAGGAACTGTGCATCACCAGCCATTTCAAAGACGCGTTTTGGCATCGAGAGTATGATCTTCATGTAGCGCTGGTATGACATCGCTCCGTCATCTGAAAATCTGCCGCCGTCGTCGCTCCACTTTCGCTTGAACTCCAAGAAGAATGCAAACACGCGACGCAGTTCTTCGGCCGACACGTCTTCTCCTTCAAGACGCGACAACTCTGCGGTTTCGCTCTTGATCAGCCGTTGTTGCTCGGCGATGTTGGCTTTGCGCGTCGCGATCGATTCGCGCAGCTCGGCGATGCGTTGCGGACGACGCGCGAGCGCCAGTTGACGCTGCCGTTCTTCGAGCTCGGCCGTTTCGCGTCGGCGCTGTTCGATTTGGCGTTGCAGCTCGGCCTCTTCGCTTGCCATTTGACGCTGACGCTTCTTGGCTTCGTCGTCTTCCGCCTCTCCGGGACGCTTGACGTCGACGCAGAGCGTGCCTGGCGCAGCAGGCTTGAAGCCGGCTCGCCAACTCATGCGAATGTTCTTACGAATGCGTAGCGATGCGACGCAGCGCATATGCGCCGGCGAGATAATTAACCGGCCCGAAACGAAACAAAAGATGAGCGTGAGCGCGCTGTTTCGCGAGACGCGCGATGAGGCGCGGTCGAAAAGCTGGCAAGCGCTCGTCGCCACGCTAAAGCCAGAGGCCAAAGGCAAAAAACGCACGCGAAAAAACGAGCCGTCGCTGACGGGCGCGTCGATCGAAGTCGTCGAAGTGATCGATCTGACGGTGCTGAAAAAGATCTACGAGCGGCGGCAGGAGCTGCTGCCCGACGTGCCGAGCTACCAGACGCTGTTTCGCAACTTTTACGACAACACCGTCGCCGCCAACGGCCGACGCGTCGTGTGCTACCAACAGAAGGCGCACGGCGAAGATTTCGGTCGCTACTCGTCGCGCAACGGCGCGTCGCTGCAGGGCCTGAAGCACGAGCTGCGCGCGACGCTGGCGCACGAACTGTACCACCAACTCGACATTGGCAGCGCGCATCCGACGATTCTGCGCAGCTTGGCCGCCGACCACGGTTGGGAGACGCCGTGTCTCGACCACTACGTTGCGAACCGCGAAAACGTGCTGGCGATGTTTCCGGCCGGGCGCGAACGCGCCAAGACAACGATGCTGATGCTGATGTTTGGCGGCGACCCGAACGAAAACCTGCCCTTCTTTGTCGACGAGTTTCGCCAGGAGCTCGTCAAGCTGGCGCGCAAGATTCGCGTCGCGTTCGCCGACACGGCCAAGCGGCTGCGGCTCGAAGAGTCGGGCGCCGACGAGCGCAAACAGGTCTACTCGTTTCTGTCGCGCGTGTTGCAGGATCGCGAAGCGCAGTGTCTGGTTTCCGCCGTGCACTTTATGCGTTCGCGCGGCTGGGAGCCGGGCGCGCTGCTGCACGACGGCTTGCTCGTGTTGAAGCGGCCCGGTCACGAAATCGACGCCGCACTGCTTGGCGAACTGTCGCGCGAAATCGAAGCGAAATGCTCGATTCGCGGCATCGAGTTTAAGCTCAAGGAGTTTGGCGCGAGATTCGATTTGCAGTGAAAAGCGTCAGTCGAGTTTCATTCCGTCGCCCGGCTCGTGTTCTCGGTGCCAACTTTCGTGGTAGCGCAGCAGACCGGCGATGGGCTGCGTCTTGAAAATCGCGTGCATAAAGTCGCGGCCCATCCGCTGTGCCGTGCAGTAGATGTCAGCCTTGCGACCGACGAATTCGTCGAATCGCCGCTTGCGCAACGTCATCTCTTGTTGAAATTTGGAGTTGAAAGCCCGATCAACACATCTAAACGACAAACAGTCAAACAACAAATGCACAAACGCAAAGTTGAAGAGATTGTCGATTCGTCGGTGCCGTCGCAGCAGCAGCAGCCGCCGCTCGGTTTCTCACACAATCTCGATTCAATCGTTTCGCAACGCGCCAAGCGATCGATGTTTGCGCTGCCGCGGCAACGCGCCATCGCCAAGAGTGCCGACGCACACGCGCTGCTGCAGCAACGCGCGATGCACGAGGAAAAGTTTGCGCTGCCCGTGCCCGACTTTACCAAGCGCCAACGGTATCGCGACGCCGACGGCAACGCGCTGGCGCCGGCGCTCGAAGGCGACGCGCTTTACCGGTCGCTGCTGCGCGTCGGCAAAGTCGACGCACTCGATCCGGCCGATCGCGATCGCGCGGCGAACAACGCGACGGGTCTGCCGCCCAGTCGACGCGCGGCGATCGACGCCGACGGCACACGCGGTGCGTACCACGGCAGCGTGCTGCTGTTTGTGCGACTCAAGCCCGACGGTCGAGTGGCGCACTGGCCCAACGGGCAGATGGAGTTTGTCGATCCGCGCAGCGACCACCTGTTCACGGGCACCGTGGTGCGGTCGGTCTTTCGCGGCCGCGCCAAGAGCGGCTACGTCGTGCTGCGCGACGTCGTGGCGTGGGGACGCCTGGCGCGACCGGACGAATTCACAACAAAATGAGCAGCGATAAATTCGCGCCGACGAGGATCGTCCAGCTGGCGTTTGGCAGCAACACAATGCGCGCGTTGCGGTGCCGCACGCAAGACGAAACGTCGGCGCGCGTCGAACAGGCGCTCGGCGGGCCCAACTCGCCGCTGATCTTTAACATTTTGTTTGCGCGGCTGACGTACTCGCTCGAAATGTGGAACGATCTCGAGTTGTTGCAGCTGGCGCGCTATCTGATTCCCGACGACCAGCTGGCGAATTGGCGCGTCATCTACAATGTCTGGCTGGTGTCGCCGATGCAAGAGACCGGCGTCTTGTTTGTCGACGGCATGCTGATGCCGCTGGTTCAGCCCACACAGTCTTTCATCGCACGAGTGCCGCTCGCCGACCGGCTGATCTAAGTAAAAAAACTCGAAACAAAGAATGGCTTCGCTGTGTGAAAATCCAACTTGCAAGATGGTTGGTCGTATGCGCTGTGCCGTGTGCAAGACGGCTCGCTACTGCGGCGCCGACTGTGCCAAGCTCATGTACCCGGAGCACAAGGCGTTGTGCAAGTTTGTCGTGCCGGCCGTCGTCGTCGACGAGCCGATCAAACGCGAGCCGAACCGACAGCTTCAGCTCAGCGTCTTTGTTGACGCACTCGACCGCGCGCACCGATTGGTCCCGGCCGAGAAAGTTGTCGACACGGGCAAGAAAAAAAAGGGAAAGGAGGCTGTTGCCATCAGTCGGCTGATGAAGCTGAACGACGCGCTGCTGCTTGAAGACGAAGCGAGCGAATCGCGCCGACGACTCCTCGTTTCGGTCGGCAGCACCGACATTCGCGCCGTTCCGCACCAGGACCTGCTTGCGCAGATGTCGGCGGCCGGCTTTCCGCCGGCGCTCGCGTTGCGCATGCACCTGATGGGCACGAGCGCGCGGCAGGTCGTGGCGCTCGTCGTGGCGATCGAAGTCGCGCTGTGCAAGTCGGGCATGCTGCTGATGCACGGCGGCGAGAATTTGGCGACCTTTTACATTGCGCGAGGGCGCGTCAAGACGACGAAGCCGCTCTTGCAGATGACGGTCGAGCCGGACGCCGGCACGACGATGACGCAGAAGATCGGCCAGTCGGGCGAGTGCTTTGCATTTATGGGGGTGGCGCAGCGCACGTTTGATCCGTCGATTGTGCCGAATCTCGAGGCGGCGGTCAGACGCGATTTCGAAGCCGAACAAGCCGAGAGCGACGCGCGGCTGCGTCGCACCGAGTGGCACAGGGCGCACTTTGGTCTGACGCTGCCCATCACCGTGCGCAACACGAACCCGCAGTTTCGCGCACAAGTCGACGCGCTGTTCAATCGCTGCGTCTTCTTTGCGCCGACGGTCGGCGAGTTTGAGCCGACGCTGCACGCGCACCGGCTGTGCAAGGGCATTCCCGACTGGTTCGAAGTCGACCAGATCTACAGCGGCGGACAGATGGAGCAGATGCAGGTTTCCGAACAGACGCAAGGCGAGGCGCGCGATTTGGCGTGCAAGGCGCTCGCGGCGATGTTTGGCAACGACGCCGTCGGTCCGATGATGGCGGCGGCAATTGGAAGCGTTGAAAAATGAACCAACTCAAAAAGCGCAAACTGCCAACGCCCGCCGAAAGACGCAAGGAGTTGCTGCAGATGGCACGCCAAAGCTGTCGCAACATTCCGCTCGAACGACTGTACGACGAGTTGAAGGCGGCCGAGCGCGCCGTCGAGGCGGTGAAGCAGCGCATTGCCACCGAGCTGGCGAGCAAACACGCCGCCGAGTTGCGTCTGCATCGACATCTCGTCGAAGCGGCATCGATCCTCGATCAATACGACCACGTCGTAATCAACGAGGACATGCTCGACGCGCTGAAGCGACACACCGAGCCAAAATCGTTGGCGGATTACCTTCCCAATCTGATCGTGAATCGATTCGGTGAACTGGCCGAAATTTCTACGTGTCGCGTCAGTGTGCAGTGTGAACAAGTCGCACCGATCACAAGCTACGGACGCAACGGCGACGTCGACTGGGACTGCTCGGAAGACACATGGTCAATCGATGGTGTCGCTGAGTTTGACAACTTTGATGCACGCTCGCTCATGAGCTCGCGCATTTGCAACATCGATGATCCGAATCGTTACGTTGTGGGTCCCGTCCACGAACACGGTAGCTACAACGTCGAGCGCACATTACATTTTCTCGGCGTCTATGTTTTGCGACGCTTCGATCGCAACTTCTGGGCTTGGCGGGACCGAATTTCAAGACGCTTGGTTTTGCACTGGGATTTGCTTGTGCCTCAGGTGCCGACACCACCATCTTCACCGGTCCAGTCTGATGATTGAACGTTGTCGTTTGGAATCTGTGAAAAACCCATATGCAAAACCTCTAGATCCAAAGTATCAGCCAGATCGGATCACTTTATTTTTTTCCGAAAAAATTTTAAACTATTTGGTTAGGGTGCTTCTCCCTGGGAGGTCAGATTTGAAATAGTTTAAAAAAATAGTTTCAAAAAAATAAAAGTGCTCCGATTGGCCTCAGACTTTGGATTTAGAGGTTTTGCATATGGGTTTTTCACAGGATTTCAAGGGTTAGGATCAAATCGAAAAAGTCGTGGTCGGGGGTGTCGGGACCCCC
>Ga0116161_1001869_pt1 | contig 20957 bp, 18 predicted proteins | sample AD_JPNAS3_MetaG_FD_89877 | JGI IMG/M metagenome (GOLD analysis project Ga0116161, IMG submission 89877) | Active sludge microbial communities of municipal wastewater-treating anaerobic digesters from Japan - AD_JPNAS3_MetaG | ecosystem: Engineered > Bioreactor > Anaerobic > Digestate | place... | reverse complement strand
GCCCAATGCAAAAGTATTTGATGTAAAGAGCGCTCCGTATAACGCTAAAGGTGACGGAAAAACACTGGAAACGGCCAAGATACAAAAAGCCATCGATGACGCGGCATATACCGGAGGAACGGTATACATTCATGACGGCACTTTCTTTACAGGCGGTCTCATACTGAGATCGGACATGACGCTGTTTGTCGACAGAAGTGCAACAATAATAGGTACACAGGACCACAGCCAATATAAATTGGTATCACCGGGTATTTCTCTCTGTGCGGTAAGACAACTGGGAAGAGGTCTTTTATACGGTGAAAACATATCTAATATAAGAATTACCGGCGGAGGAACTTTAGACGGTAACGGTACTTACAGATACAAGATGAATGATCCTTTGCAAGACAGAGAAGCGGATGCAAGACCGGATATAGTTTACATATCCTATTCCAATGATATTGTTGTGGAAAATGTGGACATGAAAAGCTCCGCATTCTGGACGGTTGTCCCGCTTTCTTCGGGAAATATAACTATAAGGAATCTGAATCTGGACTGCATGAATACGCCCAACCGTGACGGCATAGATCCCGTGGACTGCCATGATATGACCATTTATAACTGTAATATAATGGCGGGAGATGACGGACTGTGCTTTAAGAGTTCGGACAATGTAGGCTGCTATAACATAGATGCATATGACATGATGATACAGAGCCTTGCAAGCGGTATTAAGTTCGGAACCGATACATATTACTGTCTTAAAAACGCAAGGATAAGAGACTGTGCCATAAAGAATGTCAATAGATGCGGAGTGTCACTGGAATCGGTAGACGGAGCCGCAGTGGAAAATGTAATCTTTGAGCGTTTGGATATGACCGATGTGGGAGCCCCGTTGTATATATCCACAGGTGTAAGAAACAGACTTCCCAGAGGTAATCAACCGGTAAGAAGAAGCTACATGAAAAATGTAACCTTCAAAGACATTCGCTTTGAACAACCTTATCCGTTCAGTTTTGAAAGAGAAATTCGCGAGAACATGGTTATAGGTCAGTCCAAGGACAACTTAATTGAAAATGTAAACTTCATTAACTTTGACCTTAAGCTTCCGGGCGGTGTAAAAACCCTGCCTAAACCTCCCGTAGTCATTAACGATAAATATCCCGAATATGACAGACACGGATTATCTTCAGGTTATGCCTTTACAATAAAATATGCCAAGAATGTTAAGTTCAAGAATTTAAAAGTAACACTTGAAAATGAAGATATACGGGATGAAGTGGCATATTTTGATTATGAGGAATAAGCAAAAATAAATATTAAAATAAGTTAATTAAAAACAAATAGGCTAATACTGAAACCGGATCTGTAATCTGAAGCAAGTCCGGTTTTTTGTTGTCTGATTATTAGCGAATTCTTCGGCTAAAATAGGGGTGCAATCATATTTTAGCCGAAAAACTAAAATGTCAATAGCATTAATTTATACCCGGTACATCAATATACATAAGCATCTTACCGTCATTTACCGTTAAGGTATTGTCAGGCAAGAAAAATATTTGACCGCCGTTTAATGTGACTGAATCCTGCAACAGCACTTCTTTAGTCTTAAGATCTATCAGTAATATGTGATCTGCAACAAAAGCCCATACAAGCTCAAAAGTATATCCGCTTTCTCCTGTAAGTATTGCCACATATCTTCCGTCCTTTGATAATGAATAATCTACTATGTACGGAAAATCCTCTGCCAAACTCTTTATGTCCACGGCTTCTTTTTTCTCATCATCATATATATACATAGTTGCCTGGCTTCCCGCACCTCCCGAAACCGCAGCGGAAGTTACAAATTCATCCGCTTCATTTGAAAAAATGTAATAACCCCGGTCCCTATCATATCTTCCTATAGCTGTACTGGAACCGTCCCGTATGTCATAAGCATATAGGTTGAAGTAGAGCATTCCTTCTCCTGAATGTATTTTCTGATAAACAAATCTGTTTTCGTCCAATGCTTTTTGGAATAAATAGTCTTTTACCGGCCAATCGGCGATATTCGCACTTAATACCGTATACACTGTATCGGTTTCGGTATCCTTAAGGTGGATACTGTAATTTTCGTTTATTGCTCTCCATTTTGTGCCGGGAATGGGTTTCTCATATGCATCGGAAGGCATATTCTTTGCAATATATTCTCCCTTTGTATCTATGTAGTCATATAAATGCTCAATGTTTTTTGTGTAGTAAAACATGATTACATCGTTAGCAGCATCGGAGTATCTGTCGGTATAATCCAACTTAATACATCTGGTATCGGGATAATCTTTTGACCATATAATTTCGTTTGTCCTGTAGTTGACCATATATAGCTTACTCACGGGCTCGGGAAGGAAAAAGACTACCTTATCCTTTCCTACGGGAAGATACTTTTCAGTCGGTCCGGAATGTGTCTGTTCAAAAGTGATATCTTTTGTCAACTCGGAAATAATCTTACTGTCTTTCAAATCATAAGAGGTAATCCGGTCGCTGTATTTTGCCAAAGTGGGGATAGCTTTTATATCAACAGTATCTGTCACATATGCACCGAGACTGAATCTGCCGTCGGTTTTTACATAGTCATATAGTTTTTTTGAAGAATCTATCATTTCATTCTCCGGTATAATACCCGAAAGAACAAATCTGTTGTTAATATTGTCTGCAACAAATACAGCCTGCAGCATAATATCGTAATTGTTTGCTTCTCCTCTTGTCATGCCTTCTATATCGTTTGCGGCATTAACGGAAATGCGGTATTGTTGCGCTATTAAAATATGACTGTCTCGGTTTTTGAAACTGTATCTTATATTGTGTACTTCTGAATCGGAAATAGAAACATTACAACTATTTATTTTATAATTCACATACTTTGAACACACATATCGTCTTATCCAGTCAATCCCGTAATTTGTATTCTCGGTCCTCATATCAATCGCGATATCTTTCCCGACTATATCCTTCCTTTCCAAAGGGAAGTTATACAGGTAATTGGCTGCGGACACATCCTCGTAATCCGGACCGTTTACAAGATATTTCACAAACGAACCGTCAGCATATTCAAATAAAAACTCAGGCGAACCTTCAAAAGCGACAGTCGGAAGAAATTGTATACTTTCCGGCAACCATACCGAATGTTTTTGTCGGTTTAGCGAAGTATCACGGAAAGCGTAATCTTCAATGATTTTTATACCCTCGGATATCTTCACCTCGGTTATTCCCTTTTGACCCCAAAAAGCACCGAAACCTATTTTACTGACTCCTTCGTAGTAAGGTACGGTAAGAGTTCCTTCTACCGTACAAATATGTCCGACTATGCTGTCACCTTTTACAACAAAATATCTGTCCGATCCTGCCCCGAGTTTTACCTTATCTTCCGTAAGCCCCTGAAAGGCTTTTACTCCGATGCATACTACACTGTCGGGAACGGTAACACTCGTAAGCAAATTGTCCGAAAAAGCATAATCACCGACGGTTTTTACACTGCCGGGTATCTCCACGTGCGTTAACTTATTACCGTTAAAACCCGAAAGATACTCCAATCCGTTCGGCAAATTAATACTTGTAAGCGAATTATTGCAAAAAGCATTATTGCCTATATATTTGACGGTATCGGGTAAAGTTAATGTCTTAAGGCCTTCCGCCCATATCGGGTTACTGTATGTATTGTCCTTATAGCTTACCGAGGTGGAAAAAGCATATTCCCCTATGTATTCAACACCTTTTCCCAAATCCAGCTCGGATATATCACAATTTTCAAAAGCATATGCACTTATTTTAGTAACAGTATCCGGTAATACCACGCCGTATAATTTTCTGCCTTGAAAAGCACGTTCTCCTATTGTTGTCACTTTGAAACCGTTTATTGTCTCCGGTATGCTGACATATATTCCGCCTGTCATATCGTAGTCTAATATAATCCCGTGAAGAGCATCAAAGCGAAAATACCTTTCATCGGTATATCCGATAGGCCTTTGCGGCGGTTGTGAAGGTGCAGGAGTAGCAGTCGGTTCGGGACCGGGTGTAGATGTAGAAACTACTTCAGTCGCAGAAGGTTCTATACTCGGAGTTGCTGTAGTAACTTCCGGGGAAGGGTAGGTACTCGGTGAATTGACGGGCGAAATGCCGTTATCGGAAATATCATGGCATGAACATAATGTCAACAGCATTACAGTTATAAGGATATATATAATAAATCTATTTCTCATCCTGTCCCTCTTCAACACATATATTTCTTTTCTATATTGTATCCCACTATTTACATTTAAGATGTAAACATTTGGTGAACTATGTCATAAAAAGTTCATATGTTGTATCAAAAACAAATAAACTGATACATTAACATGTAATATAGCATATATTTTTTGTTTATATGTTTATTATTATAGTTATCACTAAATTAATTGATATATATCCATATTCATGTTAAACTCTATTTACGAGGTAAAGGTATGGCTGTAAGTTACAAGAAATTATGGAAACTGTTAATAGACAGAGACATGATGAAAAAAGATTTGTCCGAAGAAGCAGGCATAAGCAGTTACACGATAAGCAAGATGGCTGCCGGCAATAATGTTACTGTTGATGTAATAAGTAAAATATGCCTTGCTTTAAAAGTAACACCTGATGACATAATGGAGATATTACCTGATAAAGGAGAGTAATCGGATGGCATACAATAACTATGAGATACTGAGCAAAGATACAGTAGTTGCAATATGGAAGAATAATAAACTGAAAGTCATCAATAATGAGTTGCTCCCGTTATATCTAAAGCGCATACATAATCCGGATATGTGGCTGGAAACAAGAGCCGTCGACTCACATCGTGCTAATTCCAGATTATTGAAAAAAGCAATCAGATTGGAGTATAAAGATGATTTATCCACAGTACTGCATGTCAACGGAGCCACAATAACCGATACTTACTGGGTAAGACCTATCGGCAGCAAACTTACCTATTCGGATGTTAAATTTCAAAAAGACTCTTTTTCAACACTTGCATTAAAAGGATTGTACAGAAGCTTCAATTATGTATCAAAACTAAAGGATACAAGAACACCGGAACTAACCAACACGGGAAGTTTTGAAAAAGGCTGGAAATTAATAGATAAGAAATGGTGGCTGTACAAAAAAGCTAACCATAATGAACAATTTTCCGAACTGTTTGCATATGAATTAGGTTCCGCACTCGGAATGAATATGGCATATTATGAAAAAGGTGACGGTTGTGTAAGAACTCTTGATTTTACCGATAATGCGTCGGTTAATTTTGAGCCCGCAATGTCTTTTATGGGAGATAATGAGGATTACACAGATACCATAGAAGCATTAAAAAGAATCTGTCCCGTTGCTATTGCCGACTATGTAAAGATGATTTTTCTTGATGCCGTAATAGCAAATCCCGATCGTCATACAAACAATTTCGGGCTTTTAAGAGATACTAATACAGGCACAATAATCGGTCTTGCTCCCATATTCGATCACAACATGGCCGTTATAGCACGCGGTTATCCGGGAAACCCCAAAGCAACCGACCTGCTGATATCTCTTTTCAATGACCTTATGAAGAAATATCCTGAATACATAAACCACATACCATCCGTTACCGAACAGACGGTAATCAACATTTTAGATAAGATAAAAATGCGTGTTAAGAGACAGGTAATAATAGACCTTGTTATGGGGCGGTATGGGTTTATTGAAAGAACAAAAAAGAAGTAGGAATCTTCGAAAATCCCAGCTTACTCCGTCATGTTATTTCAGGTTTTTTGCATAGTGTCCAGCCTTCATTCTTGCGCAAGGCTTCTCGCATTCTATTTAATACTTTCATTGCATAATCAAACTCAACCCTGTCAGATAAGCTAAAAACATATTGATGTTGCATGATATCATAAGCCTTATGTATATCCGAATTTTTTTCGGCGTCCTCAAAAAACATGAATTGATTAGGCAATATTCCCGGAATACCGTCCAAACGCTCATATTCTTCCGTAAGTCTTATTTCCAACAATCTTCCCATTTGCTCAACATTTGACAATAACTCAAGAATTCTCGGTTTAGTTGATAAAACAGCAAGATCATAAATGTGTTTTGCTGCATCAAATGCATTTTGACCTTTGGAAGCTTTTCTTGTGTAAGCCTCTGCAGCAAAAAGTTTATCAATAAATATTCTTTCTAAAGATATAGCTTTTATATTAAAAGGTTTTACATCATATATACCTATTAATAAATGTCTCTGCTCTTCTGTTGCTTTGTTATACAAAATAGGGGCAATCTCAAGGTCCTCAACAGGTTCACTGATAGTAAACGATGTTGCTTCCACTTTTACTTTACCAAATCTTTGAAGCATATCGTTTTGGTCATACATTACAATAGGTGCATATGTGTAAACTGCAATAACCTCCGAACGATTTGTGCTGCCTTGTGATGAGTCTCTCGGTAAAGATACATACTTTTTTGTAGCATTTTCCAGTCTTTTTTCATTCTGGCTTCTGCTACATCCTCTTGTGTCCACAGAAATATCAATATCTTCGGAAAAACGATTTGTAGTATTCAGTGCTTTATACAAAGCTGTTCCACCCTTAAAATATGCCTGTAAACCCCCATTCTGTTTATTTGCAAGCTCCTTTAGCAACATAACCACATAATAATCTTTTTCAATTACATCAGCTCTGTAACCTGTCCTAGCTTGAACATCCTCTATCAATACAATGAAGGAATCTCTGTCATTATGAAGATTCATATCATTACGCTCCTGCACTTGCGGTACGTGCAAGTTGAAGTACAGTTTTTTGATTATAATATTTATCTGCAAGTGCAAGTAAAACATCGTACCTTAAATTCTGTTTTTTAATATGATTGGCAACAACATTATACGGTTGATCTTCATCAAGCGGAGCACTATCCATCATATCTAAGACATCAAGTATTTGAAGATACATTTTATTATCTGCCGTTACCTTTATCTTAGGAACCTTAATAGCCACACCTAACTTTTTATCATAACGCATACAATCTCTTGCAACATTTGTTGCCAGCACAGGATGCTTAGGCATTTGTGAGGTTAAACCTAATCTATGAAGCAGTGCAGGACCTGTTTCATACCCGTTATTATTCGCCAAATATTTGTCAGATATAAGTTTGTTCTTATTAATTCCTTTTTCACCAAAAACCGTTTCGGTTGTACGATAAAAGATGCCTTTTTGATAGCTTCTTAAGTCGGGAATTGTTCTGTTTTCAATAATACGTTTCATGGCAACAGCTACTGCCGCTGATGCGTCTTTGTAATTTAAATTAAAAGCATCTTTAACAGATTCTGATAACTGCTTTGAATAAATAGGTTCTCCGGGCTGTATTTTACGAATAATCTTACACAAATATTCAATATATGTCATAAAATGCTCCTTTCATGTGATATATTATATACGCATTTAGTTATTATATGCCGTTATTATTATATCATTCGGAAAGCATATGTCAACCTTAACTTCCGGCAATTTTGACAGAGGAAGTATTACCGGAAGTTAAAGATATAAAGATGATTTTTCTTGATGCCGTAATAGCAAATCCCGATCGTCATACAAACAATTTCGAGCTTTTAAGAGATATTAATACCGGCACAATAATCGGTCTTGCTCCCATATTCGATCACAACATGGCCGTTACAGCACGCGGTTATCCGGGAAACCCCAAAGCAACCGACCTGCTGATATCTCTTTTCAATGACCTTATGAAGAAATATCCAAAATACACAACCCACATACCATCCGTTACCGAGCAGACGGTAATCAACATTTTAGATAAGATAAAAATGCGTGTTAAGTGACAGGTAATAATAGGCCTTGTTATGGGGCGGTACGGGTTTATTGAAAGAGCTGAAACTGAATAATATTACACATGTATTCAATGCATATTCTTCAAATCCTTCAGATAAGCCAGACACCGGGTTGCTTTTGCTTTTAAAGCAGGTTCAATATATTCATCAATATTTGCCTTTGTAATTTTCTTTGCTTCTCCCAGTAATTTTATTACCTGTACTTTATCCTCTTTATATATTTCAGGTAAAAACTGCTTTCTTCTTCCGCTTATGTAACTGATATAATCATTAATAATTTTTTTATCAGTATATACTTCGGGTTTTGCAATAAAACCGTATGCACATAATTCCTTATGCAGTGTATCCTTGCATTCATTAATACTTACCTTGGGGAATATAAGCAACTTCGGATGTGAGTCTTTACTAAACTCCAATGTCTTTGCTGCAACGCAGTATGCTTCCAATTCTAATTTATCACAATTAAACAATGCATTTTTCCCTATAACTTCCACACTTTCAGGTATAGTTAGACTGTTAAGATTTCCGCAATTAAAAACTAAATCTCCTATTGCTTCTACGCCTTCAGATATAGTTATATCGGATAGGTTACTGCAACCGCGGAATGCACAAGACCCTATTGATTTTACACTCGCAGGAATAGTTACACCGGTAAGGCTAGAACAACCGGAAAAGGCATAATAGTCTATTCTTTCCGGTCCCTCAGAAATCGTTAAATCGGTAAGGTTGTTGCAATAATCGAATGCAAACGATTCTATTATCCTGACATTCTTAGGAATAGTTAGAATTACAAGGCTATTACAATAATCAAATGCTTTTGTTTTTATTGTCGTCACAGTTTCCGGAATAACCATACTTCTAATATTTTTGAAAGCGCATATAAGTTCCGTTTTATCCTTGTTATATAATGCTTTGTTTGTCGCTACATATTCCGGATTATTAGCAGAATCGGCAGATATGTTTATACGATTAAGACTCCTGCACCCTTCAAAAACAGCCTCTCTTATACTCTTTATACTTCCGGGTAAAGTAATTCTTTTGAGGTTTTCACAATCCATGAATGCTCTCTCACCTATGTATATTACTCCCTCAGGTATTGTTATGTCGGTGAGGTCTCTACAAGATGCGAATGCACCTTCTTCTATTATAATTACGCTTTCAGGTATAGTGACACTGACAAGACCTTCACACCCGCTGAATACGTCTTTACCTATAACTATTACATTATCAGGTATAATCAGATATTCTTCTTCTCCTTCATATCTCTCTAATACACCATTTTTAATCTCAAATTCCATATACGCTTCTCCTTCCCGTTTTATTGTTTTTTGTTTCTTATCAGATTGTAATATCAGTTTGTTTGCCTATGTCAGAATTTTTAGATTATCATATTCACCATTATAGCATATGCAAAATCTCTACAGAGAGATTTAACACTCCTTTAGTAAAACTATCTTTTTTCCGAGCATACTCCATATCACTCCTCCTGCTTAGCTTTCAACTGAAGTGTACATCATACTATGCGTCAATAATGGTACATCATGTTTGATATAAAATATTTGAAGACATGTTTTTGGAGGTACACCGCTATGTTATTCTATTCAGGAAAAGTCACAGATTTATTAAGTGACAATATTAATCAAATAACCACAGGTATAATAAGGTCACAAAGTCATACTTTTTTTCATAAGCATAAAAAAAAGGTATACATCGGCATTGAGTCATTCTGTAATAATTTCATCAGTCTGTTTGTTGCCGTAGACAATACATATATAAAAGGAAATGCTGATGAATTTGCTCATGATTTACTGCTCAAGTATGTTGAATCAATGATACATATATCGTACGCTATTTTCGATTCTGAAGAAATAACTTTTAATGCTTTCAGTGATTTAGTACGTTCCAGTTGGGTTGAAAACATAATATCTGATTATGAGGCTACAATGACAATGCTTGGACTCGATGATATTGACTATTGTAATTTTAATGAAGGCATAATTGTTGAGAAAAGTGATAGTGAGATATTGTCTGAAGCAAATAATCTTATGTTTTCAGCCTCCCTTTTAGCAGAGATAAAGCGAATACGGCAAGGTGCAAAAATATCTGATTCTTATGGGCATCCCGTGCACTATATTATTCAGGCAGATGATGAGGAACAGCAGTCAAATACTGCAGAACTCCTTTTATCCGCACTTTATGCCAACAATCGCATAAAGAGCACCAGATATTCCTCTTTACTATTTGTATCGGGACATTTCAGGCGCAATAATTTTGAAAACGTATATGAATTAAACAAAGGCGGTGCTGTTGTTATAAACTATGAACCGAATATTGAAAGTTCAGAGAATCATGCATATCCCGATATTGAATTAATAAGTAGGATAAGTAGATCTGTCAATAAATACAAAAATGATGTCTTAACTATACTGATTCTTCCTTTAATGTCCGATAATATAAAAGACTCCTTTATGGAAAGGCTCGGAACCATAACTTTTGTTCCGTTACAGGAAGATATTATTTACGGCAGTAAAGCAAAAAAGTTTTTAAAAACCATGGCTCTTAATGTCGGCATTAAACCGGACTCAAAATTATTAAACTCGTCATATAATGCTGAAAGAGCATATTCTGCATCGGAATTAAAAAAGCGATTTGACAGATGGTATTCAGGTAAGCTAAGAAGTAATATATATCCTCAATATGCAAAGTTAGATTCTTGTGAAAGTATTACAAAAAATAAAAGGCATAGAGGGGATGCATATGCCAAACTTAATTCTCTTATTGGACTTACTGAAGCAAAGAAAGTTATGGATACCGCACTGGATTTCTTCAAAGCACAGCTTCTTTTTAAAGATAAAGGTATAGATACGAACAAGACTGCAATACATATGGTATTTACGGGAAATCCGGGGACAGCCAAGACAACGGTTGCCCGGCTGTTTGCGCAGATACTTAAAGATAACGGTTATCTGTCCATTGGTGATTTAATTGAAGTAGGCAGAGCGGACCTTGTAGGTAAGTATGTGGGCTGGACAGCACCAATTGTAAAGGCAAAGTTTCAGGCAGCTAAAGGTTCGGTTCTTTTCATTGATGAAGCATATTCCCTTGTTGACGGCGATCCCGGACTATACGGAGACGAAGCAATAAACACCATTGTTCAGGAAATGGAAAATAACAGAGAAGATACCGTAGTCATATTCGCCGGCTATCCCGATAAAATGGCTGCTTTTCTTGACAGAAACCCCGGACTGAAAAGTCGCATTGCTTTCCATATACCTTTCAATGACTATTCCCCGAAAGAACTGTACGAAATACTTGAATTGATGGCAGATGACAGCAAGATTATATTGTCTGACGGAATAAAAGATAAAGTCCTTAATATATTTGAAAAGGTATACAAACAGGAAAACTTCGGTAACGGAAGATATGTAAGAAATATGTTTGAAAAGGCAAAACAAAGGCAAGGAAGCAGGCTTATACGCATGGATGCAGAATCTGTAACAAAGGATGATGTTCAAACACTATTACCTGAGGATTTTGAAGAGGAACAAAACACTTCTCCTCAAAGTAGTACTATCGGATTTTAGATGTACCCTTTTTGACTCATCTATGGGATTGTCATCACGGAATTCAGTATGTATAATCAAAGTGACCGGAGGAAATGAAAATGGACCCGATGCCTACAAAAAAGATGCTTATAATAAACATTCTGGAGATTTTACAAAAATATTCCGATGTTAATCATCGCCTGACTCAACAGGATATAATCAAGAAGCTTGCAGATGAATACAATATGACAGTTGATCGTAAAGCTGTGAAACGTAATATTATGAAGTTGATTGATGCAGGCTATGACATTGAATATACGGAAGCTGAAAGAATAGGCAAAACCGGAGAAAAAGAAATCCTCTATACAGACTGGTACTATAACAGAAGATTTGAAGACTCGGAGCTCAGGCTGTTAATAGATAGTTTACTGTTTTCAAAACATATCCCGTACAGCCAATGCAAGGAACTTATTGAGAAAATAAAAGGATTGTCCAGCATTCACTTCGATGCTAAGGTAAGGCACATTGTAAACCTTCCGGAAAATATGCCTACAAACAAGCAGCTTTTCTACAATATAGAATGTATAGACGAGGCCATTGAAAAAGGCAAACAGGTACTATTCAAATATGCATACTATGATATTGATAAGAAACTGCATATTAAATCGGATAACTCAATACCAAGAGAATATCTTGTTAATCCTTATCAGATTGTAGCAACAAATGCCAGATACTATCTTATAGGGAATTATGATAAATATGATGATGTAAGCCATTACAGGCTGGATAGGATAGTGGACATTGAGGTTACGGATAATGCTGTAAAACCTATGAGAAAAGTTAAAGGTCTTGAGAACGGTCTTAACCTACCAACCCATATGGCAGAACATATATACATGTTTTCAGGTAACAGTATACGTGCAACATTCAAAGCAAAAAGATACTTAGTAAACGAAATAATCGACTGGTTTGGAATGGATACAGTGTTTTCAAATGAAACCGAGGAAGATGTATTAGTTACAGTAAAAGTCAACGAAAATGCTATATTCTACTGGTTGTTGCAATACGGGCAGCATGTTGAAATATTACAACCCAATGATTTAAGAAATAGGGTTGTAAAAACCTTTTCTGAAATAAATAAAAAATATGAATAGGAAGGATAGAAACATGAAAAACAATTTATTTTACTATGCCACAAGTGAACTTTCACAGGATGCCTTTATTTGCTGGTTAGTATCTTTTGCTTTACCGGAATCAAAAAAGGATAACAAACTTAAAGAGTGTGCCAAAGACTTTATATGCCTATTGAATCCGGACATAGACAAAGGAAGTTTAATCTTGGAAAGAATAGAAAAGCAAGCAACGGTTAAGAAAGGAAGCATTGTTGATATATTGCTAACCTTAACTAGTAATAGTAAACACTACAAGATTATTATTGAGGACAAAATATATGCAGTTCCACATGACAACCAACTTGTTAGGTATTTAAAGGATGTTAAGGAAAAATATCCGGAACATATTGTAAAAGGAGCTTTCTACAAAACCGGTTTTCCGGGCGATTTATCTTCGGTTCGTGCTGTAGGATACACGATTATTACCAGAGAAATGATGCTAAAACTGATGGAAAAGTATATAAAAGATACTTCAAATGAAATTTTTAAAGACTATTACTGCTTCTGGAAACAGTTTCAGGAAAAATCACAGGAGTACAAGAGTCTCCCTATCAACAAATGGGATTGGTGGCAACTTCACGGATTTTATGATTATGTTCATAAGAGCGAGTTCCTTAAAGCAAACAAATTTGGAAGTAATTATTCATATGTTCCAAACCCATCAGGTGGCTTTCTTGCATTATGGATTAGTGATCCTAGTAAGTCAAGTAAGATGACCAAGGAGAATATTCCATATGAGTTATACCTGCAAATGGAAACAGCATGGAATTATCAAAATGATTGTTATGACATTAAGATATGCTTAAAACAAGGAATAACTGATACGGATAAAATGAAAAAACAAAATGTAAAACATGGAAATATGAGAGATGCTGTTATGTATTATAGTGATGGATCCAGTCGCATAGAAAAATATAATTTTGTTAAGCCAAGTCGTTTAGGTAGTGGAGTCCACATGACTGTAGGTGTTTATAAAAGCTCATATAATGATGCTGAGTCATTATTTGATTCAATAAAAAATGCTGTTCACGATTATATAAAAATACTTGATGAATTGTGATTTGTATTTAATATAAAACATTCACAGTAATATATAAATATATAAATTACAGGATTATGAATATTCCGGACCATTTTGAGCCAGCTGTCCGGAGTTTGAGAGCCACTGTTCCGTTCACTGAGAGCCACCTGTCTAGGTGCCGTTATGGTCCGCATCGACAACGATTCCGCATACTTGATTACTTCCATAGATATAATGACCGCAATTCACCACCCCGCTTATTTTATAAGAGATGCTTACCGGGACATAGTTCCTAAGCGTGCAATATAGTTAGGGGAGATGCTGAGAAGTTAAAGAAAGAACTTGCGGAGATACGAAAGAAAAAGGAAGAGATGTTAAAAAGTAAGTGAGCAATATCTCAAGGAATAGAGTATTACTATCTGACACACTATATGGAATTATCCATTACTCATTGAATGAAGACACTAACTTTTCTTTAGAAACTATTGCAGTATTTCTCACTTAACCTCATATACCTGTGCATCTTCAAGATATTCTATATGGTATGGCAGATTCAGGTCATCTAATCTCTTGGGATTTACACTATGAATCGGTATTATTGCTTGAGAAGGAGTAACTGTATTACACACATCTAATATAGCTTCTAAGTCTGCATGACCGCTTGTGTGTAAATAGACAACATTCTGAAATCCCTCCATCAGTAATTTGAGTTTACTGTTTGGTTGTTCCAAATAACCTTTCCACATAGAATAAATCACGAGACATTCCGAGTTATACGCATCTCTGTACTCTTTCATAATTTCTAAAAACTTACCGCCACTTCTTACCAACATACAAAAGCCTAAATTTCGTGCTTTTTCCATCACATTATCATAGTTAAGTGCCTTTTTAAACGAGTAAAGAGAAGTATATTTTGACCCGTACTTTCTGGCTATTTCTATTATTTTCTTCTGATAACGATCACATAAGAAGTACTTCCCTCTTGGAGTCGCTTCATGAAGTGATGCTATACGATCAATATTTGTTGATGCAGTGATGGCAAACACATATTTGTATTTAGCAAGTAAACTCATAAACTCCTGTTGTAACTCACGTTCTGTTTTTGTATTTGAAGTATCACGTGAGAGTGTTGTTCCTTCAGTTATAAGTACATCAACATTCTTAACATATTTCTCAAGAGTGGGAATAACTCCTTTGCCTCGAAAACCGTGTGTTCGGAAATCTCCTGTATGCAGAACTTTTTTTCCGTCAGCTTCTACCAAAAACATGTATGCATCATATGCACTGTGGTCTACCATAAATGGTGTTACTGTAATATCACCAATTCGGATTTTCTCCCCTTTTCTAAATGTCTTTACTTTCTCAACTATTTTTGCGGTCTCACTTTTTTTACGTTCCTCAAAAGTGTGATAAATTTCTTTTGCCGCCCTACCCATGTACATTGGTACTCCGGGTAAGATATTATTAATCATCCCGATATGATCTCCGTGATAATGCGTAAAAAACACTGCATCGCAGTTCTTTTCACCCTTAGTGATACCGTCTATTAAGAGAGGTTCTTCATCTATATTACCTTCTTCATCAGGCAACTCCAAACCCATATCAATAATTATTCTGGTCGTTTTTGTTTGAATCTCCGTTATGCAACCACCAATCTGGTTGGTTCCTCTGTGTACTATAATATTCAATAAGTTTTTTCCTCTTATCTAATCAATTATCCTTTTACTATTATTTGCTTTAATGCAATTCTTCAAGAGTGAAGCGTCTGTCTTTATTTTTGTAGCATGTGATAAAGTCTGTCCCGTCACTCTTCTCTGTAATTACAAATTCTACATCGACTTCTTTTATATGCTCACGTTCTACATCGACTTCTTTTATATGCTCACGTTCTACATCGACTCCTTTTATATGCTTACTAACAGCTTTAACATCATCCTCACTTATAACTTCTTTTAATTCACTTTTTACTTCCTCTATGCTTTCATGTCTTAAAATGAATAAAATAAGCGGGTTACCTGTTTTTGACCAATCAATATGCCCTCCATTAGATTCATCAATTTTTTTGCGATAAGAATATGAAAAATCTATCTCTTTTTTTCTATCCTCAATAGTATGTTTTGCAAGAATAACCATGTCACGTAAGTGTTTTTGAATACCACTATCTCCACCGTATGCACCTATCCCGCTCTTAACCTCTATAAGACATGGAACAACCTCTCCGTCTTCATTTCGGAAAGCTCCAACTCCATCCAGTGAGCCAAACAACTTTTTTTTGTCATTGCATACCGGCCATGCATCTAATTCTTTTAACATTTCTTTTGTGGCTGCTTCCTTTTTTAAAAGTGGCCTTTCGTTATTGGGCAAACGAAATTCACTATCAGAGAAAAAAAGGCTTGGCAGACTTCCCTTACTGAATTGCTCCCACCCATTATGCCTGAACAGATTTTGGGCATATCTGAGTTCATTTGATTTTTCCTTTTTTTTGTAATGATTCTTAACATAATACTCAACTGCTTTTTTGAGAATAGGTTCGCAGACATTATTGATAAATTCTACAGCTTTGTCTGTATTATGAATATGAGCTCTCAAACTCCAGTCAGGTCTGTCCTTGTTATCCTTATATGCTTGTTTTGCTTTTTCAGGATATGCATCAAGATCAATGTTTAGTTTCACTGATTTATTTATTATAAATTCGCCAAGGTCTTTTTCCAGTGCTTCTACAATCTTTTTCCATTCCTCATCCCATTTTATAAAATCTTTATCTTTCTTGGAATAAACCCCTTGTTTGTCCTCATAATACCTAAAGTGGCATGCATCAAACTTTATTGAAAGAGCTTTTCTTCCTCCTCGCACTTTTATACAAGTAATTTGCATTAAAGAATCACCGTAGTAGTATACATTAATGGCATCATTTCTAATACCAAAGGTTGTATCTTTAATGTTCAAAAGTACTTGCAAAGCTTTAAATAAATCGTCTTCCTTTTTAAAATCCATTTTTTTCAATGTTCTAAGTTTGTCGCTAGAATTGCTCATAATACACCTCGCTTAATATGTTGTTTTTTTACCACAATTTGACTATATCATCGGATACATCATAATTCAACAGCACATCTGCAAATAAAATGAATTAATATGACCTAAAACCTGCCTAATCTATGATATGTCCTATTATTGGTTCATATAATTCGTAATCATATCAATATTTACTCACATAAATCATCTTTTCATGTTTACCTGTCATGTGCTATATATAAATAGTAAGATAAAAACCTAATGGTCTTATACTAATCCTGCTTCAAATAATGCAATAACAACATCCATTTGTTGATTATATGTTTTTGAAATGCCTTCAGTTACAATTAACCACAATTCTCTCGGTTTAATATTAATATTAGGATTTTTCTTAAGAAAATCCAGTGCTTTAATTGCATATTCCGCATTTTTCCCTTTGCCTCCATACAATCCCAAGAAGGCATTCTTTGGACATCCTTTTTTCTGTGATGAACTACCCGGTTTAAATATCTCACAACTTGCTTTCTCCCAAGCATCCTTGGGAGTCATTCCATCTTTTACATAAGAACCGGCTTTTATAGCAACTTGACTATACTTATTCATAACTTTTCCTCCTTAAATTTAACTTTAAATTCATTTTTATATACCTCCTATATTATCTACTATGTATCTGTTCTCAATTTTATATGGTTACCCGGTAGTACTTCAAAATATTTTGGATAATGTCCGCATCTTGCCCTTATTTGTGTATAATGGGCTTTATTTCCGTCTTTTTGTTTATAAAGTCCCCGTTCATAGATTTCATCTGCCAACTCCGATGCGTGCATTACGCAATCTTTCTTTTCTGAAAGTACAAGTTTCATCGCTTCGTGAAGAGTATATGTCTTCTTCATGTCATTAATCCCTTCTTTCTTTACTAGCCTCTCTTGATTGTATTTGAGAATCAAATATGCTGGTTTGTTATCTTTCAGTAATAATACTTCACCGTTCTTTTCCACGATTGAAAATATATACTCCTGATCAGTATTCAACATTTCAAACGGGATAAGGCTATCTATCTTTATATCCATCTTTTCTTATGTGATTCTGATAATCACAAGCCTCCTTTCTAGTAGTTATTATAAGCAATTGTATAACAATTGTCAATACAAATATATACAATTTGTTATATATTTGTCTGAGTTTAAAATTAAACTCAATTCCGGAGTTCTACTGTCCTATGTTCTCTTTTTCACTTATTCTTAATATATGCCGTTCCATGTGCCATTATTAATACATGGTTCGCTATAACTTGCTTAAAAATAAAAATTTGAAGGTCTTGAAAACGGTCTTAATTTGCCGACTTGCATGGCGGAACACATATACATGTTTTCAGGTAACAGTATACATGCAACATTCAAAGCAAAAAGATACTTAGTAAACGAAATAATCGACTGGTTTGGAATGGATACAGTGTTTTCAAATGAAACCGAAGAAGATGTATTAGTTACAGTAAAAGCCAACGAAAATGCTATATTCTACTGGCTACTACGATAAGGGCAGCATGTTGAAATATTACAGCCTAATGATTTAAAAAATAGGGTTGTAAAAACCTTTTCTGAAATAAATGAAAAATATGAAGAAGGATGAAATAATTTAATGCATATATCTAGTATTCTTGGTAAAGGAAGTCATAGACTATTTTGAGTACACAGGTTGACATATAAAGGTAAATAATTAATAATTGAAGTGACCTAAACAATAAAATTCAATAGAGAAAGGGAGAACCGGATTATGGCAGAAGAAAGAATTAAGGACAAATACGGACGTACAATAGCTATTTTAAGAGAAGGCTTCGTTACAGGGACTACAGAGTGTTATGACCATATGTATATGCGAAGAGGTCAGATTAAGAAGGAAACATACCCTGATCGATTGGTTGTGTATAACAGTTCGGGGCTGAGATTAGGTTACTATGATATAAGGTATGACACAACATACGACAATTATGGTAGACAAATCGGTAAAGGTAATCTTCTTCTAAACTTGTTAGGATTAATATAAAATATTGATAAAACTGAACACTAAATATATTATTTCCTATTGAAATATATAGTTTTTACAAAATCTCCGAGTCTTGATGCTTCTCTTTGAGTTATATCTTTTGGAACTCTAACAAAAGCCTTTGCATTAAGTCTAACAGGATAATCTATTTCCACATATTCTTCTTCAACTGTGCTAGTCTGTTGCTTAGTAGATTCATCATCAATAAAATCAAGTATAGCCCCTATGCCAATTTTAGGTTCAAATAATGTCCGAATTGCTCTAAGGGATGCTCTGAGAGAAACAGGAACATCCTTTCTCTTGACTGGTTCCTTTATCCATTCAACTTTCCTTTGATGTGGGTATCCGTCAGATGGATTTGCTTTTAATTCATTGTAATAATAGTCGCTTACTATCTTGCAAAAATAGATATATTTATTGTCTGGTACTATTACTATATCATTGATTTTAATATTGTTTACAAATGAGTTAACCGTATATGTAGCTATATTTAATTGATTTTCTGAATAATCTAAATCGTATTTAGATAATTCTGCTTTAATATCCTTTTTGCTTTTACCTTCAAAGGTTTCTATATCAGGCCAACCAATAGCCACTATCTGTTCACTTAAGAATTCTTTCATTCTATTTATGTTGTGTGGTTTAGGTCTTATTACCCATGCTTTCATTTATAACTCCCTTTGTTTCAATAAGTGATTGTCAATATTGATTGTTACAAGAATACCTGCCTTCATTATATATTGTAGAAAGATTATTTCAACTATGAGAGTACTTTCTTGTCCAGTCTAATATATATGTTATAGATTTTGGTAATAAGTTATAATTCAGGTCCATAAATGTTTCAATGTCTCTTTTCTTTATACATTTGACTTGAGGATGTGGTTCACCGATATAGTTTTCAGAAGTTGTAAATAAGAAGATTATATCTTTATTATTATCTAAATTCTTCACATAATCTGACAAATTTAAGCTTTGTCCACTTTTTATTTGCGGGCATGCATGATGGTCACTATCCTTGGATACCATTACAACTTCAAACTTTGCAGTACTGAGTTTTAATGTTGATGAGTAAACCAAGTATCCTTTACTCTGAATGTATAACAGCACTAAACATTCTAGTTCTTCTGAATTAATTACTTTCCAAAAATCATCTTTTGTAATGTCTGAAACATTATACTTATAATCATTCGGATTACTCAAATTGTTCCAAATAACCATACTGATGTTATCAATCCCATATATCCTTTGAGCAGTTGCTCTAGGTCTAAAGCTATTGATAACTTTCCCAGGCACTTTATCTACACTCCCAATTCTTATCCACTTAGCTTCTACATAATTACATATGTCATGTTGAATATGCTCATCAGTTATTTCCCTATCTTTCCATAATTTCGATCCAACTCGGCAAAGATAATATTCCGATGCATCTTTACCCAATCTAGTCCAAATTAAGTCGCCAGTCTCCATTCGTCTTAGTGCATTAATTGCCTTATACGTACGTGTATTGTCATATGGAGACTTATATATCTCATTTCTTAATTCATTTGCATCACTTGTTTTAATTTTTATTAAAGGCCATCCTGCTCCTATAATACTGTTTTTCTTGCAGAAATTAAGCACATCCCCATAACTTATTCCAGAAGCAGGTTCTGGTTTTAGTTGAATTCTCCAAACACTCATTTAAAATCCTCCTTAAATAATCATTTTGCTTGCTAGTTAAATTTATGCCACATATTATAATATACTTCGTTAGTTCTCTTCAACTATACTCTTTTAAAAATTTTCAAGCAAGGCAAAGCATGCATTTTTATCAAAACCCTATAATCTCCCTTATAATCTATCCTCTATTTTGTCTATGCATTACATTAATATTTTGTTTATATAAAGAAACAGATCAAGTTAGCCAGAAACTAATAAGTGCATTTTTTCTGTTGCTCCTGTTAAACAACCATAATGCTGTCATGTATTAAAAAACGTATAAGTCTCCCTATACGTTTCTTGCTTGTTATTCTTTTGTTTTTCCCGCCTATATATTACCGCTAAGTTTAAGAATGAGCAGGATTATTGCAATTACTATAAGTATTGCTATGGTAACGCGTAGCGCTGAAACAGGTGAACGTCCACCGACCTTACCTGTTCTTCCGTTAACCATGAACCGGTAAATCTTTTCTTTATACTTGAATGATGAAAGCCATATCGGTAGCAGCAGATACTTGTACTTTATATCATTGTACTTTATCTTCATATCCAGTTTTCTTACATCGTCCGCATCATTTTCTTCTTCAATTTTATCGGTTATCTCGCTATGAAGTATATTTTTT
>Ga0116161_1001858_pt1 | contig 21031 bp, 16 predicted proteins | sample AD_JPNAS3_MetaG_FD_89877 | JGI IMG/M metagenome (GOLD analysis project Ga0116161, IMG submission 89877) | Active sludge microbial communities of municipal wastewater-treating anaerobic digesters from Japan - AD_JPNAS3_MetaG | ecosystem: Engineered > Bioreactor > Anaerobic > Digestate | place... | reverse complement strand
TCGGCAATCCGGTGTCGCCAACCCTTTTCCGCAACCCCAAGTTTTATTTCGCGGCGATCGTGGTGTTCGTGTTTCTGGGCATCTTGCTGTCCAACACCACGGACAAGGCGGTGCGGCGGATGGAGGTGACCCCGCACATGCGCGCGATCCGCAACCTTGATGTGCTGGCCGAGGCTCTGGGCCGCTACCACTTCCATACGGGAAGCTTCCCCGACGCTGTGCCGGGGCTTGCCGCGCTGGTGCGCGATCCCGCTGTCCCAAAGTGGGACGGGCCCTACATCCGTTTTCTGCGCAACGACCCTTGGAACACGCCCTTCGTTTACGCGCCTCCGGCCGGGAACGGGTTGCCGACGCTCTTTTCCTGCGGGGAGGACCGGATCCCGCATACCCCGGACGATCTTTTCCCTGACCCCGCGCGTTTCGATCCCGGCACAGCGTGGACCAACGGATGGGTTTCCGCCGAGCAACGGCTGCCCGGTGTAACGGTCCTGCCTTCTTCCCCCGATGGAAAGCGGTGAGGTCGCAATAAGGTTAGGAAAGAGAAAAACATGAGAAACGGGGTGTTGGCGGCGGCGTTGTGGATCGGTCTCGCAGGCGGCGCGTTGTCACAGGAGGCCGCGCCGGTAGCGGTGGGAGAGGCGGAGACGGCAGGGTTCTCGTTCGGTCTGACGCTGGATCTTTTCTCCGCGTATGTCTGGCGTGGCTGCGTATACAACGACGAGCCGGTCTTCCAGCCTGCCGCGACACTGGCGTATGCGACGGAGCGGTACGGGACGTTCGGCCTAGGCCTCTGGGGGAATCTTGATCTGACCGACCGCAACCGGAAGGTCTCGGGCGGCAGTTTCAATGAAGTCGATTATTCGCTGTTCCACGCGTTTGATGTGGGCGGCTTCACGCTGGAGTGGGGGCATTTCGGGTACACCTTCCTCAAAGCGAATGGCCGCGACTCTTACGGGAACACGAAAGAGGTCTATCTCTCGGTCAGCCACAACAACGATCTCGTGACCCCGTTTGCGAGTCTGGCCTATGACTACGACCTGCTTGACGGGTTTTACTTCAACGCCGGGTTGAACAAAGAGGTGGCGCTTGGCGACCAACTGGCACTCGGCGCCGAAGTCTCGGTCGGCGCGGGGGATGACGACTATATGACGTATATGGGGGTTGACGAGCCGGGCCTGATGGATTTTAACTTCTCGGTGTACGCCATATACGCGCTCACGGATACCCTGTCGGTCAGCGCGAAACTGGCGTGGATGTCGCTGCTGGACGGCGACGCGCGCGATGCCGAACCCTACAGGGATGAGGATCTGCTGTGGGGCGGCGTGAGTCTCAACCTTGCGCTCTGAGCGGCGCGGGACCTCAGACGTGCCGGTTGCCGTAACGCTCCCGCGTCAGTCCGCGCGGGATTTCTTTGATGAAGCGGGAGGGCTTGCAGAAAAACACGCCGCCGTCCCGTGTGCGCCGCATGCCGGGCGCACACAACACCAGCTCGTCCTTTGCGCGCGTGACCGCCACGTAGAACAGGCGGCGCTCCTCCGCGTCGTTCTCGGCTTCGCCCACGGAGCGGCTGGACGGGAACATCCCCTCGGTGACCCAGATCACGAACACCACGGGCCACTCCAGCCCTTTGGCTTGGTGCACGGTGCTGAGATGCAACCGCTCTTTGGCCTCGCGTTCGGCCCCGTCATATTCATGGTCGACATTGGTGAGCAGGGCCACCTCCTGCAGAAAGGCCTCCACGCTCGGACTTTTCCCGATCTGCAGCGCCAGTTCGCGGATGTCCTCCTCACGCTTGTCCGCGTTGTCGAAACGCCGGTAGAGGAGGGTGTGGTAAAACAGGTCGCAAAAGCGCTGCACGATCTCGCCGCCCGCGGTATTCAGTTTTTCACTGTGATAAGCCTGGAACAGTTGGTCGATCGCCGCCCACTGTTCGCGCACCGCCGGACGCATCGCCGCCCGCAAGCGTGCGCGCGTTTCGGGGGATTGCGTGTCAAACGTGTTGCCGATCTTGCTCCAGAGGGACTCGACTGTTTTCTCGCCCACGCCGTCCAGAAGACTCAGCAGGCGTCCGAACGCCAGGCGGTCGGAACGGTTCACGCAGACGCGCAGAAAGGCCAGCACGTCTTTGACGTGCGCCTGTTCGAACACGCCGATGCCGGAGGTGATCACGTACGGGATGCGCGCGCGTCCCAGCGCGATCTGCAATTCGATGGAATGGTAGTGGGCGCGGTAGAGCACGGCCATGTCCCGCAGCCGGTATCCGTCCTCCTGATACCGCTCGATCAGGGTGAGCAGGGCCGCGGCCTGCTCCTCGCCGTCGCGTAGAAACAGAACCTGGGGTTTGTTGCGCGCCTTGCGCGTGGGCCGCAGGGTCTTCTGGAACTGCTCGGGGTTGCCGCGGATACAGGCGTTGGCCACCTCCAGCACTTCCGGCACACTCCGGTAATTGCGCTCCAGTTTAACCATGCGGCAGGTCGGCCAGCGTTTGGGGAAATCCATGATGTTCCGGAAATCCGCCCCGCGCCACGAGTAGATGCACTGGAAATCGTCGCCCACCGCCATGATGTTGCCGTGCGTGTCCGCGAGAATGTCCACCATCCGGGCCTGCAGCAGATTGGTGTCCTGATATTCGTCCACCAGCACATGCCGGAAGCGGCTCTGGTAAAAAACGCGCACCGCCTCGTGTTCGGTCAGAAGCCGCAGTCCGTTCACCAGCAGGTCATCGAAATCCATGGCCCCCATGCCGCGTTTCTTCTCCGCGTAGAGGTTCGCCACGCGGAGGATCTCCGTCGGATCGACCCGCAGTTCGGTGAGCGTCGAATCCAGCACATCTTCGATATCGCAGGCGCGGTTGGCGGCTCTGCCGATCAGGGAGGCGATCACGTCCTTCTTGGGGAACTCCTTGCGGTTCCGCACGGTCTCCCGGATGCACTGGTCGATCAGGCTGTGCGAATCGTCGCGGTCGAGAATCGTGAAATCGTGGGGATACCCGAGGCGGTCGCCGAAACGCCGCAGAAACCGGTTGCAGATATGGTGGAACGTGCCGCTCCAGAGGTTCCCGACCGTCTCGCCCGCAACCTCTTTGGCCCGGTCCAGCATCTCCCGTGCGGCGCGGTTGGTGAAGGTCAGCAGCAACAGCCCGTCCGGCGGCTGGCCCTGTTCGACGAGGTAGGCCACCCGGTAAACCAAAGTCCGGGTTTTGCCCGTGCCTGCGGCCGCCAGCACCAGCAGGGGGCCTTCACCCGCCATAGCCGCCTCACACTGTTCGGGGTTCAGCAGTTTGGAATAATCGGTCATGGGAATACACGCCGCCGCCGCTGCGGACCCGGAGAGCGGAGGTCCGCAGGCATACTGGCGGCAGGGGAGCCGGATCGCGGAAAGATTGGACCGGGCGATTAGGCGCCGAGCACCGCCTCGACAGCCTTCACCAGCGCGTCGCCGCGTTGCAGTCCCACCATCTGCTGCACCACCTGGCCGTCTTTGAAGATCAGCAGGGCCGGGATGCTCTTGATGCTGAACCGCACGGCCAGTTCTTTGGCGTCATCGACATTAACCTTCGCGACATTCGCCCGGCCTGCCAATGCGGGGGCCACCTGAGTTTCCAGAATCGGCGTCTGCATCTTGCAGGGGCCGCACCACGGGGCCCAGAAATCCACCAGCGTGACGCCCTGTGCCACAGCACCGTCAAAGGTCGCGTCCGTCAAATCCAATACTGTACCGGCCATATCTGCCTCCTATACTCCCCAACCGCAGGGGTTCACATTTGAGCGGTATCATAACGGGTTTCCCTGCCCGATGGCAAGAACGCAAACCGCGAGTTCACGGGCATACGGGCGCAGCCCCGTTTCATTCGGAGAAGGCTCAGGAGGAGCGGCGCGAAACCTTGCGCGTCAACGGATCGGGAAGAACAGAAAGATCCCGACGGTCCAGAGCGCATGGGAGACCATGCAGGCGGTGAGGTTGCCGCGCCAGCGGTAGAGTGCGCACCAGAAGAGTCCGGCCACGCTCGCGGCCAAGACCAGCATGAGGTTGCCGGAAACCAGATGCACGGCACCGTAAAACGTTGTGCCGAGAACGACCCCGGTCGTCGCGCCCCAGCGCTTCGCAGCCTGGCGTTGCACGAAACCGCGCCAGAACAACTCTTCGCCGGGACTGGTCACCAGCAGCAGGAGAGCGCCGATCAGCCACGGATGACCCGCGCCGCGGATCGCGTAGATCGCGTTCACCTGTTGCGGCGCGAAGTCGAACAGGCGGCATGCCAGCGCATAACCGGCCCAGAAGAGGCCGTAGAGCGCCACGGCGGCCGCCACACCGATGAGCCCCTCGGCGAGCGTCAGGTCGGTGTGCCGCCACGGCACTCCCGCCACCACGATTGAGGCGGTGCAGAGTCCGCACACGGTCAGGGTGATCTTGCCCCAGAAGTTGCCTGCAGGACAGCCAAAGACCCAGAGAAACCCGATGGCCGCCAGAGCCGTGAGTAGCCAGAAATTCCGGTGGGTTGCGCGCATGAAGAGTTCCTTTATCCGAGAAAGAGGCCCAGCGTGAGCAGGGTGCCGAAGAGAAAGTGGATGCCTGCGGAGAGCCCCTCCAAGCGGCCGATCCGTGTCCGGTCGCCAGTGCGGAACCCTATGGCGCAGGTGCGGAGCGCATTCAGGGTGAACGGCAGTGCGAGGAGGGCGATGCCGGACAGGGGCGGCAACAAACCGCCCGCGATCCCGGCGACCAGAATCAGGTGGGGCAGGATGTGCAGGGCCATGAAAAGCGGGGGCGCGCGTTCGGAACCCAAAACCAGCGAGGCGGTCCGGATGCCGGCCCGATGGTCGGATGCCATGTCGCGCAGGTCATTGCCGTGCAGGATCGCGCCGACCAGACAGGTGACCGGCAGGGAGAGGATCAGACTCGGGAGGGTGAGGGTCCGGGTTTGGGCGAAATAACTGGCTGTGACCATCAGCACGCCCATCAACAGCGCCACTACCGGCAGGCCGAACCCCGCATATTTGAAACGCGGTCCGGTTGTGTAGCACGCGGCACCCGCCACGCCCGCCACCGCGAAAAGCGCGAGGTGCCAGTCGCTCAGCGCGGCGGCGCGTGCGCCGGCCAAGGCCCCCGCAAGCAGGCAAAGCACGCCGGCCCCCAAGACGTGATATGGCCGCAGCGTGCCGTTGACCAGATGCGGGGCGGTCGGCGGATGCGCGGAAGTGTCCACGCCGGACCGGAAATCACCGTAAGTGTTCAGCAGGTTGGCCGCGATTTGCAGTAGCCATCCGCTGAGCAGGCAAAGCGCCAGAAGCGGCCCGTTGAAGTGGCCGTCGTGGGCCGCGAGCGCCGCGCCGACGGTGACCGGGACCGTTGAGGCGGTCAGGGACCAGAAACGCGGCACAGTCAGCCAAGGAAGAAGCGCGGCGGCGGCGCGGGGCCGGCAAGCCGCGGGATCCGGTTGGGTCTGGTTTTCAGAAGGAAACATGGCCGCAGTATACGTGACGGATTGCCGTAAAAGCAAGAGCGACGGGATCAATGGTTTTTAGTGCCGCATCCGCCGATATTGTTTCACCACGGGACACTTTCTTGGGTTTCAGGGTTTCAAGGTTTCATGGTTTCATGGTTTCAAGGTTTCAAGGTTTCATCCAAATCGGGGTCGGGATCGCTATCGGAATCGATTGTTTCACCACGGGACACTTTCTTGGGTTTCAGGGTTTCAAGGTTTCATGGTTTCAGGGTTTCAAGGTTTCAGGGTTTCATGGTTTCATCCAAATCGGGGTCGGGATCGCTATCGGAATCGGAATCGATCATTTCACCACGGGACACTTTTTTTGGTTTCAGGGTTTCATGGTTTCATGGTTTCAGGGTTTCAGGTTTCAGGTTTCATGGTTTCATCCAAATCGGGATCGGGATCGCTATCGGGGTCGGGATCGCTATCGGAATCGGGATCGCTATCGCTATCGGAATCGATTATTTCACCACGAACACACGGGATGGCATCGCTCGGGTTTTTTTGGAACGCCAGGGGGAAATTCCTGATTTTCATGAAGTTTCATGTGTTTCACGGTTTCATCCAAATCGGAATCGGGATCGCTATCGCTTTCGGAATCGATTGTTTAACCACGGGACACTTTCTTTGGTTTCAGGGTTTCAAGGTTTCAGGGTTTCTGGTTTCAGGGTTGCATCCTCACGCCCTTGCCTCGGGGACCCGCATCCATTACGGTTGGGCTTTCTTCCGCGTGTGTGATGTGGTACAACACACCCCATGCGGAACGGAAAGGGTAAAACGGTGGGGGAGCGATGAGGCGATGGGTTTGGCTGGGCGCGTTGGCAATCGGGTTCGGGCTGGCGGCGGCGGTAGGGGTTCGGGGGTTGCGGGACACCCGGCCGGTGCTCGTTTGCCTGGGGGACAGTCTGACTTCCTGCGGCGGGCAGGGCGGTCGCTACAGCGATTGGTTGGCACGGTTTATGCTGTATGTCCGGGTGATTGACGCTGGTGTGGGCGGAGACACGCTCATGGGCGGAAGGGCGCGTTTCGAGCGGGATGTGTTGGTGCACAATCCCGATATCCTGGTGATCGCGCTGGGCGCGAACGATTTCTGGCAGCGCAACCGTCCGCCGGAGGCGTTGGCCGCGGATTTGGAGGCGATGGTGCGCGAAGCGCGTTCGCGCTCGATGCAGGTGGTGGTGGCGAGCTGTTTCGGAGACCGGTTTTTCTGGGAGGAGCCGTGCGTGGAGTTCACGCCGGACCGGTTCGCGCTGGCGCGCGAGATCGCGCGGTTGGAGCGCCGGGTGTGCGAGACGCATGGGGCGGAGTATGTGCCCAACATGCAGATCGACATCAAGCCCAACCGGCTTCCGCCCTACTGGGACAAAACCGACCACCCCAACCGCGCCGGCAATGAGCAGGTGGCGTTGCGGCTGCTGCCCGCAATCCGGCGGGCGGTCGAACTTGACGGCGCCAAGGTTTCGCCGTATAGTGAAAAGGCTAATTCCCAGCAGGGGTATGACAAGAAGTGAGGACGCGGCATGATAGGTGAAAATGAGAAAGCGGAGCAGGTGGCCCAGCAGGCCCAGAACTTCTACAACAAAGGGGTTGCCGCCTTCGAGCGCGCCAACCTTGATATCGCGATTGACCTTCTGATGCAGTGCCTGATCTTGGCGCCGGGTTTTTCACGGGCCCGGAAATTTCTGCGGGCCGCGCAGATCGCCAAATTCCGTAAAGCCAAGAAGAATCCGCTTTCCAGTAAGATACAGGAGGTGGCGGCCTTTTTCCAGCGGCTGAAGGTCACGGGGCTGATGAAGGCCGGCAAGCATGAGGCGGCGCTGATCGAGTGCGAGAAGCTGCTCATCATGAATCCGCTCCACTCGGAGAATGTGGAGCTGGCGGTGGAGGTAGCCGAGGCCGCCGGACACCCGGAAGCGGCGCTCTTCACGGTCGAGGCAGCCTATGATAACAACCCCGACGACATGACGCTGCTGCGGCGCGTGGCCGATTACTATATGGCGGTGGGCGATTATGACAAGGCGCGTGAGGCGTATCTGAAGCTGAACGCCTACAAGCCGAACGACCAGACGATTTTCAAACTCCTCAAGGATGCGGAAGCCCGTATGACCATGGTCAGCGGCGGATGGGAGGAGGTTGCCGGACAGAAGGACGGATACCGGAATCTGATCGCGAACAAGGAGCAGGCCAAGAAACTCGACATACAGGCCAAGGCGGTCGTGGCGGGTACCGATGCCGAATCCCTGATCGAGGAGGCACGGGGCCGGATTGAGAAAGAGCCGAACAACCTTAACCTCTACCGTGCCCTCGCGCGGCTCTATACGCAGAACAAGCGCTTCGACGAGGCGGTGCAGACGCTGGAGGCGGCGCGTGAGGTGAATCCGGCGGATCCGGAACTGGACCGGGCCCTGACCGCCACGCGGATTTCGGCGTTCGAGGCGCGGATCGAGGCGTTGCAGACCGCAGGCGACGCCGAGGCCGCGGCCGCGGCCGAGACGGAGATGAACCAGTTCATCTTTGATGATCTGGCCTCGCGCGTGCAGCGCTACCCGAATGATCTCAAGCTGCGTTTCGAGCTGGGCTTGCAGTATTACAAGTACGATTATTTCGACGAGGCCATCGGCCAGCTGCAGCTCGCGCAGCGCAGTCCCAAGGAGCGTGTCGAGGCGCTCTATTATCTGGCGAAGTGCTTCGCCAAAAAGGGCCAGCGCGACATGGCGATCATGCAGCTTGAAACCGCCAACGACCAGCTGCCGATCATGGATGATCTCAAAAAGAGGGTCGTTTTCGAGTTGGGTGTGCTGGCCGAGGAGTCGGGGGACATCGAGAAGGCCTTCGGGTACTACAAGGATGTCTACGGCGCGGATATCGGTTTCGAGGATATCGGCGCGCGCATGGAGCGCATCTACAAGCTGCGGCAGTCCCAGCAGGGCTGAGCCGGCTCTACGCCGGAATCCCCAGCAAACGGATCGCGTTGCCGCCCAGGATGGCGCGCTCGGCCTTCGCGCCGAGCGCGGCCGACCGGACGAAGGCGATGCCGTCCGCGAATCCCAGCCAAGGCCAGTCGGTGGCAAACAGGAGCCGGTCCGTCGGATGTTCGCGCAGCAGGCGGAGCAGCAGCGGGTCCTCCCGATCCTGGCGCAGGACGGCGGTGTCCAGATAGATGTCCGTCCCGAGCAGGTGTGTCACCGACTCCTCCCATTGGCGCCACCCGCCCAGATGCGAGGCGATGAAGCGCAAGCCGGGGACCTCCCGCATCACGCGCGCCACGCGGGCGGGACCGCAGACCGGTTCGAACGGGAACCCGATGTCAAACCCGCAGTGGCACTGCACCACAAGCCCCAGATCGCGGCAACAGCGGAAAAACTCCAGCATCGGCGGCGCATCAAGCACGCAAGGCTGGTAGTACGGGTGCAGTTTGATTCCGATGAGGCCGCTTTCAGCCACGCGGGTGAGATGGGCGAAACGGGCTTCGTCATCCGGATGCACCGAGGCGAACGGGATCAGGCGGCGGGCCGCGTCTTTGCCGCGTTCGCCGTCGCGCAGCGCCAGAGCCTCCCGCAACAGCCCCTCGAAAAGATCGGGGCGCGTGGCGATCGGGCAGACCACGGCCCGGTCCACGCCGTCACGCTGGAGGTTTTCCAGCAGTGCGCTTAGGGTCCCGTCCGCCACCGGGGCGATCGCGTTTCCGGTTTTCGCGGTGAGCGTGGCAAGGGCCCGCGCGGCCAAATGATCGGGAAAGACGTGGGTATGGACATCAATTAGCATCAGAACCCCCCAAGCCAGCAGGATGCGGCCAATAACGATGTAGAATAATACGGGACGGCCCGCACGGCGAGAATAAACCGCAGGGGTCTTGACTTTACTTGGACGGGCGGAAAGAGTATATACGAACGCCACATGCATACAGAACACCCATCCGGACAGCGTGGCCGCCGTCCCCGTAAACCTTTCCGTCGTCGGAATCGTCATCCCGGCCTGGCGGAACGCGAGTTCAAACCGACTCAGGTCCCCAAACCCAAGGGCACGATCCCGGAAGCTTTTGCGGGCACGGTTTTCGGTTTGGTCCATCCCCTTTTGCAACATGCCGTGGCGGATGAGGCCTATCTGACCCCCACGCCGATTCAGGAAAAAGCCATCCCGCACCTTCTGGATGGCCGCGACCTCATGGGCTGCGCGCAGACCGGCACCGGCAAGACCGCCGCTTTTCTGCTGCCGATCCTCCACCGGCTGAATCTCAACCCCAAACCGGTTGAACGCAACCGCCCCCGGGCGCTCGTGCTCGCTCCGACGCGGGAACTGGCCGCGCAGATCGCCACCAGTACCGCAACCTACGGCCGTTACCTCGGGCTGCCGTTCGCAGTGGTGTTCGGCGGGGTCAGTCAATATCCGCAGGTCAACGCGTTGAACCGCGGGGCCGTGCTGGTCGTGGCGACGCCCGGACGGCTGCTGGACCTGCACGGACAGGGGCACATCGCGCTCGACGGCATTGAAGAGTTCGTGCTGGATGAGGCGGACCGCATGCTGGACATGGGGTTCATGCCGGACATCAAGCGCATTCTCGCGATGCTGCCTGAAGCGCGCCATACGCAGTTCTTCTCTGCCACCTTCTCACCGGAGATCACCCGGCTGGCCATGTCGATGGTGAAAGATCCGGTGCAGATCACCATCTCGCCCGATCAGCCCACGGTCGACCGGATCAACCAGACCCTGATGTTCGTGGACAAAGCCAACAAGGACGCGCTGCTGGGCGAGATCCTCGCCACCCGTCCGGAGATGAGCAAGGTGCTGGTTTTCGCGCGGACGCGTCACGGCGCGGACAAAATCGAGCGCAAGCTCTGCCGGGCGGAGATTTCGGCGCGCGCGATCCACAGCGACAAGACCCAGCGGGCGCGTATGGACGCACTGGACGCTTTCCGCCACGGCCGGGTGCGCGTGCTGGTCGCGACGGATATCGCTTCGCGCGGCATTGACGTGGACGGCATCACGCATGTCGTCAATTTTGATCTGCCGGAGGAGACCGAATCGTACGTGCATCGCATCGGGCGCACGGCGCGCGCTGGCGCGGCGGGGGTTGCCCTCTCGTTTGTCAGCGCCGAAGAGCGCGGTCTCTTACGGGCCATCGAACGGCTGATCCGGAAAAGTATTGAGGTCGACAACACGCACTCCTACCATTCCGAACGGGCGGAGAAGGCGGTTGGCAAAGGCAGGGATTCCCTGCCGCGGCCCGCTTGGGCGAGCCGCATCCGCACGCAGGGCGGCGCGAAGGGCCGTGGCGCGTACTCGCGCGACCGGGGTCCCGGTCGCGGCCCTCAAGGTCGGCGCCAGCCGGATTTCCGTCGCGGTCCCGGCGCGAAGCCGATTCCGTCCGATGCCCCGGACCGGCGGCCCGCCCGCGCGGCGCAGTCCCGCGAAAAACCGGCGGTTGAGACGGAACGCCGTGACCGCCGCCGTCCCGAGGGAAAGCGTTTTCCCGCTGCGGGTCCCGCGGCTCCGCGTCCGGCACGCGGCGGCGACGAGGCAAAGAAGGATCAGGGACGGAAACCGCGGGGTGGCGGCAGCGGAGGTTTCAAGAGCGGCGGCTTCAAGCCCCGCTCCCGGAAGGGCGGCAAGCCTAAACATCGTCCCGCGCGTCCACCGTGGATGACCTGATCTGCCCCATTGCGCGTATTGGGTTTCGGGTTTCATTCGTACGGATCCGGCCACAAATCGCATGGCACTTTTTTCTCACACAAAGGCACAAAGGGCACAAAGTTTTTTGGGGATGGTCAAATTACCTGTCCCTTAGTCGTCAAGAGGCGCTCGACACCGCGCAGGAAACCCTCGCGGGTTTACAGCATGTATGAAAAAAAGAAGAGCAGTCTTCCGGACTCAACAAAACAAAGGGGAATTGAGATGAGCACGAGCACTCAGAACTTCTTACAACGCGCTTTCGCGGACGGCCATCTGCAACTCATTACCAGCGGTAAGACCGAGAAGATCCGCTACGCTACGGTGAATGTTTCCGAGAAATGGAGCGATCCGGAAGAGAAAGTACGAGCCGCTTACTATGCCGAACTAATCTATCGCTACGGTTATGCGCCCGAGTACATTGGTGTCGAGGTGACTGTTCCCGACCGCACTCCGGTGGACCGCGCCGATCTCGTGGTTTTCCGCGACAAGGAGCACACCAAGCCTTTCGGCGTCATTGAGTGCAAGCGCGACGGCATTTCAGATGCCGCGTTCAGACAGGCGGTGGAACAAGCTTTCGGTAACGGTCACGCCCATAAATTCCGTGCCGAGTACATCGGTGTCATCGCTGGTCAAACCCGCGCCTTCTATGACTGTTCCGATAAATTTGGTGTTCTGGAGCGCGAGGCGAATATCGTTGCCGACCTGCCAATCCAATATGGCAAGCCAGAGGAATTCAAATACTACAAGGATGCCTTTCCAAAGCCAGATATCAGTGCGGTCAGCCGTGATGATTTGATCAAGACCATCCGCAAGTGCCACCAAACCCTGTGGGGAGGTGGCCGCCTCTCGCCGCCCATGGCCTTCGGAGAGTTGACCAAGCTAATCTTTTTGAAGACTCGAGACGAAAAAACACCGCGCAAGAAGGGTGAGCCTTACAAATTTCAGATCAAGACGAACGAAACAGCCCAGCGTCTCGCCACCCGCATCAAGGACATGTATGCCATCGAACGGCAGAAAGAACCAGATGTTTTTAACGACGACATCAAAATCGATGATGTCACCCTGAAAAATGTGGTGCTCCACTTAGAGGGCATCAACCTCACCGCCACTGACCTCGACACCAAGGGCGTTGCCTTCGAGCAGTTCATGGATGGTTTTTTTAAGGGTGACTTTGGCCAGTACTTCACGCCACGCAACATTATCGCCTTAACCATCCAGATGCTTGATATCCGAGCCGATGATTTCGTTATAGACCCGGCTTGTGGTTCCGGCGGTTTCTTGTTGCATGCCCTCGACCATGTCCGCAGACAGGCCTGTCAATACTACGAAGCAGATAGTAAGGAGCATTTTGATTACTGGCACAGTTTTGCCGAAAAGCGGCTGTTTGGCATCGAGATTAACGAAGAGATCGCCCGCGTCGCCAAGATGAACATGATCGTTCACGACGATGGCCACACCAACGTCATCGGCAACGACGCTCTGGAACCCTTGATTAACATCGGGCGCAAGAACGCAAGCTTTGCCGCCATCATGGGGCTCAATCTTCAAACCGGGAAGCGCGACGAGAGCAAGGGCTTCTCCAAGATCCCGACCAATCCTCCTTTTGGTGCGGTGATCAAGGAAGAACTGCACAGCTACCTTCCCAGCTATGAGCTTTCCCGCTATATTTCAAAGAGTGGCGGCAAGGACGAAGACGACGCAGAAAATACCGATGCTGATTACAAGGCAGGCAAGAAGGCGGTCAAGCAGCGCTCCAGTGTCAAGACTGAGATCATCTACTGTGAGCGGATTTGGCAGCTTTTGAAACCGGGTGGACGGGCTGGCGTAGTCCTGCCCGATGGTCTATTGACCAACGCTAGCCTGCAAGGAGTGCGCGACTGGATTCTGGAACGCTTCAAGGTGCTGGCTGTGGTGAGCCTGCCGCAATTCGCCTTCGCCCATTTTGGCGCGGGGGTGAAGTCCAGCGTAGTTTTCTTAGAGAAGCGCCAGCCGAACGTGCCCGCCTCTGACGGCGAGGCCATCTTCATGGCCATAGCCGAAAACGTCGGATACGATGCCACTGGCCGCAGCACCTACCAAGTGGAGATGGTGGACGAAAAACCGGGACTATTGCGCACCGAGCGCCAGCGCTGCGATCTGTTCGACTGGGAGGTGACTTTCAACTGGGTGCCCGGCGAAGGTAAGAGCCCCGGGCACTGGTCCGAGCAGCATCGCCATGTCGTCCCCGGTAGTGGGCTACTCGGGCAATACGCGGCCTTCAAGCGGAATCCAGACCCTTTTTTCGTCTAACCCCCGCACCCGCGGGGCAGCCAGTCTGCTTCGCGGTGCGGCGGGGGGAATTAACCGGACGCTGGGACACTAATTTTTTATTGAACCGAACAGACTTTTCACAGTTTCGTTATGAAATTATTCCGATTGAAAATATCTGTTTGGATGTGTTTCAAGGAATTACTATTAAAAAAACAGACGATGTGGATGCACCAAAAGTGTTGAAGGTTAAAAACATTTGCCTTAATGGTTCTATCGATTTTTGTGAAATTGAGTCGACTACAAATGTTCCCGACAGAAAGTTGTTGAAAGTCGGAGATGTGATAAGCCCATTTATTGGCGAAGCAATTAGACAACATAAAGTTGCACTGTATGAGGATGAAGCCAACAAATACACTGTAGATGGAAACGTGGGTGTATATCGGCCTAACAAGAAAAAAATTAAACCACGATTTCTTAAGGCTATATTGTCTTCATCTTTTGTGACCAAACAGGTGAACCAGCTTATTGGAGGTGGTGGAGTTCCATTTCTTGGAGCGAGGAATGCAAAAAAATTGAAAATCCCCCTTCCGCCCCTTGACATCCAGCGCCGTTTAGTGGCTGAACTCGATGCCGCCCGCGCCGAGAGCGACCGCGCCTTGGAGGAAGCGGAGCGGTTGATAGTTACATTCGACGATTATCTGTTGAATGAGCTTGAATTGACCATGCCAGACGAGAATACACAAAAGGCATTTGCGGTTCGTCTAGATGCCGTTCGTGGAAGTCGAATAGATCCCTCCTCCTATCAACCTATTCTTGCCCGAGGGGCACCTCCAAAGGTGCCCATTAAGGCCCTTTCTGAGCTTGCCATTGTTAACGGCAACTCTATTGAGAAACCTGATGATATAGAAACCCTTGTCCCCTATGTTGGACTTCCTGAATGTGACCAAACAGAGGTGCGGGAAGTCGTTATGCGACCCTATCGCGAAGTGAGGGGCCGAAACGTTGTTCGCCTTGGAGACATTCTTTTTGCACGTATTGAGCCCAGCATTTTCAACAAAAAATACGTACTTGTTGATGACTTAAAGGGGCACGAGTATGCGTACACCTCAACAGAATTTTATGTTGTAAGCCATCGCCCCGGCATCTCCGTGACTGAATATATCTACGCGATGTTGTTCTGTTCTTTTGTCTATGCACAGACTCAAGGGAAGACAACAGGGTCGTCTGGAAGGCGTCGGCTTGCCCCAGACCATTTCCGTTTATTAAAAATCCCTGCTCCAGAACTAAGCATGCAGCAATCAATCGCGACTGAAGCCATCAGGCGACGTGAGGAATCGCGACGCCTCCGTACTAAGGCCGAAACCATCTGGCGCGAAGCACGCGAACGTTTTGAGCAACAACTACTACAAGGAGGTACCCCATGATTCTCTCCGGCATTCTGCACTATTCTTTGGGTGGCTTCACGGTAATCCGGGGCGTTGCGCCGCTTGGAGAATTGGCGCGTTGCTCGGCGATTCTGGAAGGCAAACGGGTCATCGCTCCGTCCCGCGATATACCTATCGCCGTAACCCCCCCTCAAGTCCCCCCAAGTCGGCGAGCTGCTGGCGGCACTCCAAGGCGAGATGGGGCGCGAGGCGCTGCAATCCGCCCTGGGGCTTTCTGACCGCAAATCCTTCCGTGAGCGTTACCTCAAACCGGCCTTGGCTGACGGTCTGATCGAGATGACCATCCCCGACAAGCCCAACAGTCGCCTGCAAAAATACCGCCTGACCGACGGGGGGCGCCAGGGATTGGCAGGGAGATGAGGCTGTGTCACGCCGTTTTCTGATTGTTCCCGTGCCTGATTTTCGACCGGTGCGCGGCGCACGGTCTTTTGGGATTGCCTCAGGGTCGTCTCTTTGCCATACTCTTTTATAACACTTCTGTCCAGAATGCCACGAGGGTGGGGTTCGGATTCGGAGATAACATGGGGCGGATACCAGCAGCGGATCCGCCCGCAAAAAATGGAATGCTTTACATGAGTGAAACACCTGTGTCAAACGTCCGGAATTTTGTGATTCTCGGGCATAGCGGAAGCGGAAAGACGACCCTCACCGATGCTGTGGCTTTCAAGCTGGGGCTGAATGACCGGATGGGTCTGGTCACCAACGGTTCCAGCGTTTCGGATACTACGGAAGAGGAGAAAAACCGCAAGATCACGATTTTTTCGAGTCCGTTCACCGCGAGTCATAAACTGGGTGACGCCGAGTACAAGATGGTGTTCATCGATTCGCCCGGATTCATGGATTTCTGCGGCCAAATCCAAGGCGCCATACGTGCCGCCGATTTCGCTCTGATCACGGTTGACGCCGCCTCCGGGGTGCAGGTCGGCACCCGCCGCGCATGGAAATACTGCAAGGATGGCGGTCTGGCTTCGGTCGCTTTCGTGATCACCGGGCTCGACAAGGACAACACCGATTTCGCCAAGACCGTTGCCGCGATCCGCGACACGTTCGGCGTGAACTGCGTGCCCGTGACTGCGCCCGCCGGTGCCGATGCGGTGATCAATCTCCTTGACGCCAGCGACCTGCCGACGCCGCTTCAAGAGATCCGCGACAGCCTGGCTGAATCCGCCGCTGAAACGGATGAGGCCCTCATGGAAAAGTATTTCGAGCAGGGTTCGCTGGATCCCGTCGATATCCGCAAGGGGCTCGTCACCGGTATCCAGTCCGGCGGCACCAACCCGATCTACTCGGTCTACCCGCTTAAAAATGTCGGTGTCACAGAGATGCTGGACAGCATCTGCCGTCTGCTGCCTGCCCCCGGTACCCGCGTTTATCGCGACACCGAAGGCAACGAGCTGGCTCCCGACCCGGACGCGCCCGCCGTGGCGCAGGTCTGGCGTACGGCGGTTGACCCGTTTCTCGGCCAGCTCAGCTACGTCCGCGTGATCTCCGGTACGCTCACCACCGGTACGAGCGTGCAGAACACTTCCACCGACACCAAGGAGAGCATCTCCTCCATGATCTATGTGGTTGGTAAGAAGCAGACGCCTGTCACCAAGGCCGGCCCCGGCGATATCGTGGCGATTCCCAAATTCAAAAACACCAAGACCGGCAACACCCTCGCTGCCGCCGGATCGACGGTGCGCATGCCGGATCTCGATCTGCCGCCGCCGGTCATGTTCATGGCGGTCGAGGCCAAGACCCAGGCCGACGAGGACAAACTCTCGACCGCGATCCACCGTCTGCTGGACAGCGATCCCACCCTGCATTACGAAAAGCAGATCGAAACCAAGCAGGCGCTGCTGAAGGGCCTCGGCGACGTGCATCTTGATGTGGCGGTCGCCTTGATGAAATCGCAGACGAACGTGAATGTTAATCTGTCGACTCCCAAGGTGCCTTACCGCGAGTCCATCACCGCCGCTGGCGAAGGCCACTACCGCCACAAAAAGCAGTCGGGCGGTGCCGGACAGTTCGGCGAAGTCTACCTGCGCATCTTCCCGCGCCGCGAGGACGAGGAGGGCGAATGGTTTGTGGACAAGACCGTGGGCGGCTCGATCCCGGGCAACTTCATCCCCGCCGTACTCAAGGGCGTGGAGGAGGGGAAGCTGGCCGGTGCGGTCGCCGGTTACCTGGTGCAGAACGTCAACGTTGAGGTCTACGACGGCTCCTATCACCCGGTCGACTCCAAGGAAATCGCCTTTAAGATCGCCGGTATGCGCGCCTTCCGTGATGCCATGACCAAGGCCAAGCCCGTGCTGCTTGAGCCGATCATGAGCCTGAAGATCACGATCCCCGAGGCCTTCATGGGCGCGATCAGCGGCGACATGCCCAACAAGCGCGGTCGCGTGCTCGGCATGGAGGTCGAGGAGGGGATACAGGTGATCACTGCGGAAGCCCCGCTCGCGGAGCTGTTCAAGTACGCGGCGGAGTTGCGCTCCATCACTGGAGGCCAGGGTTCCTTCACGCTGGAGTTTGACCGCTACGATATCGTGCCCTCCAACGTGGCGCAGAAGGTCATTGCCGAAGCCGCGAAGAACCGGAAGGACGACGACGAGGACTGAGCGTATCCAAGGAGGAGTTAGGAGTTAGGAGTTAGGATTTAGGAGTTAGGAGTTAGGAGTTTGGGTTCGGCAGCTATAAATCCTTGCCTATAACCTGCGAGTTGAACGTTGAGGGTTTTTTTAACGCGGAACGTAGAACTCAGAACATCGAACTCCGAAATGGAAACTTCTTGCCTATAAACTGACAGGATTTCCCGCTGCGCGGGCGCATGTATCCAGGATTTTCAGGATTGAACAGCATCATGTTAATCATGTCCTAAACGTATTCCAAGGTTTTTTCGCGGCTGAGCCGCACGGCGGGCTAACTCCTAACTCCTTGCCTATAAATTGACAGGATTACAGGATTTTCAGGATTGAACAGCATCATGTTAATCATGGATATATGCGCCCGCGCAGCGGGAAATCATGTCCTATAAATTGCCAGGATGACAGGATTTTCAGGATTGAACAGCATCATGTTAATCATGGATATCTTCCCGCCGAAGCGAAGCTGTCGGAAATCATGTCCTAAACGTATTCCAAGGTTTTTTCGCGGCTGAGCCGCGCGGCGGGCTAAATCCTCCCTCTTTGCCTATAACCCACATCAACGTTATCCTCAGTTACATTCCCGTGCGAAGCGCGGGCGGCGGGCTAACTCCTAAATCCTAAATCCTAAATCCTAAATCCAAACTCCGCCTGCCCCTTCCCGGCAACGGTTTCATGCGCCGCGCCAGAGCAGGTATACCCAGTTGGCCGCCGCCAGAATAACGGCGGCCAACAGCAATAGCCTTCGTTCGCTCGCGGATGTCCGCAATGTCAGATGTCTGCCCCGGGCCAGCAACAGGCTGTGGACGGCACCGGCGGCCGTCCCCACCGTCAGCAGTGCGCTCACGAGCGGCTGCTGACGGAACGCGCCGGTCACATCACCGGTCGCTAGCGCCGCGAACGCGCGCGTGCCGCCGCAGGTCAGACAGGGCAGGCCGGTTAAACGGCGAAAGAGACAAAGCCGCACCCCGGCGGCGTCCAGCGCGACCACACCCAGCGCGATCAGAAGAGCGGCGCCCAGAAACGTCAGCCACCGCCGAAGATCCTCCGGACTCGCCTGCCGAAACTCGAACCGCATGCAGCCTCCTCCCCGCACTGCCATACCAGCGTATGTCGTCCCGACGTCACGTCGTCCACCACAAAGCGTCCGCCTTCCACCCGTGCCGCCACCTTCTTGCCGTTCACCCGGAGCCTCGCGCCTTCACACCACGGCAACTCGACGCGCGCGGTCGTGTTGACAGGGATCTCTACCGTTACGGCGTACTGTGTCCCCGGTTTTTGGCGCACGCCCACCCGCACGGTGCCCCGTACGGTCGGCACATAGCCTTCGATCGCCTCCAGCGAACCGACCTGCGGCCGGATCAGGATTTTTCCGAATCCGGGCTCGATCGGCCGGACGCCCATGACAAAGCGGGGGATGATGTTGGCAGGCACCGCTCCCCATGCGTGGTTCCAGTCCAGATTCGGCTTAACCATGATGTCCCAGGCCTCCATCGTGATGGTCGAGCCGGCCTTCATCATGTTGACCCAGCTACGCAGCTCGTCGCGCGTCATCAGGTGGATCGCGGTATCATCCTGATCGGCCTCGAAGAGCGCCTCGAGCAGATACTGCGCGCCATACACGCTGCACGCCATCCCGCGCGAGACAACAAAGCGTGTCACCCGTCCGCGTTCCGCCTCCGGGACCAAGCCGAACGCCAAGGGCAGCATGTTGGCGTGCAGCGAGGCGTGGGTGGCGCCTTCGCCATCCACGTAGCAGCCGCGCTCGGCATGGAAGAAGAGCGCGTTGAACGCCTTGACGGCCCGCTCGTGTTTCGCACGGTACGCCTCGGCATCCGCCGTCTTATCCAGCGCCGCGGCCATCTCCGCCATCTGACGCAGGTTCAGGCAGTAGAAGGCGTTGACCACGGCATTGACGGGTTTGAACACAAACCCGTCACGCTCGCCGACCGGCCAGTCCGTGATGTCACGCAGCCCGCTTTCCATCGGCGCGGAGGGGCCGCCGGTGACCAGTAACCCGTCCGAGGCGCGCGCGTTTTTCTCCAGCGTCTTTTCGGCTTTGAGGCGGTCATACATGCGCTCCAACGACTCTGTGTTGCCGGTGTACATCCAATCCGCCCACGCCATCATCACCGAGTGCTGCTTCCATTCCGTCGGCCATGTCGGATGCGCCATCAGATACTCGTGGCTGTAGCGCGCCAGTGTGAATTCGCGATCGGTGCAGTAGTGGCAGAGTTGGTTGATATAGGCATCGGCCTCATACGGGATGCGCTCGCGGTCACCGTCCACATACACGCCCGCAAAGGTCGTGGCCTTGATGCTGTACTTGCAGAAATCGAACACGCGGTCGAGCACGGCATCGCTCGAAACAAAACGCGCCGCCTCCATGTCGAACGGATAGAACACCGCAATCTGGCGGATCGTGTCGGGCGTCACCGTGTACGGGCACTCCTCGATCTCGACATAGCGGAACGGCATCACCACGCCGAACTCAGGCGGCAGCAAAATCGCCGCACCCTCTTTGCCGCCGCTCGTGTTGCGTTTGTCGGCGACCAACGGCACGCGGTAGACATTCGGACTGGTCAACGCCCCATTCACCTTCGCGTAACGGATCGTCCCGCCCGGTTTGGCGTCAACGCTGTCGCCCTTCAGCTTTTCGCCGAGATGCAGCGTGAAGGGGCCGCCCCGCCGCAGTTCGTGCGGCGGAACCAGCTCGACCCAACCGAAGGCCGCCCGTCCGAAATCGACCAGCACGCGCCCCTGCGCGTTGGTGACCACGCGGACCGGCTTCACCCACTCTTGCGCGAGCGGATACCGCAACGCCGAATCTCCACTCAATACGGGCGCGGTTTTGAAGGAGTACGTATGCGACCAAGGCCCTTCCTTGCCGCGGCCGTCCCACACGCGCACCCGCCAGCACACCTCAGCGTCGGTGGGCAGCGCCTTGCCCGCGTAGGCGATGTAAAGCGACTGCCCCGAGGCGACCTTGCCCGAGTCCCAGAGATCCGGTTGATCGGTTTTCAGAAACGCGGTTCCTGACGCCACCTGAATCTGGTAGGCGCTTTGGAAGTCGCCGGGGCGCACGTCCTGAAACCCCCAGGAAAAATCCGGCGTCGCGTCGGTCACGGCGACCAGCCCCGGCTTGGCCAACAGTTCGCACATCAGGTCAGCCGGGGTGAGCGCGGCGCTTTGCAGCGCCGCCGCCCCGCACCATCCGAAAAAACAGATCCAACGTCGCATCGCGTTTCCTTTCCGCTCACGGTGCCAGCAGCATGCCGGCCTTGAAACCCGCCACATTCGCATGGGGGTTTTCTAAATGAAGGGATGAACCCAACGTAACAGGTTTGGGGCTTTGCGGGCAATCGGAATCTGCGGGAGAGCAGGAATGCGTCCTGATCCGTGGTCCGTCAAATAGAAAAGACGCCGTAGGTTTTTTTGAGGCGGTGACGATCCGTCAAATACTGGACACCGAGGGCGTCCCGAGACGGGGGGCGCAAGGACGTTAAGGGTTGCCGGGGTCCGCGTATCCCGACGCGGCCGCCCTTTCGAGCGGC
>Ga0116161_1001828_pt1 | contig 21242 bp, 16 predicted proteins | sample AD_JPNAS3_MetaG_FD_89877 | JGI IMG/M metagenome (GOLD analysis project Ga0116161, IMG submission 89877) | Active sludge microbial communities of municipal wastewater-treating anaerobic digesters from Japan - AD_JPNAS3_MetaG | ecosystem: Engineered > Bioreactor > Anaerobic > Digestate | place... | reverse complement strand
GATGGAAGTGTACAGGCCGACATGTTTGGACGATGCCCTGCAGTACATGTGGCATTGTTCCCAGGCCCAGGGCGATGCCGCCAGGCCCATCGCAGGCGGCACCGACCTCATGGTCGCCGCGAGGCACGCTGCGGAAGACGCGGGTCAGCCGGCTACCTGGCGGGTGGTCGACATATCCGGGCTGCCCGAGATATCGGGGATATGCGTTGATGGTGACGAAGTATGTATCGGCGCTGCGACTACGCACACCGAGATCGAGGAGTCCGCGGTGATTCTGAAAACGGCGCCGTTTCTTGCGGAGGCGGCGGCAACTATCGGATCTTGCCAGATCCGCAACAGAGGCACCATTGGCGGGAACGTGATGAACGCCTCTCCTGCCGCCGATACTCTTCCGCCGCTAGTGGCGCTTTCCGCAACGGCGACGCTAGCCTCGGTGCGAGGCAGGCGTGCGATTCGCGTGGCCGAGCTCGTAACCGGGCCCTACAGGACGGCTGCAACCCCAGACGAGCTGCTGGTGGATGTGAGGTTTCGGGCGCTGGAGCCCGGCGCTCGGTCAGCATTCATAAAGGTCGGGCGGAGGAGAGCGCTCGCTATTTCCAGGTTGGCTGCTGCAGTTGCGGCGCTGTTTGACTCGGATGCTCGGATTCTGGATATTCGGATCTCAGCCGGTGCCGCCTTCCCGACGCCGTGCCGGATCGGTCGGGCGGAGCAGGTTCTGCTGGGCAATGCATACAGCGCTGAGCTTGCAGAGCGGGCCGGACGCGAGGCAGCCCGGGCCATGGTGAGCGCTACTGGGGTCCGCTGGTCGCGAGAGTACAAGGAACCCGTCCTTGCAGCCATAATCACCAGAGCGATCAGGCAGTGCGCAGCGAAGGAGGGGCTGGACGTATGGCCGGAATAACGGAGGCTGGAGAGCAGGGCGGGGCGGGCGCGCGGGGCGCGGCCGCTACAGTAGAGGTGCGCATGAGGATCAATGGGCACGCCGTGACGATGAGCGTGCCGGGCGGCGAGCGTCTGCTCGACACAATCAGAGAGCGGTTGCGCCTGACCGGGACCAAGGAAGGCTGCGGAGTGGGCGAATGCGGCGCATGTACTGTGATCGTGAATGGACAGGCCGTCAACTCCTGCCTGGTGTTGACTGCTCAGTGCGACGGGGCTGAGATCGTGACGGTCGAAGGGCTGACCGGGGATGGGGAGATGCACGCGCTGCAGCGGGCCTTTATTGAGCACGGAGCGGTTCAGTGCGGGTTCTGTACTCCCGGCATGCTGATGTCTGCCAAAGCTCTGCTCGACGCGGATCCACATCCCGACAGGCACAAGATACGCCAGGCGATAGCGGGCAATCTGTGCAGATGCACTGGCTACGAGCAGATCGTGCAGGCTATCGAGTCAGTGGCGCGGCAGGCCGGCTCGAAAGATCATGGGGAAGGCGGGTGCGAAGCGGATGGCGGACAGGGTTCCTGACCTCATCATCGGTAACGGAGTAGTCGTGACGTGCGATTCCGAGTCGCAGGTGATCGAAGACGGTGCGATTGCCGTCGCAGGCGACCGGGTCGCGGACGTGGGGCCCACGCAGGACCTGAAACAGAAGTACCCCGGCGCGAGGTTCGAGGACGTGGGCGGACGCTTGGTGATGCCTGGGATGACGTGTACGCACATGCACTTATACAGTACATTCGCTCGCGGCATGCAACTGGATGGCGAACCGGCGCGCACTTTCGGTCAGATACTCGAGAGGCTCTGGTGGCGACTGGACCGCGCTCTTACCGAAGAGGATGTATGGATGAGCGCCATGATGCCCCTAATATGGTGTGTGCGAAACGGAACCACTACCATACTTGACCATCATTCCGGGCCCAACGCCATACCCGGCTCTCTGGACGTGATCGCCGATGCCGTCACCCGTGTGGGAATGCGTGCATCGCTGGCGTACGAGGTGTCCGACAGGGACGGCGAGAACGCCCGCGATCAGGGTATTGCCGAGAACGTGCGCTTCATTGAAAGCTGCAAGAGGAACCGTTCTCCCTTGCTGCGGGCCACCTTCGGACTACACGCTTCGTTTACGCTGTCCGACGAGACTTTGAGAGAGTGCGTAGACGCGCCGGGCGCCAGCGAAGCCGGATTTCACATCCACACAGCCGAGGGCATTGAGGACCTGATTCAGAGCATCAGGCATTACGGGCAACCGGTCGTGAAGCGCCTCGACAAGATGGGACTATGGAGCGACAAGTCGCTGGCAGTGCACTGCGTGCATATTAGCCCGGAGGAGATCGAGATACTCCGGGCAAGGGACGTGAATGTGGTCCATAACCCCGAGTCGAACATGGGGAACGCTGTGGGCGCGGCGCCGGTGTTGGAGATGGTTAAGCGCGGAGTGCGAGTGGGCCTTGGTACCGACGGCTACTCGTACGACATGTTCGAAAGCATCAAGGTGGGCAACTTGATCCACAAGCACAAGGAGGCCAACCCGCAGGCTGCATGGGCGGAGATCCCACTGATGGCATTCGAGAACAACTCCAAGATACTGGCGAAGTACTGGGACGTGCCGCTCGGAGTACTGACTCCGGGCGCGTACGCCGACGTGATTGTAGTCAATTACTGGGCCCCTACGCCCATCACCAGCAGCAATTGGTACAGTCATGTGCTCTTCGGAGTGTCAGGCGGCATGGTCGACAGCACGATGGTCGGAGGCAAGTTCCTGATGCGCCGGGGCGAGCTGCTTACCGTGAACGAGCAGGAAATGGCAGCCAAGTCGCGGGAGATGGCGCGGCGAGTGTGGGAGCGCGCCTGACGGCATCGACGCACCAAGATGTGGGCGCCCGAGCGCGTCCAAGTGGCCATACGCAGACAAGCTGACACGCAGATGCGGCGACAATGGACGGGTGGACGGAAACCCGTCCATTGTCGTTACCGTTGCCATGCGAATTTCCTCTGCATGCGGATCGGCCGGGCACACGGCTCCAGAGTAGTGAACTCCTTGCTCGGTCGATTTGGACACGCTACTATGGCACAAATTGGATATGCAGCTTCTCCGCTGATTCCTGCACAGCACTACAAGCCCGCCCCAGCCCATTGGCTATTGACTCCCATCATATGGAACGGTATACTGGGCATGGAAAAGCCCCATCAATAAAGGAGGACTTATCCATGAACAGGCATAATTCGGATACCAGTTCTAGCGGCGACTCAACGCCGCGTACCGGGGGAGTCGCCGTGTCCTTTCATCCATCGTCTCTCGGCGTGAGAGAGGCCCTCGCCATCCCGGAGGATCTGCCCGCAAAGGCCGAAAATGGTGTTGTTATGCTGTACCTGTGTCCCCTTTTGACCGGGGCCGACAGTGTAGACTCCCTTCGGTGGAACCCCGGCGGCGCAGGTGCGGGCGCGGCTGCCGGCGCCGCCTGGCCTAGGCTTGGGGCCGGCATGGACAGGGATGCGCCGGACGGTAACGAGGCTGCCCCCGTCAGGCTTACCAGCACGGAGGCTCAGGTGATGAGGCTCCTGGCCGAGGGCAAGACCAACCGAGCCATCGCAAGGGAGATGTTCATCTCGATCAACACAGTCAAGACTCATGTCAGAGCCATATTTCAAAAGCTGGGAGTAAACACGAGAGGCTGCGCCGTCACTCGGGCCATCGTCACAGGGCTCATAGACTGGCCGGGAGTCCCTAACCCGTAAAATCACCCGTTTGGGTAATACCCGTAAAATGGTACAGATGTTATGCTGTGGATGCAAGCGCGGTCGCGGTGCGGCCGTCCGGTCTCAGATCATCTCCTACACGGGAAAGGAGGTGGCAGCCGTGTTTGAAGTCACAGCAGGGCGAAGGCGCCGGATGAGCGTGTCGGTGAACAGCTTCTGTGTCAATTTCATCCTGTGGGGCTATCTCATCACGATCGGATAGCCGATCGCTGTGGCCGGCAGTCCCAATGAATCTGGCAATCAGGCTTCTTCGTTACCCATCCGTTGCCCTTGGCGAGGAACCTGCAGGCGCCCCGGCGTCGATGGTCTCCGCCTGGTGTCCCCACGTGTGGGGGTTACCCGCCGTCCCTAAGCGTGCCGGAGCCAACCTCGGGCCTGGTTGGTTCCTCGCGCGGCTGAGTGGGAGCGAATGCAAGGCGGCCACGGGGTCCCCACGGCACGGGAGTCTGCCGATTATCGATTGAACAGAAAAGGAGGGGGGCAGCGGCCTGCAGAGCGTATGCAGGCGTCGACTGCTCTGGTCATGGCATGGACGTGCACTTGCTTGACCCCACTACTCAGTACGCACTTGCTCCCCGAGTGAAACTGGTTGCTGCCGACGATGGATACATCATCATGGACCCGGAAGACGGAGTATGGGTCAAACTGATGCGACCGGCGGGGGCAATGCTCCAAACCACATTGGATACCGATATCACTCAGGTGATCGAGGCCGTCGGCAGGGAACACGGCGAGGATACCCTGTCTGAGCTCATGGAGTTGCTTGAGGAACTTCGAGCCGAAGGCCTGCTGATTCGCACCAGGCTTGTGACACGAAGGACGCGAGACAAGAGCTCAGGCACTAGGTACAGGCATCCTCTCGCAGGCACACAAAGGGCCTTTCTGGTGGTTACCGACAGATGCAACCTGAAGTGCTCCACGTGTTATCGGGGCGCAGGCCACGACGATGCGTCGATTTGGCAGGTTGAACGCACCATATCCAGGGCTGTCAATCTACGCCTGAACGAACTCGTGGTTACGGGGGGTGAGCCCGCCATGCGCCAGGACCTGCCGGACTTGCTCTATGCCACCCGTCGGGCAGCTCACCGTGTTACGCTGGCGACCAATGGCACGCTCATTACTCCCGAGCTGGCCGACGCCATCGCGGACACCATGATTCGTGTGCAGGTGAGCCTGGAGTCGCCCGATGAGAATGAGCACGATCGCATCAGGGGGCATGGTTCGTTCAAGGCCGCATGCCGGGGCCTGGAGCTTCTTGCTGAAGCCGGAGTATCGGACATCGAAGTAGTCTCGACGCTGCTGGATCCAGCGACGTTTTCGCCATACGATATGATCGCTTTTGCCGCGCAGTACGGCGCCGGCTTCCACGCAAGTCTATTCCAGGAAGTAGGCCGCGGCGGATGCGGCATGAGGCGGCCGGCGGAAGATCCCGATTCTCTTGCCCGGTCAATGCTGAAATACTTGATGCGTCGCGCCCATGAGGGATCGATTCCGGAAAACGCGCCGTTTGCGGAGGTCGTCGGCATGGCGCCGCGGCTGGGATGCGGGGCAGGGAACTACGTGGTGGCTCTGACGGGAGCGGGCGATGCCTATCCGTGCCACCTGCTGATGCTGCCCGAGTTCAGAGCCGATCTGTCTAGCCTGATCGATTCGCCCGCCGAGGTACGCAGGCAGATCAAGAACGACTCCGAACGCGCGAGCCCCGAGTACGCCTCTCGGATGTGCAATAGATACCTGCAGCTGAGCCCCGCTTGGCGCGTTCCTGGGGTGGAGTCCATTCCATCATGCGAGGGGTGCGAAGTCCGCTACTTCTGCGGAGGAGGCTGTAGGGCCGCAGCATATGCCGCCACCGGCGACATCGCCGGGCGCGACCCAAGCTGCGGGTCATATCGAGCTCTCATCTCCAGCCTGCTCTGGGCGTGGGACGACAGAATACCAGTAATCTACAACCTGTACCAGGCCTGTAACCGGTTGGGTCTAGATCCATCTCCATGAGTTCGCTTGTGTTCTACGCGGTAGTCGGAATATCCGTCGCTGTCAGGGCGGTTGTGTCCAGGTTGCCGGCCAATGCAAGTCGCGGCGTCGATGTCGGCGACACACTCCTATGTGCCATTCTGGCATCGGCCTGGCTTGCCACGGGCCGTGACCCTCTTGCGGCGGCCGGGATATCGGGCGCCCACCTAAACCGGAGGGCGGTGTGCGCATCAACGGCGGCAACGTTCGTGCTGGCGGCAGCCAACATGGCGGCGCAGAAGCGCATCCTGCAGCGCCATAGAGCCTGGGCATGCAGGGCGGGGGTCAACCCGGGAGGCGCTTTCGCAGCTGTTTCGACATTGCCGTTCGGAACTGCTGTGCTGGCAGGTTTGGCTCACACCTCGACCGGAGCTCTCCTTGAGGAGCTTGTCTTCCGTTGGCTGCTCCTGGGATGGGTTGCGCGCTTGGGCGGTCGGCTCGTCGGCATGGCCGTCCAGGCAGCCTTGTTCGGACTGATACATGCAGCGCCCATGATCGTCTGTCGAGCGCCGACTCAGGTCGTATCCTACGCGTTTGTCATGCCGTTTGCGTGTGCGCTGGTCTTCGGTTGGCTGACAGCAGTCAGCGGAGGCGTGGCGTGTGCATGGGTAGTTCATTGGGCGCTGAACTACATAGCTCTCGTGTCGGCGCTCCGCTCCGGAAGGAAGGTAAGGCCCTTCGCAGAATTAAGAGAGTAATCGGGCAGCGTCTGATATACTGCTATGGATGGACGGGCACACTACAATGCTGCTGAAGCTAATGGCCATCGGGTGGGCTGCCGGGAGGGGCGCAGCGCGAATGTTTGTGGATCATGTAGAGATATACGCCAAGGGCGGCGACGGCGGAGCAGGCGCCGTGGCGTTCCGGCGCGAGAAATACGTGCCTCGCGGGGGCCCGGCCGGTGGTGACGGCGGGCGGGGCGGAAGCGTGATTGTCCAGGCGGATGAGGCGTTGCACACTCTCATCGATTTTCGATACCAGAAACACCTGCGCGCCAAGAACGGGCAACCCGGTGCAAGCAGCGACAAGACAGGCGCCGACGGTGAGGATCTGGTAGTGCGGGCGCCTGTCGGCACTATCGTGCGCGACGTTGGAACCGGCGAGGTCCTTGCCGACCTGGTGGCCCACGGGCAGCGTGCTGTGTTGGCGCGCGGAGGCATAGGCGGGCGCGGCAATGCCCGTTTTGCCACTGCTGTTTACCGTACTCCCAGGTTCGCTGAGAAGGGCGAGGCTGGAGAAGAGCGCACCATATCCATGGAACTGAGGGTGCTGGCAGATGTGGGCCTCATCGGGTACCCTAATGCAGGCAAGTCCACTTTGCTGTCGAAGATCTCCTCCGCCAGGCCTAAAATCGCCGACTACCCGTTCACCACTCTCAGCCCGGTGCTGGGCGTAGTGAAGGCCGGAGACGGCAGCTTCGTAGTCGCCGATATACCGGGGCTCATCGAGGGAGCAGCGAGCGGCGTCGGGCTGGGTCATGAGTTTTTACGTCATGTCATGCGTACTCGCCTTCTCGTTCACGTGGTGGACGTGTCCGAGTTCTCCGGCCGTGATCCGATCTGCGACTATGAGGCAATCCGGCGCGAATTGGCTTTGTACGGCGCCGGGCTCGAGAGCAAACCGGAGATCGTGGCGGCCAACAAGATGGACATGCCGGGCGCCGAGGCGCGCGCTGAGGCGCTACGCCAGGCTCTGCTGCCCAAAGGCGTGCCCGTGCACAACATGTCTGCTCTGACGGGAGACGGTGTTCAAGCGCTGCTTTATGCGGTGACCGCAAAGCTTGCCGAGCTACCGCCGGAACAGCTCCCGGTCGCCGATGGCAACGGCTATGAGGAACCGAGGCGCTATACCGAACGCGGCCCCCGACTAAGGGATGTATCTATCTCCCGCGAAGGTGAGGTCTTCGTCGTTGCGGGCGAAGGGGCCGAACGTCTGGTTCAGCGCACCGATCTGGATAACCAGGCCGCACTCATTAGATTCTACGGGATGCTCACGCGCGCCGGCATCATAGACGCTTTGCGCGAGGCGGGGATGAGCGAGGGTGACACGGTTCGCATTGGCGACACGGAGTTCGTATTTGCCGAATCCTATAACATGGAACGCGACTAGCTACTTAGTCACGTAGAGGTGTTTGCATGCAGCGCATAGGCATTATGGGAGGCACTTTTGACCCGGTACACTACGGGCATCTGGTCACAGCCGAAGAGGCATACCATCGTTTCGGCCTCGACAAGGTGGTTTTCGTTCCGTCTGCGCATCCTCCTCACAAGCTCGACAAGGTCATTACGTCTCCTGCGCACCGCTACATGATGACGGTGCTAGCTACGATGAGCAATCCCCATTTCGAGGTGTCGTCAGTCGAAATCGATAGGCCTGGTCCTTCCTACGCTGTTGACACCGTTGCTGCTTTCAGGAGGGATTACCCGAACAACACAGCGCTCTACTTCATCACCGGAGCCGACGCGATCCTGGAGATGCTGAGCTGGAAGGATTCAACCACGCTCCTTCGCATGTGTGACTTCGTGGCAGCGACGCGTCCTGGATATTTCATTGCCGATAGCAAAATCGCCGAAATATTCGGAGAGAACGCGTCGAGAATCCATTTCTTCGAAGTCCCGGCCCTGGCGATTTCGTCTACCGACATCCGAGCGCGTGTTCGCCAAGGGCGGCCTGTACGATACCTTTTGCCCGACATCGTCATCAGCTATGTCGAGAGAGCAGGGCTTTACGTGGAGTGATGTCGCCTGAATAGCCTGGCCTGCTTCGCGAGACACTATGACCGATGGAGCGAGGTGCTAGGATGAGCAAAACACTATATGTAGGCAACTTACCGTGGGCGGTCACAGATGATCAACTCCAGAACGTTTTCTCGCCGTACGCCGAGGTGATAGCCGCCAGGGTGATTACTGACCGCGAGACCGGGCGTTCGCGAGGGTTCGGGTTTGTCGAGGTGGCCACTGACGACGTGGACCCGATTATCCATTCGCTCAACGGGACGTCGTTGGGCGGACGGGAGATCAGCGTTAACGAAGCCAAAGACAGGCAGATGAGAATGTAGCGACCAGGTCCCGACACCGCGTCGCCCCCTCCGGGTTTCACCCGATGGGGGCGATGTGCTATTATGTATGCAGGCTTTGTGTGAATCACTGGAGGGCGTGCGCAGTGGATGATGAGGCGCTCAGGCAGCTCAGAACCAGGCTTCAGATGTCCATTCCTCATTCCAGATACGAACATAGCAGGCGCGTAGCAGAGGAATCGATGCGCCTCGCTGCAAGATTCAGCGCTGACCTGGAGGTGTGCGCTACTGCCGGGCTCCTGCACGATTGTGCCCGCGACTTGCCCCTCGATCGAATGATCGTTCTCTGGCACAGGCTTGGGCCTGGCCTGAGAGGCCCCGATCCGGTCATGTTCAGCTCCGCGCTCCTTCACGGGCCTGTCGGGGCTTTGGTCGCCCGCGAGGAGTATGGTGTACGCGATTCACGCGTGCTTGATGCCATTAGCCGTCATCGGGTGGGGGCTGTTGACATGACTCTTGAGGACAAAGTGGTCTGCCTGGCTGATTACATAGAGCCCGGAAGGTGTTTTCCGGGAGTGGATTCCATCAGGAACCTTGCGCAGCACGACCTGGATGCGGCGCTCATCTGCGCTCTGGGGGCAACAATAAAGCATCTGGTGGACTCGGGCGCTCTGATAGACGCGGACGTAGTGGTGATCAGGAACGATCTTTTGCGCAAGTCAAGAATGATGCCTAAGGTTGGTGATACTTCTGCAAGTTGACACCGGTACATCTGCACGCGATCTGCCGTCGCTGCCGCATGCGATGCTTGCCGTCTCTACGGCGCTGGAAAAGAAAGCTGAGGATGTTGTCCTACTGGATATCTCCTCAGTCTCCATCATGGCTGACTTCTTCATGATCTGCACAGTCCGAACCGATACGCACGCTCGCGCTGTTAGGGACTCGGTGACGCAGGCTCTGGAACAAGCGGGCCTGAAAATGCGAAGGCGCGAGGGCTCTGACGCGTCAGGCTGGGTCTTGCTGGACTGGGGCGATATCGTGATCCACATATTCGGCCCGTCGGAAAGGGAGTTCTATAGCCTGGAGAAGCTGTGGGGAGACGCTCGCGTCATCGCTTGACTTCCCGGCGCTGGGCGGCTATAATGAAACCTGCTTGATAATTCACGATGCAAACGCGATGACGAGGAGCATTAGGTGCTGAATGGCTTTGAGAGAGCCGGGGGTGGGTGCGACCCGGCGGCCGGAAGGCATCGAACTCGCCTCCAAGCGGCGTGGGTGAACTTGAGTAACCTACGACGGTCGGCGCCGTTACGGGCCAAGAGGCGTCCGTGATCTGTTGTGTGGGGCTGTAGCTCAGCTGGGAGAGCGCTTGAATGGCATTCAAGAGGTCGAGGGTTCGATCCCCTTCAGCTCCACCATTTTTCTTTGGTTCGCCCAGGTCACGTTCGTATAGCAGGGTGGTACCGCAAGCAATTCTTGCCCCTGGCAGTTTATCTGTCAGGGGCTTTTTCTTTCCGCAGCTTGTTCAGTCCGCATGCTCATGCCGCATGCTTTCATCTGAGGGAGGACTAGTGATGCGTGACAAGTACTACTTCGAAGACGTGGAGCCCAAATGGCAGGAGCAGTGGGAGAAGGAAGGTCTCTATCGCGTTGACGAGACCCCGGACAGACCTAAGTTCTACCAGCTAGAGATGTTCCCGTATCCGTCAGGCCGCATCCACATGGGCCATGTGCGGAACTACTCCATAGGCGATGTCATGGCAAGATATCGCCGGATGAACGGCTGGAATGTGCTGCACCCCATAGGCTGGGATGCCTTTGGCCTTCCCGCCGAGAACGCTGCGATTCAGCACGGCGCCAACCCGGCGGTATGGACGCGGGAGAACATCGCTCACATGAGAAAGCAGATCAAGCGTCTGGGCTACAGCTATGACTGGGCGAGGGAAGTGGCGACGAACGACCCTGCGTACTACAAGTGGACGCAATGGCTTTTCATACAGCTGTTCAAGAAAGGTCTGGCGTACCGGAAGTCGCAGAAGGTCAACTGGTGCCCGTCGTGCGCCACTGTACTCGCCAATGAGCAGGTAGTCAATGGGGCCTGTGAGCGGTGCGACACTCCTGTGATCCGGCGCCAGCTGGAGCAGTGGTTCTTCCGCATAACCGATTATGCTGAGCGCCTGCTGCACAATCTGGAGTCCATGCCGGACTGGCCGGAGCATGTCAAGACCATGCAGCGCAACTGGATCGGTCGAAGCGAGGGCATGGATCTTGACTTCGCGGTAGCGGGCACGGGCGACAAACTCACCGTGTTCACGACGCGCCACGACACCGTGTACGGCGTAACGTACCTGGCGATAGCCGCAGAGCATCCGATCGTGGAGCGCCTCATTGCAGGAAGACCCGATGAGGACGAGCTCAGGCGGTTTGTGTCGGATATCATGTCCCAGGACGATATGGCGCGAACGGCTGAGGAAACCGAGAAGGTGGGGATGTTCACCGGGCGGTATGCAATCAACCCCGCCTCAGGTGAGCAGGTACCCATCTGGATCGGCAACTACGTGCTCATGGAATATGGTACGGGCGCAGTGATGGGCGTGCCCGCCCACGACCATCGAGACTTGGAGTTCGCGAGGAAGTACGGCTTGCCGGTGAAGCCGGTCATAAGCCCACCCGACCGCAAACTGAACGGCGACACCATGGATTCGGCTTACGTGGATGACGGAGTGCAGATCAACTCGGGTCAGTTCGACGGCATGCCGTCGAGCGAGGCCAGGCCGGCCATGGCGCGGTACCTGGAAGCATCGGGCAAGGGTAGGCCCGCGGTCCACTACAAACTGCGCGACTGGCTCATTTCCCGGCAGCGGTTCTGGGGTGCGCCCATCCCGATCATATACTGCGAACACTGTGGACAGGTGCCCGTGCCCGATGCGGACCTGCCGGTGATGCTGCCGACCGGAGTGAGATTCATGCCTACCGGCCAGTCACCGTTGCTGGACTGCCCGGAGTTTGTGAATGCCAAGTGCCCTGTGTGCGGGCGACCGGGTCGTCGCGAGACCGATACCGTGGACACGTTCGTCTGTTCATCATGGTATTTCCTAAGGTATACGTCGCCCGAGTCCCATGGTCATGCTTGGGACAAAGCGAAGGCAGATTACTGGATGCCGGTGGATCAGTACATCGGAGGCGTGGAGCACGCCGTCATGCACTTGATGTACGCTAGGTTCTTCACCATGGTCATGCGCGATCTGGGGCTGGTCAGTGTGGATGAACCCTTCAAGAACCTGATAACCCAGGGTATGGTGCTCCTCGGCGGGCACAAGATGTCCAAATCCAAGGGGAACACTGTCGACCCCGACGATATCATCAACAAGTACGGGTCCGATACGGCACGCCTGTTTACGCTGTTTGCGTCGCCCATCGAGAGGGATCTCGAGTGGAGCGACGAGGGGGTTGAGGGGTGCTGGCGGTTCCTGCAGCGAGTATGGAGGCTGGTGTACCAGTGCGTCGAAGGCTCGGGATGTGGCCAGTCGGCCGAAGGACCGGTCGCCCCTGCGGCGGGCGAGGCGCCGGCGACTGGCGATTGTGTCCGGCGTATGCGCAGAGCCGCGCATGCTGCGCTCAAGAAAGTGACTGAGGATATCGGCGCCCGAAACAGCCTGAATACTGCGATCGCCGCAATAATGGAATATGTGAACACTCTGTACAGCCTGAAAGACGCCGTAACTGGCCAGGAGGGCGCGGATGCAGCAATGGCGGAGGCCATAGACTTCCTGCTCTTGATGCTGGCCCCGTTCGCTCCTCACATCGCGGAGGAGCTATGGCACGCGGTTGGCCACGGCGAAAGCGTACACAGTCAGCCCTGGCCCAAGTACGATCCGGCGGCGCTTGAGGTTCGGAGTGTGGAGATAGCTGTTCAGGTAAACGGTAAGGTGCGCGACAGGATATCGGTGCCTGTGGACGTGACCGAGGATGCGGCTCTTGATGCGGCGATGGCGAGCCCTCGAGTGTCGGCGGCAATCGGAGCAGCGTCCGTGAAGAAGACCATACTGGTTCCAGGCAAACTGCTGAATATCGTGGTCCGGACAGCGTAGCTTGGGCATCCCGAAATCACCCTGATGGATCACCCAAAGGCATGAGGCGCCGGGCTATTCGCCTGTGTTAGCATACAGGCAAGGCCCGGCGTTCCACCACAGTGCCGGCGCGTCAGGGAGGGGTGGCCATGCAAGTATTCGGCCTACGAAGGGCAGGGCTGATTCTTGCCGGCGTTCTGCTGATCGGATTGGCGATCACTGCGGCCCGCTCGGCGCGTCGGCCCCGAGTGGTGGTTCTTGATGGCCCTGCCGAATCGGACTTGGCGCTCGGGCCGAGCGTGCTCGATCAACCGGCGCCTCGCGCCGAGCCGGATCCTGTAGCTCAGCCAGCCATCATTGTCCACGTGGCCGGCGCAGTGGCGAAACCCGGTGTGTACTCGCTTGAGCCCGGGGCGCGGGTGGCGGACGCGCTGAGCGCGGCCGGCGGAGCGCTGGCGGCGGCCCACACTGATTGCATTAACCTGGCTCTGCCGGTGTGCGATGGGGAACAGGTGTACGTGCCGCCAAGGCAAGAGGGTTCCGCCGCCGGCAGTGACGGAGCGGATTCGCCTGGTGGAGGTGGTCAGCCGCAACCCCGCCAATCTGTTGTTCCTGCCATACCGCCCAACCGCGCCGATATTACACGGTCGGCTCCTGATTCGGTCCGTGCCCCGGTCTCTTCGAACGTCTCCTGCACAGGCTTGATCAACATAAACACTGCGTCTGTAGAGGAATTGCAGGCTTTGCCTGGAGTCGGTCCGGTGCTGGCCCAGCGGATCATCGACTATCGGTCTGCCAATGGGCCTTTCGTCGCCGTCGACGACATAGTGGGCGTGTCCGGCATAGGCCAGGCCAAGCTGGCGAAAATCACGCCGATGGCGACGGTCAGATAGCCAATGCCCGCGATGGGCGCCGATTCCGTTTGGCCCGCCAGCGCCGGCCGGCTATCTATGGTTGCCCCCGCGTTCGCGGGCTCTCTGGCCGTCGGTCTGCTCTGCGGATACTGGGAGGTTCCCGTTGCCGTGTGGATCTGTGCCTGGGCGGCCTGGATCGCGTTAGCGTCCTGGAACCATCTCGCGCTCAGGCTATCCCCCCGGTACCGCGAACGCATGGTGTTGGCCGCAGTGATGGTAGGAGCCGCCACCATCGGAGCTCTTGACATCATCCGCGTCGACTCGCTGGCGGCCGTGTCGGTTGCCAGATTCGCCGGGCAAGATGTGGTACTGAAAGGTGTTGTAGTATCGAGTCGGGCAGGGGGCCGCTCGCCGGAGGCGGTGATCGCCGCACACTGTGTCGACGCAGATGGATCACTTCATCAGGCGGCAGGCAAGGTCAGGGTGTTTCTCTCACCGGGCGACGCCTCTTGTGGGCTAGCTGAGCGCCTGCGTTACGGCGACATCACGGAAAGCCGGATCCGGCTGGAATTGGCCTCTCGGCCGATGAACCCGGGCGAGCCCGACCTCAGAACGGTCTCTCTTCAGCATGGGGTTCATGCGGTGGCCAATGCGGACCCCGGGTCGGTGCACGTCGTGGGCAGGCGCTGCCTCAACCCTGTGGAGCGCGCTGCAATGTGGGTTCGCGAGGCGATTGTCAGCGCTGCCCGAGCCACGCTCGCCCCCGGTCCGTGCGAGATATTCCTGGCAATGGCGCTTGGCGATTCGAGCGAACTCGACTACGACACTCTGGGGAGCTTCCGGAAGGCCGGGGTATCGCATCTTCTGGCAGCGTCCGGGCTGCATGTCAGCTTGGTTGTGGGCATCGCACTGCAGGCCGCGGCAGCGGCGGGTGTGTCGTCGCGTCGCTCGCCTCTGGTCGGGTTCCTCATCGCGGGTGTATATGCTGTGGCGGCAGGGTTGCGCCCGTCGATAGTGCGTGCGTGGTTGATGTTCGGCTTGTCAGCCGCATCGCGTGCCTGCGGCCGTCGCGCGAGCACGCTGCATGTAGTGTGCGTGTCGGCCACGATCCAGCTCATACTCAACCCGCTGCTTTTGTGGAACGCAGGGTTCCAGATGTCGTACCTGGCGATTGTCGCTCTGTGCTATCTTGCGCCGTGCTTTGCACGGATTGTTCCCGACCGATGGTCGGCCCCGGCGGCGTCCACGCTCCGGACGCTGCTTGCTTCGACGGCGGTCAGCACCGCCCTGTTGCCGATCGTCGCCAACATGACGCTTGAGCTCAGCCTGATCGGACCCATAGCCAACCTAGTTGCTGTGCCCATGGGCCTTGTGGCCATGACGGCCGGTCTGGGCGGGTGCATCGTCTGGCACATCTGGCCGTGGCTGGGGTCTGTCATGAACGCCGGGTCCGAAGCCGCACTTACTGCACTGGCCTCATTCGTTCGTGCCATGGCGTGTGTGCCGTTTTCATCAGTGCCGACGAGGATGCTTTCCGGGTGGGAGGTTGCCGCATACTACGCCTTGCTGGCGTGCGTGTGCGCTATTGGATCCGACCCGTTCAGGCGGCACCGCTTCCGGCGGGCTTCGCGCCGAATCGCGAAGCGCCCAGCTGCAGTAATGTGCGGCGTCGGGATACTCTGCTTCCTTGCCTTCAGGCCAGCGCCGTTCGAAGTCGTCGTGATCCATGTTGGGCAGGGCGATGCGATTTTCGTGTCGGCTCCGGGCGGCGTCAGCATCCTCGTCGACACCGGCACTGCCCATGCCGGCAACAGGCACGTCGTGCCCTATCTCAGGCGGCGCGGAGTCAAGCGACTCGATCTTCTGGTAATCACTCACGAGCATGCCGATCATGCCGGCGGCGCCGGCGCAGTCGCGGGCCTGCTCAGGACAGAATGCATCGCCGTGCCGAGCTGCGCCGACGGCCGGACGTGGGCGGGCATTCTTGGCGAGATCGCTGCGGCTCGCGGCGGCGAGTCGCCCCGTGTTGTTCGCCTGAGCCAAGGCGATGTTATCCGGGTAGGCGAGGTCGCCCTGGAAGTGCTGAACCCTCCGCCGGCGTCAACTGCCGCACCAGACGGTCGGAGTATCGACGCAAATGAGAATTCGATAGTGCTGCGCCTTGTGTATCGGGGCTTTTCGATGCTGCTGTGCGCAGATGCCGGGGCGCAATTCGAGCGACGCATTCTCGATGAACCGCCGCACCGAACTTGGCTGACCGCGCAGGTGGTGAAGATAGGTCATCATGGCTCCTCCGGCGCTTCGACGTTCCGGTTTCTTGAGGCCGTACGCGCCGACCTGGCCATCGTGTCGGTTGGCCGCAACGGCTACGGGCACCCCAGCCCGGCTGCGATCGGCCGAATACTCGACACCGGCGCGGAGCTCAGGCGGACTGACACATGCGGCGCTGTTTCGGTAAGCATCGCCCCTCGCCTGGCGGCACAGGCCAAGCGCTCCGAAGTGAGTTATACGGCGCGCGACATGAGGCAAGTGTGGGCGAGGGCCCCGATGTTCAGGAAGGTCTGCAGGTGAACTATGGGAAGACGTGTGCTTGTCTGGCTGGGCTGTCACATAATCGGGTCAGAGCTCCGTGACCTCCAAACTGGGCCGTACAACAGGTCTGCCAGCATTGTCGGGAGGTGCGAAATGTCTGAACTCGCTTTCTGCGGAGATAACTGTAGTTCCTGTCCGAGGCATTCTCGCAATCTGGATGGGGATGCTGAAAGGGCAGGGAGAGTTGCAGAGCTATGGTACAGATGCGGCTGGACTGATACCATAGCATGTTCAGAGGAGATTGCCGAAGAATCGTGAAATTCCGTCGGCAGACAACGACCTTGCCGGTGGTCGGAAGGAGTGAGCGGGTCTCCGTCGAATACGAGTGGTGCGACGCTATTGAGAAAGGGGGGTGTTCCCGCCTGCCTGTTGCAGGCTGGGAAAGCGATTTGAAACGTTTTGCCTCAATACTGCTGATCGCCGTCTTTATCGTCACCACTCTGGCTATCGGTCCGACACTCGCGCAGCAGAAAACGACCGTCACCTTCTGGCACGCTATGGGCGCGCAGCTTGGTAAGACCATCGATATGCTGGTTGAGCAGTTCAACAACGAGAACCCCGACGTATTCGTAAAGGCTGAGTATCAGGGCAACTACGGGGCGTTGAGCCAGAAACTCGTGGGATCCTTGGTGGCTCGCAAGCCTCCGACTGTGGCCCAGGTCTACGGAAACTGGGCGGCTGAGTACATCACCTCGAATGAGCTGGTCCCCATAGAGAAGTTCGTTAAGGGGCCCAACGGCCTTTCGACCCTTGAGATCGACGATATCTGGGAAGGCCTCAGGGCGGGATGCGTATTCGATGGCGTGTGGTACACCATGCCGTTCAACAAGAGCGTCTACGTGTTGGTCTACAACCAGACGGCTCTGAAAGAGGCGGGAATAGCTAAGCCGCCCGCCACCTGGCAGGAGCTGTTGACAGCTGCAAGGGCGCTCACGATCAAGGATGGCGACAAGATAGTCCGATATGGCCTCGGCCTCCGCCCCAACGTCGACTATTTCGCCTGCTTCTTCTTCACTGCGGGAGGAACTTGGCTTGATGCCGGCGGCAAGGTCAATGTCAACTCGCCGGAGGGGGTCAAGGCTCTTCAGTACATGGCGGATCTCCTCAGCAAGTATAAGGTGTCGTACTACGTGCCCGGCTACCTGGATGCTGACTTCGGAGCGGGTAAGGTCGCGATGTACCTCACAACCTCTCCCGGCCTGAGCTACACCGACCAGTCAGTAGCCGGCAAGTTCGAGTGGAGCGCCGCTCCCCTGCCCTACATGGAATCCAAGTTCAAGGCGACCCCAGTTGCTGGAACCGACCTCGCCATCTTCGCGAAAGCTAGCGAAAAGGAGCAGCAGGCTGCATGGAGATTCGTAAAGTGGCTGGTGGAGCCGAGGCAGACCGCCAAGTGGGCGATTGGCACCAGCTACATACCTGTACGCAAGTCCGCCATGCACCTGGAGATCATGAAGCAGTGGTTTGCGCAGCATCCCCGCGAGGAGCAGAGCCTCCAGCAGCTGCGCTACATCAAGTACGATCCGAACATATCTGCCTGGACCAACATAAGGGGAGATATCTCGGAGGCCGTCGAGAAGGTCTTCCTGGGCAAGGCCACGGCCAAAGAGGCTCTGGATGCCGCGGTGGTCAAGGCCAATGCAAGGCTGAAGTAGCCCGACGTCGGGCCTGCGTGGAGCTTGCATGATTAAGAATGCCCGGGGACGTCGAGCGAGTGGTTCAACTCCCCGGGCTTCAACTCTGTGGAGGAGACGTCCAATGCGCATACGGTGCCGCGCCGTCCGCAAGCGCCCTCTGCCGTTGCCCTTTCTTGTAGTGGCTGTGGCACTCGCTGCAGTGCTAGCTCTATCAGTTCCGCAGGCGGCAGTAGCGGAGGCGCCGGGAGGCGGCTACAACTACTATTTCGGGAATCTGCATTCCCATACTTCTTATTCGGACGGAGTGCTCACGCCATCCGACGCATTTCGGCACGCGCGATACGCTGCCAAAATGGATTTCCACGCCGTAACCGATCACGGGTACTACATGCAGGAGGCCACCAACCTGCATCACTGGTTCCTTGCACATGAAGAAGCAGATCAGTTCTACGAACCAGGCAGGTTCGTTACGCTTGTAGGATACGAGTGGACGTTCACCGACGGTCACATGAATGGGTTCGATACACCCCGGGCCGCCTCTCGTGACACGCAGCGTAATCTGACTGCGTTCTTCGAGTTTCTGTCAGAGCATGACGGCATCGGCGTGTTCAATCATCCGAATTACGACATCCAGCCGAACTGGAACGACTTCGAGTATCGGGGGCTCGGCGACAAACAGGTCTCCTTGATCGAGGTGGGCTCGGGCCCATACAGGCACAACGTTACGAATGAGCGTGCCTACAGACGTGCGCTGGACAGGGGATGGCGCGTGGGCGCCGTCAGTAGCCAGGACAACCATCGTGCGGATTGGGGAACGGCCGCCCCCACTCGCACAGGGCTTATTGCGCCGGAGCTCACTCGTGAGGCGGTCTTGTCCGCCATGCGCGACATGCGAACATACGCTACTGAAGACTCCAACGTCCGCGTGCTCTTCGCATCCGGCGATAGTGTGATGGGCGATGAGATCGCGATCACCCCGGATGCTGTCATGTCGGGCAAGTCGGTGGAGTTTCGTGTGTACGTGGCAGACCCCGACGAAGCGGACCGATTGGAAACCGTTCAGATCGTGTCGAACGGGGGAGAGGTAGTGTGGGAGGATGTGCCGGGTCGGGTTCATCCTGGCGGGGCGAACCAGGCGGGCGAGGCAGTCGGGGCATATGAAGCTATCGTGGCCCTTACGCCCAAATCAGCCTACAGCTGGTACTACCTTCGCGCAGTGCAGAGCGACGGCGATGTCATAGTCACCAGCCCCATCTGGGTCACTACAGGAGCCGGCATAGCCGTGTGCGACTTTGCCTGCGTCGATACGGTAGTTCGCTCAGGAGTATCCGCCCGCGTGCGAGCCGAGATCGTCAACAGGAATGAGCAGGCCATATGCGGAGTCACTGCCCTGCTCTACGAGGCGACGCCGTCGGGCAGGCGGTCGGTATCGTCGCAACGCGTTGACCTCGCAGGGTGGGAGGGGACGGACATACGGTTCGACTGGAGCCCTGCCCTGCCCGGTGAGGCCTGGCTGGAGCTGGAGTTGCTCATGCCGGAGTGCGAGGCGCCCCTGGTCTTCCCGGGAGCGCAGGTTCTAGTACGTAAGGCCGACATTCCGCGCGTGCTGATCGACGAGGGCCATAACAATAGGTATACGGGCTACATGGACGGGCTCGTGGCGCTGCTTGCGGCGTCCGACTACAGCCCCCGAGTCGGCGAAGAGCCGATAAGCCCGGAAGTGCTTGCCAAGACCGACATTCTGGTGGTCAACTTGCCGGAGATCGGGTTTGCGCTCAGTCCTACCTCCTTCGAGCAGGATGAGCTGGAGGCCATTGCCGCATTTGTACAGCGAGGAGGGTCCCTGCTTCTTGCGGGCTGGTCGCATGACCCAGACGGAACGCGCACCTCCGAGCAGTTCAACGCGTTGCTCGAGATCATGCAGGCCGCCGTCAGGTTTGTCGATGACGAACTGATGTCGGATGGCTCATCCACCATACACGCCGACTGGGGGTCGAGCGAGGAGAGTAACCGTCCAATCTTCGCATCCGAGGCGTGTCGTCTCGCAATCGAGGATAGCCGAGCAACGGTAGGCGTGTTCGCGCGGGCTGCGGACGCCCATGTCTTTGCTGCCGGGCAGCGTGTGGGGAACGGACGCATAGCATGCCTCGGCGCCCCGGTCTACTCATCACTCGATCTCAGAAGGGACTCATACGGGAACTCCGATTTCGCGCTGGCCATCATGGCGTGGCTGAGCAAAGGGGTGTGGACGGCAAATTGAAACCTTCGCATAGTAGGAAATACGCTCGCGATACGGCAGCGGCCTACCTGTACTTGGCGCCGGCTCTGATAATACTCATAGTATTCCACTTTTTCCCGGCCTTCTACGCCCTGTATCTCAGCTTGTTCGACACGAATCTGTTCGGAAGGTGGAACTGGGTGGGCCTGGGCAACTACGCCCAACTCCTCCAGGATCAAGACTTCCTTCGTTCGCTGGCCAACACGGGCAAGTACGTGCTCGGCACAGTCCCGGTGGGCATTGCCCTTGCGCTTGGGATAGCGGGGTTGCTCAATCAGCCAATACGAGGATTGGCGTCATATCGAACAGCCTTCTTCCTCCCATACGTGACACCGGTAGTGGCGATTTCGATCGTGTGGACGTGGATATACAAGGAAGACTCCGCCGGGATGCTGAACGCCGTTCTCTCCTGGTTCGGAATCAGTCCGCAGGCATGGCTGCTGGACCCCAAATGGGCCATGTTCGCCCTTTGCCTGATGAGCATATGGAGGCACCTTGGTTACAACGTCGTGATTTTCCTTGCGGGGTTGCAGAACATACCCGCTGAGTACTACGAGGCCGCTGAGATAGACGGCGCCAGCGGATGGGCCATGTTTTCCAAGATCACGTGGCCGCTGCTCTCACCGACTACGTATTTCATCACCATAATCTCCATCATAGGCTCGTTCCAGGTGTTCACGCAGGTGTATGTACTGTGGCCATCTGCGCTCGGCGGGCCTCTCGGCACTACCCGGGTGGTCGTCAAATACCTGTACGACATGGCATGGGGATCGTACCAGTTCGGGTATGCGTCTGCCATCGGCTACATGCTGTTTGCCATAATCTTCGTGCTCACGCTGATCCAACGCAAGGTAGCAGGCCGCTATGTGCACTATCAGTAGGCCGGCGAGCGGCCCAGGGGGGAGTCCGAAATGTCCAGAACGCGCAAGACTGCTCACTTGACCCTGGTGTACATCCTCCTCACCGTGGGCGCAGTGGTAATGCTGATGCCCTTCTACTACATGCTCAGCACGTCAGTTAAGGCCCCGGAGGAGCTGTATGTGAATAGGCTGGTCTGGTTCCCCAGCAAGATAGTATGGAGGAACT
>Ga0116161_1001823_pt1 | contig 21275 bp, 14 predicted proteins | sample AD_JPNAS3_MetaG_FD_89877 | JGI IMG/M metagenome (GOLD analysis project Ga0116161, IMG submission 89877) | Active sludge microbial communities of municipal wastewater-treating anaerobic digesters from Japan - AD_JPNAS3_MetaG | ecosystem: Engineered > Bioreactor > Anaerobic > Digestate | place... | reverse complement strand
ATGCGTGATACATGATGCGTGACGGCGCTGCGCATGACGCATTACGCAGTACGCACCACGCATCACTCCAAGATCTTGCTGATGACGCCCGCGCCAACGGTGCGGCCGCCCTCGCGGATGGCGAAGCGGGACCCTTCGTCCAAGGCCACCGGCGTGATCAGCTCCACGCTCACGGTCACGCGGTCGCCCGGCATCACCATCTCCACGCCCTCGGGCAGCGTCACGTTCCCGGTGACGTCCATCGTACGGATGTAGAACTGGGGCCGGTAGCCGTTAAAGAATGGCGTATGGCGCCCGCCCTCTTCCTTCTTCAGCACGTACACTTCGCCCAGGAACTTGCGGTGCGGCTTGATCGACCCCGGCTTGGCCAGCACCTCGCCGCGCTCCACCTCGGTGCGCTCGATGCCGCGCAGCAGGCAGCCGATATTGTCGCCCGCCAGGCCCTCGTCGAGGATCTTGCGGAACATCTCGACGCCGGTCACCACCGTCTTGCGCGTCTCTTCGCGCAGGCCGATGATCTCCACTTCCTCGCCCGTGCGGATGCGGCCACGCTCCACACGCCCGGTCACCACCGTGCCGCGGCCCTTGATGGCGAACACGTCCTCAATAGGCATCAGGAACGGCTTGTCGACCTCACGCACCGGCTCCGGAACGTACTCGTCGATGACCCGCATCAGCTCCCAAATCGGGGCATACTCGGGCGCGTTCACGTCTGTCGAGGTCGACTCCAGCGCCTTGAGCGCCGAGCCCCGCACGATCGGCGTCTCGTCGCCGGGGAAGCCGTTCGCGTCCAAAAGCTCGCGCAGCTCCAGCTCCACCAGCTCCAAGAGCTCGGGGTCGTCCATCATGTCGACCTTGTTCAAAAAGACCACCATGCTCGGCACTTCGACCTGATGGGCCAGTAGCACGTGCTCGCGCGTCTGCGGCATGGGCCCGTCGGGCGCAGCCACCACCAGGATGGCCCCGTCCATCTGCGCGGCGCCGGTGATCATGTTCTTGATATAGTCAGCGTGCCCCGGGCAGTCCACATGGGCATAGTGGCGCTTCTCGGTCTGATACTCCACGTGCGAGATGGCGATCGTGATGCCGCGCGACTTTTCCTCGGGCGCATTGTCAATGCTCTCGAACGCCCGGAAATTGGCCCAGCCCTTCAGCGACAGCGTCTTGGTGATCGCCGCCGTCAGCGTCGTCTTGCCATGGTCGATGTGACCGATCGTGCCCACGTTCAGATGGGGCTTGGTTCGCTCGAATTTGGCCTTCGCCATGAGTGCACTCCTTTCATCAGGTCACTGCTGCACCCTTGAACAGAAACCACAAGTATACGCAAAACAACTCGCTTCGCAAACCTAACGCACGCCAGCCTCAGTGGTTCGTCGCACTGATTCTGATGGGCGTAGCCTAGCCCCCTGTGGGCGTCGCAGCCCATCAGAATCAGCGCGACGACCCACTACCGGGCATGTGCCGGTGCACTGCCAACAACGCGCTCAGCGATCTCGGCCGGCACGCGATCATAGTGATCGAACTCCATGGTAAAGGTCCCACGGCCCTGCGTGATCGAGCGCAAGTCGGTGGCATAGCCAAACATGTCGGCCAGGGGCACCAGCGCATCGACCACCTGCGCCCCACCCGAACGCGGCTCCATGCCCTGGATCTGCGCCCGCCGCGAGCTCAGCCCCCCGATCACGTCGCCCAGGTACTCCTCGGGCGTGATCACCTCCACGCGCATGATCGGCTCCAGCAACACCGGGTCGGCCTTGCTCGCCCCGTTCTTCAGCGCCATCGAGCCCGCGATCTTGAAGGCCATCTCCGACGAGTCCACTTCATGGAACGAACCATCGACCAGCGTGGCCTGCAGATCGACCAGCGGAAAGCCCGCCAAGACGCCCGAATCGAGCGCCTCGCGCACGCCCTGCTCCACTGCGGGAATGTACTCCTGGGGGATCGCCCCACCCCGGATGGCGTTCTCGAACTGAAAGCCCGTCCCCTTGGGCAGGGGAGCGAGCTCGAGCCACACATCGCCGTATTGGCCACGGCCGCCCGTCTGGCGCACAAAGCGCCCTTCGATGCGCACAGGGCGGGTGATCGTCTCGCGATAGGCTACCTGGGGCTTGCCCACATGGGCTTGCACGCGGAACTCGCGCAGCATGCGGTCGACCAGCACCTCGAGGTGCAGCTCGCCCATGCCCCAGATCAAGAGCTGCCCGGTGGTCTCATCGGTGCGTACCTTGAAGGTGGGGTCCTCGTCGGCCAACCGGCGCAGCGCTTCCGACATCTTGTCTTGGTCGGCCTTGGTCCGTGGCTCGATAGCCACCGAGATCACTGGCTCGGGGAAGCGAATCGCCTCCAGCACAATCGGATGATCGGGGTCGCACAACGTATCGCCGGTCGCGCTGACCTTGAGGCCCACCACGGCAGCGATTTCGCCCGCCGAGATTGACTCCACCTCTTCACGACGGTTGGCGTACATGCGCAGGATGCGGCCGATGCGCTCCTTGCGGTTCCCCGTCGCGTTGTGCACCGTCGCGCCTGCGCGCAGCACGCCCGAATAGACGCGCACGTAGCCCAGGCGCCCGACGTAGGGATCGGAGACGATCTTGAAGACCAGGCTCGCCAGGGGAGCGGCGGCCTCGGCCGGGCGCTCCTGCTCGGCCTCAGTCGTGGGGTGTGTGCCACGGACCGGGGGGACATCCAGCGGTGACGGCAAGTAGTCGACGATAGCATCCAGCAGGGGTTGCACGCCCTTGTTGCGCAGCGACGAGCCGCAGAGGATCGGGACGACCATACCGGTCAGCGTTGCCTTGCGCACGCCCTGGCGCAGCTCGTCGGCCTCGATGTGCTCGCCCTCCAGGTACTTGAGGAGCAAAGCCTCATCGGCCTCGGCCACGTGCGACACAAGCTCCTCGCGATGGTGTGCAGCCTCTTCGCGCAGCTCCTCCGGTATCGCCGTCACCTCGAACTTTTCGCCCAGATCATCGAGGAACATGATGGCCCGCTCGGCGATGAGATCGATCACGCCGTGGAACTCGGCCTCCGCGCCAATCGGCAACTGCACAGGCGCCGGAACCGCGCCCAGACGATCGCGGATCATCTGGATCGTCCTCCAAAAGTCGGCGCCGGTGCGGTCCATCTTGTTGACGAAGCAGATGCGGGGCACCCCAAAGCGCTCGGCCTGTCGCCAGACCGTTTCCGACTGTGCTTCGACGCCCGAGACGGCGTCAAAGACGACGACACCGCCATCGAGGACGCGCAGGCTACGCTGCACTTCGGCGGTAAAGTCGATGTGGCCCGGGGTATCGATGATGTTGATATGGTGTTGGCGCCACTCGCAGGTGATCGAGGCCGAGGTGATCGTAATGCCGCGCTCTCGCTCCTGCTCCATCCAGTCGGTCACCGTAGTGCCTTCGTCCACGTTGCCCAAACGGTGCGTCCGCCCGGTGTAGAACAAGATACGCTCGGTAGTCGTCGTCTTACCGGCGTCGATATGCGCAATTATGCCTATGTTCCTTATGTCATGCAAAGGAACCGGTGTACTCATTCAGCGTCTCCGAAAGGCATGCTCTCGAACCGACCTGAGAGCTAGACTACGACCGTCCACTCTCGGACTGCCTGGATGGTTGCCGCCTCGGCTGCGAGCGGTTATTCGCTTTTTGCGAAGGCATTCCCCCCAGTGCGTCCAGCTCTGGCCGCACGGAGGGCTTTTCTGCTATCCAGACCTATGCGTGAGGTCGTGCCGGCTCCAGGGCCGGCTGTTGCTACTGCTACCAGCGATAGTGGGCAAAAGCCCTGTTGGCTTCGGCCATACGGTGCGTATCTTCACGGCGCTTCACAGTCGCGCCGGTGTTGCGCGCGGCGTCCATCAACTCGCCCGCCAGCTTTTCGGCCATCGAGTGCCCAGGTCGGGCGCGCGATGAGCCAATGATCCAGCGCAGCGCCAATGAGACGCGGCGGTCGCCGCGAATCTCAACCGGCACCTGGTAGGTCGCACCGCCCACACGGCGCGGCTTGACCTCGATCAGAGGCGTCGCATTCTTCATAGCCTGCTCGAACACTTCGACCGCAGGCCGGTGCATCCGCTCCTCGACGATGCCCAAGGCATCGTACACAATGCGGGTTGCCGTGCTCTTCTTGCCACGCTCCATGATCTTGTTGATGAGCTGCGCAACCATGACGTTGCCGTAGCGAATATCGGGCTCGACGGCGTGCTTCTCCACACGGCCACGCCTTGGCATCTCGCTAGTCCTCCCTCGTCAACTGACTACTTCTTGGGCCGCTTGGCTCCATACCTGGAGCGAGCACGCTTGCGGTTCTCAACGCCGCCGGCATCCAGGGCGCCGCGCACAATGTGATAGCGCACGCCGGGCAGGTCCCTCACGCGGCCGCCGCGGACGAGCACCACCGAGTGCTCCTGCAGGTTATGGCCCTCACCCGGGATGTAGGCCGTGACTTCGATGCCGCTGGTCAACCGCACGCGCGCGATCTTGCGCAGCGCCGAGTTGGGCTTCTTGGGCGTCATCGTCTTGACCTGCGTGCACACGCCGCGCTTCTGGGGCGAGCCCACAGCCCGCCGCGTCATGCGGCCCTTCTGCGAGTTGAACGAAAAGCGCAGAGCCGGCGATTTGCTCTTCTTCTTGATCGGCTCGCGGCCTTTGCGCACCAACTGATTGATGGTTGGCAAGCTGCTCCCCCTTCCGCTTTGTCACAAGTCACGAAGGATGATTATAGCACCCAGGGTCTACCGTGTCAACTCTGACCAAAAGCTGTCAACTGGTTTCCGGAACGGATTGAACGGCTGCGATTGGCGCCATCCGTTCAATCCGTTCCCCTCATCCGTTGGCAGCTCAGCCCAACGCGTCGAGGCCGCCCAGCCCGCCGACGCCGAGGCGAGGAAGCGCCTCGGCCGTCTCGTCGCGACCAAACTGGATGCGCTCGTTATGCTCGTTATAGATCTCGACCGAGAGCCCGAGGCTCTGCAGCTCCTTCACCAGCACCCGGAACGACTCTGGGATGCCGGCTTCGACGATCTCCTGACCCTTGACAATCGACTCGTAGGTCTTGACGCGCCCGGTGACGTCGTCGGACTTGACCGTCAACATCTCCTGCAAGGTGTGTGCCGCGCCGTACGCTTCCAGCGCCCACACCTCCATCTCACCGAAACGCTGCCCGCCGAACTGCGCCTTGCCGCCCAGCGGCTGCTGCGTCACGAGCGAGTACGGCCCGGTGGAGCGGGCGTGCACCTTGTCTTCGACCAGGTGCGCCAGCTTGAGCATGTAGATGACGCCCACGGTCACCGGCTGGTCGAAAGGCTCGCCCGTCTTGCCATCATACAGGGTCACCTTGCCGCTGATCGGCAGCGCCACGTTGTGGCTCAGCGCATACTTGGTCGCCTCGCGGCGCAGGTCCTCGTCGGCAACCGCCGCCACATCTCGGCCCATCTCCTGCAGCCACAGCCGCAAGCAGGCCGTGCGGGCACTGCTGTCGGCCGCGTGTCGCCGCTCGACCGTCTGCTCCTCGGCAAAGTCGAGCATCTCGTCGGGGTCGTACCCCTTCTCTCGCAGCCACTGCCGCAGCCACAGGTGACGCGCCATCGTGTGGTCGTGGAGCACGGCCTCCACATCCACGCCTTCGCCGACCTCGAGGACCTCGCGCAGGTAGATGCTGCGCAGCTCCTCGTCATCGACATACTCCTCGAGCGGCGCCAGGTCCGCCCGCAGCGCAGCCACGGCGCGCTCGCCCAGTTCCTGCCAGGCCCTGTCGATCAGCCAGGCACGGGCCAGCTCGCCTTCCAGCTCCCCCTCGTCGGCGCCGTCAAACACCGGCGACACGGCACGAATGCCCAGGCGCTCCGCGGCCCAGCCCAGGTGCGTCTCGAGGATCTGGCCCACGTTCATGCGCGCCGGCACGCCCAGCGGGTTCAGGATAATGTCCACCGGTGTCCCGTCGGGCAGGAAGGGCATATCGCTCACCGGCACGACCTTCGAGATCACACCCTTGTTGCCGTGGCGCCCGGCCATCTTGTCGCCCTCGGTGATCTTGCGCCGCTGTGCCACCGACACGCGCACCAGCCGGTCCACGCCCGCCGGCATGTCGCGGTGGTCGTCGCGCGAGAACTCGCGGACCTCCACCACCTTGCCCTTCTCGCCGTGGGGCAGGCGCAGCGATGAGTCCTTGACCTCGCGCGCCTTCTCGCCAAAGATGGCCCGCAGCAGCTTCTCTTCCGGCGTCAGCTCGGTCTCGCCCTTGGGCGTAATCTTGCCCACCAGGATGTCGCCCGGGCCGACTTCGGCGCCGATGTAGATCACGCCGCTCTCGTCGAGGTTGCGCAGCGCGTCCTCGCCGACGTTGGGGATGTCGCGCGTGATCTCTTCCGGCCCCAGCTTGGTGTCGCGCGCCTCGATCTCGTGCTTCTCGATGTGGATCGAGGTGAACTTGTCCCGGCGCAACATGTTCTCGCTGATGAGGATGGCGTCCTCATAGTTGCCGCCCTCCCAGCTCATAAACGCCACCAACACATTCTGGCCCAGCGCCAGCTCGCCCATTTCCGTCGACGAGCTGTCGGCCAGCACCTGCCCCGCGGTCACCCGGTCGCCCTTGTCGACGACCGGCCGCTGGTCGATGCACGTGCTCTGGTTCGAGCGGTTGAAGCGGCGCAGCACGTACACATGCTGCCGGCCCTCGTCATCCTGCACAATGATGCGCCTGCCGGTGACGCTCATCACATCGCCATCGACCTTGGCAACGATCACCTGGCCCGAGTCGACCGCGGCCTGATACTCCATACCCGTGCCGACCACAGGCGCCTCGGGCGAAACCAGCGGCACCGCCTGGCGCTGCATGTTCGACCCCATCAGGGCGCGGTTGGCGTCGTCGTGCTCCAGGAACGGGATCAGCGCCGCCGAGATGCCCACAATCTGCTTGGGCGACACGTCCATGTACGAGACGCGCTCCGTGTTCTCCATCAGAAACCTGTCGAAGAAGCGCGCCGACACGCGGCCATCTGCAAAGTGGCCATCTTGCATCAGGGGCGCATTCGCCTGGGCAATGGTATAGCGGTCTTCCTCGTCGGCGGCGAGATACGAGACCTCGTTCGTGACCATGGGCACGACCTTGATCTCCTCCACGGGCACGCTCGCCAGCCGGTTTGCCAGGGCCTGGTCGACCACAGCGCCGGCCTCGGCCACGATCTCGCCCGAATCGGGGTTCACCACGCGCTCGCGCAGCGTGTGGCCCAGCGTCGCCCCGGGCGTGTTCTTGACCGTACGCACCACCCGGCGGTACGGCGTCTCGATAAAGCCATACTCGTTGATGCGACCATAGGTCGCCAGGCGGCCGATCAGACCGATGTTCGGGCCCTCAGGCGTCTCCACCGGACAGATGCGGCCATAGTGGCTAAAGTGCACGTCGCGCACGTCAAACCCGGCGCGCTCGCGGCGCAGGCCGCCCGGGCCCAGGGCCGAGAGCGTGCGCTTGTGGGTCAGCTCAGCCAGCGGGTTGGTCTGCTCCATGAACTGCGAGAGCTGGCTGCCGCCGTAGAACTCGCGGATGACGGCCACCACAGGGCGGATATTGATCAGCGCAATCGGCGTCAGTTGCTCCGGGTCGCGGATGCTCATGCGCTCACGCACCACGCGCTCCATGCGCAGCAGGCCCACACGCAACTGGTTCTGGATCAGCTCGCCCACCGTCTTTACGCGGCGGTTGCCCAGGTGGTCGATGTCGTCGGCCTCTTCCACGCCGTTGTTGATCTGGATCTGGCGCGCCACGATGGCCACCAGGTCTCGCTTCGTCAACGTGCGATGGCTCGGGGCCACATCCAGACCCAGCCGCCGGTTCACCTTGTAGCGGCCGACGCGCCCCAGGTCGTAGCGCCGCGGGTTGAACAACAGCGAGTCGAGATAGCCCTTGGCATTGTCAAAAGTCGCCGGATCGCCCGGACGCATCCTCTTGTAGAACTCTTCCAGCGCCGAGGCGGCATCGTGGCTCGGGTCGCGCTCGAGCGTCCGCTCGATATAGGTGTGATCGCTTCCCTCTTCCACACCCGCAAAGAGCGCCAGAATCTCCTCAGCCGTCCCCTCGGCCACGGTGAGGTCGCCGGGGATCTGCGGGATCACGCCCAGCGCACGCAGCAGCACCGTCACCGGGATCTTGCGCTTGCGGTCCACCTTGACGGAGAGCACGTCTCGCTTCGATGTCTCGAATTCCAGCCAGGCCCCCCGGTTGGGGATCAGCTTGGCCTGGCACAGCAGGCGCCCGGTGGGCCGGTCCTCCTCCACGGTGAAATAGGCGCCCGGCGAACGAATAAGCTGGCTGACGACCACGCGCTCGGCCCCGTTGATGATAAAGGTGCCATTCTCGGTCATCAGCGGAAAGTCGCCCATGTAGACGTCCTGCACCAGACGCTGGTCCGTCTCCTTGTTGTGGAGCATCACTTTGACGTACAGCGACGACGCGTAGCTCATGTCGCGCTCGCGGCACGTGGCCTCATCGTACTTGGGCTCCTCAAAGTGGTAGCTCAGGCCCCAGGTCTGGTTGAACTCCTCGTTCGTCCCAGGGAAATGCAGCTCCAGGTTGCCATTGAAGCTGCTAATGGGTGACACCTCATCGAAGAGCTCCTTGAGCCCCTCCTCGAGGAACCACCGGTAAGAATCGATCTGAATCTCAATCAGATTCGGAATAGGATGGATGTCACGGATGCGGGCATATGACTTGCGACGATGACTGTCCAAACCACTGACCGAGACCGGCGTCACGATATTCGCAATTGCCACTCAATCCCTCCTCCGCACACAACGTCCGCCTCGCCCCAGCCGCTTCTGGCGTAAATGAACCTCGCCCAACCGATGGGCGAGGCACCAGAGACAAATCCCATGATTTCCCTGAATATGACAAACCAGAGAGTCAAGTCCGTTGCAGGCCCCCGTCGTGCGCACCTTTCGCAAACTGCCAGTATACACTCAAGAGTCAATTCTGTCAAACGGCAACGACCTGTCATTGCGAGCGCAGCGAAGCAATCTCCACGTCGGGCATTGGAGACTGCTTCGTTGGCTGCGGCCTCCTCGCAATGACAGGCCAAGGTTCTGAGGTCTCCGGAGACCTGTCAGGTGTCTCGCCGACACCGCTCTCCGGCACTACCAGCATGTCGCCGCGACGATCACGAGGTGCGCCCAAACACCATCATGGTACGCCGTTGCACGGGCAAGAGCTTTCAACTGCACTGCGAATAGCCACACGAGCGGCAGACGGCGCAGCCCTCGGCAAACTCGACCATCGCGCCGCATTCCGGGCATTCGGGGCACATGTCGGGCAGCCCTCTGCCGCTCGTGCTGTGATGCCTGGGCGCCTTGGCTGCCCCATCGCTGCTCTCCGGCTGGCCTACGGTGGCCGGGGCGTCATCGCCCGCCATAAAGTGCTCCAGCGCCTTGGCCACAGCGTCGGGGCAGGAGAGCGTCGTCCCCCCGTTGTGCCACGACGGCGAGGGGCAGCGGATGCCGCGCAACTGCTTGATGATCGCTGAGGTCTCGATGCCCGAGCGCAGCGCCAACGACACGAGCCGCCCGAGCGCATCGCTGTGCGCCGCCGTACAGCCGCCCGCCTTGCCCATCTGCAGAAAGGCCTCGCACAGCCCCTGGTCATCGGTGTTGATGGTGACGTACAGCGTTCGCCCACAGCCCAGGATGATCTTCTCTGTCGAGCCGTGCGTGACGATAGGCCGCGGGCGCGGCGCGCGGACGCTGGCGGTGACCTCTGCCGGCCGCTCGCGCACGCCCACGTTGAGCACCTGCGCCTCGCGGCTGCCGTCGCGGTAGATAGTCAGGCCCTTGCAGCCGAGGCGGTAGGCCTCGAGGAACGCCTGACGCACATCCTCGCGCGTGGCATCGTGCGCAAAGTTGATCGTCTTCGAGACGGCATTGTCGGTGTAGCGCTGGAAGGCCGCCTGCATGCGCACGTGCCAGGCCGGCGCCACGTCGTGGGCGGTCACAAACACCGCGCGCACATCGGGCGGGATTTCGTCGATATGCCGGCAACCGCCCTGCCGCGCCACCTCGGCCAGCAACTGCGGGGTGAAGAACCCTTGGGCCTGGGCCACCTCGGCGAAGAGAGGGTTGACCTCGGGCAGCTCTTCGGCATCGAGCACATGCTTGCGGGTGTAGGCCAGCGCAAAGAGCGGCTCGACACCGCTGGAGCAGCCGGCGATGATGCTGATGGTGCCCGTGGGCGCGATGGTCGTGGTGGTCGCGTTGCGTATGCCCACTGTGCCGATACGCTGCAAGAGCCACCGCCAGTCGAGCGGCGGTCGGTCGGCCAGGCATGGCGTGCTGCCGTCGCCCCCCTCCGCGGCCTGCAGCGCCGGCCCTGGCAACGTGCCGGCAGCCCAGCACGAGCCCGCAAAAGCCGGGAAGGCACCCCGGCCCGCAGCCAGCTCGCACGAGGCCTCCTTGCTCCAATAGCTGATGGCCTCCATCACCTTGGCCGCGATGGTCTCGGCCTGCACCGAGTCGTAGGGCACACCCAGCGCCACCAACAGGTCCGCAAAACCCATCACGCCCAGGCCGATCTTGCGCGTCCTCAGCGTAGCCTCTTCGATCTGCGGCAGCGGCCAGCGGTTGATGGTGATGACATTGTCCATCATATGCACCGCGATGCGCACCGTGCGCCGCAGCCGCTCCCAATCGACCGTGCGCTCGGGCGTCACCATACGCGCCAGGTTGATCGAGCCCAGATTGCAGCTCTCCCAGGGCAGGAGTACCTGCTCGCCGCAGTTGTGCGCCATCAGCCCATTGGCGTCGAAGGCGTTCACGCCGGGGACCTGCGCATCGAACACTTCTTCGCTGCCCTCGGCCACAATCTCGGCGATGCTGACCACAAAGCGCTCGCGGTTCAACTGCCGCCGATAGCCGCCCAGCGCAGCCGCCAGTGCGGCCGCCTTGTCACCATCGCTGAACCCGATGCGCTCGGCAAAGGCAGCCAGGTTGTCGTTGGCGATCACGAGCTCGTGTTGCGCCAGCACATGGTAGTCGCGGCTGCCGCCTCGCCCGTCGGGGAACCTGCCCGTCGCGTCCATGCGCCGGTAGTCATAGATCGTCGACGCGATGCCCAGCCGCAGCAGCATGCGCTGCACCGCCCGCAGCAACTCGAGGCTGCTCTGCGCCAGGCGCACGCTCACGCCCTTTTCCTGCGAGCCCTGCACCGATGCATCGCTGTCGAACAGCCCCCGCAAGAGACCCCGGCCAAAGCCCGACGATGCCCGCTCCATCTCGGGCGTTATGGCCTTGGCCCCGGCAATCCCAAGCTCGCCGGCCAGGCCGCTCAGCGCTGTGCTCGTGAGCCGATACTCGTCGCGGCCGCGCACCGCGCTCCAACCGCCAACATCGCTGCGATGCGGCATGGCCATCGCATGTTCTTGGGCCAGCTGGCGCACCGCCAGCGCGCCTTCAGCCTCGCCCCAGGAGGAGAGGGTTGCCTTCCCATTGCTGAGTGTGCCGTCGCCCAGCAGCAGGCCGATGAGGTAGCCGTCTGCCTCGCTGTAGGCGCCCGCCCACCCCTTGGCCTCGCGGTGGTTGTGGATGAGTATACGATCGCCGGGCTGCAGGGCTGCAAGCTCTGTCCATTCCATCTGCAGGCAGCCGCGGCTACACTGCATCACCTTGGCCAAACGATGCTCGGCCGTCAGCCTCAGCGAGTAGCCCTCGCTCGTCGTCAGCCTGTACACCAGTTTGCGGCCGGTGCAGAAAAAGCCCGGGCTCGCCCATGCGGCGCCGTTCACCAACGCAGTGAAAGGTGTGCCCACCAGGTCGCGCGCCTGCCGCGCCCCATCGCTCGTCAGGATCCAGGTGTCGCCGGTCACACACGGGTTCGTCGCCTCGTACGCCCCCAGGTGCGGCGTGGGGTTGCCGGCGTTCATGCGGTCAATGAATACCACGCCCGGTTCGCCGTTGCGCCAGGCCCCCTCCACGATGCGCTCAAAGACCTCCTGCGCCGGCAAACGCCGCTCCATTCTGCCTGTGCGCGGGTTGACCAGGTCATAGTCCTCACCCCTGGCCAACGCCTCCATAAAGTCGTCGCTGACCGCTACCGAGATGTTGAAATTGGCAAAGGCGCCTTCCTGCTCCTTGCAGGCAATAAAGCTGAGGATATCGGGATGGTCCACACGCAGCATGCCCATGTTCGCGCCGCGCCGCCGGCCTCCCTGCTTGATCACATCGGTCGCCGTGTCGAACACACGCATGAACGACACCGGCCCCGACGCGATGCCGCCCGTGGAGCCGACGATATCGCCCGCCGGCCGCAGGCGCGAGAAAGAAAAGCCGGTGCCGCCACCCGACTGATGGATCAGCGCCGTGGCCTTGACCGCATCAAAGATGCGGTCCATCGAATCCTCCACCGGCAGCACGAAACAGGCAGAGAGCTGCCCGACCGACGTGCCCGCGTTCATCAGCGTCGGCGAATTGGGCAAAAAGTCGAGCCTGGCCATGACCGCATAGAACTCGGCAGCAGTGGCGGCAGTGTCGCTGCCGGCATCATACTGCGCATCGGCGGCTGCCAGGGCCTGCGCCACGCGATGCAAAAGTGCCTCGGGGGTCTCCTTGACCCGGCCCTCGCCGTCCTTGGCCAGGTAGCGGCGTTCCAGAACCGTGATGGCATTGTCGGCGAGAATCAAGGTTTCGACGCCCATAGCGATCTCCTACAATCGACTGCTGAAGCGGGTAAGGAGGATACGAAATGGCGACTGACCTGCCGGAGCGCAGGCAGCGACCAAGCACACCTGTTCTGTTTGTTGCAGCCACCCGGGCGCGCTGTAGCCCGTGCCGGGGCAGACGAGATCCGTCGCCCCGAGACAGGCAGAGAGACTAACCTGAAAGGGGAAACTGCTGCCGTGTAGTGCTTGACAGGAGTCTGGCCCAGCCCGTGGACGGCCGGCTGGGCCACCGGGCTCGGCCAAGAGGCACGGCGCGCATACCTCCATGGGGCTCAAGGGGGCGCGTCACGAGTCTCTCCCAAGCAGGCCATCGACTTCGCGCCGATAGTCCTCGACGTCGGCAAACGAGCGGTACACTGAGGCAAAGCGGACGTAGGCCACGCTATCCAACGCTCTGAGCGCTTCCATCACCATCTCGCCGATGGTCCGGCTGGGCACTTCGCTCTGGCCCAGGCTACAGAGCCGATTCTCGATCTGATCCACAAACTGGTCGAGCGCTTCGGTAGAGATGGGCCGCTTGGCGCAGGCCCGACGGACCCCTTCGTACAGCTTTTCGCGGTCGAACGCCTCCCGGCGGCCATCGCGCTTGACGACCATGATGCTCGCCTTCGCCACCCGTTCGTAGGTGGTGAAACGCTGGTGGCAGCGCCCGCACTCGCGCCGGCGGCGGATGGCATCGCCCACCTGCCGCGTATCGACAACCCGCGAATCCTCGGCCCCACAGAAGGGACAGGGCATCGTATCCTCCAGACAGGACTGCCACAACATGTAGTAGAGACCCCTGTGATTCGTACTAGATGTTGTGGCGCGGACAGGCCCTATACTAGCACATTTGGGCCGGAGGTGCAAGAGCTATAGAGGCTGCACACCTTAAAAGTGAGGTTAAAATCGGCTGAGGGTTGCATTTGGAGCTCAGGAAACCTGACAGGTCTTCGGAGACCTGTCAGGTTTCCTGCAGTCGGCTCTCCGCCGCAAGCACACGAGCAGCTCTATCCCTGCCGCCTCAGAAAAGCCGGGATGTCGAGGTCGTCAGAGTCGAAGGTGCGTACCGGAAAGTCGATCACCGCCCGTGCTGGCGTGGGCCGCGAGGTGCCTTCCTGCACCGGCTTGGCGGCCACCCGACCCTGGTTGAAACCGGTAGCGATGACCGTGATCTGAATCTCGTTGCCCATCTCTTCGTCGATGACGGCGCCAAAGATGATGTTGGCCTCGGGATGCGTCGTGCGCTTGATGATCTCGGCCGCCTCGGTCACCTCATAGAGCGTGAGGTTGGCGCCGCCGCGCACGTTAAAGAGCACGCCGCGCGCGCCGTCGATGGTCACATCGAGCAGCGCGTTAGAGATGGCTCGCTCGGCCGCCTCGGTGGCACGGCTCTCGCCCTCGGCCCGGCCGATCGACATCAGCGCCGAGCCGCCCTGCGACATGATGGCGCGCACATCGGCAAAGTCGAGGTTGATCAGCCCAGGCACGGTGATGAGCTCCGAAATGCCCTGAATGCCCTGACGCAGCACATCATCGGCCAGGCGGAAAGCGTCGCGGACCGAAGCCTTGCGATCCACAATCTGCAGCAGGCGGTCGTTGGGGATAACGATCAGCGTATCCACTTCCTGCCGCAATGCTGCCAGCCCCTGGTCGGCCGACTGGGCGCGCCGTGAGCCCTCGAAGCTGAAGGGCTTGGTTACCACGCCCACAGTCAGCGCCCCAGTCTCTTTGGCGATGCGCGCAATGACCGGCGCCGCCCCGCTGCCGGTGCCGCCACCCATGCCGCCGGTGATAAAGATCATATCGGCCCCGCCCAGCGCCTGCACGAGCTCATCGCTCGACTCCTCCGCCGCCTTGCCGCCCACCGAGGGGTCGCCGCCGGCCCCAAGCCCCTTGGTGAGCTTGTCGCCGATGCGCACGCGCACCGGCGCGCGCGACAGCATGAGCGCCTGGGCGTCGGTGTTCACCGAAATGAACTCGACCCCCCGCAGCCCGGCATCGATCATGCGGTTCACCGCATTGGAGCCGCCGCCCCCCACGCCAACCACCTTGATGTGCGCAAAGCTCTCGCCCGCCTGAACACCATCCAACATGGCCGCACCCTCCTCCAGGCCTGCCACGACCGCTACACCACTCCCGCCACTCCCTCCAGGCTGTGTTTGCAAACCCGTAGTCTGGCCCCCCTTGGCCGCCGTAGGCGGCTTCGTGGGCGTTGTTGGCGGCCAATCTGGCGCCGTGGCGACGCGAAACGGGCACAAGGCCCTAGGCTACGCGGGTCTGCAAACACAACCTAGTCAAGGTCCGAAGCGCCGTTCCGTGTCTCGCAGGCAGCGCTAACGAGGGAGGAACTCCCTCAGCCAACCCAGGAACCTGTCGTGCCGGCCCCCAGAGCCGCCGCGGCCCGGTCGCCGGCCCCGATCGGGCTCGCTGTCGTGGTGAATGCCCCACAGCAACATGCCCACACTGGTCGAATAGGCCGGCCCTTCAATCGACTCCACCAGCCCGTCGATATCGGTGGGCGCGCCCACCCGCACCGGCAGGTTCAGCACGCGCTGGCCCAGATCCACCAGCCCTGCCAGCCGCGCCGTGCCCCCGGTGAGCACCACGCCGGCCGGCAGCAGCCCATCGTAGCCCGAGCGCTTGATCTCGCGCAGGATCATCTCAAACATCTCTTCGGCCCGGGCCTCGATGATGGTTGCCAGCTCGCGCTTGGCGACCACCCGCCCCGGCCCGTGGCCATAGCTGCGGATATCGACCACCTCGTCGGGGTCCACCGCCTCGGGCAGGGCATGCCCGTGCTGGAGCTTGAGCTCTTCGGCCAGGTCGAAGGGGATGCGCAGCCCAATGGCGATGTCGTTGGTGATGTGGTTGCCGCCCACCGGCAACACCAGGCTGTGCCAGATGCTCCCCTCGATGAAAATGGCCACATCGATCGTGCCGCCGCCCGCGTCGACCAATACCACGCCCATCTCTCGCTCGTCGGGACGGAGGACGGCCTCGGCCGAGGCCAGGGGCTGCAGCACCATCGCGGTGATGCCTACCCCCGCATTCTGAACGCAGCTCGCCAGGTTGCGCAGCGACGTGATGGCGCCGGTGACGATGTGTGCTTCGACCTCGAGGCGGTAGCCCATCAGGCCGATAGGGTTGCGCACCCCTTCCTGGTCGTCGAGAGAAAAGCCGCGCGGAATCGCATGGATGATCTGCCGGTTGTGGGGCACGGCCACCGCCTGCGCCGCCTCCATCGCCCGGTCCACATCCTCCTGCATGATCGGCCGGTCGCCGCGGCCGATGGCCACCACCCCGCGGGTGTTGAGCGAGGCGATGTGGCTGCCCGCCACGCCGACGTAGGCATTCTCGATCTTGTAGCCCGAGATGCGCTCGGCCTTTTGGATCGACGCGGCAATCGCCGCGGCTGCCTCGTCGACGCTAACAATGACCCCTTTGCGCAGGCCCCGCGAGGGTACCACCCCCACACCGACGATGCGCAACTGGTCGGCGTTGTCCACCTCGCCCACGAGGGTGCACATCTTGGTGGTGCCCACATCGATGCCAACGACGGTGCCGCCCAATTGCGTTCCTCCCCACTAAAGGAAGCGACGACGAATGATCGCGAGGTTGTTGAACAGGCGGACGCCAAAGGCGACGATGGCCGCAAGGTGCAACTCCACCCCCAGGCGGTCGCCCAGGTAGGTCAGCAGGGCCGCCAAGAGTGCGTTGGTGATAAAGCCGCTCAGGAAGACCCTGCTGCGATACGTCCCTTCCAGCTCCGCACGCACCGCCCCAAGCACCGAGTCCATCGCCGCCAGAATGCCGACGGCAGCATAGCGGGAGTATTCGATCGGCACCGAGAGGGAAAGCATCGACCCGACAAGCAGGCCCGCGAGCAGCCCAAGGGCCGGCAGCCAGACCATCCCGCTCCGCAAATCGCGCCGCACGTTGTGCTCCTTCATCGATAAAAAGGCCGCCCGGGCACGCTGACGTCGAGGAACTGTGGCCTGAGGCCCTGGCGCTTGATGTCGGCCATCACAGCGCGCATCGCGGCCACCAACTGGTTTGGGTCGCCGCCCACGCCAAAGTAGACCGGCCAGCCCTGTTCCGTGCGCCATCCGATGCCCTGGCGCGGCGAATACTCAAACGAGCGCGCCCCGCCGAGGAGATCGCTCAGGCCGAGCGCCGTCTCCAGCACGGCCCTGTCGAGGGCCTGCCCAGTCGCCGGCGGCGCTCCTTCGATCGCGCGAATGTGCAAGGCCTCGGGCCCCGCAGACCCGGCGCCGATGATCACACCCTGCTCATCGGCCAGCAGGCTCTGCTCGCCCGCCTCCCACACGATGCTCGCCTGCTTCTCGACCACTGCGATATGCAGGCGCGCCGGCAAGCCCAGCGCCACCCGTACATCCTCGAGCCCCGGCAGCGCCTCGAGCAGGCGCACCTCGATGGCCCGCGGCGCGAGGAAGAAGACGCTGCTCATGTCGACCGCTGAGGTCTGATACACTTGGTCGGCCGACAGGCGCTGCGTCCCTGTCACGTCAGCCTTGTAGACATAGAACTGCGGGCTGGCGAACAGGTACACGAGCATCGCCAGCGCCGTGAGCGCCAGTGCCAGCCCTGGCACACGCTGCGCGTTCGTCGCCGTCCACGCGGCCCCCTCGTTCAGCACCGCCACAACGCTGGGGCGTTCCATCTCAAAGCGCCGCACGCGCCTCGCCTGCACGGGGCGCCGCTTCACCGCCATCGCCCGCCGGGGCATCACCCGCTCCTTGCGCCTGGATACTCGCTCCGCAGACGCCTGCGCTCCTCGTGCCGCTCAATGGCCAGCTCAATCAGCCGGTCGATCAGCCTGGGGTATGGCAGGCCGCTCGCCTCCCACAGCTTGGGATACATGCTGATCGAGGTAAAGCCCGGGATCGTGTTCAACTCGCTGATGTAGAGCCGCCCTGTGCGGCGGCACAGCAAAAAGTCGGCCCGCGCCATGCCGGCGCAATCGAGCGCCTGAAAAGCGCGCACGGCCAGCTCGCGAACCGCGCGCGTCTGCTCCTCCGAAAGCGGCGCCGGGATGAGCAACTGCGACTCGCCGTCCAGGTACTTGGCCGCATAGTCGTAGAATTCGTTGCAGGGCACGACCTCGCCGGGCAGCGAGGCTTCCGGCTCGTCGTTGCCCAAGACGCTGACTTCGATCTCGCGGGCGTCGATCCCCTGCTCCACCACCAGGCGCCGGTCGTAGACAGCCGCCTCGTCGAGCCCACGCACCAGCTCCTCCCGGTTGTGGGCCTTGCTGATGCCGACGCTCGAGCCCAGGTTCGCCGGCTTGACAAAGCACGGGTAGCCGAGCCTCCCCTCGATCGCCGCCGCCCAGCGCGCCGGGTCGGCACGCCACTCGCGGGCGCTCAGGGCCACATAATCGACCACCGGCAGCCCGCGGGCGACGAACACATCCTTCATGGCGATCTTGTCCATGCCCAGCGCCGACCCCAGCACCCCGGCGCCCACATAGGCCATGTCGGCCATCTCCAACAGGCCCTGGATCGTCCCGTCTTCGCCGTAGGTGCCGTGCAGCACCGGGAAGACCACATCCACTTCGGGAAAGCCCGCCTCCCTCGTCCCCGGTACCAGCTCGCGCCCCGCCAGTGGCCCAGGTACCCCCGCCTGCGCAGGTAGCTCAGGCATCCCCGCCTGCGCAGGTGGCGCAGGCGTCCCCGCTTGCGCAGGCAAGGAGGCCGCCTCGCCCTGCCCCGACTGCAACGTCAGCATAGGGTCGCCCGCAGTCAGCCAGCGGCCGCCGCGCGTAATGCCTACCGGGTAGACCTCATAGCGGCCCTTATCCAGCGCCCGCATGACCGACGCCGCCGACACGAGCGATACCTCGTGCTCGCCCGAGCGCCCGCCAAAAACGACGGCTACGCGCAGCTTGCCCTTCCCATGGCCCTCGCCGCCCATTACCAGTCTCCTACTAGCTCGATCTCGAGCTCCAGGCCCAGCCCAAAGCGCGCCGCGACCGTCTCCCGAATCTCCTCGACCAGCGCCTTGACGTCGCTGGCGGTCGCATCGCCGGTGTTGACCACAAAGTTGGCATGCTGCGGCGATACCTGCGCGCCGCCCAGCCGCTTACCCTTGAGCCCCGCCTGCTCGATCAAAAAACCCGCCGGGTACTGCGTCGTCCGCTTGAACACCGAGCCGGCACTCGGCTGCTGGGGCTGGCGATCGGCCCGCCACTGCAGCAGGTCGCTCATCCGCTGCCGCAGTGCGCGGGCATCTTCGGGCCGCAAGCCGAAAGCCGCCTCGAGGATGATCGGGCGGCCGTTGCAGTTGGGCATCGTCTTCAGCATGCTAGTGCGGTAGCCCAGGCCGAGCTCGTCGCGTGTCAGCCCTCGCACCTGGCCGTGATCCAACACGGTGATCCCCGTCAGCACATCGCCCACATACCCGCCGTGTGCGCCCGCATTGCCGACAATCGCCCCGCCGACCGAGCCGGGGATGCCCACAGCCCATTCCAGGCCGGCCCAGCCGGCGGCGCCGGTACGCTCGGCCACCTCGGTCAACGGCATGCCGCTCGCGACCGTCAGTGTGCCCGATGGGCTGATCTCCCAGCCGATGCAGCGGTTGAGCACGACCAGGCCGCGCACACCACGATCGGATACCAGCACGTTGGAGCCGCGCCCCAGCACGAGGCAGGCGACCTCGCACTCATGCGCCAGTTGCCAGGCTTGCTGCAACTCGGCGCTATTCGTCGCCTCCACCACGAGGTCCGCCGCGCCGCCGATGCGAAAAGTGGTATAGGGGGCCAGGGGCGCCTGCGCACTCAGCCGGCCTAGCCATCCGGCTGCCCGCAGCTGTTCAGCCAAGCATTCAACCGCCGGCTTCATTTCACCCTCTCCCGCAAAAGTGAGAGCACACCTTCGCCCACACGGTACGAGTCGCCGGCCCCCATTGTCACGAGAACGTCGCCGGCCTTGAGATTGCGAACGAGCACCTCCGTCGCGGACCTCAGGTCGCTCACACAGCGCATATCTTCATGGTCCGCATCGCGCACCAGGTCAGCGCTCGAAACGCGGTCGTTGTCGCGCTCGCGAGCGGCATAGATCGGCGTAATCAACACGTGGTCGGCATCGGCGAAACTGCGCCGATAGTCTGCAAGCAAAGCCTCGGTGCGGCTAAAGGTGTGCGGCTGGAAAACTGCCCAGATCGTATGCCCGGGGAAACACTCTCGGGCGGCCGCCAGGGTTGCCCGGATCTTGGTTGGGTGGTGCGCATAGTCGTCGATGACCGTGACCCCGGCCACCTCGCCGATGAGCTCGAAGCGCCGCGCCACCCCGCGGTAATCGGCCAGCGCCCGGCGCGTCGCCCCGATGGGTATGCCGAGCGCATGCGCCACAGCACAGGCAGCCAGAGCGTTGCGCACATTGTGCAGGCCCGGCACGCGCAGCGTCAGCCGCCCCAGGCACTCGCCAGCCACGACCAAGTCCAGGTCGTGCCCCATGCCCCTGCGCACCACGCCGGCTGCGCGCACATCACAGCGCTCGCCCACCCCATAGCTCAGCCAGCGGCTGCCGGCCGGGCGGCCTACCGCCAGGGCGCACGCGCCGGGGTCATCGCCACAGGCGACCAGCGAGCCGCCTGGCCGCAGCCCGGCCACAAATGCCGCAAACGCGGCCTGCACGTCGGCATAGGTCGGGTAGCAGTCGGGATGGTCCCACTCCACATTGGTCACGACGGCGATCCGTGGCTTCAGGGCCAGGAAGGTGCGGTCGTACTCATCGGCCTCAATCACAAAATGCGCGCCCCGCCCGGCGTGGGCGTTGCTGCCGTTGCCGGGCAGCATGCCTCCGATGACGAAGGAAGGGTCGAGCCCGGCCGCCTGCAGCAACTGGGCAATGATGGCCGTCGTCGTCGTCTTGCCGGCGGTGCCGGCCACGGCGATAGTCTCGTGCCCCTGGGTGAGCCATCCGAGCAGCTCCGGCCGCCTGACGACCGGGATGCCCGCCGCCCGCGCCGCGCGCACCTCGACGTTGTCAGCCGGGACCGCCGACGACACAACGACCACATCGGCGCCACCGATCTGCGCCGCCCGGTGCCCGTCGTAGACTGTGGCGCCCAGCTCGGCCAGCGCCTGGCCCGCAGGCGACAAGCTGCGATCCGAACCCGACACGCGATACCCGCCGCGCTCGAGCAGGACGCGCGCGATGGCCGACATGCCGCTGCCGCCGATACCCACAACGTGAATGTGGGCCCCGGCCGCGAGCTGCGGCATTTCTGCATAATCATCGCTGCGCACGTTCATCTCGCTTTGCATTCCAATCGTGTCGGCTAGGTCGTATTCGCAAACCCGTAGCAGGACGGGCACAAGGCCCTAGGCCACGGCGGTTTGCGAACACGCCCTAGTACTACGACCGTACTTGGCGCTGCCACCGCTGGCCATCCGGATAGTTGCCGGCTGACACGCTCCGCAGCCTCCCCTTGGGCGCGGGCAAACCTACGCAGGCACATGCCCTCGTGCGCCCGGCCCTGGCCCGGAAGGGGTCTTTTGGCGGGTTGGCCAGAGCCGTGGCCGCCCGCGGGCGGCCACGGCTCTGGCCAACCCGCCAAAAAGACCCCCCAAAGGGCT
>Ga0116161_1001814_pt1 | contig 21329 bp, 19 predicted proteins | sample AD_JPNAS3_MetaG_FD_89877 | JGI IMG/M metagenome (GOLD analysis project Ga0116161, IMG submission 89877) | Active sludge microbial communities of municipal wastewater-treating anaerobic digesters from Japan - AD_JPNAS3_MetaG | ecosystem: Engineered > Bioreactor > Anaerobic > Digestate | place... | reverse complement strand
GTGCGGCCCAACTTGGACATGATCTTCGGTGGCCGTGCGCTGGAGATGCTCAGCTCGTTGGCAAAGTCGTCGATGTCCGATGAGCTGCCGACCGGGTCGATCGCCACGGAGTTCGCTTCGCGCTTGGCCGATGTGGCCGAGGACTATGACCTGGTCCTGCTGGACTGCCCTCCTGGCAACGGTGACCTTCAGGACATGGCGCTGACCGCCTCGCGATGGGTGTTGATCCCGACCAAGACCGACCCCGGGTCCTGGGACGGGCTGCTCGGGGTGGGCCCTCGCGTCAAGCGCGCTCGTGCGATCAACCCTGATCTGGGCTACCTGGGGGTGGTTGTCACTGCGCACAACCCGCAGGCGACTCGGGTCATGCGCAACACCAAGGTCCGTCTGGAAGAGGTGGGGGAGACCGTTCCTCTGCTCCAGGCCTACGTTCGGCACTCGGAGAGCTCAGCGCACGACTGCCGTTATCGCGGTCAGCTGGCTCACGAGCTCGCTGCCGACGCGGACGCCAACCGAGTCGAACGACTCGAGGCGCTCAGCGCGCGTCGCCGGGGTGAGGACTCCGGCGACAACGTCATCCCGCTCCCGGTCGCGCTTTCTGGCACCGCGGACTCTCTCGCGGGTGACTACGACCGGCTCGCAGCGGAGATCTGCGCACGGATCTCCGCCGCCGAGACCGGAGCTACGTACCTGGCAGGAGCAGAGGCATGACGACATCCGGAACCGGTTCGGCTCGAGAGATTGCGCCTGGCCGCCTGTCCAACTTTGAGGACGTCCCCGACGTTGAGGAAGCACCTACCCCGCTGCTGCCGCCGCGCCGTCCGTCCAAGTCGACCTCGGCTCGCACATCGACGAACCGCACCAGGAAGTCCACAGAGCGCCTTGTGCGGGCCGGTGAGCCCGCTACGACCGCTCCAGAGGCAGATCCGCCCTCGGCCGCTCCCACGGCCCCTGAGGGGGCGCTGAAGGGCCCTGAGGACAAGGTGCGCCCCTCCAACGTGCACATCCCGGTCGCGCTGCTCGAGCCGCTGGTGGTCAAGTGCAAGACCGACGGGCTGTCCCACGGCGAGGTCATCATCGTGGCCATCGAGAATGCCCACCCCCGCCTGAAGGACCTCATCCACCCCGCAGCGACCGCCGGCGGCGGGTTGTTCGCCTCCCGCCGCAGCCGGGCATCACGCAAGACCGATGGCCCCCTGACCCCGCTGAACTACCGGCTCCGTGAGGCGGACTTCGCCACCTTGGACCAGCTCGTCGACGAGTTCGGTGCCAGCTCGCGTGGGCACCTCATCACGGCCGCACTGAGCGACTACTTCGGCGACAACTGAATCCCGAAACTCAACCAACCCGAAAGGCCCGACCAGCCCCATGTCGACCACGACTCCTGCCACCGACTCCCGGAGGCAACAGCGGAAGAACCCCACCGATGGGGAACCGACATCGGCTCCGGGGGAGCAGTTCGCCCCGCCGCCGAAGCTGCGCCGCCGCCCAGTGCTGATCGCGGCCTCTGTGGCCGCGATCTGCCTGGGTGCCCTGGCCAGCATGTGGGCGTACCAGTCCACCTCTGACGCCCGAAGCGTGCTGGCTGTGCGCCAGACCATCGAACGCGGCGACGTCATCACCGCCGATGACCTGATGACCGTCAACATCAGCGTCGACCCGGCGCTGAAGCCGCTCTCTGCCGACCAGGCCAACAGCGTCGTCGGAAAGCACGCCGCTCTCGACATGTCGGCCGGGGGAGTGGTCACCCAGGACCAGGTCACCGAACAGGCACTTCCTGCCAAGGGCTCCTCCGTGGTCGGCATCGCCCTGACCCCGGGCATGCTGCCGGCCAACCAGATCCGCGTCGGCGACAAGGTCCGGGTCGTGGTGACCCCGGGCCAGCAGGGTGAGATGCCGACCGGGCAGCCGGACTCGATCGAGGCCGTCGTCGTGGGCGTGGCCAAGGACGAGACCACGGGCAACGCGATCGTCAACGTCCAGGTCCCCAACAACGAGGGGCCGATGCTGGCCGCCCGCGCCGCCACCGGCAAGGTCGCGCTCGTCCTCGACAGCCGGAGCTGACCCGATGGCGCTGATCGTCTTGACCTCCGCCAACGGGTCACCCGGGGTGACATCCTCCGCCCTCGGCCTGGCCATGGCCTGGCCGCGCCCGAGTATCCTCGTCGACGCCGACCCGACGGGATCCCGCGCGATCCCCGCTGGCTACTTCCGCGGTGGCCAGCTGCCCTCGGAAGGCTCGATCGTCGACCTCGCCCTGGCCCACCGCCAAGGCTCCCTGGTCGAAGAGCTTCCCCGTCTGCTCATGCGCATCCCGAACACCCACATCCAGCTCCTCAACGGTCCGGTGCGGCACAACCAGGCACGCGCCCTGGACAGCCTGTGGGAGCCCCTGGCCGGCGCCTTCAAGAGCCTCGAGCGCAACGGCCAGGACGTCATCGTCGACGCCGGCCGGCTCGGCTTGGAGGGTTCTCCCTACAGGCTGCTCGCGGCCGCCGACCTGGCTCTGCTGGTCACTCGCTCGACCGTCCCCGCCTTGGTCGGTGCAGCCTCGTGGGCACCTACCCTGCGGGACACATTCACCCGCTCCGGTGCCGCTACCAGCCTGGGCGCTCTCGTCGTCGGCCCCGGCATGCCGTTCACCGCCGGTGAGGTGTCCAAGACCCTCCAGATGCCCACCGTCGCCGCGCTGGAATGGGATCCGCCCTCGGCCGAGGTGTTCTCCGTGGGAGCGCAGCCGCGCCGAAAGTTCGAGAACGCCGGCCTGAGCAAGTCCCTGCGCGCCGCCGTCCAGGCCATCCAAGCCACCTTGTCTAGCTCCCGAGCTGCGATCGACCTCGCAGTGGGGGAGAGGAGCCAGCCATGACCGACCGTCTCGACCCGACCGCCCTGCCGATCTTCGGCGCCACACCCCCGGCGGAGACCCCGCCCAACGGGCACGGTCAGGTGCCCACGATCTCCCTCGCCTCCCCCTCGACCTCGGCCCGGTCGCTCGCGGGGCCGATCGCCGGAGCCGCGCCCGTGCGGGCCGCTGCCGTCCCGGCCCCGGCGAGTGTCCCGCCGGTCCCTGCGCGCCCGGCCGTCATCGCACCCGGGGGCATCGACTGGCACCAGGTCGCGATGCTGCGCGCGCAGGCCTCGGACCAGCTGACGGCGGCCTTGGGGGAGGAGCGGGGCATGGACCCCGAGACCGAGCGTGAGCTCGGTCGCACGATCATCCAGGAACTGCTGCAGACCACCACCGCCGACCGACTGCACGACGGCGAGGCAGCGTGGTCGATGGACGAGCAGGACGCGATGGCTGTCGCGGTCTACAACGCACTGTTCGGCCTGGGCCGGCTGCAGCCCCTCGTCGACGACGACACCGTCGAGAACATCATCATCACCGGCGCCCAGAACGTGTGGGTGGAGAAGGTCGACGGCACCCTGATCAAGACCGACCCGGTGGCTGACTCCGACCAGGAGCTGCTGGACTTCCTGTCCTTCGTTGCGTCCCGCAGCGAGGTCAATGCCCGCAGCTTCTCCTCTGCCAACCCCCGACTGCACATGCGTCTGGACGGCGGCCCCCGTCTGGCGGCCGCGGCCTGGGTCACCGCCCACCCCTCCGTCGTGATCCGTCGTCACCGGCTGCGCCGAGTCACCCTGGATGAGCTCGTCGAGCGCGACATGATCACCCCCACCCAGGCATCGTTCCTGCGGGCGGCCATCAAGGCGCGCAAGTCCGTCGTCGTGGCCGGCCCCCAAGGCGCTGGCAAGACCACGATGGTGCGAGCACTGTGCGCAGAGATCAACCCGTGGGAAGCGATCGGGACCTTCGAGACCGAGTTCGAGCTGCACCTTCACGAGCTCACCGACGTCCACCCGATCGTGCACGCCTGGGAAGCCCGTCCCGGCTCCGGCGAGGTCGGCCCCGACGGAAAGCAGGCCGGCGAGTTCACCCTCGACGAGGCGCTCTACGACTCCTTCCGCTTCAACCTCTCGCGCCAGATCGTCGGCGAAGTCCGCGGCCGCGAGGTCTGGGCGATGATAAAGGCGATGGAGTCCGGCGCCGGCTCGATCTCCACCACCCACGCCGGCAACGGCGAAGGCGCGATCCGCAAGCTGGTCACCTGCGCCATGGAGGCCGGTCCACACGTCACCAAGGAGCTGGCCACCTCCAAGCTCGCCGAGACCGTCGACCTCGTCGTCCAGGTCCACCTCGAGACCGTCCCGCTCGGCGAAGGTAAGTGGCGCCGCTCCCGCTGGGTCTCCGAGATCGTGCACGTCGCGCCCGGCGAGGCCGCCAAGGGGTATGCCGTCACGCATGTCTTCCGCCCCAACCCCGCCGGCGGCCCAGCGGTGCCCGGCACGCTGCCGGACGAGCTGCGTGAGCTCGAGCAGTACGGCTTCGACATCAACGCCTACCTGGCCGACAACGGCCGCGAGGCGGTGTAACCATGCCGCTGCTCATTCCCGCACTCGGTGGCGCCCTGGTCGTCGCCGGCATCATCGGTGTCATCCTCGGTGTCCGTCGCACACCCGTGGCTCCGTCGGCCCCGCGCCGCCGCAACCAGTCCCGCCTCAGCTCGCGCTGGGCAGGCATGGAACGACGGACCAAGATCCTGGCCCTCGCCGGCCTGATCGCCGGCGCACTCATCTACCTGTTCACCGGGTGGCTGATCGCCGTCGTCCTGGTCCCGCTGGCCGCGGTCGGCCTGCCCACGCTGCTGTCCGCCCCGCCGTCAGCGGCCCGGATCGACCGCCTCGAGGCGCTCGAGGAGTGGACCCGGGCGCTGGCCGGGGTCTTGACCGTCGGTGTCGGTCTCGAAGAGGCGCTGCGTTCCACGCTGCGTTCGACACCGGAGGCCATCCGGCCCGAGGTCGCCACCCTCGTGGCCCGGCTGCGCGCCCGGATCAGCACCGAGGAAGCACTGCGAGCCTTCGCCGACGACCTCAACGACGCCACCGGCGACCTGGTCGCCGCCTACCTGATCCTCGGCGCCCGCCGCCGCGGTCAAGGCCTGGCCTCGGTGCTGGAGTCCCTGGCCGAGTCGGTCGCTGCGGACGTCCGCGCCCGCCGCGCGATCGAGGCCGACCGGGCCAAGCCGCGCACCACCGCCCGCTGGGTCACGATCATCACGATCAGTGTCCTGGGCTTTTTGACCCTGACCGGCGACTACATCAGCCCCTACGGGTCCCCACTGGGTCAGCTGCTGCTGATCCTGCTGCTCTCGGCCTACGTCGGACTGCTGATCTGGATGCGCAACATGGCCAAGGGCGAGGCGCTGCCCCGCTTCCTCGGTGACGCGGCTCGGGAAGGAGCACACGCATGACCACCGGTTTCCAGCTCGCCCTGCTCGGCGGCGCTCTCGTCGGCCTCGGCTTGTCCCTGATCGCCTGGTGGCTGATGCCGGCCGACCCCGACCCCGTCGACGTCGTCCACCGCTACTCACCAGAGGGTGTGCGGGCCCGCACGGCCGACGCCGGCCCCGCCGTCCAGGCCACGACAACCCCCGACCGGTTGGGGATCTGGGCGATCAAGCGGTTCCCGGCCTCCTGGTGGGGCAAGACGCCCACCAAGGAGCTGGCGCTGCTGCGGATCCCGGTCCACCGGTTCTACGGCAAGAAGGTCCTCTACGGCATCACCGGCCTGCTGATCGCGCCGGTCCTGTCCTACTTCTTCGTCGCCCTCGGCTGGTCCATCCCGATCCTGATCCCCGTGGTCGGCTCGCTCCTGCTCGCCATCGGGCTCTTCCTCACCCCCGACATCGACGTCCGCACCGATGCCCGACACGCGCGCGCCGAGTTCGGCCGCGCACTGGGCGCCTACACCGACCTGGTCGCCCTCGAGCGTCTCGGCGGGTCAGGGTCGCGTCAGTCCATGGAGCTGGCGGCCGAGGTGGGGGACTCGTGGGTGTTCCAGCGCATCGGCGAAGAGCTGGCCCGCTCCCGCTGGTCCGGCCTGGCGCCCTGGGACGCGCTGAACGCGCTCTCGGACGAGCTCGGGCTGCCCGAGCTCGACGACCTGGCCGACATCATGCGCCTGAGCAAGGAGGGATCTCAGGTCTACAGCAACCTGCGCGCCCGCTCCGGCGCCCTGCGTTCAGCGATGCTGAACGAGGAGCTGGCCAAGGCCAACGCGACAGGGGAGCGGATGAGCATGCCGATGTCTCTTCTCGGTGTGGTGTTCATGGCGATCCTCGTCGCGCCCCAACTCCTACGAGTGATGGCGGGAGGTTGATCGGCACCCAGATCCCCTGCACCGACGCGGAATCCGCACATGAGCCCACGGGGCGGATCAAAGTCGTCGAGGTCCTCGCTGTCCTTGAGCCGGCGCGAGAAGCCTCCCGGTGAAGGTCCCGACCCACGCCGAGATGAAATCTCGGGTGAAAACACCACAGAATCGTTGTCACAGACACCACCGTGTCGCACCTTCCGGTCTTGACCGGAGCTCGCACTAGAAGAGGGGACTCTCGCTATGCACTACCTCGCCGCAACACTGCACACCCTCGGCGTGGACCTGGCCGCCCGCGCGCGCGTCAGCCTGACGACCAAGCCCGAGCGCGGCTCGGAGACCATCGAGAAGGTGCTCTGGGCCGTCGCGGTCATTGCCATCGTCGCGATCGTCGTCACCGCCATCCGCGCCTACGTCACCAGCGAAGCCGCCAAGATCACGTGAGCGCCTTTCGAGCGTCGTTCCTGCCGCGCCGTCTGGCCACCTGGTTGACGGCACGGCGGGAGCGTGGCTCGGCGACCATCCAGATGGTCGTACTGATGCCTGCTCTGTTCACCTTGATGTTCCTCGGGGTCCAGGCCGCGGTGCTCTACCAAGGCCGCACAATCACCCTGGCCGCTGCCCAAGAGGGCGCCAGAGTCTCTGCCGCCGCCGACGGATCCAACGTCGCCGGCGTCGCCGCGGCTTCCGACTTCGTCTCCTCCACCTCAGCGGGACTGAAGAACACCTCCGTCTCGGGCAACCGCACCGCGACCACGGCGACGATCACCGTGACCACCCACACGGTCAGCCTGATCCCGTTCGTCTCCCCGAAGATCACCCAGTCAGCGTCCATGCCAGTGGAACGGCTGACCGGATGAGCCGGCTCAAGCTCCGCCCCCTTGGCCGGCGCGACCGCGGTTCCGAGGCGCTGGAGGCCGCCATCGGCGTGCCGGCTTTCCTACTCTTCGTCGCGCTGATCATCGCCGGCGGCCGCTTGGCGATCGCCGACCAGGCCGTGCAGGCCGCGGCCGCCGAGGCGGCCCGCTCGGCCTCGATCTCCCGCACCCAAGGACAGGCGCACGGCTCGGCCGTCAGCGGAGCGACCTCCTCGCTGGCCAACCAGAAGCTGCAGTGCACCACCAAGTCCGTCAGCGTCGACACCAGCGGGTTCGCATCCCCCGTGGGCACCCCCGCCAGCGTCACCGCCACCGTGACCTGCGTGGTCAACCTCTCTGATGTCGCCGTCCCCGGCCTGCCCGGCACCCGCACCATCACGGCCACGATGAGCAGCCCCCTCGACACCTACCGGGAGCGATGATGACCACCCTGCGCCAGCGACTGGCCGACTCCGAGCGAGGCTCGGTCTCGGTGTGGTTGGCCACCGCTTCAGTCGTGATGATCATCCTCGTCGGTGTCGTCGTCGACCTCGCTGGCCAGGTCCACGCCCAGCAGCACACCCGCAACGTCGCCAACCAGGCCGCCCGGGTCGCTGGCCAGCAGATCAACGCGCCCGTGGCCATCCGCGGCCAAGGCGTGCAGGCCAACGCATCCCAGGCCGTCTCGGCCGCCCAGACCTACCTCAACGCCTCCGACGTCACCGGAACCGCCTCCATCGTCAACGGCAACACCATCAAGGTCACGACCTCCTCGACCTACAACACCAAGTTCCTCTCGATCATCGGACTGGGCAGCATGCGCGTCACCGGCCAGGCCGAAGCACGCATCGCGCGGGTCGTGGGAGGTGTGTCCCAGTGATCACCCTCCGCCGCCGTCTCCTCGGCCTGGTCGCACTACTGGCGATCCTCGGCATCATCATCGGCCTGCCGACCGTCCTGCTCGCCGTCGGAGCCAACCCCTTCTCCGGAGGACTACCGACCTTCGAGGCGATCAAGACCGCCCTGACCTCCCCCGACGACGGCACCCTGGCCGTCGCGCTGATCAAGATCGTGGCCTGGGCATCCTGGGGATTCCTGACCCTGTCCATCCTCTTGGAGGTCCTGGCCCGTCTGCGTGGAGTGCGCGCACCCCGCCTGCCCGGGCTACGACTCCCGCAGAACGCCGCCCGCGGCCTGGTCGGCACCGCCATGATGCTGTTCGTCGCGATCCCCACTGCAGGAATCGCCAACGCAGCCCCGGCCGCGCCGGTGGCCGCGACCGCGAGCGTCACGACCACCGTGGTGAGCGCCGCTCCCGCTGCTGCGGCAACCCAGACCCAGATCACCGCCCCCGCGGCCACCTCGACCCAGGAGACCCCCGCCCCAGCCACGGTCAAGCACACCGTCAAGCAAGGCGAGACCCTGTGGTCGATCGCCTCCGACCATCTGGGCGATGGGCACCGCTACAAGGAGATCGTCGAGCTCAACCGCAGCACCCTTGGAAACCAGCCGGGCTTCATCAAGGCCGGCTGGGTCCTCGACGTGCCCGCGCCACCCGCGCCCGCATCCACCGAGACCGGCACCGTCGTCGTCGAGAAGGGCGACACCCTCTCAGGTATCGCACTCGAGCAGTACGGCGACGCCACCCGCTACCCCGAGATCTTCGAGGCCTCGCGCTCCATCACCCAGCCCGGGGGAGCCAAGCTCACCGACCCCGACGTGATCGACGTCGGGTGGACCCTGAAGATCCCCGCCCAGGCGGCACCCCAGAGCCAGCCCGCGGCCCCGGCTGCACCCGAGGCACCCGCCGCGCAGCCTCAGACCACCACCCCCGCCCAGCCCTCGCAGCCTGCCCCTGCTCAGCCCGCTGCCCCGGCCGCGCCAGCCCCCGAGGCCGCTGCTCCGTCATCGCCAGCACAGTCCCAGTCTCCGGCCCAGACCCAGGCCGCCCCAGAGACTGCGGCCGCCGACCACCTCCAGGACGAATCGCCGTGGATGGCCCGGACCAGCTACGGCGTCGGTGCTCTGCTCGCTGCCGGCGTCATCGCCCTGCTCGCCACCCGACGACGGACCCAACAGCGGCGCCGTCGCCCAGGTCAGCGCATGCCCATGCCCACCGGAGCAGCAGCCCTGGTCGAGCAGGAACTGCGCGCAACGGCGGACGCCTTGTCGATCGAAACGGTCGACGTCGCGCTGCGCTCCCTGGCTCGCAGCTGCACCGAGGCTGGGGTGGCCCTGCCTGCCGTGCGTGCGGCTCGGCTCACCGCCACCCAGTTCGATCTCTACCTGGCCGAGCCTGCAGAGCTCCCCGAGCCGTGGACCGGTACCGCGGACGACACCGTCTGGACGCTCGAGGTCGACAACACCGCCGAGCTCGAGGGGACCGACATCTCCGACATTCCCGCGCCCTACCCTGCTCTGGTCACGATCGGCCACGACGAGGAAGACGGCCACGTCCTGCTCGACCTGGAGTTCCTCGGATCCATCGGGGTCTCCGGCCAGGATGACGCAGCCACCCGCGAGATCCTCGCCGCCCTGGCGATCGAGCTGGCAAACTCCACCTGGGCAGACGACCTGCAGGTCACCCTCGTCGGTGCCTTCCCCGACCTCGAAGACACCCTCCAGACCGGCCGGATCCGCTATCTCCCCTCCGCCGGGCGCATCCTCGAGGACCTGCTCCACCGCGCAGACCTCGACCGCGAAGCCATGTCCGCCGAAGGAGCCCCCGACCTGCACCACGCCCGCGTCACCGGCGCCGCTCCCGACGCCTGGGCCCCCGAGATCGTCCTGCTCGCCGGCGATATCACCGACCGGCAGCGCAACCAGCTCGAGCAGCTCGTCACCGACCTCCCCCGAGTCGCCCTGGCCACGGTCACCAACGGCCTCAACGTGGGGGAGTGGGGTCTGGACCTCACCGCCGGCGACGGGCCCGACTACGCAGTGCTCAACCCCATCGGACTTCAGCTGCGCCCTCAGCGCCTCCCCGCCGAGCAGTACGGCCATCTCCTGGAGATCGCCTCTCTCGCCGCCGTCGAAGAGCTCGACCCCACCGAGGCAGTCCCGCCCCCCTCGCTGGCCGAGGTCGAGTCCGTTCAGCCCGTCGACGAGCCGTCCGCCCCGGTCTCCGCGATGCCCGAGATCTCCCTGGAGCACCTCGAGGCAGTCGCCGGCGCCGACGCGGTCTCCTCCAGCCCAGCCGCCATGCCGACCTTCGGGCCCCTGATCCCGCAGGACGAGCGACCCACCGATGACGTCGACCACCCGACCGCCCTTGCTGACGCGCCCACCGAGCCCCAACCCGTCGACGAAGAGCCGCCCTCGCCCCCCACCCCCGCCGACCCCGCCGAGGGCAAGGTCGGCCCGGGCCAGCTCGACGACCAGGATCCCGAGACGCAGATCCCGACGGACGAGGCCGACGAGGCCGACACGACCACCTCTGAGGCCACCGCCGCACCCACCCACGTCGACGCCAACCCCGCCGTTGACGAAACCCTCGCCGAGCCCACGGACGAGCCCGCAGCAGCCCAGGAGGCTCCGGTGCACCCCATGCCGCTCCCGACGCCCAGGATCCTCGTCTTGGGCCCGGTCGACCTCGTCAACGCCGAAGGAAAGGTCGAACCGACCAAGCGCTCACGCCTCCTGGAGTACGCCGCCTACCTCGTCCTGACCCCCGGAGCGACCCACACCGCGATCGACAACGCGATCTGGCCCGACCGCAAGAACGAGGACAACCTCAACACCCGCAACACCGCCACCAGCAAGCTGCGCCGATGGGTCGGCACTGACCCCCTCAACGGTGACGAGTACCTTCCGCGCCTACAGGCGGGGGAGGGCTACGCCTTCCACCGCGCGGTCACCACCGACGCCGGCGACTGGGAGCGATTCCTCAACCACGACCCGCTCAACGCGCCCACCCAGCACCTCGAGGCGGCACTCGCCCTGGTCCGCGGGATCCCTTTCGAGGGCGCCCACCGCAAGCGGTACGCCTGGGCCGAGCCGATCCGTCAGCGCCTCATCAGCGAGATCGTCGACGCCTCCTACGAACTCGCCCGCCGTCGCTTGATGGAAGGCCGCTGGCGCGGTGCGGAGGAGGCGGTCGTCGTTGGGCTGCGCATCGAGCCTGCCCAGGAGAACCTCTGGCGGCTGAGGATCCTGGCCGCCCACGAGTCCAGGAACCCCGCCGCCGAAGCCGAAGCGATCGAGCGCCTCCTGACCATCACCGAACAGCTTGAGGTCGACCTCGAGCCCGAGACCGAGCAGCTGCTCGCCGCACTGAAGACGCCCGGCACCGACTTCGACAAGCTCATGGCCAACGCACTCTAGGAGAATCCGACCCATGACCCGCCACACCCAGCACCTCACCAGCATCGCGGCGATCGCCGTGGCTGCCCTGGCCCTGAGTGCGTGCAACTCCGCCGGAGACCCCGGGAGCAACACCACCAGCGACGCCGCGACCGCAACGACCTCCGCGCCGGCCACAACGGATGCCTCGGCGACCACCACGGCCCCGACTCCGACCAAGTCTCCCGAGGACGAGGCGATCGAGGCCGCGGAGAAGATGATCCCCCTCTACTTCGAGGTTGGCGATCGCTCCCTACAGGACCCCAACAAGTTCGATCGTGAGGAACTGAAGAAGGTTGCTATCTCGAGCGCGGTCGACGACATGCAGAACCGGGTGAGTGCTTTCCAGAGGCAAGAACTGAAGGCTTCTGGCGAGACCGAGGTCGAGTCCATGACGAACCCGCGCGTCGATCTGAAGCTGGATCTCAAGAAGTCGCCGCCCGACGTGCCGTCGGTGCAGCTCGACGTCTGTATCGACGTCAGCAAGCTCAACGTCGTTGACAAGGACGGCAGTTCGGTGATCCCAGCAGACCGCAAGCCGCGGCAGCTCTGGCGCGTGGGTGTGGCCAACTACGAGTACCCGAAAGCCGATGCTTGGCGCGTCGCCTACACCGACACCCAGGGGGGAAAGACATGTTGAGACGTTTGGCGCTACTGGTCTTCGCCCTCTTCGGCTCCACAATGCTCCTGGCGGCCACCGCGCCGTCAGCGGTCGCAGACGGCCCTGTCTGCCACAAGACCGATCCGCAGACCGGGGTCTGCACGATCTGGATCGAGGTGCCCCCTGAAGGTGGCGGCGGTGGCGGCGGTGGGGGCGGTGGTGGTGGAGGTGGCGGCGGAAGCAACATCATCGTCCTCGTCATCGACGGCCAGAGATGCACGTTCGCTGGTCTGAAAAACCCTCAGCCAGAGAAGAACGATCCGGTGTGGAAAGGCCACACTGATGGCGCGATCTATGCGTGCGAGGTCGCTCCGGAGGTTCGGTCCGGCAGCATCATCGCCGGTTACCAGATTCCGTTCTGGGCTGCGACCGCTCCCGCGCTCCCTCCGCCGGATCCGCGGGTGCTTGCTCAGCAGGCTATGGACTCGATGAATCTCAATGCAATCAACATCGGGATCGTGCCGGAAGACCGTCCCGGAAGCATCGGGATCATCGGGCTGCCGAGCTGGATGTGGGTCGAAGCGCCAGCCGAGAACACCGTGGGGCCCATCACCCGCTCTGCCTCGGCGCGTGGTTACACCGTGACCGCCGTGGCGAAGGTGACCAAGATCGTCTGGAACATGGGTGACGGCAGGACGGTGACTTGCACCGGCCCGGGCACGCCATACGCCGACAGCTATGGCAAGCAGAGCTCGCCGACGTGCGGTCACACCTATACCCGACAGGGTCGCTACACGGTGTCGGCTACGTCGTACTGGACCGTGGAGTGGGCGGGCATCGGTCAGACCGGGACGATCCCGATCGACTTCACCACCAGGACGAACATCACGATGGGCGAGTCGCAGGTGATCAACCAGAGGTAGCCCTTCCTCGGCACCACGCGAGGAGAGCCGGCCCTCACCCATGATCCTTGGGTGGGGGCCGGCTCTCTCATGCTTGCCAGCAGTGGGAGCGAGGTCAGGCGCAGACCGCCTGATCGACGGTGGTGAGCGGTGCGGGGGAGTGAAGCTCGGCGCGGACTGCCTCGGTGAGCTTGCGGGATGCGCGCGAGCAGCGCTGCCGGACGGCGGCCTGACTGAGCCCGAGCTGCTCAGCGACAGCTGCGAACCCGAAGCCTTGGGTCCGCTCGGGCAGGTAGGAGGCGACGAGCAGCTGTGCCTCGTCCTGGCTGATGGTCGCGTTGCGCATGCCCCAGGCGATGACCTCGAGCAGGTTCGAGTCCGGGGTGATCTCCTCGACCGGGTCAGGGTCGGTGGTGCTGAGCCCAGCGAGCCAGGTGCGGCGGGCGCCGTCGCGGTTCTCCTCGTCGCGAAAGTCGTGAGGATCGACCGGTAGGTCTGTGGGTGGCTTCCTGGCTCCGGTGACGCGGTGGAGGGTGTCCAAAGCGAGGTTTGAGGCGACGGAGCTGGTGCGCCGCTCGACCGGGTAGTCGGCCATCACGTCCCAGAACTCGGCCAGGGTGATGTGTCGGCGGTCCTCCGCCCAGGTGTCGCTGCTCGAGGTGCACATCCCGCCGGCATGGGTGGCGGTCTTGGCGAGCTTGGGCAGCAGCGCCTGGAGGACGACTCGGCCGGCGAGCTGGTGGCCGCGCTGGAAGAGGCGGATGAGGGCCAGGAGGAGCTCGTTGGTCTGCTCGTGGCCGGCCGCGTCGATCGCGTCGACGATGTGCCCGGGCATTGCGAAACCTGCCAAGGCCTTCTCGCTGCGGCCCCAGCGGCGCACCGTGGCTGGGGTGCTGGGGGTGGTGTGCAGTTCGGCCCACTCCTGGGTCAGCTGGCGGTACAGCGGTGAGACGACCTCGGCCGGGGCGACGTCGTGCTGGCGGAACATCCGGTCGATCTTCTTCACGGCTGCGGGCTCCTCCGTGCGGTTCATGCTTTGGACCGTAGGAGTCCTTGCTGCGACCCGTCCACTAGTTGTGGGTCGCCCCCTACACGCTCCACTCAAGTCCGGCACCCTTGCCCGATCTCTTGCCCGCCCGGGCGGCACCGAGAACTTTCTTTGGGCAAGCCACCCGGTGGCGCTTGCCCAAAGCCCGCTAATAGGGCGGTGACCTGCGAAAACGCGCCCTTGAGGCGAGTGGTCGACGGGCCAGAAAAAGTTGGCCGATATCGCCTCCCACCTCGTCACAGGCGCCATGTGCTGCGCACCTTCCAGAGGTGTCGGAAGAACCGCCGCCCGGAGGAGAGACCATGAGCCGCCCCAATCGCGTCCCCCGCGACCTTGCCGACGCTGCCGCCGTCCACGCTGCCCGCGACGCGATCGTGCTGGCCCTGGGCCCCCTGGCCGCCAGCCCACTGGATGAGCAGGCGACCACCCGGATGAAGGCCGCGCTCGAGCGGGCCGAGTCTCCGGCGGTGCGCCGGGCCATCCGCCGGCTTGCCCGGCCCGGGGAGTCGCGCCCCCCGCTCCAGTCGGTCCCGCCCATGACGACTGACAGGACCGCCGGTGCCCGCCCACAGGCTCCGCCGGCGGTCCGGCGGTCCTGTCAGTTCATGAGCCCGATGCTCGCCCCCGGAGGTGCGGCATGAGCCCGACCCTGTCCCTGCGCCGCAGCTCGAAGACCGCCCTCGAGCCGGATGTCGACCAGATCGAAGACCTCGAGGATCTGCCCCCCGTCGCCGACGGCCGCCACCAGACCACCTCGGCACTGGGCGCCAAAGCCGCCACCGTCGGTCTGCTGGCCTGCCTGGCTCTCGGCCCGGTCGGCGCGGTTGCCGGCGGCCTGGCGTTCCTCCAAGCCAGCCAGCCCGTCGCCGCCCCGGCCGTAGCGGTCGCCGACCAGTCCAACGAGCGCGCCGTCGTCGGCCAGTTCGCCCAGCAGGTGGTCGTCACCTGGTTGACCACGACCCAGGAGAAGCCAGACGCGCTGCTCGCGCTGGTCAAGGACGCTCAGGTCTCGGGGCTGTCCCAGACCGCGTTCACGGTCAACGACCCAACCGTCTCCGGGATCACCTTCGTCGACGGCACCTGGTCGGTCACCGTGGCGGCCACCATCACCGACGCACACAAGACGACCACCCGCCGCTACTTCCAGGTCCCCGTCCTCTACCAGGACGGCGGCGTCACCGCGCTGACCCTGCCCGCCCCGGTCTCTCCGCCCCCGGTGACCGTCGGCTCCACCAACGGCTACCGCGCCCAGGTCGACCTGACCGCACCGCTGGGGCAGACCGTCGGACAGTTCCTGACCGCCTACATCGCCGGGTCGGGCGACGTCTCTCGCTACCTCACCCCCGGGGTCGAGCTGACACCACTCACCCCGGCGCCGTACACGTCGGTCCGGCTGTCCGAGATCCGCGCCGCCGGCAGCGACCAACCGCCAGCGGCCGTCCCCCAGGACGGCACCCGCACCCGGATCCTGGCGCTGGGCACCGCAGTGGTCACCGACCAGCAGACCGCGAACGTCGCCTACGCACTGACCCTGACCGCCCGCGCCGGCCGCTGGGAGATCTCCGCGATCGACCCCGCGCCCGTGCAGCAGCAGCCCCAGACTCCCGCCGCCACCTCGGCGACGGGCCCCGCGCCCGCCCGGCCTTCGGGCAGCGCACCCACCACCCCGGCCGGCAACCCCCCGTCGTCGACCACCACCACGTAGGAGGAGCACCACCATGTCCGCACTCATCCAGCTGAGCACCGAGGTCATCTCGGCTCACCAGGTCGGCGCGATCCCGATGGCCGCCGGCGACGGGATCCTTGACTGGGTCACGTCCAAGAACACCCAGACCCAGACGGTGCTGCGCGGTGTCGCGGTCACCCTCGGGATCATCTTCGTGATCATCCAGGCGGTCGCCTCCCGCGGCGCCATGGCCCGCATCATCATCTCCCTGATCGCCGCCGGCATCTTCATCTGGGGTGTCTGGAGCGTCACCGACATCAAGGACCGTGTCGGCAACGAGATGAGCATCGGCCCGGTCGCCGTCCAGGTCGTCCCCGCGCCCGCCTTCCCCTCCACCTGACCGGAAGCAAGACCCAACCGGCACTCCAAGGAGGAGACCAGCGATGTCGACAACGACGAATCCACGCACCACCAGCAGCGGCGAGGCCTACGAGGTCGTCAAGTGGTACACCCGTGCCCGCCGCTTCCCCCAGCTGATCGGGAAGACCCCCGACGGTGCCACCATCTGGGGCGGCCCGTACACCTACACCCAGGTGATCGCGGGCGTGGCGTTCATCGTGATCGGCAGCAAGACCACCTGGCTGTGGGGCCACTTCGGTCTGATCGGCAACGCACTCATCCTCCTCGGCTGCGCCTACGGCCTCGTGGTGCTTCTGGGGCGGCTCCCGATCGGGTCCCGTAACCCGATCTCGGTCGGGTCCGGCGCGATCCGTGCGCTCAGCTCCCCAACCCAAGGACACCTGGGCGGCGCGAAGGTGCGGATCCGCCGGCCCCGACCGTCCCGCTCCCGTCTGGTCATCAACCACAACACACCCTCGCTGGCCGAGATCCAGCAGCGCCGCGTCAACCCCACTCCGCCCGCGCCGCCCCGGACGCGATCCCGCCGCCTCCCGCGGCCGCGGTGGTCCCGTCCAGCCCCATCCCAGCAGCCCACGGCCGCCACCGTCCCTTCGTCGACCCGCCTTCGTCCCGTACCTGCCACCACACCCCGGGGCTCGGCCTCCCCGGCGCTGACCGGGGTGCAGCGCCTGCTCGCATCGTCGGGCGCGACCCAGGAGGACTGATGCGCACCCCGTCCCGCTCCATGGCAGCCAACCTTCGTTGGACCCGTTCAGGGTCGGTGTGGGCCGACTGGCTGCTCACCGGCCTGCCCTACGGGCTGCGCCCCACCAAGGACAAGCACGGCGTGCGCGCCCTGCACCAGGCGCTGTTCCGTGCCCTGCCGGGGGAGTCGATGCTGCTGGGCGTCAACTCCGGCCTGGACCCCGCCGTCGTGGTCTCCAAAATGCTCGACGGCGTCGACCTCGAGGACTGCCCCGACTGGATCGCCGAGTGCGAGGCCACCCTGGACACCCTCGACCACATCGGCCCCGGCCAGCGCATCTACTGGCTCTCGGTGCCCCTGGGCGACGACAAGCCCTCCGACCGGTTCACCGAGCCGTTCAAGGCCGCCACCTCGGACATGCGGGACCGGCTCGGCCTGCCCCGTGCCGCCGTCCCGCTCAGCGACGTCGAGCGCCGCCTGGCCCAGGCCGCCCGGGTCTCCGAGAGCATCCCCGGACCCTTCAACCCGACCCCGGCCACGCCGGCTCAGATGGTCTGGCTGCACCAGCACGCGATCCGGCGCGGCCTGTTCCAGGACCTCGACCTGCCCGGCGTCGGCGAGGACGACGTCGCCGCGGCCCTCCTGGCACCCAAGACCGGCGCCGCGCTCGGGGAACCGGTCCTCGACGAGGGCGGCCAGAGCGACCTGGACCCCAAGTCCCCGGCCCGGCTCAACCCGATCTCGCGCCGCTACCTCAAGGTCACCGACGCCTCCTCGGTCGGCGACGTCGAGGCCTCCTACCAGTCACTGATGGTCATCTCCGACGTCCCCGACGGGGGCATGGTCTTCCCCGGTTCGGAGGTCATCGGCCGCATCGACGAGTCCGGCATCGACGTCGACTGGGCGATGCGTCTGTCCATCCGCTCCGCGGCCGCCGTCGCCTCTCAGAACCAGCGCGCCCTGCGCAACCTCAACGAGCAGTACGGCCAGCGCGAAGGTGAGGTCTCCCACGGTCTGAACATGCTCGACCGGGTCGCCGACGACCTGGCCGAGTACGTGTCCATCCTCGAGTCCGACAAGCTGGAGGTCGAAGCCCAGGCCACCATGATCTTCGCGGTCGCCGGACCCACCCCCGACTCCTCCCGCCGGCAGGCGCGTGCCCTGGCCGACTTCCTCGGCGACACCGGCTACAAGCTCTCCGCCCCCCTGGGCTACCAGGAGGAGCTGTGGTGGGCGATGCAGCCCGGCGTCCCTGCCTCGCGTGCGGTGCGCGAGTTCGCCCAGATCACCACCAGCAAGGCACTGGCCGCGACCGTCCCCCTGGCCTCGGTCCGCCTGGGCGACTCCAAGGGATCGGCACTCGGCCTAAACATCGCCCATGGACCACTGCTTGCCCCCAACGTGCCCTGCGGCCCGACCAGCGTCGTCCTGCACGACCTCGAGGGAGCCTCGGACCGGCAGATCTCCGGATCCGCCGCCGTCGCCGGCGAGCTCGGCGCCGGCAAGACGGCCACCCTGATGAAGCTGGCTGGCGACGTCATCGACCGCGGCGGCCAGCTGGTCATCGCCGACCGCACCGCGAAGGGGGAGTGGGCATCCTGGGCTGGAGCCCTGACCCGGGCCGTGGTCGTCAACGCCGCCGACCCTGAACTGTCCCTTGACCCGCTGCGCGTCTTCGGCCCCCGCACCGGCAGCCGGATCATGCAGACCTTCCTGACCCCTCTTCTCAACGTCCGCCCCACCAGCGAACGAGGCGTGCTGCTCTCCGACGTCCTGGACCCCGCCTACCTGGAGAAGCACGAGCTGACCTCCTCCGGCGACCTGCTCGCCCACCTGCACGACGGGTGCACCCTCGCCGGCGCCAGCGAGCTGGCCCGACTGGTCAACGTCTTCGCTCGCCGCGAGATCGGCCGTGTCATCTTCGACGGGTCCGTCCCACCCCTGGACCTGTCCACCCGCGCCGTGGTGATCCGCACCCACACCCTCCAGCTGCCGTCGCGCGAAGAGCTCGAGCACGAGCACCTCTTCGAGCAGCTCGGCCTGGAGAAGCTCTTCGGTCGAGCCCTCAACGCGCTGATCGCCGCCCTGGCCCGCCACGTCTGCTTCGAGGACACTTCCACCCTGGCCGGGTTCGTGGTCTCCGAGGCTCACTCGATGACCATCTCCTTCGAGGGCGAACGCGAGCTCGTCGACTTCGTGCGAGACGGCCGCAAGCACCGCGCCGTGGTGCTGCTGGACTCCCACGACCCCGAAGCAGACTTCGGCTCCCCGACCCTGCGCGGCCTGATCCCGACGCGGATCCTCATGCGGCACCGCGACAAGACCTTGGCCAAGCGCGGTCTGGCCTGGCTGGACCTGGACGCCGAGGACGAGCAGCTGATCGAGATGGTCCGCCACGACACCTCCCCTCTCGGACCGGACGGCAAAGAGGTCCCGGTCCACCGCCGCGGCGAGGCCACCATGCGCGACATGTCCGGCAACGTCGGTCGGGTCAAGGTCCTGTTGCCCGCCCGTGAAGAGCGCTCGGCCGCGATCACCGCCGGCGGCTCGGCCTCCACCAAGAGCCGCCCTCAGGACCGGGAGACGGCATGACGTGGCTACGAGCTCGCGGTCTCTGGATCCGGCGCGCCCTGTCGGTGATCGCCGTCTGGATGCCGCTGATGTTCGTGCGCGTGCAGTCCGCTGCCGCTGCCCCGATCGTGGCCGTCGACAAGATCGGGCAGACCCCTCCGGCGCTGGCCTGGATCGACCTGAAGGACTCCCGCGGGATCTCGATCTGGAACTTCGAGATGTCGCTGGACCGGGGCGGCATCACCTCCCCGGACAAGTTCTTCTGGGCCTCGATCACCGACGCCTGCTGGGGCGCCTACCGGTCGTGGTGCGCGCTGTCGCTGTGGTTCCTTGACTGGGTCCTGTCCTTCACCTGGGTCCAGACGATCGCTGCCCCGCTGCTGTCGGTCGGCGACGCGATGCAGCAGGTTGTCACCCGCCTCGGACTGGTCCCCACCTTCTTGACCCTGACCGCTCTGCTGGCCGGGTTGTGGATGCTCAAGGGGCGCCACACCACCGCGGTCTGGGAAGTCGGCATCGCCTGCGTCATCGCCGCCCTGGCCTCCGGTGTCTTCGCCCAGCCGGTCCAGATGATCGCCGGCCAGAACGGCTACATCGTCAAGGCCAACCAGACCGGCCAGGAACTCGCCGCCGCCCTGGCCACCGGGGACGCCTCCGGCAAGAGCCCTGAGCAGCTGCGCCAGGCGCAGACCGGCCAGCTCGTCGACACCTTCATCCGCCAGCCCACCCAGATGATCAACTTCGGCCAGGTCCTCGACGGCGGCAAGTGCGAGGGCGCCTACAACGACGTCGTCAAGGGCGGCCCCTACGGCAACGAGTCCGACATTCGGGACAAGATCTCCGACTGCGACGACACCCTGGGTGAGTACGCCGCCAATCCCACGGCCTCTATGGCGTTGGGCTCGATCGTGTTCTTCCCGGCCGCGTTCGTGATCTTGGCGATGAGCATGCTCCTCGGGGGGTCGGTGATCGCCGCGGCGGTCTGGGCAATGTTCCAGTCCCTGAAGGCCATCGTCACGTTCGTGACCGGGCTGCTGCCCGGCGGTGGCCGGGGGTCCCTGATGCTCACCGCCGCCGAGACCATCGTGGCACTGCTGCTGATCGTCTTCACCAGCGTCTTCCTGTCGGTCTTCCTGCTGGTGATCCAGGCGCTGTTCGCGGCCTCCAAGGGGGAGTCGATCCCGAAGACCTTCGTCATCGTCGACATCCTGATCATCGTCGGGATCTTCGTCTACATGCGTCAGCGCAAGCAGCTCAAGGCTGCCGCCCAGCGGCTGGCGCAGTGGATGTCCCAGCGCCCCGGGGGAGCTCCGGCCACCCGCCTGCCCGAGCGGGCACCCGGGATCGGTCTGGGCGCCGCGTCCACGGCCGTCCGCACCGCCACCGGCCTGGCCCAGCTGCGAGCTCAGCGCGCGGCCGCCAACAGGGAGGCCGGCCCCACCTTCGTGGACAACCGTCAGCAGGCCGCAGTCTTCTTCCCCTTCCCGCGCCGCAACGACGGCGGCAACGGTCCGCTGCCCCACGTCGACGTCGTACCGACCCCGCGCCCCGGCGGGGGAGGGTCCGGTCGACCGCAGCTGCCCGGCGGACCCGATCGCCCACAGCTGCCCCCGGGCGGCCCCGGTCAGCCCCCTTCGCCTGCCCCCAGCGGAGGCCTACCCCGGATCCAGGCGCGCAAGAAGGCCGCCGGGGCCCTCGTGCGCGCGGGCACCCACGCCGCCCTGGCGTATGCCACCGGTGGAGCCTCGACCGCGGTGACCGGTGCAGCACGCGCAGCCAGCGCCGGCAAGACCGCCCGCCGAGTGGCTCTGGCCGCCCGGATGACGCGCAGCGCCAGCCCAGCCCGGCCGATGCCGATGCGGACCAAGCCGGCACCCCGCCCCGGTCACCCGCAGCGCCCCTCGGGCCCGGTGATCCAGGGCGAGGTCATCTCCACGACCCCCTCGACCTCCCTGTCCGCCCCGCCACGCAGCACCCCCGCGCCGACCCCGCAGCCGCGCACCGGCAAGGGCGCCCCCGCACCG